>Ga0134126_10006628_pt1 | contig 14514 bp, 15 predicted proteins | sample KB31752_FD_96881 | JGI IMG/M metagenome (GOLD analysis project Ga0134126, IMG submission 96881) | Terrestrial soil microbial communities with excess Nitrogen fertilizer from Kellogg Biological Station, Michigan, USA - KB3-175-2 | ecosystem: Environmental > Terrestrial > Soil > Unclassified ... | reverse complement strand
TTTGCATTTTACGATTTATCGGGGCGGGCTCTCGGTGTGCCGGTTGCGACGCTGTTGGGCGGCCGGGCGCGTTCGCGTATCCCGGTCACGCATTCGATTGGGTTGATCTCCATTGCCGACGCGGAGAAGGAAGCCGCCAAAGTCGCGGCGGAGGGAATCAAAACCATCAAGATCAAGGTCGGTGTCGATCCCAAAAGAGACATCGATATTGTGCGCACGGTTCGTGCGGCGGCCGGCGACGCCGTCGAGCTCTGCGTGGATGCCAACGAAGGTTACAAGACACCCGGCGAGGCGATCTGCACCGTGCGCGAGATGGAAAAGTATCGTTTGAAATATGTCGAACAGCCCGTCATGGGGATCGAACGGCTTGCCGAAGTCGCCCGCGCGATCGACGCGCCCGTGATGGCGGATGAGTCGGCGTGGAATGCGCACGACGTCGTGCAGATCATCGCGCAGCGCGCGGCGCAAATCGTGTCGATCTATACGACCAAGCCGGGCGGCCTGTTCAAGGCGATGGAAGTGGCGGCGGTGTGCCGCGCCGCGGGAATCATATGCAACGTGAACGGCTCGGTTGAGACCGGGGTCGGCAATCTCGCCAACATTCAGCTTGCGGCGGCTGCGCCTGCCGTCGTGCTGTCGTGTGTCGTGCCGGTGTCGACGCCGGCTGAATGGCAGAGTGGCCAAGTCGGCGGCATTTATTACAAAGACGACCTCATCGCGAAGCCGCTCAATCTCGTGGACGGAGCGATCGAAGTTCCCGCCGCACCGGGGATGGGCATCGACGTCGATGAGGCAAAGATCGAGCGCTACCGCGTGCGCGAGTAGGCGCGCAGCGTAACGTGGGCCGGTAAAAAGGCAGTGCAGCATGCGGGCTGAGATTATCGGACGCCAGGTGAGCGCGATGAAAAATCATGGTCTCGACGCCATGATTTCCTGCTCGCCTGAAAATTTTGCTTATGCGACCGGCTTCGTGGTGCCGTCCCAGCCGCTTATTCGCCATCGCCACGCCATGGTCACTGTCCTCGCCGATCGGCGGACCGCGATCCTTGGCGTCGACATGGAGGCAACGACGATCGGCCGGCATGAACCGAACGTTCCAGCGCGTATCTGGGCGGAGTTCACCGACGATGCGATGGCGATACTTGCCGATCAACTGAAGGAGCTTGGTCTTTCGGCGGCGCGCACCGGCATCGAGATGGACTATCTGCCCGCCGGCGACTTCGCCAAGCTGAAAGCGCTCCTGCCGAAAGCGCGGTTCGAACGGTGTGAGCACATTCTTGCGAAGTTGCGGCAAATCAAGACGAAAGATGAGATCGCGCTGCTGCGCAGGCTTTCGCGGATCGCCGATCAAGCCATTACCGACGCGCTCGGCGCTGTCAAAGCCGGCGATACCGAAATGGATATCGCGGGTGAATTGACCCGCCGCGTCTACGAGTTGGGTGCGGAGCACTTCAAGCTGCTTATCGTCGCGACCGGGCCGCGCAGCCAATTGCCGAATGTAGGTCCATCAAAACGCGTTTTGGAGCGCGGCGATGTATGCCGGGTGGAAATCTTTTCGGAGATTGCGGGCTATCAAGCGGGCGTTTGCCGCACCGCCGTGGTTCAGGACGCACCGCCGATGGCCGAGCCCATATGGCGGCATCTTATCGATTGCAAGTATCGGATCATGCAAATGGTCAAGCCGGGCGCGAGTTGCAGAGCCATTTACGATGCATTCATAGCGAAGTTATCGGAGATGAAACTGCCGCCGATCTCATTTGTCGGGCATGGAATTGGCCTGCACCTCCACGAAGACCCATATCTTGGAAAAACCCCGGTCTTGGGGCACCCGGGCCACGACGCGGTTATCGAAGAAGGAATGGTGCTCGGCTTCGAGCCGCTCTGTTACCAGACCGGACACGGTTTCGGAATGCAAAACAAGGACATGCTGCTGGTGACGAATTCCGGATGCGAGCTGCTGTCCGACTACGCCCAGACAGACAAACTGCTGGTCGTCCGCTGAGCGCTCCTTGGCGGCGGCTGCCCGAACTTACTGGAGAAAGGCCATGATGCGCAGGCTCATTGAACATCTCGACGTCGCCTTTCTCGTCGATGCCAAGGATACGATCCTGCGTGACGCCAGCATTGTGATCGAGGACGACCGCATCGCCGATATCGGTCCTGCCGACAAAGTTGCGCGCGCGCACAGCACGAAATTCGACGAAGTTATCGACGGTCGGATGAAGGCAATTTGCCCGGGCTTCGTGGATAGCCATGTTCACTTGTCGGAAACATTGTCGCGCGCGGTGTTCCCCGACAATCTCAATACGCGGGCCTGGGTTTTCCACTGGGCGAAACCGTTCTATGCCTTCATTACGGAAGAAGACGAATACTGGGGCGCGCTTCTCGGCATGACCGAGATGCTGCGCGGCGGCACAACGTGTTTTCTCGATATGGGTTCGCAGTACGATCCGGGCATCGTCGTGCGCGCCATGGAGAAAACAGGCATTCGCGGTGTCACGGGGCGGCACGCAGCCGACAATCCGCCATCCGAATTGCCGCGCGGGTGGACTAAGGAAATGGTGCAGCACCATTTCTTTCCCAACGCGGCAACGGCGTTGAAAGAGCTTGAGGCCTGCGTCCGCAAATACAACGGCGCGCTGGACGGCCGCGTCCGATGTTGGGTCAACATCGAAGGAAAAGAGCCTTGTACGCTTGAACTCCACATCGGCGCGCGCAGCCTGGCGGAGCGGCTGGGTGTCGGGACTACCTATCATCTCGCCACGTCGATCGAAGAAGCCAAAGTTTCCGAAGGGAAGCACGGCAGTTGGCCCGTTAGCCGAATAGAAAGAGCGGGCGGGCTCGGCAACAACCTCGTCATCGCTCATTGCTCGGCGGTAAAGGACGAGGAAGTCGAATTGCTGGCGAAGCGCGGGGTTAAGGTCGCATTCTGCCCTTGCTCGTCATTCAAGCTGGGCAAAGGCGCCACGGCGATCGGCAAATATCCCGAAATGATCGCGGCCGGCGTAAGCGTCGGACTGGGAACGGATGGCGTGGCTGCTGCCGGAAATATGAACTTGATGCGTCAGATGCTCATCTTTGCCGGCATGTTCAAAGATGCGCGCCTCAAGCCTGATATTATACTCGCGCGGCAAGCGTTGCGGGCCGCGACCATCGAAGGCGCCAAGGTTCTCCAGTGGGACGACGAGATTGGATCGTTGGAAGCCGGGAAGAAGGCGGACTTTATCCTGTTCGATCTCGATCACGTGGAATGGACGCCCTTCCACGACCCGCTCCAGGCGCTGGTGTTTTCGGCATCGTCGTCGTCCGTTGCCGAAACGTGGGTTGACGGCAAGGCTTGCTTCCGGAACGGGAAAGTCCAGGATGTCGATGAGGCCGAGATTCGGCGCAAGGCGCGTGAACTCGCTGCCGCGGCGGTGAAACGCGCCGGTCTCGACAAAGACAGCGTTCCAACGACGACAACGCTCTACAACAGCGGGAATTGAAACCAGGGCATGATCCAGTTGAGGTGAACGGAGAAAGAAGCCGCTTCAACCTCACCTGACTGCGCTCTGGAAATTTTATTCATCCGCAACCCAGCACCGTCCGGATCGAACGCTCGATCGCGGTTTGTGTGAGGTCGCGCGTGATGAAGACGAGTTCGGAACGCCGTTGTGCGTTCGGCCAGAACGCGAGCGGCTCCGGCTTATATACTGTGTGCTGGACGCCCTGGATCACCAGCGGCTGATCGTAACCGATCGCGTCAATGTACCCCTTCACGCGCAGGATCGAATCGCCGCGGTTCGCCAGCAAAAGCTCGAGCCAATCGATAAACGGGGGAAGGCTTATAGGATCGTCAAGCGTCACAACGAACGTGGCGATGTCGGAATGATGATGGGAGTCTTCCAGCGATCCGGCGTTCAGGTTCCGGCCAGGAGCGGTGTCATCTCCGTCGCCACGCAGCAAATCGTCCGCGCGAGGCAGATCACCGAGACGGGAAGCGATGCGTGCCGCGGTCGAATTCAATCCATCCAATTGCGCCGCAATCTTTTGCGATTCTCCTTCGCTCACCAGATCGGTCTTGGTGACGATTATCCGGTCGGCTGCCGCGACCTGGCATGCGGCTTCGCGATATTTGTCGATGGTCTCTTGACCGTTGAGCGCATCGACCGTCGTCAGGACGTTACCGAGCCGATAGATCTTCGCCACGCGCTTTTCGCTCATGAGGGCCTGCATGATCGGCAAAGGATCGGCGAGGCCGGTCGTCTCGACCGCAACGCGGGAGAAACTTGGTATTTCGCCATCGTCAGCCGACTGCTTAAGGTCCAGCAGCGTCGAGAGAAGATCGTCCCGGACGGTGCAGCACAAGCAACCCGAACTGAGGAGAATGACGTCTTCGGTGACTTCCCGCACGAGCAGATGATCGAGGCCGATCTCGCCAAATTCATTGATGATAACGGCCGTATCGCGCAGCGCGGGATCAGCCAGAAAATGCCGCAACAGCGTCGTTTTTCCGCTGCCGAGAAAGCCCGTCAGCACGTGGACGGGAATTCGCGGCCGTTGTTGCGCTGCTGTCGGCATCGCGCCTCTATTCAACCTCGAATATGGCCTCGACCTCCACCGCCACATTTCGCGGCAGCGAACCGCAGCCGACGGCGGCGCGGGCATGACGTCCGGCGTCACCGAAGACCGCGACCATCAGGTCAGAGGCTCCGTTGATTACCTTGGGGTGATCGCCGAATTCAGAAACTGCATTCACGAACCCACCGAGCCTGACGCAGCCGACCACGCGATCGAGGTCGCCATCAAGCGATGCCCTGAGTTGAGCGAGAATATTGATTGCGCACAAACGTGCGGCCGCCTGTCCGTCTTCCAGCGAAACATTGCCGCCCAGCTTGCCGACAAACTGATCCTTGCCGTCTTTGCTCGGCACCTGTCCGGCAATGAACACCGTCGATCCGCTGCGCTTGAAGGGGACGTAATTTGCCGACGGGGTCGAAGGCGTGGGCAGGTCGATTTGAAGCATCTTCAAACGGGCCTCGATTCGTCCGGCCATTTGTTTCTCCTGAGTTGGCTTTGCGTAAGAGCGTAAGCGCCGGATCGGCTTTAAAAATAGGCATCCATCTGCGGGGCGGTGAGGGGCCCGCTAAGCCGACGGTCGGATGCGCCGTTGAGCAGGTTTCGCGCTGTCGTGCGCACGTCGCGCGCCAACGCACGCTGCACGAGATTCGCCTTGCCGGCGCGCAAAGCAGCCAATATTTCCGTATGGGCCGATGCGTCCCACGGCATCGAGGGCGACAACAGCGAGAAATACATCGTCGGTCCGCATTGCAGCCAAAGCGACTCGATCAGAGGCATCAGCACCTCCGTTTGGCCGGCCTGATAAAGCGTGAAGTGGAACTTCTGATTGGTCGCCAGACACGTCAAAATGTCTCGTTTGGCAATGGCTTCGATCAAGTCGCCGTTGATCTTCTCCAGCCGCTTGATCAGGTCCGGCGTAACGAAGCCGCCCGCCGCTCTTGCCGCCATGCCTTCGATCACTTCGCGAACTTGAAAAAGCTCGGTCAGGCGTCGCCGCGAAAGCCGCGGTACCCTCACGGAGCGGTTAGGCAATTCTTCCAATGCGCCGGCAGCGACCAGTTGCGAAAGCGCGCCGCGAACGGGCATCGGACTGGTACCCAGGCTGGAGGCGAGCTTCCGCAAACTCATCACCTGGCCCGGGATCAAGGCGCCCACCATCAGCCCCTTGCTGAGCTGGTCCAGCACTTGATCCTGCAACTTACCACGTGGGAATTTGGCACGGTTTGTGCCCGAGCTTCCTTTGGAAGAGGTGGTTCGTTTCGACATTCGAGAACCTCTGGAACTGCGACACACGAGCAAATGCCGCAGTGGGGCCGTACTTGACAACCGTTTATGTGTGATCACAGTATGTGATCAATAGACGCGTTTCAACCACCCGAAGACTGGGCTCAACACCGACTTCACCCTTTGTTGGGGGACAGGAGAAAAGTCATGGCATCTGGGAAGATCGCGAGCAGGATGGCGGCGCTGACGTGCGGCATCGCCGTATTGGGTTCCATTTTGGCATGGGACGCGGTGGCGCACGCCGCGGACCAAGTCAACGTCCGGTTTAGCTGGAAGCTCAAGGGCGAATATGGGCCGCTCTATATGGCGCAGGAAAAGGGCTTCTTCGCTGCAAACGGGTTGTCCGTCCGCATGGGAGAAGGCGCGGGCTCCCCGGCCGCGCTCGGTGCGCTCCTTCAGGGGCAGGAAGACGTCGTCATTCTCCCCGGCATTTTTGCGATTTCGGCGATCCAAAAGGGCATGCCCATCAAATTGATCGCGATCTATCACCCCAAGACTCCGGTGGTCATTATATCGCACCGCGACAAGCCGGCGCTCAAGCCCAAGGATCTCGAAGGAAAATCGATCGTCACTTCAGTTGGCGAAACAGGGACAACATATCTCAGTACGTTCTGCGCTATAAATCATGTGGACTGCGATAAGATCAAAAAGGTGCAGGTCGCGGCGCAATCGCGGGTCAATTACTTTTTGCAGAAGCAGGTCGATTTGGTCACGGTTTATCGCAGCAACGATTTGCCGGCGCTTGAGGAAAAGGTCGGGCACAAATTTCCGACGATCGATATGGCTAAATATGGACTGGCGATCCCCGGACTCGCGGCGGTCAGCAGCGATGCAATTATCGCCAAGAAGGCCGACGTCCTGAAACGGTTTCTCGTAGCGGTCGACAAAGGCATCGATGCGACCCGGAAGGATCCGAAGGGCGCGGCGCAAGCGCTTCTAAAGGCCTGGAATGCGGGCCCTTCGCTGGCCGTCGTGGAAGCACAGGTCAAGGCAACCATCGACGCCATCGAGCGAGAACCGGGTCATCCGGCCGGCTGGATTGAGCCTAAGGAAATAACGTCGTCGCTGGCTCTGCTCAAATCGGACGAAGACATTGGCGCTCCCAAGCCTACCAACGTCTTCTTCACGGATGCTCTCCTGCCAAAAAAATCCGGGAACTGAGGCATCTCAAAAGTCATAAGCCTCGAGATTAGGAATTTCACAGGCAATGGCAAAGAAGCGGCGCCGCTGGCATCACAGCTTCCTTGAAAAGCTCGCGGCGCCCGCCACAACCGTAGCGATTCTCGTGTTCTGGCAGGTTGCCGTGCCGCTGTCCGGCCTGTCGGAATTCGTTTTGCCGACCCCCTTGTCCATTGGAAAGCGTCTCGTCTCGGATTTTCCGCTTCTTATGGCGAATGCATCCTACACGGCCTTCGAAGTTGTTGCGGGATTTGCGCTTGCGGTAGGGATCGGCATTCCTCTCGCGCTCGCTGTTTTCTATTGGCGTCCGTTTGAGCGAGCAATATTTCCAATGCTGGTTGCGCTGCAAACGATCCCGAAGGTGGCGCTTGCGCCTCTGCTCGTCGTTTATCTCGGATACGGCTGGGCTCCCAAAATCAGCCTCTCATTCCTGATTTCATTTTTCCCCGTTGTGATCTCCACCGTTGTCGGCTTGCAGTCTTTGGACAAAGGTCTGGTAAATCTGGTGCGCTCGATGGGTGCGAATGAGTGGCAGACCTTTATCAAGGTTCGTCTGCCCGCGGCGCTTCCGAGCGTGTTCGGCGGATTCAAAGTGGCAATCAGTCTCGCGGTGATCGGCGCGATTATCGGCGAATATGTCGCCGCCGAACGCGGTCTCGGCTATCTTCAATTACAGGCCAATGCTCGTTTCGATACGGCTTTGAACTTCGCGACCGTTGTCGTCATCTCGATACTGGGAGTTCTTCTCTATTTCATTGTTGCGTTTCTCGAGAGCAAAACGGTGTACCACCGGGAGGCCGCAAAGTGAGTAACGGAGCGGGCGGTACCGGCGCCACGGTAAAAATCATCGAGCTTTCCAAGAGCTACGAGACGCGCGAGAGCGACGACGTTCGCGCCCTCGATCACATCGATCTGGATATCGAACCCGGCAGCTTTGTAGCGGTTGTCGGTCCGAGCGTTGCGGCAAGAGCACCCTTTTATCGTTGCTTGCCAGCCTCATTCCGCCCTCGACAGGCCGTATTCTTATTGACGGTCAGGAAATTAGGAAACCGCACCCCAAGGTAGGGGTCGTGTTTCAATCCGACATGTTGCTCTATTGGCGAAACGTCTTTGACAACATCCTTCTGCCAATCGAAATCAAGCACTTCAATCGCAAGCAGTATAGGGACAAAGCGGCCACGCTTTTGTCGCAGGTGGGGCTTGATGGATTTGGAAACAAATGGCCATCCGAGCTCTCCGGGGGCATGCGGCAGCGCGTGGCGATCTGCCGGGCGCTGATCCAGGAGCCAGGTTTGCTGCTCATGGACGAGCCTTTCGGGGCTCTCGATGCGCTCACACGCGAACAGATGATCATGGATCTCCAGGCGATGTGGAGCCGGGTGCGCAACACCGTGCTCTTCATCACACATGGAATCGACGAAGCGGTATTTCTGGCGGATCGCGTGATTGTCATGTCGCCTCGCCCCGGCCGGGTCGATCTTGATCTCGCAGTCGATCTGCCGCGGCCGCGCCAATGGACGGAAGTGCACGAGAGTCAAAAATTCCAGCAGTACGTTCGCCGTATTCGCGAAATTTTCGAAGCCAAGGGCGTTCTGGTCGAGCGTTGAGGTCGAAATGAAAGTTGTCGTTATTGGCGCCGGTGCAGGAGGCGCCGCCGCGGTCGCAGAATTGACCGCTGCCGGCCATGACGTCACCTTGTGGAACCGCTCCGCCGACACGCTTTCACCCTTCGCGCAGCGTGGCGGAGTTGCCTTCGAGGGCGTCTTGGGGTCCGGCCTGGCGCGGCCGCGCGCGATGACTGCCGACATTGCCGATGCAATGGAAAATGCGGAGGTTGCGGTCGTAACGTTGCCGACATTCTCGCATGCTTCGGTCGCTCAGACCCTGGCCAAAGCCGGGTGGCCCAGTGGTGCTCCTGTGATCCTAAATCCGGGCCATACCGGAGGCGCTCTCGAATTTGCCAACGCGTACAGAGCGGTTCGCATGGACCTGCCGCCCGTTGCCGAATTCTCGACACTGACTTATGTGGCGCGTAAATATCGCCCGGATCAGGTCACCATCAGCGGACGCGCCAAGCAGGTGCGCGTTGCCGCTTTGCCCGGCGGAAAGGCCGCCTTAGCCGCGGCTTGCACGCTTTTCCCCGGGGCGACGCCCGTTGCTGACGTTCTCGCCACGGATCTTTCGAATGTAAATCTGGTGCTGCATCCGCCGGGTGCGATTTTAGGCGCCGCCTGGGTAGAAGCCCGCGCCGGGGATTTCACGTTCTATGTGGACGCGATGACGGCCGGCGTTGGCCGCGTCGTGCGGCAACTCGACGAGGAGCGGCGGGCGGTTGCGAAAGCATTCGGGCACGAGCTGCCGAACCTGATCGAGGAAATGCAACTGATCGGGACGGTCGAACAAAATATTCCCGACACGGGCGATTACGTCGGCGCCATATCGGGCGGCAGCGCAAATCGTCAAATCAAGGCGCCGGATTCATTCAATCACCGCTATTACCGGGAAGATTTCGGACACGGGTTGGTACCGTTCCTTGCGATGGCAAATGTCGCCGGCGTGCCGACACCCGTTGCGAAGTCACTTCTCGTCCTTGCCGAAGGCCTTTGCGGCATCGATTTCTCCAGACAAGGGCGCACCGCCGAAAGCATGGGCATCGCAGGCCTGAGCAAGGCCGAATTGCTGCAAAAGGTAAGACACGGATGAACTGGAAAGACCTCGTCATTGCGGTCGTTGCCGGCGACCGCCGAGAGCAGGAAATAGCACGCTGCGCCGCCGCAACCGGCGCGGTTGTAAAAGCGTACGGATTTCCATGGCCGGCGCGAGGGATCGAGGGCGTTACGCAGGAGCAGAACGCCGCGGAATGCCTGAAGGGAGCTGACTTCGCGCTGTTCCCGATTCCCGGCATCGCACCTGACGGCGCGCTGTTTGCGCCGCAGTGTCCTGAGCGGATCATTCCCGATCGAAATATGCTCGGTGCGATGCGGCAGCCCGCAAACATCATTCTCGGCTGGGCAGATTCCAATCTGAAATCGGCTTGCGAAGCTGTGGGGATCGGCATTCACGAGTATGAATGGGATGACGATCTCATGCTTCTGCGTGGCCCGGCCATCGTGGAGGGCATGCTGAAAGCCGTCATCGAGAATACAGACATAACGATTCACAATGCACGCATCTGTCTCGTGGGGCAGGGTACGATCGGCTCGTTGGCAACGCGCACTCTCTATGCATTGGGGGCGAAAGTTCATGTTGCAGCACGCAATCCGGTACAGCGCGCGGCAGCCTATGCCGCGGGAGCGGAGCCGCACGAGCTTCACGAGTTGGCCGATGTCTTCAAAAGCACCGACATTGTAATTTCGAGCATTCCGTCTCAGGTTATCGGGCGCGATGCGCTTGCAAAATTGCCTCAGCACGCCTTGCTGGTCGACCTTGCCGCGCCTCCCGGCGGAATCGACAGAGAGGCGGCGTCCGCCCTCGGATTGAAATTCGTCTGGGCCCGTGGGCTTGGCAGCCGTGCACCGGTTACCGTTGGCCGCAGTCAATGGAGTGGAATTCGCAGGCGGATCGAAGCAATCATAAAGGTTCGGCAATGAAAGCAGATCTTGTTGTTCGCAATGCGCGCATGGTTCGCCACGACGGCGAATCGCACGGCGGCCTGGCGGTGAAGGACGGTGTCATCGTCGCCGTCGGCGCAGACGATGCCTTGCCCGAAGGCAAGCGCGACATCGACGCTAAAGAACGCGTGCTCATGCCCGGCGTCATCGATCCGCATTGCCACCTCGGCGTCAAATATCCGTACGCGGAAGACATGCAGACCGAAACCGCGGCGGCCGCCTCCGGTGGCGTCACCACCGTCATTCTCTACATCCGCAATCTGAAGCCGTCTTACATTCCGTTCTACGAAGAGCGCAAAGCGGTTGGCGAGCAGAACTCCCTGATCGATTTTGGGTTTCACTTCGGCATCCAGCGCGAAGAGCACATCGCCGAAATTCCGGAGGTCGTTGCAAAAACCGGGGTACGGTCCTTCAAATGCTACTTCGGGTATGAGCCGGATAATCCGATCGGCATCGTTCCCGCCACCGATGGCTGGGTTTACGCGACCATGCGAATCCTCAGCAAGATTCCCGGCGCGGTCATCAACGTCCACTGCGAAAATACCCAGATCGCGACGTGGATGAAAAACGAGATGAAGGCAACGGGACGGCAGGATCTCGGCGCCTATACCGAATCGCGCCCCGCATTTTGCGAGGTGGAAACGATCCGACGCATGATCTTCCTGGCCGAGCGGACCGGTTGTCCGCTTCATCTCGTTCACACGTCCGTCAGCATGGGGCCGGTGTTGGCGGCCGAAGCCAAAGGCCGCGGCCTCGATATTACGGTCGAGACGTGCCCGCATTACCTGACTAGGACATGCTACGATTCCGATCTCAACATGACGGCGAAAATCTCACCGCCGCTGCGCGACAAGGAGGAACAGGAGGGGCTATGGCGCGGAATCTTGAATGGGTCCGTCTATAGCCTCGGCACCGATCATGTGCCCTTCCTCCCCAAGAAAGGTGAAGACCTGTGGGCAGAACTCCCTGGCGTTGTCAGCTTTCCATGGGAATTGCCGCTCATGCTCCATTTCGGCGTGCACCAGCGTGGCGTGCCGCTAAGCCGGCTGGTTCAACTTAACTCTTATCATCCAGCCCGCCGGTTTGGCTTATGGCCGAAGAAAGGCGCGCTGCAGGTAGGCTCGGACGCCGATTTTATTCTCGTCGATCTCGAGCAGGAACGAACCGTCGAACACAAAGGAAAGGGCACCTGCATTTATCAAGGCTGGCGGCTGAAAGGCTGGCCGATCCTCACAGTTGCGCGCGGTGCTGTGCTCTACGAAAACGGCGCAGTCGACGAAAGCGCCTTCGGCCGCGGCCGTTGCGTGACTTTGCCGTCGTGAGGGCCGCAGCGATGACTGTGCCGGCGCCGCGTAATGTTGAGCGTGATCTTCTTGCGAAGAAGCCGGACGTCACCGCGGCGCGTGCCGCCATTGCCGATATTGCGAACGTCAAACCGGTTCCGCGGCCGGAACGCTTGTCTGGCATTCATAACCCGTGGGGCCTCGCCGCAACCTTAGTGAACGCCTGGGCATTTCTCGATTTGTGCGAGCATCCCGCCATCGTCGATCAGGTTGCCGCTCTCATAGGCCCTGACGTCATCCTTTGGGATAGCGAATTGCATATTCGTGCCGAAAGCTATCATGAATTTATTGCCGCTGATCGGGAAGGGCGTTACTGGCCGGTAACGCCGCTCGAAGGCGCGGTGGCGCTCGTCACCTTTTCCGAAGAGCCGGATTTCCAGTTCGCAAATATCAAGTCGTTCTCAACGAAGGACTTTACGCCGGTGGGTCCGAAAGATGCGCCGCTGTATGTGATACGTTACGCGCCGGCCACAAGCCGGTTCGTTCGCGATCCCAAGGCGCCGGCGAATCGGATCGCAATGGAAGAGCAGCCGCTTATCAATTACACGACGCGACCTCTTTGGCTGGTCCGTGGCGACGATCGCGCGGGCAACGATTTCGTCACGGGATTTGCATCTCAGGCTCCACGATGGGCCGCCCGGTAGCTCAGGAGTGCATCATGCCATTTGTGATCGTTGAAATGTGGGAAGGCCGCTCCGTCGAGCAGAAGCGCAAGCTGACGCGTGCGATCACCGATGCGATGATCGAGCATGCCGGTTGCAAACCGGATCATCTTCACGTCGTAATCCATGACGTGCCGAAGGACAGTTGGGCGCGCGCCGGTGTGCTCGGAATCGACGAGGAGGGACATTGATGCTCGATGCCATCGAACTTAAAACTGCGGCGCTGCTTGTCATCGACATGCAGAATGCATTCATTCACGAAAAGGGCACGCTCGGTGTCTCGGGCGTCGATACCAAGCGTCTCGCCGCGATCATCCCGGCGGTCAAAAAGCTGATCGAGGGTTGTCAGGCGGCTGATATCCCGGTGATCTGGACCGTCCAGGAACATTTTGCAGTTGACGCCAGCCGCGCGCGAAAGAAGCTTGCGGCACATACTGCGCGGCGAAAACAAGTTTCGGCCCTTGCGGGCTCGTGGGACGAAGAAATCGTCGACGAACTCAAGGCTCTTGCCGCTCATAATCCTTCTTATGTCGTCCGCAAGCACCGGTTCGGGGCGTTCTATGAAACGCGGCTCGATATGCTGCTGCGCATGCTGGGGACGCGGACGCTGTTCATCGTCGGAACCACGACCAACGCCTGCGTCGAAACCAGCATTCGCGAGGCTTACTTGCGCGATTTCGACGCCGTTGCGGTGCTTGATTGCATCTCCGGCGTCAATTCCGACTGGGAGCAAAGCGCGCAAAGGGTCTGGAAGCAGTATTTTTGTGAAACGGCGAGCTCAAGCGACATCCTGAATTGGATTCAATCGCAGTCGGTGCCGCGCACGCTCGGCTACGGCCACATGCTGCTGATGGTTCAGGATATGGGCCGTTCGGTGGATTTTTATGTCGAGCAACTCGGATTCAAGATCCGTCCTGCCAAGCCGCTTGCGGACGGGCGCCCGTTTACCGCGTTTCATCAAGGAATCGCGTTAGTTGCGGGTCGCGAGGCGGATCATCGTCAGGTCGATCATATAGCTTTCGAGGTGAACGACGTTCGGAAAATGCGTGACCGGCTAAAACAATCAAACATCCACTTTTTCCAGGATCTTCATAACGGTCCTTATGGTCTGACCGTTTACGTTGCAGATCCGGACGGTACCAAAGTCGAGTTGTATGAGGTCGGGCAAAGTGTCTGATCCATAAAACAGTGGCAATCTCTCGGAATCAGCGCTAGCAAGCGGTGCCGCTCGTTCATACAAACACCATTTGTTATTATTGTAATCAGAGAAGGAACGACATCGACGCTATTCAGGCCCTTTGCGGGAGAGATCGGTTCAGCCGACGCCGAAGGAGCAACCGCCCCGGAAACTCTCAGGCAGAAGAATCGCAAAGGTCACGACACTCTGGAGAGAGGCGCGCGAGCGCCCGCCGAAGGGATAACACTCTCAGGCAAAAAAACAGAGGGGGCACCGATTACTCGGCCAGCCGGCCGCAGCAAGGGTGCCTCGCATGCGCCTATCGTTCGTTACGGAAAGCTTTTGCTTGTTTTTTGACGGTGCGCCGTGAGTGCCGCCGTCGAGACGGCGCTTAAGCGCACGCCGCTCTATCGCCTTCACGCCGAGCTCGGCGCATCGATGGTGCCGTTTGCCGGCTACGAGATGCCGGTGCGCTATCCGGCGGGAATCCTGAAGGAGCACCTGCATGTGCGCGCGGCGGCGGGGCTGTTCGACGTCTCGCACATGGGACAATTCGAGCTGCGCGCCAAAGCGGGCGGTATCGAGGATGCGGCGCGCGCACTGGAATCCGTCGTTCCCGTCGATGTCCTCGGCCTTGCAAAGGGCCGCCAGCGTTATGCGCTGCTCACAAATGACGAAGGCGGTATTCGCGACGATCT
>Ga0134126_10006627_pt1 | contig 14514 bp, 10 predicted proteins | sample KB31752_FD_96881 | JGI IMG/M metagenome (GOLD analysis project Ga0134126, IMG submission 96881) | Terrestrial soil microbial communities with excess Nitrogen fertilizer from Kellogg Biological Station, Michigan, USA - KB3-175-2 | ecosystem: Environmental > Terrestrial > Soil > Unclassified ... | reverse complement strand
GGTGGCGGCGTAGACGGCGCCGTCCGGGCCAACACGAACCACCTGCACGCTGAGGTCGCTGGAAGTGAAGAGCTTAGTCGTTTTTCCGTCCGGCGTAACTTTGAGGACGGTGGCGGGGCTGCCGGTGGCGACGTAGGCGTCGCCGGATCGATCCGCCGCGACGGACCAGAGGTAGGTGGAGGGGGTGGTCACGACCAGTGTGCTGGATGGCCCGGAGATGAGGCGTCCGTCGCTGGTAATGGCTACACCTTCGGGGCGGCCCTGCTCCAACTGCTGGAAGGTAGATTGAGGCCAGAGGCGCGTGCCCTGGCTGTAAGCCGGGACGGTCGATGCGACGGCGAGACAGGCGGCCAGAAGGGAAACGAAGCGCGGCATCATGCTGTGAACGAGTCTACTAGATGCGGAAGGAGGCATCTCATCGCATAGAATCATGCTTATGGATCAGCCTCAATCCGACGCACTCGTATTTTTCGGCGCAACCGGCGATCTTGCCTACAAACAGATTTTTCCCTCGTTGCAGCGGCTTGCCAAGCGCGGTTTGCTGAATGGGCCGGTGATTGGCGTGGCCAAGTCCGGCTGGACGCTTGATCAGTTCCGGGAACGCGCGCGGGACAGCGTGGAGAAGCACGGCGGCGTGGGGCCGGTGGGATTTCCGAAGCTGCTGGAGCGGCTGCGCTATGTGGACGGCGATTACGCTGATGCAGCCACCTTCGAGAAAGTGAAACAGGAACTGGGAGGCGCGAAGCATCCGACGCACTACCTGGCGATTCCGCCGACGTTGTTCGCGGAGGTGATTGAGAAGCTCAAAGCATCGGGCAATGCCGAGGGCGCGCGGGTGGTGGTGGAGAAGCCGTTTGGGCACGATCTGGCGACGGCGCGAGCACTGAACAAGATCATCCACCGCGTCTTCAAGGAGCCGGATATTTTCCGCATCGACCATTATCTGGGTAAAAATGCGGTGCAGAACCTCATCTTCTTCCGCTTCGCTAATTCGTTTCTGGAGCCGCTGTGGAATCGCCAGTACATTGAGAGCGTACAGATTACGATGGCGGAAAAGTTCGGCATCCAGGGGCGGGGCGCGTTTTATGACACGGTGGGCGCGCTGAGGGATGTGGTGCAGAACCACCTGATGCAGCTGGTGAGCAACATTGCCATGGAGCCGCCGCCGTGCCCCGACGTGGAGTCGATTCGAGACGAGCGGGCCAAAGTGCTGCGCAGCACGCAGTCGATTGAGCCGGGGGACGTGATTCTGGGCCAATTTGCCGGGTACCACGATGAACCGGGCGTCAAAGCCGGGTCGGAGGTGGAAACGTTTGCGATGATTCGCCTGCAAATCAACTCGTGGCGGTGGCGCGACGTTCCGTTTTATATCCGCACGGGGAAATCGCTGCCGGTGACGGGCACCGAGGTGATTGCGAAGTTTCGCCAGACGCCGCCGGTATTTTCAGAGGAATTGACGCCGCAGAATTACGTGCGATTCCGCCTGAGTCCGGTTCCGGAAACGGCGATTGGCGGCTCGGTCAAGCAGCCGGGCGAGCGGCTGCTGGGCTGCATGACCGAGCTGCGCGTGAATGAGGATTGCGGGTCGGAAAACCTGCTCCCTTACGAGGAATTGTTGCAGGACGCGATGCACGGCAACCAGACTTGGTTTGCGCGTGAGGATTATGTGGAGGAGTCCTGGCGGATTCTGGATCCGCTGCTCAAGAATCCGCCGAAGCCGCTGATTTATGAGCCGGGCACGTGGGGGCCGACGGAGACCGGGAACTTTGTGGCTCCGCCGGGCGGGTGGTTGAGTCCGAAGGAAGAAGGGGGCGGGGTAGAGGGAACCCCACTCAAGCAAGAGCGCTTGAGTGGGCCACCCGGGTAAGGGGTAGGGGCGTAAACCCAGGTCCCAGAAGTGGGACCTGGGGCACCCGCACCCGCTCTTCTACTTGTTGCCCGCGTCGGTGCTGCGGATGAAGGCGGCGACGTTGGCGTGGAGTTGTTCCAGGGACTTGTCGTTGACGTAGACCATGTGTCCGGACTGGTACCAGTCGTACTGGATGTTTTTGGCGAGTGAGGACGAGATGGGCAGGTGCTTGTCCTCGTAGAACGCCGCATAGAACGGCGTGGCCAAGTCGAAGTACCCGCCGTTGACCATTACCTTGAGTCTGGGGTTGGTCTTCATGGCGGTGGCCAGGTCGGCGCTCACGTTCAGGTTAATGGAATTGCCGTTGTGCTTCATGTCCCACTCGTGGCCGCCGAACAGCGCCATGGGCAGATAGGTCTGGCCGGTTCCATACTTCAGGTCGTTGCGAACATAGTTATTGAAGAGCGAAACATAGGCTGAGGAGATGGCTGAGCTCTGCGGATCGTACTGGGCCTCTTCGCTGAGGGGATCGATGGTGGGGCCGGAGAAGCGGGTGTCGAGACGTCCCGTGGTGAGGTCGTTGTCCACCTGAAGATTTTTGGTAAAGCCGCCGCCGCTGACGCGAAGGTTGGCGCGCATGAGGTATTCAACCGAGAGTCCGGTGTATTCGTGCAGCTTTTCGGCAATGGCTTTTTTGTCGGCTTCAGAAAGGTCGGTGCCCTGCTGGAGCGCGTGCGCGTAGTCGCCCATGGCGAAGGTCTCCACCTGCTTGAGGAAGGGGAGCAGCTCGGCGGGCTGATTGGGCAGCTTGTGGTGGTACCAGGCGGTGGCGGCGTAGGTGGGTAGTCCGGTTTCAAACGGCAGGTCGATGCCGGGATTTTCGCGCGCTCCGTCAATGTCCGAGGTGAAGTTGAAGATTTGCGACAGCAGCATTACGCCGTTGAGGTCGATGTTGTCCTCGTTTTCAAGGATGTTGGAGAGGACGGCGGAGCGGGTGGTTCCATAGCTTTCGCCGAAGAGATACTTGGGTGAGTTCCAGCGGTTGTACTTGCTGAGAAAGCGCTGGATGAAGCGGGCGAAGGCGTGGCCGTCCTCATCGACTCCCCAGAAGGCCTTCTGCGGGTCTTTGCCGTAGAGGCGTCCGAAGCCGGTTCCGGGCATGTCGATGAAGACAAGGTCGCTTACGTCGAGCAGGCTGTAGGGATTGTCGGCGAGCACGTACGGCGCGGCGGGAAGATGCTGGTCGCCGGGCGTGGAGACGCGCTTGGGGCCGAAGCAGCCCATGTGCAGCCAGACGGTGGAACTGCCGGGGCCTCCGTTATAGAGGAAGGTGATGGGGCGGGAGCCGGGGGCGGCATCCTTCTTGAAATAGGCAACGTAAAAGATGCTGGCGGTGGGCGGCGCGTCTTTCGGGTCCTTGACCAGCGAGGCGGGCGAGCCTGGGACGGGCTTGCCTTCGGAATCAAGCTGGGCGTCCTGTTCGTTGGTTGCTCCGACGATGATGGTTCCTGCGACAGCGGTATAGGCGATGTGCTCGCTGCCGGCGCTTAGGGTGCCCTGGGTAGTGGATTCGACGGAAGCCGGCGGGCTGGTTTTAGCGGCGTCCTTGTCTTTATCGGCGGCGAGGGCAGGGATGGAAACAGCAGCTGCGAGCGCGAGGGCCAGCAGCGAGGAGAATTTGGGCATCGTTCGTTCCTTTAAGAAAAAAGGGTGGTGACACAGGGGTGGATGCTGGATGGTTCGGGTGTAACCGAGAAGTATAGAACGGCGGGTAGGGGTTTGCGGGGAATTCGTTCGACAGCGCCCGCGCCCAGGTCTCAGAATGGAGACCTGGGGTACCCGCCCCCGCGCATCGCCGCGGCGTCAAGCGCCGTCTAATATAGATCGATTGGTGGAGACGCGATGGCTGACCAACTTTATCTGAGCCTTTGGTATCCGAATTTCCGGCTGACGGGCCTGCCCGCCGCACTGGAGCGGGTGATGGAACTGTTCGAAACAGTGGGCGGATCGCCGCGGGTGAAAGCGGCGGCGGTGTATCCAATTTCGTGGAACGAGGCCCCGGTGTATCAGCGCGTGTATGACGACGAGCACGAGCCGGACGTTGAGGCATCGCAGCCGCGGCAGGCGATTCCGGCGGCAATTGAGATGCTCCACGACGATTTCGCCTACGAGTTTGAGCTGCTGTGGGAGCTGTGGGTTCCGGAGAGCGGTGGCGGTCTGGACCCGATCTGGAAGAAGGAGCCGGCGGTGGTACGGGTGATCGGCTACGGGCCGGAGTTTGACGAAGGAGCTTACGAGCAGAATGGTCATATCCGCGTGGACTTTGGGCCGGACACGCCCTTTTTGCAGGAAGGCGTGGACCTGGGCGAGGAAGGCGCGGAGCGCGTGAAGCAGAATGTGCAGATGCTGGTGGACTTCACCAACGCGGTTCAGCAGCATGGAGGGATTTCGACTCGGCTGCTGTGGTCGGAGTCGGGTGAGTCGCTGGCGCAGAAATTGATTGCTCGGTTGCAGAGCGTGAATTGAGCACTCGCTTCCATGCTCCCCACTCAAGCCAAAAACAGGCTTGAGTGGGCCACCCACTCGGACTCGCTAGAATACATTCATGCGCATAACGGTTGCGAGGCTGCGCCGGGGAATCCTGATTCTCGGCGGCCTGCTGGTGGCGGTGCTGATCGGGTTTTTTCTGTATGCGCATTACCGTTTCCAGCACATCGCGCGGGACCTTCCGGCGAGGCTGGGCGCGAATATTCAGCAGACGGCCTCCGGCTATACCTATTCGCAGTCGAGTAAGGGACACACGCTCTTCACCATTCATGCGTCGAAGCTGATCCAGTACAAGAAGGGCGGCAATGCCACGCTGCATGATGTGGCCATCACGCTCTATGGGCCGCCGGGTTCAAGCCGAGTGGATAAAATTTCCGGCGCGGATTTTTCCTACGACCCAAAGCAGCAGGTAGTCAGCGCGCTGGGCGCGGTGTCGATTGACTTGCAGGGATTCGGCGGCGGCGCGGAGGCGGCGAAGAAGACGATTCATGTGAAGACGAGCGGGCTGGTCTTCAACCAGAAGACGGGCGAGGCCGATACCAGCCAGCATACGGAGTTCGCATTTCCGCAGGCCTCTGGCAGCTCGACCGGCGCGCACTACAACAGCCAGACGGGCGTGCTGGTGCTGGACAGCGATGTGGCGCTGACCCGAGCGGGAAAAAATCCGGCGGTGGTCCATGCCTCGCACGCGGAGGTTGCTCGCGACTCGATGCAGGCGTTTTTGCTGCACCCGCAAATGGAGTACCGCGCGGAGAAAAGTTCGGCGGATTCGGCGATTCTTGGCTTCCGCGACAACGGCTCTGCCAGCAGCATCAACGCCAAGGGCCATGTGCGCATGGTGACGAAGGACGGCGCGATCGTGACGGCGACCAATTCGCTGACACAACTCGACGACAAGAGCGAGCCGACCCAGGCGGAGCTGACGGGCGGCGTGAATTTTGTATCGAAGGACGCGAACCAAAGCATGAACGGCAGCGCAAATGAGGCGACGCTGACCTTCGGCAAAGGTGCGCTGCTGAAGCACGCAACCTTCCGCAATGCGGTGAGCTTTGTGGAGGAGGTGTTCAAGCTGGCCAACGATCCGAAGGGAACAGCTTCGCGCGCGATGCAGGCTTCCAAGGTAGACGTGGATTTTGTTCCGGGGCCGAAAGGGAGACGGCTGGTGGCGCACGAGGCGCTGGCGACGGGGAACGCTTCGGTGGAGTTGCACACGATTCCGTCGAAGGGCCCGCAGGAGGCAACGACAATTCGCGGCGATCAATTGCTCGCCACGCTCACGGCGGATGGGCGGGCGATCCGGCAACTGACCGGCTCTGGCAATACGCAGATTACTTCGCTGGCGAAAGACGGCTCAACCAACACCAGCGCCGGAGACCGGCTGGAGGTCGCGTTCGCCGTGCCGAAGCGCGCGTCGTCGAAAGTGGGTGCTAAGAAGGCTTCGCAAACTGGGCGGTCGATGGAAATTGTGTCGGCGGTGCAGGACGGTCATGTGGTTTTGACGCAGAGGCCAAAGCAAGGCCCAGGGCCTGTGGCCGCGCCAACCATGACGGCGTGGGCGGCGCACGCGGAGTATCGTGCCGCGCAACACGAGATGCAGCTTACCGGCAATCCTCGGCTGGAGGATGGCGCGCTGCAACTTGCGGCAAGCCAAATCGATTACCAGCGAGACACGGGGGATGCGAGCGCACAGGGCGGCGTGAAGGCGACGTATACGGAGAAGGCGCAGGGCGCTCCCACACTGGGCGGCGAAGGGCCGGTGCATATTACGGCGGACCACGCGCTGCTGCATCACGCGACGGACGCGAGCGCGTTCTATGGAGCGAATGGGGCGGACGCGCGGATGTGGCAGGGCGGGGATTCGATTTCTGCTCCAGTGCTGGAATTAACGCGCAAGCCGGCGACGCTGAAAGCGCACGGCGCGCCGGGGAGCACCGGCGAAGTGGTGGAGGCAAATCTTACGTCTTCCGGTCCATCGAAAGCTGGCGCGAAGCGTCAATCTACGGGAATGCGGGTGCGCAGCCGGATACTGTTTTATTCCGACGCGGACCGGCGCGCGGATTTTCGCGGCAACGTAACAGCGCAGGATGCGGGTGGTTTGATTCGCGCGGATGAGGCGCAGGTGTACCTGACTCCGGCGCAGGAGAAGGGGACGCCGCGCGCGAAGGGAGAATCGGCGCTGGAGCGCGTGGTCGCAACCAGCGACGTGGAGCTTACGCAGCCGGGACGGAAGGGCTTTGGCTCGAAGCTGGTGTATACGGCCAAAGACGGACGGTACGTGCTGACGGGATTGCCGGGAAGGCCTCCACGCATTGAAGATGCGGCGAAGGGCACAACCACGGGAACCACATTGATTTTCAATAGTCAGGATGATAGCGTCGTGGTGAGTGGAGGACAGTCGAGAGCCGTCACCGAGACGCGCGCTCCGAAATAAAACGCGTGCAGAAGCTTTCGACCGATCAGATCGGGAAGTCCTACAAGGCGCGCCAGGTGGTGCGTGGGGTGAGCGTCGAGGTCAATCGCGGAGAAGTGGTGGGGCTGCTGGGGCCGAATGGCGCCGGCAAGACGACCAGCTTCTACATGATTGTGGGCCTGGTTGCTCCGGATTCGGGCAACATCCTGGCCGACGGCGAGGACATTACGCGCGTGCCGATGTATCTGCGGGCGCGGCAGTATGGAATCAGCTATCTACCGCAGGAGCCCTCGGTCTTTCGCAAGCTGACAGTGGAAGAGAATATACTGGCGGTGCTCGAGGTTCAGAGCTTATCGCGCGAGGCAAGACGCTCGCGGACGGAAAAGCTGATTGAGCAGTTGAATCTGGGAAACGTGCGGCGAACGCTGGGCTACGCGCTTTCCGGCGGCGAGCGGCGGCGGGTGGAAATAGCGCGCTGCCTGTGCATTCAGCCGTCGTTTATTTTGCTGGATGAGCCCTTTTCGGGAATTGATCCCATTGCGGTCCTTGACCTCCAGGAAATTATTGCGGAGTTGAAAGCGAGCGGGATCGGCGTGCTGATCACGGACCATAATGTTCGCGAGACGCTTTCGGTCACGGACCGAGCCTACATTATCAATGAGGGCCGGATCTTCTCGTCGGGAACTCCGGAGCGGCTGGCCGGCGACCCGGAAGTGCGGCGGTTATATTTAGGCGAAGGATTTTCCCTGAATTAGGGCCTGACGGCGTGATTTCGATCCTTTGGTAAAACCCAAGTCTCAGAAGCGAGACCTGGGGCATCCAACCGGATGTAAACTGGGCATTCACTAACTAGTACACTTCTACGACAGGATGGAATGACTCTTCTTCAACCAAGACTGAGCTTGAAAGTCGCTCAACGACAGATATTGACGCCTGGCCTGATGCAGATGGTCAGCGTGCTGGCGTTGAACAAGCTGGAGTTGAAGGAGATGATCAACGCCGAGATCACGGAAAACCCGGTGCTCGAAGAGGTGGATGAAAATGTCCCCCTGCTGGACGAGGTGGCGGGGAAGGAAATTGAGCACGACCGCGCGACCGAGATGCGGGAGACCGCCGGGGAAGAGGAGAAGAAGACCGACCCCTTCGATGAGATCGATTTCGGGTCCTACTTTCAGGATTACCTTGATCCAGGGTTCCGCGCTCCGGGAAATTTTGAGCTGACGGAGACGCCGTCGATCGAGAATTTTCTCTCGCAGCCGGGCACGCTCACGGATCACCTCTTCTGGCAAATTGGCTCGCTGAACCTGAGCCCCGCCGTGCGCGAGGCCGCCGAGTACATCATCGGCAACTTGAATGAGGATGGCTACCTGAACGCCAGCGATGAGGAGTTGCTGGAAGGCTATCTGCACGAGCAGCTCGATCCGGAAGCGGATGAGTCGGCGCGGAAGAATGGTCACGCGGCGCAGGCACAGGTTTCTCCCGAAATGGTGAGCCGGGCGAAGGCCCATCTGGAAGCGGCGCTGGCCGTGGTTCGGCAGCTCGACCCAGTGGGCATTGCGACGCGCGACTTGCGCGAGTGCCTGCTGGCGCAGGTGGAGGCGCAGCGCAAGGAATTTGATTTGATTTTTGCGCGGCGGCACGCGCAGGCCGAGGATGAACCAAGTGATGGCGCGGTACACGGAGCCGCAATGAACGGTAACGGCGGCCTGGAGCTGGCTGCCTCCGAGAATGGCAATGGCGCGTGCGCGAAGATCGGAATCTTCGACATGGCTTCGTGCATTATCGACAAGCACCTGACACTGTTGCAGAAGCGCGACCCGCGCGAGTTGTCGAAGACGCTGGGAAAGACGGTGGAGGAGGCGCAGCAGGCGATTGACTTTATCCGCACGCTGGACCCACGCCCGGGCCAGCGCTACAACCGATCGGACGCGAGGTTGATCGAGCCGGACGTGGCGTTCGTGAAGCGCGGAGAGGAATATGTCGTCGTGATGAACGAGGACGACTTGCCCACGCTGCGGCTGAACCAGGGATATCGCAGGATGCTGACGCAGCCGGGGGCCGAGAAAGAAGTGAAGGATTACGTGAAGGAGCGCTACCGCTCCGCGCTGCAACTGATGCGAAATATTGAGCAGCGCAAGAACACGATTCTGCGCACCTGTGAGTCGATTGTTCGGCGGCAGCAGGATTTTCTGGAAAAAGGCGTGGACGCGCTGCGTCCCATGATGATCAAGGAAGTGGCCGAGGAGATTGGCGTTCATCCTTCCACGGTGAGCCGGGCCGTTTCGAACAAGTACGTGCATACTGCGCAGGGCGTATTTGAGCTGCGATTCTTCTTCTCCGAGGGAGTGAATGGGCCGGAGGGCTCGGGAACGCCGCTGATGCTGCTGAAGCGGAAGGTGAAGAAACTGATTGAGGACGAGGACCCGAGCAAACCGCTGACCGATGATCTGATTGCAACCATGCTGCAAGAACAGGGAATTGAAGTGACGCGGCGCACTGTGGCCAAGTACCGCGAAGATATGCGCATTCCCAGCACCCACCAAAGACGCATCCGAAAATAGAGGCATTCCGCATCCACAGGCCGGAGCGGGTTAGAATCGCTGTCCGGGCGGAAGCCTGATTTCTGAAGGGAGCTCTTCCATGCAGATTGAGTACACGGGCCGGCAGGCGACGGTAACACGGGCGCTGCGCGCGCAGGCGGAAGTGGGCATTGAGCGAATCGCAAAGATTCTTGGCAAAGTGACGAGCGCACACGTGATTCTGAGCGCGACCAAGTATCGCCAGACCGCGGAAGTCACGATCAAGACACGGTTAACCAAGATCGTGGGCGTGGCCGAGTGTCCAAGCATGGAGACCTCGCTGCGCGACGCGCTCATCAAGGCCGAAACACAGGCGGTGCGCGCGCGGAAGAAGCTTCAGGCGAAAAAGCGCCAACCCAAAGAAGAGAAGTTGACAGCGGAGCCAGCGCTTTCACGTCCGCGCAAGGCGGCAAGGACGGCGGCAACGGATGAGGCGGAAATGCCCGCCGCGTCGAAGAACGGAGCCGGACGCGGAGAAAAGGTCATCCCGGTGACGGTCCACAGCTTTCCGGCCGAGAGCCCAGTGCATGAGCCGCACCTTACGCGCTCGACAGATTCAGTGGCGCTGCGCCCCATGACGATTGAAGAGGCGGTGAAAGAGGCGGAGTTCCGCGACCGCGACGTGTTTGTGTTCCGCGATAACGAAGGCGCCGTGAAGGTGCTGCATCGGAAGCGCGACGGAAAGATGGAGTTGATCGAGGCTCCGTAGGAGAGGGTCGAGATTGACAAGAGTGTAGCGTAGCGTTACGCTACACGTGTGATCCAATCCTTTAAGCACCCCGGATTGAAAAAGTTCTTCTTGACAGGGTCGAAAGCTGGGATTCAGCCAAGGCACGCGGCCATTCTTGCCGATCAACTTACCCTGTTGAATGTGGCCAAATCGCCGGAGCAGATGAATGTTCCGACATGGGGATGGCATCCGCTCAAAGGGAATGAAGCAGGACAATATGCGGTACGGGTGAACCAGAACTGGCGACTCACATTTGCTTTCGACGGAGAAGACGCGATTCTCGTGGATTACAGAGATTACCACTAGGAGTTATTTATGGCGATGATGCATAACCCTTCGCACCCAGGACGCATTCTGGCGTCATACATATCGGGACATACCGTGAAAGAGGTCGCCGAACATCTGGGCGTGACCCGCACCGCGCTGTCGCGGGTTCTCAACGGCCATGCTGGAATTTCCGCTGAGATGGCATTGCGCCTTGGCCAGACTTTCAATACCGATCCCCAAATGTGGCTCGCGATGCAGACGCAGCGGGACCTGTGGGAAGCCAGCCTGAGGAAACCCAAGGCAAAGAGGCTGGTGCAGAGCCGGGCGGCCTGAATATTCACCGAAAGGGTCTTTCCATGAGGGCCGTCTTTTTTACGCCGCACCCTGATAGGATGACCCCATGGCACGTCCCGCGAAAGTGAATCGAGACAAGGCATCGTCCAGAAAACAGCCTGTCCGAAGGGCGGCGCAGGCTTCGCCGATTCCCGCACATCCTGAAGCGCGACGCGAGCTTGTGATCCTGACCGGCCTTTCCGGGTCGGGAAAACTTTCTGCGCTCAAGACCTTTGAGGACATGGGCTTTTACGCGGTGGACAACCTGCCCATCGAGTTGCTGCCGAGCTTTGCCGAGCTGGTTTCGCAATCTGTGGAGATTACGCGGGCCGCGCTGGTGGTGGACGCGCGCGAGGGGCGCGGGCTGGAGCGGTTTCCCGCGATTGTGAAGGAGCTTCGGCGCAAACTTTTCGTCAAAATTGTTTATCTGGAGGCGTCGAAGGCCGCGCTGCTGCGGAGGTTTTCCGAGACGCGACGGCCACATCCACTGGGTCAGGGCGAAATGGTGAGCAAAGCCATTGAAGCCGAGCAGCGGCTCTTCGGGCCGGTGCGTAAAATGGCGGACGTTCGCATTGACACGACCAACTTCAATGTCCATGAACTTCGGGCGTATCTCCAGAACGAATTCAGGCGCGACTCGACAGGAAACAGCCTGCTGATTTCCTCGATCAGCTTTGGGTATAAGCATGGGGTTCCGCTGGAGGCGGATCTTGTGTTTGATGTGCGGTTCCTGCCGAATCCGCATTTTGTGCCGGAGTTTCGCAGGCTGACCGGGCGAGACAAAAAAGTGGTCGCATACCTGAACCAGTTTCCGCAGACGAAGGAATTTCTGGATCGCGTGACCGACCTGTTGGTGTTTCTGCTGCCTCATTACATTCGCGAAGGGAAGAGCTACCTGACGCTGGCCTTTGGCTGCACGGGCGGCCAGCACCGCTCGGTGATGATTGCCGAGGAGATGCGGCGGCGTCTGGCGGAGAAGGGGTTCCAGGCGAAGACCTCGCATCGGGACGCGCCGCGCTAGGCCGCCCTTGCTCAGAATGCCTTAAAATACTGGGATGGCCCCACAAATCAGGCGATCTCCCCTGTCTTGCCGCTGTCGAAGGCGGGACTGCGAATGAGACGCATTGGCCGCCTGCTGCACTATGCCGTCCGGTATTGGTGGCAGGCATTGGCTGCGGTTGTGCTGGCCGCGGGCGTGGGGCTGTTCGATGCATTCCGCATCCTGCTGATCACACCGATTTTCGATAATGTGCTGCACCCGGGAGGTCACAAGCCGCTCGATCTGGTTTCGCGGCTGGGCGCGCATTTCAACATCAATCTGGACCGTTTGGCTCCATCGCATTTTCACAATGACTGGACCGTGGTTGCATTTCTCTTCATTGGCTCGACGCTGCTGAAGGGCATTTGCGACTACGCCGGAACCTATCTGGCGAACTACGCCGGGTTCGGCATGATCACGGACCTGCGCAATGATCTTTACGAAGCCATCCTGGGCCGGTCGGTTTCGTTCTTTCAAAAGCACGCCACCGGCACGCTGCTTTCCGCGCTCATCAACGACATTGAGCGCGTGCAGTATGCGATGGCGTCTGTGCTCTCTGATTTTCTCCAGCAGGTCTTCACGCTGCTTTTTATGACGGCTGTGGTGATCGCGCTGGGGGGCGAACTGGCCTGGGTGCTGCTGATTTTTATTCCGGTCGTGGTCAGTTCCATGCGGCGCATTGGACGCGGCGTGCGAACCACCACGCGCACGGGCCAGGACAAGCTGGCGGAAATTCAGAACATTCTGCACGAGACGATCACCGGCAATCCCATTGTCAAAGCCTTCAACATGGAGTTCTGGGAAGTGCGTCGCTTTCGGCAGGCGGCGCGGCGGCTGCTACGCGCCAACCTGAGCACGGTGCGCGCACAGGCCATCAGCTCGCCGCTCATGGACCTGATTGGGGCGATTGCCATAGCTCTCCTGCTGCTGGTGGGGCGCGGAGCGATCAACAGCCACGTGATGACGACCGGGATGTTTTTCACGTTCATCGTGGCGCTGTTCAAGCTGTATGATCCGGTGCGTAAGTTTGCGACCTACTACAACAGCTTTCAGCAGGCGGTGGGCGCCTCGTCGGCCATTTTTGACTTCATGGACGATCACGAGCCGATTCTTGAGAAGAAGCATCCGCACGTACTCAAGGGATTTCGAGACAGCATCCGGCTGGAAAATGTGGGTTTTGCCTACAGCACGACCGAGGGTGAAAAGGAAGTGCTGCATGAGATCAATCTGGAGATTCGGCGAGGCGAGGTGGTTGCGCTGGTGGGCCCGAGCGGAGCGGGGAAATCGACACTGGTGAATTTGATTTCACGGTTCTTTGACGTGACTTCGGGGCGTGTGCTGGTTGACGGGCACGACCTGCACGACGTGAGCCTGAAGTCGCTGCGCGAGCAGATTGGGAAGGTGACGCAGGAGACCATTCTGTTTAACGATACGGTGCGCAACAACATTGCCTACGGCCAGCCGGACGTTTCGCTGACACGCGTGAAGGAAGCGGCGAAGGCGGCGCTGGCGCACGAGTTCATTCTTGAGATGCCGGACGGCTATGACACTGTCATTGGCGAGAAAGGCTTTCGCCTTTCCGGCGGCGAACGGCAGCGGCTGGCGATTGCGCGGGCGATTTTGAAGAACGCTCCGGTACTGATTCTTGATGAAGCAACATCCGCGCTGGACTCGCAGAGCGAATCGCTGGTGCAGGCGGCGCTCAGCAACCTGATGGTTGGCCGCACGGTGGTAGTGATTGCGCATCGGCTGTCCACGGTGCGGCGTGCGACGCGCATCGCGGTGCTGGAGAGCGGACGCATTACCGCCATTGGCCCGCATGAGGAGCTGCTGCGGATTTCTCCCACCTACCAGAAGCTTTACCAATTGCAGTTTATGAATGCGACGGAGTTCGAGCTGCGGGAGTCCGCGCTCTCCGGAAAGGCAGAGGCATGAGTTCTTCGGCGAAGGACAAGGGACCGAATCAAAAAGGCGCAGTGCGTTCCATGACAGGATTTGCGCGCGTTTCCAGCCGCATCTCCGACGGGCTTGGCTTTACCTTGAGCCTGAAGAGCGTGAACCACAGGTTTCTTGATCTGCATCTGCGGCTGCCGGGCGGCATGGATTCGCTGGAAATGCAATTGCGTCGGCGGTTGAAAGAGCGGCTGGCGCGCGGACACGTGGAGGTCACGCTGAGTATGGATCGCGGGCAGAAGGCCGATTCCGGATATGACGCGGAGGTGGTGGGAGCGTATCTTGAGGCGTTCCGGAAAATTGCCGCGGCGCACAGCTTGCGATGCGAGCCGGACCTGAATGCGATTTTCCGGCTGCCCGGAGTGTTTGGCGGAGATGGGCGGACGATGGCCGGCGAGCGCGGATCGGAAGAAGAAGCGCTGGCAATCGAAGCCGCGGCGATGCGTGAGATTGATCCGCTGCTGGACTCGCTGAACGCAATGCGGGCGCGCGAAGGCGGGCTGCTGGCAAAGGAAATGCTGGGCGGCTTGGAGCGGCTCCGCAAGCTGGTGGATGAAGCCGTCGAGCTGCGTGAAGACGTGCAGCAGGCCTATTTTGAGCGCATCAGCCAGCGGCTTACCGCGATGCTGGGCGACAGTTTTGACCGCGACCGAGTGCTGCAGGAGGCGGCGCTGATTGCCGAGCGCAGCGATGTGGATGAGGAAGCGGCGCGGCTGCGCACGCACATTGATCATTTTCGCGCCATGCTGGAGAGCGGCGGCGAGATCGGCAAAAAGCTCGACTTCCTGATGCAGGAGATGAATCGCG
>Ga0134126_10006626_pt1 | contig 14514 bp, 5 predicted proteins | sample KB31752_FD_96881 | JGI IMG/M metagenome (GOLD analysis project Ga0134126, IMG submission 96881) | Terrestrial soil microbial communities with excess Nitrogen fertilizer from Kellogg Biological Station, Michigan, USA - KB3-175-2 | ecosystem: Environmental > Terrestrial > Soil > Unclassified ... | reverse complement strand
TGCTGGGCGGCTTCTTTTCCTGGCTGATCTGTCCGCTGCTGTTCGCACTGCTCTTGACGCACAATCTGTTCGGAGTCATCGCGGCCCAGTCGGCGTCGACCCTCTTCTGGACCTATTTTTTCGGCATTCTGTGGGGGTTCGGGGGTCTCACCTACGGACTGACCATGCGCTATCTGGGGCTGTCTCTCGGCACGGGCGTCGCCTTGGGATTTTGCGCAGCGTTCGGGACACTGATGCCGCCCATCCTGAAGCTTCTGGTGCCATCCGTGCCGGTCGTCGAGTCGATCGTAGACATCGCCTCGACTCGTTCAGGTGTCGTGACGCTCGGCGGGGTTGCAATCTGCTTCGTGGGCATCGCGTTTTCCGCGGCGGCCGGATTCAAGAAAGAAAAGGAGATGCCTGCCGGCCTCAACCGGTCGACGATCGCGGAGTTCGACCTCACCAAGGGCCTGGCGGTCGCCATCTTCAGCGGAATAGCAAGCGCGTGCTTTGCTTTCGGCTTGGCTTCCGGCAGTCCCATCGCCGCGACGGCGATCAATGCCGGTACCTCTCCGATCTGGAGCGGACTGTCCAAGCTGGTGGTGCTTCTGTGGGGGGGATTCACCACCAACTTCGTTTGGTGTCTGTTCCTGTTTCGTCGAAACGGCAGCGGCCATCAATATCTGTCTTCCCGCGAGCGCATGCCCCAATCCTCGGCAGCACAGGACATTTCAGGCGCGCCGCCGCAGATTTCATCGACGCCCGCCAAGGTGCCTTTGGTTCGAAACTACCTGTTCTCCGCCGCAGCGGGAAGCACGTGGTATTTGCAATACTTTTTTTACACCATGGGCGAGACGCAGATGGGCCGCTACGGCTTCGCGAGCTGGACGCTCCATATGGCGAGCATCATCATATTCGCCACTCTGTGGGGTTGGTACTTCCATGAGTGGAAGGGCTCGAGCAGGAGCGTCCACACGGTAGTGGCGGCGGGCATCGCTTTGTTGGTGGTATCCACCGTCGTCATCGGCTGGGGAACGTATCTCAAGGCCGAAACAGGGGCCGTCGCCGAAGCAGCGGCCGTTCATTCAGTTCAAACCATCTCGAGCATCCCCATCGATTGCAGAGCATTGCTTCCAAGGTTACGGCAATAGCGAAGAATCGTGGGCACTCCCTAACGGGGATCATGATTCCCGGATTTGCTTCCTTTTCTACCGGCCACCGCCATGGCCGCCATCGGTGTCGGCAATGTCGACGACGAGCTCCGACGGATAGCGCGCGGTATGGAGTACGGTGTGCGTCTGACTCCTATAGTCGGCGCTGACTGCCGAGAAGATGTTGGACACGAAAGTCTGGGGATTACGATCGATCAGCGGAAACCAGGTGCTCTGCACTTGCACGGCGATGCGGTGGCCGGGCTCGAAGACATGCGAAGCGGTATGCAGGTCGATTGAATAATCGAGCACCGCGCCCGGCGTGATCGCATGCGGCTGCTCGAAACCCGTGCGGAATCGGCCACGCAGCACTTCGTCCGCTATGATCAACTGGCGGCCGCGCAGGGCGGCGGGAGTGGCGGCGTCATCGGGATAGACGTCGATCAGCTTGACGATCCAGTCCGCATCACTTCCGGTAGTGCTCGCAAACAACTTTGCCTGTACGGCGCCGCGGAGCGTAACTGGAGCTTGCAATGGCGCTGTCTGCCATGACAGGACGTCGGCGCGCTTCGCGAACGGCGCCTGGTCATCCGCCAGCCATACCGACCAGGTGCTGTCCTTCGCTACAATGGGGCTGATAGGCCGCTGCCGATAAGGGACCGGAACCGCGGGGTTCGACACGAAGCTGTCCGCCTTGGCGTCCGCAGCCGACTGCGGCGGCTCGAACGACAACACGCCGTTCGCGTGGAAGTAGAGCCTCCGGCTGGAGACGCCATGCCGTGGCGGCCAGGAGTCATAACGAGCCCATCGGTTACTACCGGTTTCAAACACGAGCGCCTCGGGCTCATGAAGCTGACCGACGCCCTTCAGCCAGTAGCGAAACCAGGGCGTTTCGGCGTTGGCTCGAAAATAGACGCCCGTATCGGAGTCGAGATCGAACGGTCCGTAGCCGCGCCCCTTGCCGAATGCCCACCCGCCGTGATTCCACGGACCGATGACCAGGAAATTATGATGCTGTCGGTCGCCCTTTTCCTGATTACGATAAATCGTGAGTGGCCCATAAAAGTCCTCCTGGTCCCACCAGCCAGCGACGATCAGATCGGGGACGTGCACCTGGGGCGGCATCTGCGCGGAGGTCACGCCCGCGCGCCAGAAGGCATCATAGTTCGGATGCTCCACGAAATTTCGCCAGGTCGGCAAAGTGTGGCCAAGGCTGCGCCGATCCAGGTTCGCGAGGTCGGTCTGCTGCAACAGCCACGCGTACGGATCCTGCTTCGCATAGTCGAATGCCTCGAGCGTGCGCCCGTCCGTTTCGAGTGCGGCGGCATACTCCCATGCGTATTGCAGGCGAAACGCGCCATTGTGGTGAAAATCGTCGCCAAGAAACATGTCCTCGGGGGAGGCCTGCACGGAAACGGCCTTGAGGGCCGGGTGCGGATTGACCGTGGCCATTGCGGTGGTCCAGCCCATGTACGACACACCGAATATGCCCACCTTGCCATTGTTATCGGGCACGGATTTTACGAGCCAATCGATGCTGTCATAGGTGTCGGTGGACTCGTCCACGCCGCCGCGGGCGGCCTTCGGCCGCAGCATCACGAACTCGCCCTCCGAGCCGAAGCGCCCTCGAATGTCTTCCAGCACGAAGATGAAGCCGTCCTGCGCCAGCTCTTTGAGCTCGCTCTCGAATTCGTGCTTGACCGCCTCGACGCCGTAGCCGTAAGGCGAGCGTTGCATGAGAATCGGGAGCTGTGTCGTCGCACCCTGGGGGCGCCACACTTCCACATGCAACTTGACCCCATCTCTCATCGGAATCATCGCATCCGTACCGACGTAATTGCCGATCTTGGCCCCGGGCGGTAATCGGGTTTGGTCGGGAGTGGCCGCGGACGCCCACAAGGCGCAGCTCAGGAGCACCACGGCTGCACACAGCTGGGGGCCCCCCGCGCTTCGTGAGCCGCAAATTCCATATGACGAACAAAGATTCGAAAACACCATGAATCATCCTCATAAGGGGAAGCCGATATCGGTCGCAGTCGCATTTCGACGCCCCTCCCAAATTAACCGCACCATTGCGGGAAACTGTAGGGAAAGAATTCAAATTAAGGGGTTTCACGACAAGTTCCCCATGAATCAGGGTTCGTCCACGACATAATTGAGCGCCCCAGGATCCGCCGGAATCGGCAGCTCTCGTTGCCCTGCTGATTTGGCTCATACGAATGATCACTTTGAGCTATCGATGGTCTCGAAAAATCTATTTGATGGGAATCGGGTCGTCATCCATATTGATGCAATTGGGGCATTCTTCACCGGTGTGAGTTCACGGCAGGGTGGAATGTAGGGGGCGGCAAGCAGCGAGCCGGCGGCGAAAAGCCATCGTTAAGAGGGCAGTCCATGCGAAACAAGAACGGTCCTCGCAGCCAACACTGGAGTCTCAGCAGACGAGAGTTCGTAGGTGGGGCGGCGGCAAGTGCCGGTGCGTTGATGGTCCGGGGCGCATTTGGCGCAACCAGGCATCCGAAGGATATGGCCGCGGCCCGCGCAACTGCCAAGTCCCGATATTCCGTCGACGGTAATGCCATCGTGGCCCGCGGCTCAACCAAATACTTTGGCAATCGGCCGCTCTATGTAAACAACGGCAACTCGTTTGTCATGGCCGGCGATCGGCCTCTCATCCGGTACGTTCAGAATCATTACATGTTCGGAACATTCATGATTTCTCTGGTGCGTGGAGACACGCCGCCCCGGTGGCTTCACTTTGCCGATGACATCGTGTCGGCCTACCGGGCAGGTCGGATGACGTGGCTCGTGCGCGACCGGGCCTTTGCGGGAGCCACGATATCGCTTTCCGCCGTACCCATGTCCGGGGTCGATGGTATGGCGATACATGTGCAGGTGCAGGGTGCCGCGGCGGGGGATCGGTTGATCTGGGCCTATGGAGGAGCGTACTCGAATAGCAATGCGATGTATGGCCTGTCATGGGAGATCGACCCCTCGGGAAATTCGCAGCTGTTGGAGCGCGCGTTCTCCTCGGAAGAATCCATTGGAAACGAAGCTCGGGTGACGGACGGCGGATTCAGTCTTCACAAGAGCGCTGCGACGAGTTTCGGAAAATGCAGTGTGCCTTGCCGCATCGGCGTTGGCGACGCAAGCTCCGTGCACGACCCCATCGCGCTCATGGCCAGTTCGATGCAGAAGCTGCCCATAATCTGGGGCGCCATCGATTCCGATGGCTTGCAGGACGCCTATTTCGCGATTCGTGGATTCGTCGATCCGGCAGCGACCGGGTCGGCAGTCATGCCCGCTTTGGATCCACCGGCGGATTTCGCGGCGGGCGTGCGACACAAGGAGACGATCGCGAATCGAATCGTCGTAACCACGCCGGATGCTCATTTGAATGTCATGGCCTCGGCCGCGGCGGTTGCCGTGGATGGAGTCTGGTATCCGCCAACCTTTGTGCACGGTGCGATGGGTTGGAACATTCCCTTCCCTGGGTGGAGGACGATTTACGGTGGGACCGTGCTGGGATGGCACGATCGAGTGAAAGCGGAAGCCACGCACTACATCGGTTTTCAGGTGCGCAGTTCCAATAAGGTCGACGCCCAGGCCGATCCGGCGAAGCTGCTTTGTCTGCAAGGTCCGCAGTCCCGATACTACGGTGTCGGCAGAATCGATCGGGATCAAGACATTTACAACATGCAGGAGCAATTCTTCGATCAGATCGTCTACGACTGGAGGGCGACTGCCGATCCGCAGCTCGAGTCGCTCCTGAGACCGGCTCTGGAATTGCATCTCCAATGGATGCGCGAGTGCTTCGACCCGGATGAGGACGGGGTATACGAGAGTTATATCAATACCTGGCCGACGGATTCGGTCTGGTACAACGGCGGTGGAGCGGTCGAGTCGAGCATGTACGCCTATCGCGGCCATGGTGCGGCACGAGATATGGCCAGGCGCGCAAATGACCCCCAATCCGAGGCATTCCATACGGGAATGCTCGAAAAAATACGGAAGGGCTTTTTCGAAAAGCTCTGGATTCCTCGCAAAGGCCACGCCGGCACGTATCGGGAACAGTCGGGACATAAACGCTTGCATGAAGATGCGTGGCTCTACAGCGTCTTTCTTCCCATCGACGCCGGCGACCTGCTCACGCTCGAGCAAGCAGCGCAATCGCTGAGGTACACGGAAACCGGCCTCCAGAACGATCAGATGCCGTTGGGAGGAAGAACGGTTTTCTTTTCCAATTGGGTTCCGGACGTCTCATCGGTTCGCGCCAATGCGCCCGGTGAAAACTATCATCTAGCGCTCGCGTATTTTCAGACCGGCCTGGCGGAGCATGGATGGGATATCTTGCGCGGCACCTTCATGCAGACTGGGTTCGGCGCTGCCGTGCCGGGGAATCTGGGCGCGCTCGGCGTCACGGACTTCGGGGACTTTCTCCACCCGTTCTGTCGTACTCTGGTAGAAGGGCTATTCGGCTATGCGCCGGATTATCCCAACAGCGTCGTCAACATCTCTCCGCAGTTCCCCGCAGAATGGAACGAAGCATCAATCAAGACACCGGATGTCTCACTTGGTTTTGAGCGGGCCGACGGTAAGGTAACGCTGAGGGTCGAGCTCGCACGCAAGGCAGCGATGTCCGTCCGCCTGCCGGTGCGCGCCGGCCATGTGAATTCGGTGACGATCGATGGCGAGGAAGCCCTATGGGAGTTGCTGCCGGGATTCGGCCAGAGCATCCTACGCCTGCGCGTTCCGAGTCGGACCAATGCCGTAGTTACTATTGGTACTTCCGCGCCGCTTCCCCAGTTTGAGGCGATGGCTCTGCAGGCGAATGTTGGAGAGAAGATTACGCTTCGTGCGGACCGCGCCCGGATTATCTCCTTCTCCGACCCGCAGACAATCCTGAGTGACGCCTCAGTTTCGGATGGAGTCATCACGGGCATTCTGGCTGCCAATGCCGCCGGCCATCACACCGTGATCGCCCGGGTCGATGCACAAGGCGCTCCGCAACTGCGGCTGTTCCACATCGATGGGACCGACCGTGCGGCTGAACGATTGCGGCGAGCGAAAGCCGTAGAGCGAATCCCGAAGCGCGTCCGCTGGGAGCCGGTCGACATTTCAGCCGCTCTCAACGCGGACATCCGCACCATTTTCCGCCAGAAATATTTATCCCCCCGGCCGGACACGGTTTCCGCACGGATTGGGGTGGACGGCTACTCGCCGTGGACCTTTACTTTTTGGAAAGCCGGCCCTCCCGTCATCGAGCTCGATAAGGTCGCCGGAATGCGTGATAGGTCGGGGCGGCTGGTTACGCCTCAGGGCATTCCATTCCATTGGGGAGAGGCCGCAATCGAGCGGAATATAGCCTTCACGTCACTGTGGGACAACTGGCCAAATCGCCTATCTGTACCGGTTAACAAGAGCGGTGATGCCGCATTCGTGCTGGTTGCCGGGTCGACCAACCCCATGCAATGCCACATCGCGAACGCAGTGATTACATTCCACTATGCTGACGGCATCTCCGAGACATTGGAGCTGATTCCGCCGTTAAATTACTGGAACCTAGCCCCCATCAGCTATAGCGTCGCTTCCGGCGGACGTTCGGCGCCGATTCGATGCGATTATACGGATCCCAGCGTCGCCTTTGTCGTGCCGAAGCCATACCCGCAGACGGTTGAACTGGGCAAGAACTGCCGGGCGATGCTGCTAAACCACCGTCTGCGGGCGGCTCAATTGGATGACGTTACGATCGAAGCGCTCTCGCAGGATATAGTCGTGGGACTCATGGGTTTATCGATCATGAATCCCGTGAGGTTGAAGAGCTGACCTGAGAGACCGAAAGCCATCGCGGCACGGCCACCGGAAGGGACAACGCATGCCAGTCGTTTTTTCTGCGAGAAAATAGATGTCAAACTTGAGCAGACGAGAGTTGTTAGTGGCCAGTGGGTTTGCGGCAGCTGCCAGCTCGGTTGTGCCATCAACGTCGTGGGCGGCCTCCACAGCGCGAACCGTTCCTAACATCGACCCCCTATCCCTGGTCGACCCCGGGCTTCTGGGCGCCCTGAAGTCGTTTATGACGGGCGACTTCGTCATGAGTGCAAAGAACCTTGCGCAAGTGCGCAAATCATCGGTGCCGACCTCCCCTACGCGCGCGACCCCCTGCGAGCAACGCGCAGTCCCTGGGGCGAAAGGGGCACCTGACGTTCGCGTGTTTGTCATCAATGCCGCTGCGAGTGATCGTAAACGGCCGGCGATTCTCCATATTCACGGTGGCGGCTTCGTTGCCGGCATCGCTGCTGAAGGAATCTCGGCATTGCAGCAGGTTGCCCTGGACCATGACTGCGTGATCGTAACCGTTGACTATCGGCTGGCGCCCGAAACCCCCTTTCCGGGATCGCTCGAGGATAATTACGCCGCCCTGAAGTGGCTATATAATTCGGCGGGTTCGCTTGGCGTGGATACGTCTCGAATTGCCGTGATGGGCTTGAGCGCCGGTGGAGGTCATGCCGCGATGCTCACGATCGCAGCGCGCGATCGCGGGGAAGTGCCCATCGCCTTCCAGTTATTGAGCTATCCGATGCTCGACGATCGAACCGGAAGCTCGCGTCCTGTTCCACCGTATATCGGCGCATACATCTGGGTGCCGGCCTCGAATCGATTCGGCTGGAGTTCCTTGTTGGGTGTCCCGGCAGGCTCACGGATAGTGCCTGCAGGCGCGGTTCCCGCGAGAGTCGAGAATCTGACGGGTCTTCCGCCCGCGTTCATCGGTGTCGGATCGATAGATTTATTCGTTGATGAAGATGTGGACTACGCCCGGCGGCTAATTGATTCGGGCGTACCTACGGAACTCCGTGTCGTGCCAGGTGCATATCATGGTTTCGATCTCTTCGCACCGGAGGCGCCCGTATCAAAAGCGTATAGGGCGACCTGTAATGCAGCCTTGGCGAGGGCATTTGGCGCCAACGCTAAATCTTGAGAGGCGGATGGCGCGAGACTGCCTGTTGTGCGGTATGCCGATCGCCTGGTGCATCGACCGATCGAGGCGATCAGGGCGGCTTGCTCATATCCGTGTTCAGGAGACCATAGCTCCTCCAGTCTGCGAAATCGAAGTGCCACCATTCGTACGGGTACACACTGAATCTTTCGTTCTCGAGCGCCGCTCGGAGCACGTCGCGCCGCCAACGCTGCTCTGAAGTTCCCCCGTCATAGAGCGGGTACGATCGAGGCGAAAGCTCATCGTACGCTCCTGTCATCGTGAGTTCGTGTCCCGTCGCGAGGTCCACGAGGCTGATGTCAACGGCTTCTCCGCGATTGTGCCGAGAGCCTTCACTGGGATCGGCGACGAACAGGTGGGCGGCCGCGGGGGTGCCATCCCAAAACATTTTGGTCACAAACCAGGGCCGATAGGCGTCAAAAACCACGATGCCGAAGCCCTGCGCATGCAGCCTCTGATCGGCCCGTGCCAGCGCTTCGGCGGCCGGGCGCTGCAGGTAGGCAGCGCTCCTCGAATACAACGGAAACCCGAGCAGGTTTTGGCTCGTGGCGTAGCGCACATCCAGTTTGACGGAAGGATCAATGCTGGGTATCGAAACGAGATCGGCGGCCCGGTGCGGCTTGGTCTCGGTGGGCGGCGAGGCGGCCAAGGCTCGTTGGCGCAATAAAGTTCGGTCCTTCCCGTTCAGCTTCCCGGACGGGGGATCAATAATGATGTTTCGGCGCGGGAACACGATGCCATTCAACGCAACGCTCGTTCCGCGGCCGCTGGCGTCGCGACTGAATTGGAGTTGTTCACCTGGGTAGAAGGGGCTGACTGCCGGGAATTTCCAAGTATCCGCCGTGACGCGCGCCATCCGGTCATACTCGATCCATTCGATCCGCACAAACAGTGAACCGTCACGTTCGAACGCCCGGATGACTTCGTGGTCCCAGCCGTAGTCACCGATGAGCCCCACGATTTCCGGAGCTGGTGGGGGAGGCTTGCGAACCGGGACACGCGTGTAGCGGATGCCGTCCGCCTCGAGCCACCGGCCGTCGGGATCGATGTCAAGAGACATAGGAACCATGTAGTCGTCCATGACGTAGCCGGACGCTCCGCGACGCAGCCGGCCGGCGAGACGCGGGGTTTCGATGAACGCGGCATCGCCCATCCAGCGGACCATGACGCTCGCTTGATCGTGGCGGTACTCGCCCACGAGAGGGAGCGCTTCCTTGGCGCTCAGCGGCTGGCTCGTCGGATTCATGGGTGCCGGTTTGCCATCCCGAGCGGCAAGCGCAACTTGCAGCGCGTAGTCGGCGATCCGCGCGGCGGAAGAGCCTGAGTCCAACGTGCTATAGGCGACGGCACCGATGCCGTCATCGGGCAACAAGTTGAATTTCGATACGAATCCATAAATGGCGCCCTCGTGGCTGACCAGACGGTGCCCCTGAAGAATCGATAGCACGAAGCCGACGGCATAGCTTCGGCCGCCATTGTCGGTTCCGGCCTTGGGCGCCCTCTCCATCTGCTCGAGGGAGTGCTCACTGAGGATTTCCTTGCCGTCTGCGGTCCGACCGCCGGCAAGCAAGACGCTGCCGAGCGATGCCATATCCCTCAACGTGGTGTTCAAGCCGCCGGCGGGTTGCAAACCCAGATCGAAGGCCGGTGCGGGTACTCGCGGCGCGTCGTAGCTCGTCATCTCGGCATACGCGATGGGTCGGACGGAGTCAGCCAACCGGACACTGCTGGAGAGCATATGGGCAGGGGCAAATAACTCCTCTCGCACGAGCTCGGTGTACGGCTTGCCCGTAACGACTTCCAGCACGCGGCCGATCACCGTGACGCCGGCGTTGGAGTACTTGGTCACCGTGCCCGGCCGGCTGAGCAGCGTCGTATCATTCAGGCTGCGTACAACGGTTGCGAGATCCGGGGCAGTTGTCGCGAAGTAGGACCCGAGCGGCGGCTCACGCACCAGCCCGGCGCTGTGCGCGGCGAGCATGCGCAGTGTGATCGGCGTTTGGAACGGATTTTTCGGTGCGAAGTCGGGTAAATAGCGCCGCACCGGCGCGTCCAGATCGAGTACTCCCCGATCGACGAGGCGCATCATCACAAGCTCGGTGAGAGGTTTGGTCACAGACCCCGCTCTGAACACCGTGTCCGCTCCGGCTGGAACGTGTCGATCCTTGTCCGAAAACCCGGCGGCGCCCACCCAAAACGTTCCCGCACAGCCAAATACGGCCACGCCGGCGGACGGCATTGCAAATGACTTCTGCTCGCTCTGCAATACGCCCTGCATGGCAGCGCCAATTTCTGAAATCTGCTGCTGCGTGAATGCTCGGCAAGCCGTCGCGGCGACGCTACCGGTCGCACCGATCGCGACGTATGGCGATCCGCACTGGACGACAAAGACCAGTGTCGCGGACACTATCGGCCATTTTTGGAAAATACGGTTCATCGCTTCTTTCCTGCGGATTCCTTCGGCGCTCCGAAAGGCACGAGCGAGGACCCGGCAACGCGCGAGGTTGTGGTTAACATGGACGCGGTGCCGGCCGACGGTTCTCCAGCGACCGCGCTACGAACCGCCATGCTAGATCCGCCGCTACGCCCCAGGAAGGGAAAACGCTGCAATCTGGGTTGAACAACAGTGGGAATTCTCGTTTTCCGAGGGGTTCTCCCACTATATTCCATCGCCCTCGCTGGCGAGATGCCCAGTGAGTCGATGCATCTCAGTTATGACGCCCGAGGTGCATGTCGAAAAAATGAGTAATGACGGCAAACGCTTCTTTGGATTCGGGGAAATCCGAATCCAGGATGAAGCAATGCCCAAGGCCATCCCACAAATGAAGGTCGGCAGTGACCCCTGCTTTGGTCAGTAATCTCTGGGTCTGCACCGCCGCGCTCATGTCATAGGCGCGAGTGCCGGTGACGAGGAGGGTTGGAGGGAACTTCGTCAGGATGGCGGCTGACAGCGCCGGCGAAACCAGGGGGTCGGCGAGATTCGCGCTACTGAGATAAGCGGTCGCATCCGTCGGCCCGGCCGGCGCCGGCTTTGGATGCACGGGCGGGGGCTCTTCGCCGACCAACGGAGGCGCGGTGAAGCGACTGTCGCCGCCCCAGGCGCCGGCGGCCGCGGGTGCGCTGTAAAAGCCTCCAAACGCACCGGCGCTGAAAATCCCAATGGCTCCTGGCGTCGCCAAATTCTCCCTTTGCAGCCACGCGACCGCCATCGCAGTTAAAATACCGCCCGCAGAGCAGCCGTAGATGCCGATGCTCCGTGGCTCATATTCTTTTAAAAGCTCTCTATAGACCGCCGCCACGTCTTGGCTGGCGCTCGGGAACTTGAATTCCGGACCCTCTCGATAGTCGACGGAAATGACCTTGAATTTGCCGAACCCGGCGATGGGAATGGACTCCAGCAAGGCCTCATTCCCGGCTCCTACCACAAAGCCCCCACCGTGCAGATTGATGAGGACGCGCCCGCGGTTCGATGCGGCGACGCCGTCGACCGGGGTAATCACCCTCGTGGCCACGCCAGCGAACAGCTTCTGTTCGATGTTTACCGGATAGATGGCTCGCGCCCGGTCAACCATCTTCTGCTGCTTTGAGTCTATATATTTGCGAATTGTCGCGATGGACGCGCCCTTCAATGTATCCGCGTCCGATATATGAAATGCCTCCTCGATAAACGCTCGCTTGGTTTGCTCACTCATATAAGCGGAAAGCGGCACGTCGAGCGGCGGGGTGTGTATGGTGCCATCCGCGTCGATATGCACTTTCGGCACCGGCGATATCGTTGCATCTGTGGCTGAGGACGGATGAATCATGCCAAAGATGGTTACGCCCAGTCCTGCCAGGAATAGCTTAGCCGTTTGAGCCATGCACCTCTCCTCGGTCAACCGCCGCCGCACCCTGCGATAAGGCAAATCGCAGACGCACGGGTCCGAGCAAGCCCGACGTAACCAAGGGATGGTTCCACCGCCAAATCTGCTGGCTCATGAACGTGTAGCGGCCTGCCGGACTCCGCCTGCCGGACAACAGCCAATCCGGCCACTCCTCGATGGTACCCGTTGCATTGTAGCGAGCGTCCTCGGCCAGATGCGCGTCGCCGATCAACCGGTTGACCCATCGGTTGACGACTCGTACCTCAAGCTGATTTGTTTCCCGCAGATGCCCGGTCACTTCGACCCGGTAGGGTGCATCCCAGAGCACACCGAGCTCGGTCCCGTTGAGAATCACCTCGGCGAGATCCGCAACCCGTCCGAGATCGAGGTAGACGCGCACACCAGGCGCCGTCTCCTGCCGGAAAGCGAACTGACTGCGATAACGGGCCATGCCCGAGTAGTATTTGATTCCAGGCTCGTCTCGCCTGGACCAGTCGTCGAGCCGCGTGAACAGAACCTCTCCCGGCCCCCCCCATTGGCCATCGAATTCGACGCTCCAGGGTCCGCCGACCGGCGAGGATGCCGGGAGCGCCACCTCGATATCCCGCCGCCGGCCCGTAGCGGTTTTCAGCCGGTAGTTTCCCGATTCCCAGATCAGCCCATGCGAGAAATCCACGGCGGGCACTCTGTCCGCATCGGCCTCTGTCTTGCGAATCCCTGCACCGGCAAGCATGTCGTCGAACTGACGCAGGGCCGCCACCTCGATTGCGAACGGGCGCCGGTCTTCCCAGCCGCTGCTTCCATACAGGGGCGAAGCCGCGCGCGGTCCTGTTTGCACCAGGACACCGTTCAGAAATAACTTGGGTGTTCGATCTTCGTAGAGCACACCGACGTGCATCGACCCGCTGATTGGCGCGTCATAGACCAACAGCGGCTCGACCAGCCCGTCGGCGGTGTAGCGAAACACGACAAGGCCGTTGGCCCCGACCACGAATCCGGCGCGGGCTTGCCCGGGCGCGGTGAAAGTGCTCTGCGCGGGACCCGGAAGATCGAGAGCAGTCTCATAGACCAGCCTGCCATCCTTCTCCGATGGCAAAGGGATCTTCGGGGAAATATATTGAACCCACGCCGCCATGACGAAGCGATCGTCGGCGGTATCGATCGTCAGGGCGGCAAACTCCTTTCGCGGCCACAGCGATTCACCGTTGCGCATCACCGTCACCACCGGATCCGTTGCGATCCTGTCTTTGAAGATCAAGAACAGCGATTCGTTGGCTTCGAGCGAGACCGGGACTTCCGTAATGCCCTGTCTCGAGGAGAAGTACGAAAGACGCGCTCGCTCGCCCGTCTTGGGCCACAGTATCTCCGGTTCCCTTCCCTGCACTCGTAACGCAACGGTTCCCTCGATCAGCTCCGAACTCTTATTGACGACGAAGTAGACATCCGCGCCATCGGATCCTCGGCGATGTATATGATTGAGCATTCCTTCGATGTTCGGCGAGCACTCGAAGTCCGGGGGAATGCCCGATCCGCGGAGAACTTCTTCGGGCGTCCGACCCCAGCACACGCGGCCCTTGCCGACTCGCCTCTCGCCGGCGCCGACACTTCCCGACCCGACGCCCCATAATTCGTCCGCCAATTCGGACACTTCCCGATCGCACCCCGGAAAACCGGTGAGACTCGGCGACTTGATCGGGCGCCACCCAAGGACAGTCGCCCCCTGCTCGACCAGCGCTTTGATCCTGCGCAGCAGGGTGGGCGTCATCGTTCTGACCGCGGGCATCCGCATCGGTTTGTAGGCTTGGTCGTCACCGTCCGTGAGACGGATTACCACCTGTCCCATCGCATCGTAGGTCGGCAACACGAGAACTCGGTAGCGCATGCCCGAAGGAAGCACCACATCCCCGCCGTCGACCTCCATCTGATCCACTACCAGCTCTGGGGGACATCCGTCGAAATCATAGGAGGGTCGACAGGGTACAAATCCGCGCACGCTCGCTGGAATCGGCGGCGTGAATCGGTAGGGCGCGCCCTCCGGCGTGACGAAACAAATGTCTGCTACAAATTGACCTTCTCTGAGCATCTCCTGGCAACGGGCCAGATATTTGTGCCACGGTTTCGATTGCGGCCACCAGGTCAAAGTACGTTCGAACGGGGTGCCGAATCTCCGGAAGGTGATGCCAGGCACGACGTTCGTCCACGGTTGAAACACCCACTCCGAGAGGTTTAATCGGTTGATACCGAGACATAGCGCCCAGTCGGCGAGGGGCTTCAGCGTCGCCGGATGATCCATAAAATCCGCGCGAAGCGAAGTGTACGATTCTGCGCCGACAATGGGCTTTCCGTACACGTGGGCCGCGGACGCCGCACTCTCGCACGTGTCATGCAGCGTCGATCCGCTGTAGGAGCTTCGCCAGAATTCTCCCATCGGTTCGTCGGCACGACCCAGGTAGCGCAAGTCGTCGCAGGTTCCGTTATATCCCTCGATGGAGAGACGCATCCCGTGGACATGAGCCAGCCTGGCCAT
>Ga0134126_10006624_pt1 | contig 14516 bp, 15 predicted proteins | sample KB31752_FD_96881 | JGI IMG/M metagenome (GOLD analysis project Ga0134126, IMG submission 96881) | Terrestrial soil microbial communities with excess Nitrogen fertilizer from Kellogg Biological Station, Michigan, USA - KB3-175-2 | ecosystem: Environmental > Terrestrial > Soil > Unclassified ... | reverse complement strand
CCCCCCCCGATGTGTCACTCGATCAGGCGTGCCAGGCGAACTCCTGCGCCTTGCGGGCGGAGCCCTGCGAGATCACGACATTGACCAGGGCGGGACCCCGGAACTTCATCGCCTCGTCGAGGGCGGCGCGCAGCTTCTTCGGGTCCTCGACCAGGAAACCCTTGCCGCCGAAAGCCTCCATCACCCGGTCATAGCGCGCGCCATAGATCAGCGCGTTGGGCTTCAGGTTGAACATCGGGTTGTCCGGGATTTCCGGCATGCCGGGACCGATGCCGCCATTGTTCAGGACGACGATCTTGGCCGGGAGGTTATAGCGGACCAGCGTCTCCATCTCCATGCCGGAAAAGCCGATCGCCGAGTCGCCCGAGAGATGGATGACTGGCCGGTCGGGATGCGCCACGCAGGCGGCGATGGCCTGACCGAGACCGACGCCCATCGTGCCGTAGGTGCCGGCATTGAGGCAGGAACGGGCGTTGAAGCTCGGCAATTGCGTAAGGCCGATATCCATCGTGCCGGCACCCTCGGCGCTCAGGATCGCGTCTCGCGGCATCCAGGCGGCGACGTCGCGCAGGGCCCGGTAGTAGCCGGCCGGCGCCTGATCGTCATCGATCTGCGGCCGGATCTGCGCGGCATTGTCGGCGGTCTTCTTGGCAATCGCCTGCCGCCACGGCGAGTCCTTGGCGTGGAACCATTGCCGGTTGTCGAGCGCCTTGTTGAGTTGTCTGACGATGGCCTTGCCGTCACCAACCAGCGCCACCTCCGTCGCCTTGTTGTGGCCGATCTCCTCGGGCGCGATGTCGAGCTGGATCACCTTGACATCCTTCGCATAGCGCGGCGGTTGGCCGAAGTGAAAGATCCAGTTCAGCCGTGCGCCCATCAGAAAGATCACGTCGGCCTGCTGCAGCGCCAGCGTGCGCGCCGCCCCGGCCGACAGCGGATGGTCGTCCGGCATCACGCCCTTGCCCATCGGCGAGCGCACGAACGGCACTTGGGTGCGCTCAAGGAAGGCGCGGACCTCGTCTTCGGCGTGCGACCACGCCATGCCCTTGCCGAGGAGAACGAGTGGCCGCTCGGCCCGTTCGAGCAGGCTCAGCGCCGCCTCGACATTCTCCGTCGGCGCCACCATGCGCGGCGGCTCGGGTGCGCGGTCGACCTCAACGACCTTATCGAGGTCGCATTTGCCCCTGATGATGTCGTCGGGCACGTCGAGATAGGTGGCGCCGGGGCGACCATAGATCGCCTGACGGGTCGCCATCTCGACATAGTAGGGGATGCGGTGCACGCTCTCGATGCCGTGCGCAAACTTGCAGAACGGAGAGGCGATCAGCACCTGCCGCTCCTCCTGAAATGCGCCCATGCCGCCGCGATAGGTCTCCGAGGCGCCGCCGATCAGGATCATGGGCCAGCAATTCTGCTGGGCATTGGCGAGACCCGCCAGACCATGCACCACGCCTGGGCCGGTGACGGTGAGGCAGGCGCCGGGACGGCCGGTGAGATAGCCGTAGGCCGCCGCCGCGTAGGCGGCGCTCTGCTCGTTGCGCACCCCGAGATAAGCGACGCCTTCCTTCTGCGCCGCAACGGCGATCGCGGTGACCGGAAACCCGACGACCCCGAACAGGTGATTGATGCCCTGCCGCTTGAGGCTCCTTGCGATCAGGGTAGCGCCATCGACCTCGCTCACAGTTTCCCCCTCATGATTTATTGATCTTTGGCGGCGAGTTTATGCATAGATGGCCGGGCCGCGAAAGTGCGCTACATTCAGCCGAGCCATGCGTTCGCGCCATTGGCCCGCACATGAGCAACGCGATGCCGCCCACGAACGGCAATCGCTTCATCGCCGATATCGCAACCGTTATCGGCAAGGTTCGCCTGAAGGGCCGGGCTTCAAACAGGGCATGAAGAAGATCGGATCAATACAGATTTTACTTAAGCGCGATCCGTTTCGGATAGCCCGTTCTTTCCGATAATAGTCTCAGCGCGGTTTCGTTCGTTTCTTGATCGGAATGACCTTGGCTGCCGCGCCGTCCGGGCGCGCGCTCTTGCGCAGCGCATCCTTCAGGTCGAAGGGAACGCCGTGCTTCTTGAGGAGGTCCGCAAACGCTTCGTCCGCCAGTTCCTGAAAGGTTGCCATACGATCGCGCGCCAATTGCTTGAGCTTGGCAGCGGTATCCTCGTCGAAATCGATCAATTTGCGCATGGGTTCCTCGTCAGCCGACGCTCACCCGCATATTTGTGCGGGAGGGCAACTTAAGCGAGCGTTGCGCTTGGTCGAACAGCAAAAAACAAGGCCGTTGACGTAATATACCGTCAACGACCTTGCCAGCCCCGGAAATTGAAATCGGCTCACGCCTTCCGGTGAACTGCAGGATGCCCCGGATTCGCTCCCGCAAATGTGAGGCAGTTCACAAACGCCGCCCTAAAAGTTTGAATGGAAGTCCGGCCAGAATACCAGCCGGGTCGGTGCATCATCCGAAACAGCCCGCCTGCACCGGAATGGCGCGGTATGCCGCGGCTTCACGGATTGGCGTGCAAAACCAAAACAAAGGCCGGAGGCGCGACGATGGTCATTGCGCTTTGGTGAGCGACTTCGACCGCTTCTGCGCGGTGTGAACCGCACGGGCTCGCAGGCGTAGCGCGCGGTTGCGGCTGGGTGCCGGCGAGGGATCGGAGGGCTGGGCGCTCGCAAACGATTGCCGCAGGCTGTCAACGGCATCGCTCAGGCTCGCAACCTGGTCGGACAGCCGTTTGGTGTCGGCCTGCTGGGTGGCAAGCAGGCGGCGCAGCGTCTGCACCTGATCCTGCAGCGTTTGGAGCTGATCGATCGAGTCCTGCTGGGTCGCTTCCAGCCCCTTTGTCTTCTCAACAAGCTGCTCGGAAACCTGCGCCGTGTGCGCCTGCAGCGCGCGCGCGGCCACCGCGCGGTCGGTCTCGGGCGAGATGCCGGTATAGGCGCGCCAGGCCGCAATCGAGGCGACGACGGCCAGGACGAGGAGCAGGGCTGCGGCGGTCAGCGCAATCGGCTGGGCACCGATGCGCGTGATGGCCGAGGCGGTGCCGGGATGGCTGGGGTGAATGATCATCAGGTTCGCAAGGTCCAAACGCAAAGTGAGGTTTCGGATCGCCGCCGGCGTTGGCGGCTCGTCGCAACGCAAACGCGCACAAACGCCGCTCGGGCTTCGGCTACTTTACAAAGCGCCGTCCCGAGCCCCTCGGGCGCGCGGCCTGCTGTCCGCCGCGGATCGGTAACAGTCTGGCAATGAATCTGACAAAAACGAGGCTGGCAAGGCCGAAAAGCTACGGTTGTCCAAGGTTTGTCGGGCCTTGACCGCGGATTTCCGTCCCGAAATGGGTGCGGCCAGCTCTTGGGGGAGAGCTGGCCGCGCGCGAACCGGTCTGGGACGGGGAGGGGTGGGGATGTGACCGGGTCGCGGGTTCGATAGTCCTTCCTAGTGGGAGCTCGCGGTCAACGCCGCGGGCCGGTTGTCGCCGAGCGCGACCCAGACATTGGGATCGCTCTGCGATTGACGCTTGACGAAGCGGTAGCCGGTCTCGGTCCAGGGCAGGATGCTTTCACTCTGGTTGTCCAGGATGAACTCGCCCTTGTCGGACTTCACCGTCAGCACCGCGTGGCCCTCGCCTTTCTTGTCGCGCACGACGGTGATCAGGAGCGCCTCACGCGGCCAGCCCGCATCGATCAGCATCTTGCGCTTCATCAGCACATAGTCTTCGCAGTCGCCGTAACCGTCGGTCGGCAGCGACCATTTCTCGATCACACCCCAATGATCCATGTCGGTCATCGGCTTCACGGTCTCGTTGACCCAGTGGTTGACCTTGGTGAGATCGCGCCATGCGGCCTGCGACATCACGATGTCGCGCGCCTGCGTGGGGCCGCCCCGGCATTCCTCCGGGTTGTCGGCACAGAATCCGATCCAGCCGATCGGCGAACGCGTAACCTCGCCGAGACTTGCGTACATCGGTCGATCGTCGCCGGCATTCGCCTGCGCGCACATCCCCAGCAAGATGGCAATCGCTGCCAGCCCGCATCCCCTGCGTTTGAACATTGTGGCCCCCGTTTTTCTTGTTGGGACCACGTTTCGCACAAAGGTTTTGCGCCGCCGCTAAGTATAGCAAGTACATTTGAGATGAATGAAAGTAAAAATTGCGACGATATCGATTTATACTTGAATCGAATTCGACTAAAATTTGAAACGTCTGCAATTGATTCAAATTTTATCGATTAAGGACTGAAGGCGCGCGGTTCCGCGGCTTGCAGGCGAAAAGGCTGTCGGTATTAACCCCGATTTCCGGAACCGCGTGGCATCCGCGGAAAGCCCCTCGCGAGCGCAAGCCGATGTTCGGTCGCTGAAAGTGCCGGTTGCGAAGCGGTGTTCTCTTTACCGCGCGCTAACGCTGTCTCTCGGTCCGGCGCGAGGGGACGTTTCGGGCTGGCCGCAAGGGACGCGGGAGCGAGTGAAGCGCGGGTCGGCGGCGCGGCGGGGCGCGCCATTCCTAACGGGCGGTTACCGCTTCCTCGAGGGTCTCGGCGAGCTGCTCGTGGATGAACTCGATGGCAAAGCCTTCCTCGAGATTGCGCACCACGCGCGCCGGCACCTTGCCCAGCATGATCTGGGATTTCAGCGGCGGACGGTGCTCGGCCGCGATCGCCGCACCCGACGCCGACAGGTCGATGATGCGGCAGGTCATCTTGGTGCCGTCCTCCAGCGTGAGCATCGCGATCGGATTGCGCGGCACGATACGGTCGTGGCGGCGGTCTTCCGGCAGGTTGAGGATGTCGCGGTTGGCGAGCCAGGTGAGCTGGGCAGCGAGCTTGTCGCGCTTTCGCGCCGTCGCGCCGATCGTCATGGCAAAGCCGTTGTCGATGATGCGGGTGATCTTGCCCTCGACGCGGCCGATGTGGTCGAGATAGGCGATCACGCGGTCGCCGACATTGCCGATACCGGGCGCGAGCAAAGCAAGGCCGCCCGGCGACATATTGATAATCTGGCAGGGAAATTCGCGGCGATCCGGCAGCATGTAGCGGCCGAGCAGGTGCACCTTGACGCGCTGGAAGCGCCGGCGCTCCTGCGCTGCCGGCAGAACTGGTTTTTTATGCGCGAAGCTCATTCCGCCACCCGACAGCCGGCCATTCGGCCTCGCCAAACCCTACGTCCGACAGGGTTAACGAGGGGTTAGCGGATGTGCGGGCGGAACTCTGCAATCCCACGGGGAGAGCTATTTAGCAACCTTGGCCAGCGTTTCGAGCGCGCCGTAGTGCAAGGCCGCAAGGTAGGCGACGATGAGGCCGAGATAGACCGGCCAGATCGCCCAGGACCAGAAAGCCCGAAACACAAAGTAGAAGAAATCGAGATAGCCGGTCCAGGCATCGGCCTCGAACACCTCCGAAAGCGTGTATTTGCCGTTGCGTATGTTCTCGACCATCCGTCCATAGAGATAGCGGTAAGCCGCCTCGTACGCGAGATACATCGTATCGATGAACGCGAACACCACGACCGGTACCAACGCGATCGTCACGAGGACCGGGGTATGCACGGCGCCCGCAAGGCTGAGCAGGGCGGCGACGATCGACAGGCACCACGTCTTGCAGGAGGCGCTGTTGTTGGCGAGACGGTTGATGATGCCCTGCAGCAGGTTGATATGGGCGATGACAGCCTGATTGTCTGGCTGGATGGGCTGCGGTGCCGTGTCGTTCATCGCCGGACTCCGTCCTGGAAGTTTGCCGATTTGCCGCCGCAGGTTTGACGCAGACTCGATTCCCAGACGCTACCAATCGCGAGCGTAGTCCGCCCGCGCTAAGCCGCCGCCACCCGCAGCCGCGCCGCCGCGATTGCATTGTACCCCACGAGCAGCAGCGGACAGACCAGCAGCACCAGCGCGCCGAAATCGAATGCAGCCGTAGCGCTGCCCTGCCATTTGGCGGCGGCGCCGCCGATGATCGGGCCGATCATCATGGTGCCGTAGTAGATCGTGTAAAAGATTCCCATGCCGATCGCGCGCGTCGCCGGCGAGAGCACGCGTGCGGGCAGGCTCATCATCGGGCCGGCCGGTTGTCCGCCAATTAGCCCGATGGCGATGACGGAGAACAGCACCGCGCCGGTGTGCGCAAAGCACAGCATCAAGCCCGCAAAGACGAGCGAGCCCACGACAAGCACCGCTTGCGGCGCCTTCAGACGGTCGGCCAGGAGGCCGCCCATCGGCACGCTCAACACCCCAAGCCACAGCCCAATGCTGATGACCGAACCGGCCTGCGCGATGGTCCAGCCGCGCTCCACCAGCATGATGGGGCCAAAGCTGAAGGTCACGGCAAAGGCGACATTGAACAAGCCCCAGATCAGCGCCGCGACAATCACCGCCATCATGGTCCTGATATCGAGCCGCGCGGAAGCGGCTGCTGCGACTTCGCGGGGCGGCGATCGGTAGAGGAAGGTGAGCGCAATCCCGATCGCCGCCATCGCCGCAATCGAGAGATGGACGGCATTGACGCCGTAGCCGGTGCCGATCGAGGGCAGCGTCAGCAGCGACAGCGCGATGCCCGCCGGCCAGGAATTGACGAATACCGCCATCGCGGTTGCGATCTCCTTGCCGGCGAACCAGTCGGTGATCATCTTGGTGAGTTGCACGTTGAGCAGCACGCCTCCGGCGCCGCCGACGAGGCGTCCCGCGACCTGCCAGCTCCAGCTTTCGCCGAAGGCCATGGCGAGGCTGCCGGCGAGCATCAGCGCGAGTGCCGCGAACGTGGCCTGCTTGTCGCCGAGCCATTTGCCGATCGCGCCGCCCGGCAGCGCCAGCACCACGCCCGGCGTGAAATAAAGTCCGATCAGGAACCCGATTTCGGCGATGCCGACGCCGAACTGTGTCTTCAAGAGCGGCGCGACCGCGGCCACGGTCTGGAACTGGAACGCCATGGTGAGCCGCACCGTGAACAGGACGGCCAGTATACCCCAACGATTGCGCACGTTTTCATCCCCTGATCTTCGCGGCACAACCTGCGGTGAGGCCGCGCGCCTGTCAATGGGAGCCAGACCGCATGCCTTGGCATCCCAAGGCGGTTCACCTAACTTCGCAACCTCTTGACTGACCAGAACGGAACACCCGGGAGGCATCAATGCAGCAAATCCGCGTCTGCACCTACGACGGCCCGGGCGCACAGCCGGTGATCCGAAAGGTGCCGTGGCCGAAAGTCGGCAAGAAGGCCGCTCTGATCAAGATCGGCGCCTGCGGCGTCTGCGGCACCGATTTGCACATCCTCAAGGGCCACTGGCCAAAGCCGTTGCCCTGGCCGTTCACGCTCGGCCATGAGCTCGGCGGCGTGATCGTGGAATGCGGCGGCGAGTTCAACGAAGACTTCATGAGCAAACCGCTCAAAGTCGGCTCGAAGGTGATGATCCCGCCCTTGATGCCGTGCGGGCACTGCTACTACTGCATCCACTATCCGCTCGCCGCGAACAAGTGCCTGACGCCGGTCTATTACGGCCGCTATCTCGGCTTCGACAAGGCGCCGCATCTGTGGGGCGGCTGGGCCGAGTATGTCTATGTCGATCTCGACATGCTGCCGGGCACCAAGATCTACAAATTGCCTGACGACATGTCGCTGCGGCTTGGCGCGCTCTCGGAGCCGCTCACCTCCTGCATCCGCGCCCTCAACCGCGCCATGCGCGCCGGCGGATTTTCCTGGAACGACACGGTGGTGATCCAGGGCTCGGGACCGATCGGCATTTTGGCGGTCGCCGCCGCGCAGGAGATGGGAGCAGGTCGCGTGATCTCTGTCGGTGCGCCGGAACAGCCGCGATTAAAACTCGCGCGCAAATTCGGCGCGGAAGCCACCGTGAACATCGACGAATGCAAGACGCCGGATGAGCGCATTCGAAAGGTGCGCGATATCGTCGGCGGCTTCGGTGCCGACCTCGTGATGGACTGCTCGGGCCATCCGACCGCCGGCCCCGAGGGCATCGAGATGCTGCGTGACGGCGGCACCTATGTCGAGATGGGCCAGTTCACCGATGCCGGCTCGATCGACACCTCCTGGCACCGAATCTGCACCAAGGACCTCAACGTGCTCGGCTCCTGGGGCTTTACCGCCAACGACTTGCCGCTCGGTGTCGAGATGCTCTACCGCACGCGCGGCAAATATCCCTGGCTCGACATGCAGACGATCTATCCTTTTACCGAGCACGGCATTGGCCGCGCGGTCGCGGACGCGATGGCAATGAAGACGGTGAAGTCGACGATCGTGCCCTGGCCGGAGCTCTTGCAGTGATGCTTCCCTCCCAGCGCGAGCACTTCGAAGTGCCGCACGACATCTGCTACCTCAACGCCGCCTCCTGGAGCCCGCTGCCGCGGAAAACCCTGGAAGCCGGCCGCGCTGCGGTCGAGCGCAAGGGGCAGCCGTGGAAGCTGCCTTCTGATTTCGCCCATAGCCAGCACGAACGCGCCCGTGCCGCCGCGGCGCGGCTCATCAACGCCGACGTCGACGACATCGCGCTGATCCCCTCCGTCAGCTATGGCGTTGCGACCGCGGCGAAGCTGCTGCCGATCCCGCGCGGCTCGCGCGTCATTGTGCTGGAGAACGACCATTCCTCGCCGGTGCTGGAATGGCGCTCGCGCGCGACAGCGCAGGGTTTCGCCGTCGAGACGGTGAGCCAGCCCGACGATGGCGACTGGACCTCCGCGATCCTTGCGATCATCGAGCGACGCGGCGCGCCGCCGGTCGCGCTGGCCTCGATCTCCTCTGTGCATTGGTCGGATGGCGGGGTGATCGACGTCGAGGCGGTGGGGGCGGCGCTGAAACGGCAGAAGGCAGGCTTTCTGGTCGATGCAACGCAAAGCGCCGGCGTGCTTGCACTGGACGCAAAACGGCTTGATCCGGACTTTGTGGTCTTTCCGACCTACAAATGGCTGGTCGGTCCCTATGGCCGCGCCTTCCTCTATGTCGCCAAGCGTCAGCAGGGCGGCGTTCCCCTGGAGCAAACTTCAGCCGGCCGTCGCGACGTGCGCGCCGAGAACAACGTCTATTTCGCCGATCTTCGTTATGTCTCCGACGCACGGCGCTTCGACATGGGCGAGCGCGATCATTTCATCTCGCTGGAGATGGCTGCGATCGGCGTGGAGATGCTGGCGGAGTGGGGCGCGGCCGCGGTCGCCGGTCGTCTGAAGATGCTGACAGATCGCATCGCGGACAGCTTGCGGGCGCCCGGGCTGCGCATGATCGATCCGCGCTTCCGCGCGCCGCACGTTTTGAGCCTGGCGTTCCGGCATGGTTTGCCGGAAGGTCTGGTCGCGGCGTTGGCGGGCGAGGGCGTCTACGTCGCGTCCCGATTGGGGCGCATGCGCGTCTCACCGCACGTTTATAATGACGAGGCCGATATTGACCGGTTTGTGACGGCGCTGGCGGGGCGGCTGAAGGCCTGAAGCAGGGCGAACTAGAGGCTTTTCGCCTCTCACAATGTGAAAGACCAGCACCGCCGGCGGCCCGATCTGCTTCGCAGCCGCGCAAGTCCCGCTCTTTGCATAGGAGAACGCCAAATTGATCAGTCTTTGGAGGCTGTTCCAAACGCCTCTCTCCGTGTAGGCTGTCAACTCCGCACAGGCCGATGGCAACACAATCCACGAAAAGACAAGTGAACAAGGCAGGGGAGACGCGGGAACTGACATGACTGAAATGCGATACGTGGCACCGCGCACGCTTGATGAAGCGATTGGCGCATTTGCTGCAGCCGGAAGTGCCGCACGCATTATTGCGGGAGGCACGGACTTATTGGTGCAGATGCGATCCGGCCTGGTGCGGCCGGGCTTGATCGTCGACATCAAGAACATCGACGAGATGAACAGAATCGAGGAAACCGCGGACGGTGGTTTCCGCATTGGCGCAGCCGTCTCCGGCATGGCGCTGGCCGAGCATCCCGGATTCCGCAAGGCCTGGCCTGGCGTACTGGAAGCCGTGAACCTGATCGGCTCCAAGCAAGTGCAGGGCAGGGCGTCTGCCGGCGGCAACCTCTGCAACGGCTCGCCGGCCGCCGACAGCGTGCCCGCGATGATCGCCGCCGGCGCTGTCGTAACCATCCAGGGCCCCGCCGGACGCCGCCAATTGCCGGTCGAGCAAGTGCCGGCCGGTCCCGGCCGCACCAATCTCAAGCCGGGCGAAATGGTCGTCAGCTTCGCCCTGCCGCCGCGCCCGGGGGGCTCGAGCGATGCTTATCTGCGCATGATCCCGCGCACCGAGATGGACATTGCCGTGGTCGGCCTCGGCGTCAGCCTTACCTTGAAGGACGGCGTCTGCACCGCGGCTCGCGTCGGCCTGGGCGCGGTCGCGCCGACCGCGCTCATGGTCGAGGGCGCGGGTCAGGCGCTCGTCGGCTCGAAGCTTGACGATGCCGCGCTGGAGAAAGCCGCCGAAGCTTGCCGTGCCGCGTGCCGGCCGATCAACGACAAGCGCGGCACCATTGCCTATCGAGTGAAAACCGCCGGCGTGCTGCTCAAGCGCACCGCTGCGATCGCCGCCAAGCGCGCGGGAGGGAAATAAGGTTATGGCCAAGGTTCACGTTTCCACCACCGTCAACGACGAGCCGATGGAGTTCCTCTGCGAGCCCAATGAGACCATGCTCGACGCGCTGCGCGGACAGCTTGGTCTCACCGGCTCCAAGGAAGGCTGCTCGTCCGGCGACTGCGGCGCCTGCTCGATCACCGTCGACGGCCGTCTGGTCTGCTCCTGCCTGATGCTCGCCGCCGAAGCCGAAGGTCACCAGATCCGCACCATCGAAGGCATGGCCCATGGCGAGACGCTGCATCCGCTGCAGCAGAAATTCCTCGAACACGCCGCGCTCCAATGCGGCATCTGCACCTCGGGCATGCTGGTCGCCTCCGAGGCGCTGCTGAAGAAGAATCCTGATCCGACCGAAGAAGAAGTCCGCTTCTGGCTCGCCGGCAATCTCTGCCGGTGCACCGGTTACGACAAGATTGTGCGCGCGGTTCTGGATGCCGCGGCTGAAATGCGGGAGACGGCACGATGAATATCGTCACCAACAACAAGTGGATCGGCGAACGCACCATTCGGCCTGACGGCGTCGACAAGGTCACGGGACGGGCGGCCTTCGCCGCCGACACCAACATGCCCGGCATGATCTGGGGCAAGATTCTGCGCAGCCCGCATCCGCACGCGCGCATCAAGTCGATCGACACGTCGAAAGCGGAAAAGCTGGCCGGCGTGAAGGCGGTCGTCACCGCGCGCGACGTCGTCGACTTCCCGCTGGATAAATCCGTGATGCTCGGCATCCAGGACATGCGCTGGATGTGCCGCAACGTGATGGCGCGCGAGAAGGCGCTGTTCCCCGGACATCCCGTCGCGGCCGTCGCCGCGACGACAGAGGCGATCGCAGCGGAAGCCTGCAAGCTGATCGAGGTCGACTACGAGGTACTGCCTTTCGCGATCGAGATCGACGATGCGCTGAAAGACGATGCGCCGATCCTGCATGAATGGAACAAGTTCGACGGCAAGCCGTCCAACATCGTCGGCAAGCTCGAGCACAAGAAGGGCGACATCGCCGAGGGCTTTGCCAAAGCCGACGTCGTGATCGAGCGCACTTTCAACACGCGCCCGGTGCATCAGGGCTACATCGAGCCGCACGCGTGCCTGATCTCGGTTGCCTCGGACGGCAAGACGACCATCTGGAGTTCGAGCCAGGGCCAGTTCATGGTCCGCGCCATGACGGCGTATTTGTCCGGCATTCCCCAGAGCAGCATCCGCGCGATCCCGGCCGAGATCGGCGGCGGCTTCGGCGGCAAGACCATCGTCTATCTCGAGCCGCTCGCGACCCTGCTCGCGAAGAAATCCGGCCGTCCGGTGAAGATGGTGATGACCCGCGAGGAGGTGATGCGGGCAACGGGCCCGACATCGGGCTCGAAGAGCTCGGTCAAGATCGGCGCCACGAAGGACGGCAAGATCGTCGCCGCCCACGGCATCTTCTATCTGCAGGCGGGCGCCTTCCCGGGCTCGCCGATCCGCGGCGCGGCTGGCTGCAGCTTTGCGCCCTATGATATTCCGAACGTGCTGTCGCAGGGCTATGATGTCGCCTCCAATCGTTCCAAGGTCGCGGCCTATCGCGCGCCGGGCGCGCCGATCGGCGCTTACGCGGTTGAATGCGTGCTCGACGAGCTCGCGGAAGCGCTCAGGATGGATCCGCTCGACTTCCGTCTGAAGAACGGCGCGAAGCAGGGCACCAAGGCGGCGCACGGTCCGACCTATCCGCGTATCGGCTACATCGAAACGGTCGAAGCCGCGAAGAACCATCCGCACTACGCAGCGCCGCTCGGCGGCTCGTCGCCGGGCAAGCTGCGTGGCCGCGGCGTTGCCTCGGGCTTCTGGTTCAACGCCGGCGGCGAATCGTCCGCGCAGGTCAACATCACCGAGGACGGCAACGTCGTCGTCACCACGGGCCATCCCGATATCGGCGGCTCGCGGGCCGGCATCGCCAATATCTGCGCGGAGCTGCTCGGCATCGACTACCGCCGCGTATCCGTCATCATCGGCGATACGCAAACTGTCGGCTTCTCCAACCTCACCGGCGGCAGCCGCGTGCTGTTCGCCTCATCCATGGTGGTGACGCAGTCGGCCGAGAAGATCATCCAGACGCTGCGCGAGCGCGCGGCGAAGATCTGGAACATCGATCCGGAAGCCGTGAAGTGGGAGAACGGTGCGGCGCATCCGGTGAGCCCGAACGCCGGCGAGTTCGAGCCGCTGACGCTCGCGCAACTCGCCGAGAAGGCGCCCGCGATGGGCGGGCCCATTGGCGCCGGCGTGCAGCTCAATACCCAGGGCGCGGAAGGCGGCTTCGGCACGCATATCTGCGACGTCGAGGTCGACGTCGATCTCGGCATCGTGCGCGTGATTCGGTACACCGCGGTGCAGGATGTCGGCCGCGCCATCCACCCGGGTTACGTCGAGGGCCAGCTGCAGGGCGGCGTCAGCCAGGGCGTCGGCTGGGCGCTCAACGAGGAGTACATCTACACCAAGGACGGCAAGGTCGATAATCCCGGCTTCCTCGATTATCGCATGCCGGTCTGCTCGGACCTGCCGATGATCGACTGCGTGCTGGTCGAGGTGCCCAACCCGAAGCACCCGCAAGGGGTGAAGGGCGTCGGCGAGGTGCCTTTGGTGCCGGTGATGGCCGCGGTTTCCAACGCCGTCTACAACGCGCTGGGAAAACGCTTCTACGCACTGCCGATGTCGCCGCCGAAGGTGTCGGAGGTGCTCGACACGCCGGTGCAGCGCGCCGCGGAATAGGGAACGACGTAGGAATGTAGCCCGGATGAGCGATGCGACATCCGGTTTTTTTCCGCATCGCTCATCCGGGCGACGAGTGTGACCCGTCGCTAGCGCCATGACCGACGCCGAGAAGGCCGCAAAAGTCCTGGAAGCTCTCAACGCAGCCGAGCGCGAGCCGCCGCAGGCCGCGCTGTCGATGCTGAACGGTCTCGTCGGCCTTGTTCAGGGCGATGGCGAACAGCCGCTCGAAGTCGAAGAAGCGCGCTCGTCTGCCTTCATGGCGATTTGCGAGATCGGAAAGGCGCTGCATCGCGGCCAGCCTTCTGATCACCTGTGGCAACCTGCGATCAGTGCCACGGCACGCTGGAAGTCGCTGGCGCGATGACGCTGCCAGCGGGTTAGCTGCCTTTCCCCATCCAGTGTAGCGCGCAGATCTTGTTGCCGTCCGGATCGCGCAGATAGGCGATGTAGGTCTTCACGCCGCCGCCCTCGCGGATGCCGGGAGGGTCCTCGCAGGTGGTGCCGCCATGGGCGAGCCCCGTCGCATGGAAGGCGTCAGCCTGCTCGGGTGAGGCGGCGACAAAGCCGATCGTGCCGCCATTGGCAAAGGAAGCCGGCTTGCCGTCGATCGGCTTCGTCACCGAGAAGGTTCCGCCCTTGGAGCGCCAGAAGACGCGGTGTTTGTCGAGCCGCCCCGGCGGCACGCCAAGCGTGCCCAGCAGCGCGTCATAGAATGTCCTGGCCTTGTCGAGGTCGTTTGTGCCGATCATCACGTGCGAAAACATGCGCGTTCCTCCCGCTGTTCGCGATTGTTGCCTGCGCGGCAAACGTCGCTCCACGTGGATCGTCCTAGCAGAAGTTCTCACCGCGTCGAAACTCTGATGAACGCCAGATGAACCGACCGACGCCCCGGTTCTCGCAAGACCTTGTCCCGAAAAATATCCGTGCCACGTTCGGCAGACGGCGACATCCTGCAAAGGAGAGTTCGATGGCACGGACGACCAAGCGACCGCTCCAGCAACGCCTGGACCAGAAAGCCCGCGACGACAGGGACAAGGCGTTGACGATGCCGCCGTGTCAGGAGCGCGACTCGCTCCTGCGCCGGGCCAAGCAGATGGAGAGAGCATCGGATATCACCGGCTGGCTCAACTCGGCCGAGCTGAAGCCACCCGATTAGGGGCTGAGCGAAAAAGTCCAGCGTGCTTCCGTTTTGAAGGGTGCCTTTGAAGGGCGGCGTTTT
>Ga0134126_10006623_pt1 | contig 14516 bp, 10 predicted proteins | sample KB31752_FD_96881 | JGI IMG/M metagenome (GOLD analysis project Ga0134126, IMG submission 96881) | Terrestrial soil microbial communities with excess Nitrogen fertilizer from Kellogg Biological Station, Michigan, USA - KB3-175-2 | ecosystem: Environmental > Terrestrial > Soil > Unclassified ... | reverse complement strand
TCGCCGCCGCGGCCGAGCCGGACGCGTCCAGGCGGCAACGACACCGAGAGCCCGGCGTCCAAGCCGCCGACGATCCGCAGCACGGCGCCCGCATTGAGCGCCGCCGTCCGCGTCGCCGACGTGTGATCAGGATCCTGGTATGGGTTCGGATGCGAGCGCGGCCGTGGCCCGCCACCGCCGCGGCCGCGGGCCGGCAACGTGGAGGCCGACACCTGCGAACCCATGACGAGCCCTGATTCGGCCAGCGGGGTCGAGGGCGCCACCTCGCGGCCGTCGATGACGAGCCTGCCGCCGGGGGCGCACAGCGCGGCCGCGAGGTCCGCGACCACGGCATCCGGGCGGCCGAGCCGCACTTCCCAGTCCCGCTCGACGCCGGCGTCCCGATGGACGAACCTCATTGCCTGCCACCCACGCTCTGTTCGGCACGTTCGCCGTCGTTCTGGCTGTCCACTGCACGCGGCGCTCAACATCCGCGCCGCTCAAGCGTTTCAGCCGGAGCGGGTCCACCGCGTTCCCCGGAGGTTCACAGTCCTGGTCGGCTCTACAACATCCGCGATAGCGCGAAATACCGCAAAGGTTTACCCATGCCCGCGAGGAAGCGCTGCGCGATGGAGGACAACGCGCGGCTTTGATCACTAGGTTGGAGCGATGGTTCGCATATACCGCGTGGCGGGAGCCAGAAGGCTGAGCGAAAGGCACGCGCCCAAAGCCGGGCACAACGAACAGCTTCAGCGTGGGCACCGCGACCGGGAGCAGCGCGCGGTACTCATGGAGCGCATCCGCATCGCCCGCGAACTGCACGACGTCACCGCGCACCACCTGTCCGTCATCGCGGTCCAGGCCGGCTTGGCGCGCTACGTGCTCGCGACCGACTCGGAAACCGCCGATCAGGCGCTGCGCACCATTTCCGAGGTCGGCAGCGAAGGGCTCGCCGAATTGCGCCGGTTAATCAGCCTGCTGCGTCCCGAAGAAGATGAGGGGACCAGGGCACGCGCGGACGACCGGCCCGCGCCCGGAATCGCGCAGCTGCCCGTCCTGATCGAACGGGTCGGGCTTTCCGGAACGCCGTCTCGCTACGCGGTCGCCGGCCACCAGCGACCGCTGGCCGCCGGTATCGAGCTGTGCGTCTACCGCGTGGTGCAGGAATCGCTGACCAACGCTTTGAAACACGCCCCGGGATCGTCCGTTGATGTGCGGCTTGAGTACGAGCCTGAGTGCGTGCGCGTGACCGTAAGCGACACTGGGATTCACGGTATCCCGCCCCAGCGATCGCGCACGCCCCGCTCCGCCGCCGCCCAGGCCGCGGACCACACCGGCGCCGGGGTCGGGCTGACCGGGATGCGCGAGCGCGCGGCCCTTTACGGCGGTGAGCTGTCGGCTGGCCGCAAGCCGGACGGCGGATTCGAAGTCGTACTCACTCTGCCGCTCAACGGCGCGGCCGCCGAAGAGACCTATTCGCGTACCGTCGCGCTCAATTCCCGGTGAATCCACCGACGGCCACGGCATTACCTGACGGCGTCTTTACCTGACGGCACAGGATATTCGATGGCTGCCATCAGAGGTCGGCCGCAATGTTGTGCTAACGACATGTGAATCCTTAATCAAACCTGAAAATTTTGCCATCGGTGCTCTTGCCCGGAGCGTCCTAAATCAGGACCATGCGGGAGCGGTGGCGCATTCGGTGCCACCCGTGGACTCTTGCTGCAGGAGTACCAATGATCGGTTGGAAACCCACAATTTTCCTCACCGGCGTCGCAGTGGCCGCACTCACGCTCACCGCGATCCAGAGCCCGGCGGCCCAAGCGGGCCTACATCCCGCGACCGGCGTCGGCTCGTGCACGCTCAAGGGCTGGAACCCCAACACCGACCCCGAGGACGCCAAGGACCTGCCCATCGGGGACCGGCCGCAGTCGTACAAGCCGGACGACTATGACTGCACCGGCGCCAAGTTCGCCGCACCTGGCGTCGAGTTCGCGAAGTTCCCGCAGCCGAAGAACTTCCAGATCGGCAACGTCGACTCGATGCGCCAGGTCAAGGTGTGCTCGGGCGGCAAGTGCACCGAGCAGTTCAAGTCGGTGGAGCAGCCGACCGCCGCGGTCAATCCGCTGGCGCCCTACTTCCCGCCGTTCCAGCACTTCGTGGTCATCTATCGGGAGAACCACACCTTCGACGACTACCTCGGCGACTGCGCCACCACGGTGATCGCGGGCTGCAACGGTCAGACGCAGAGCACGAACCACATCAGCTCCGTGCCGAACCTGCACTCGCTGGCGAAGGCCTACGGGCTCGATGACTCGTACAGCACGGGCACGCAACCGCCGAGCGGCCCCAACCACTGGTGGCTCTTCTCCGCGCAGTCGGCGTCCAGTTCGCAGCAGCAGGCCTATCCCACGGCCACCGGAACGCAGTTCGACCGCTTCCTCAGCAGCGCCAGCGGCCCGACGGGCGAGGGCACCAACGCGTGCACGAGCCAGACGGGCACAGGCAGCGGCAGCACTCCGTACACGTTCATCATGAACGGTGATTTCTACTGGATGCTCAGCAGCGGCAGCGGTTACTGGCGCAACCCCGCCACCGGCAAGCTCGAGGTGCTGCCGGTGGACCGGCCAGGCACGACCATCCCTGAAGAGCTGCATTACAACGAGTACACCTGCAACAACCAGAGCATCCCGGACAGCACCGTCGCCAACGACTACATCAACTTCATCAACACCAATGGGATGCCGGCCTACAACTACGTCGAACTCTTCAACGACCACCCCGGCACCTACCAGGACATCCCGGGCAACGACACGGCGACGAACAACATCGTCTCCGCGATCGAGAACAACGCGACGTACAAGAACAACACCCTGATCGTCATCACCGAGGACGACACCCAGAACGGCAACAACGGCCCGGACCACGTCAGCAACACCTATCGCGTGCCGCTGGTCGTCATCGGACCGTCCACGTACGTCAAGCAGCACTACCTGAGCCACGTCGCGTACACGACGAACAACGTCATCGCGGCGATGGAGCGCACGATGGAGAACGTGCACTCGGGCATCATCGACCCGAACGACAACCTCGGCCTCAATACGTTCCCGATGACGAGCAACGATCAGGCGGCCCTCGGCGACCCGCTCGAGGACTTCTGGGTCCAGGGCGCCACGCCGCTGTCCGCTACCGCGAAGGGCACACCCTCGACAGGTAACGCACCGCTGTCGGTGGCCTTCACCGGTTCCGCGACCGGTGGCACCGCGCCGTACTCATACAGCTGGAACTTCGGCGACGGCTCGGCCACCAGTACGGCTCAGAACCCGAGTCACACCTACAGCGCCGCGGGTACGTACACTGCGACACTCACCGTCACCGACAGCTCCTCCCCCGCCAAGACCGCGACGTCTCAGGTCACGACGACAGTCAGCGCGGTCGGCAATCCGCTGGCGGCCAGTGCTTCCGCGGTACCGACCTCCGGTCAGACGCCACTGAGCGTCTCCTTCACCGGCACGGCGACCGGCGGGACTCCGGCGTACTCGTACAGCTGGAACTTCGGCGACGGGTCCGCGACCAGCACCGCGCAGAACCCGAGCCACACCTACACCGCCGCGGGTACGTACACCGCGACACTCACCGTCACCGACAGCTCCTCCCCCGCCAAGACCGCGACCTCGACCGTCACGATCACGGCCTCGCCGATCGCCGCGACCGTGCCAGGCGCGCCGACCGGCCTCACCGCTACCGGCGGCACCGGCCAGGTCTCGCTGAGCTGGCAGGCTCCGGCAAGCAACGGCGGCGAGAACATCACCTCGTACAAGGTGTACCGGGGTACCTCCAGCGGCACCGAAACGCTGCTGACCAGTGGCGGCTGTAGCGGTCTCAGTACCGGCCTCTCCTGCACGGACACCGGGCTGACGGCAGGCCAGACGTACTACTACAAGGTCAGCGCCGTGAACGGCATCGGCGAGGGTTCGCAGAGCAACGAGGCCTCGGCCACCGTTTCAGGCAGCGGCGGATGCCCGTCGAGCCAGCTGCTCGGCAACCCGGGCTTCGAGACCGGTACGGCGAGCCCGTGGACCGCCAGTTCCGGTGTCGTCAGCAAGAGCGCCACCGAACCGCCGCACAGCGGCACGTGGGACGCGTGGATGGACGGCTACGGCAGCGCGCATACCGACACGGTCTCGCAGGCGGTGACGCTGCCGACCGGTTGTTCGAACTACAGCTTCAGCTTCTGGCTGCACGTGGACACGGCGGAAACCAGCACGAGCTCCGCCTACGACACGCTGAAGGTCCAGGTGCTGAACAGCTCCGGCACGGTGCTGTCCACCCTCGCCACCTACTCCAACCTCAACCACAACCCCGGCTACGCGCAGCACAGTTTCAGCCTCGCGTCCTATGCGGGACAGAAGGTCACGCTGAAGTTCACCGGCGCCGAGGACTACGAGTATCAGACCTCGTTCGTGCTCGATGACACGGCTGTCAACGTGAGCTGATCACAGCGACGAGTAGCGCGCCGGCGAGCCCACAGCCCGCTGGCGCGCTACACCTGTGTTCGGGGCTGTTCGGATCCCGGCGTAACGCCTCCGACGGTTCGCGCACCTTTTCGACGTGTTTCTCAACCGATGGTCGGCAATCGACGGCGGGCGAAGCTTCGGCTCCGCTTGTGCGTTTGTACCCGCCGGTTCTCTGGCGACCGATTCGCTGACGGCCGCCGCTGTGACGGCCGACGCCGCGGCGATTCCAGGCGATCTGCGCCCAGGCAGCCGCAAACGGCTGAGTGTTCGGTATGGTGTGTGGCCGGATTCGGGCGGCGCTGAGCGCCGCGAGTACTGCAAGTGTTCGGACGGTGACGTGCGCGATGCGGCTGGCGTGGGAACCGCCGACTTGGACACCGCGCTGGACGCGGCGCGCCGCGGCGACGAGCGCGGCTTCACCGACCTGTGGGTTTCGCTCAATCCGCTGATCCTGCGCTATCTGTGGGTGCTGGTCGGCCAGTGCGCCGAGGACGTGGCCTCGGAGACGTGGCTGCATGCGGCCCGCGATGTGCGCGAGTTCAGAGGCGATGCGGCCGGGTTCCGGGTCTGGCTGTTCCGGGTCGCGCGCCACCGGGCGCTGGACGAGATGCGGCGCGCCGGGCGCCGGCCCGAGGACCCAAGCGGCTTGCCAGGCATCGGAACGGATTCGACTCGGGAACACGCCGCGCCGGACGACACCGCCGACGCGGCGCTTGAGCGGCTGTCCACTGAGCAGGCGCTGCAGATGATCGCGCAACTGCCGAAGAACCAGCGCGAGGCGGTCATGCTCCGCGTGATCATCGGCCTCGACGCGAAGCAGACCGCGCAAGTTCTGGGCAAGCGCGCTGGTGCGGTGCGGATCGCGGCGATGCGCGGGCTGCGTGGTTTGTCCGGCCTGCTCAGCGACGCCGCGGCCTTGACCGAGGCACCGCCGATCCGGGAAGCGTTGGTTGAACCGGCGGGACATGCACGGTCCACTGACTCCGGGGCAGCCACGCGGGCCACTGGTTTCGTTGACGAGGTGACGCCATGACCGGCGGCAGCGGATATCCCGGCCGCCCGGCGCATGCGGCGCAGTCGAGGCGGCGCCCGGCACGACGGATCGGCTGGGGCTCGGCGAGTCGCCTGGTCGACGGAGAGAACGGCGGGCACAGCGCGGGAAATCTGGACACCCTGCTCGCGATCGCGGCGGCGCCTCCTTCAGAGGCGACCCTGGACCCGGCGCGACTTGAGCCGATCCTCATGGCTTTCCGCGGAGCCGGAGCCGGTACCCGCGCCGGAGCCGGGGCGGGCTGGTCGGCGCCGCCGCGAAGCAGAACCCGGCCGCGGTCGCCGCGAGCCGCGATGGTGAAGTGTGCGGCGGTTTTCCTGGTGATCGGCGGGAGCGGCATGGCCGCCGCGAGCGCGGGGGTCTTGCCGACTTCGGTGCAGCAGATCGCGCACGACTACTTCGGCGGCGTCGGCATCCCCGCGCCGACCGTGTCAGGAACTGCTGGTGCGAATCCGTCGGTGACGGCGAGCGCGGCCGGCTCCCTGTCTCCGGCTCCGGGCCCCGGCGAGGCGACCGCGGGCGACACCGCGCAGCTGATGCCGCTGTGCCGCAAGGTCGCCGTGAACGCGCAGAACTGGCGCACCGGCCTCGGCGCGGCGGATCAGGCGGCTCTGGTGGCTGCGGCAGGTGAGCCCGGTCACGTCAGGCAGTACTGCGCGACGCTGCTCACGCTCCCGAGCGGCGGCGCAGCCGGCGAAAGCCAAAGCGCCGCGCCGTCACCCACGCTGTCCGGCGAACCTTCGCCGAGCGCCAGCCCTGAGCCCACCGCGACGCATGGCAATGGCCATGCGAGCCACTCGCCTTCGCCGAACCCGCACGGCAGCGGGCACTGAGCCCACTTCCAGGCGGGTGCTCGATCCAAGCGCCTCACGGAACAACGCCGGGAGTAACACTTCTCGGGTCCTCGGCGCCTATCCGCGTCGAGACGTCCGCGCGTGCTCTTCCCCCCGGCCACGCGCGACGAGCGTCTCCCCGCGGGCCTGCGGCGTCGCGACCCCCCATCCTGGGCGCCGCAGGCCCCGCTCATGCCGGGATAGCGACGAGGATCGGTGCCAAGTGGGCGCGACACGGCTCAGACACACGGCTAGCGCGGCCGCGCGCCCCGCGAGCATGGCAGACCCCGACATGCCGGTCTCCCGGACGCCAGCCACGCAGACCCCGGTCTTCGTCGACGGCACCGGACGTCGCCGCCGCCGCATCCGTCGCGTCGCATACGGCTTGCTGATCGGAGTCTGCGCGTACGGCGCGCTGGTGATTGCAAGCCTTCTCGGCGGCCCAGTGCCTCCGAACGCCCTCCTGCCGTTGCCGGGCGGTCAGCGCAGTCCGATCTCCGCGGGCAAGGCGACCTCGAGCGCGCACCCGGCCACCACCGCCAAACGAGCGGGCACCGGAAACGCCACCACGGCCCCCGGTTCGGGCCCGACAACCGCGGCGGCCCGGTCTGCCTCGTCCCCGGCCGCCGCGCCCTCGGCTTCCCCTTCTCCCTCCGCGACGGCGAGCCGGCACCAACCGCCGGGTCTGGCCGGCAAATCCGCATCGCCGGGCGCGACCGGACACGGCCACTGATGGCGGGCAGACGCCGCGTGGCGCGTGCCGTGCCGCCGCGGGCCCACTGGTTCTTGTTCGCGGTGTCCCTGCTCCTGATGTCCGGGATGCTGCTCACCTACGGCCTGGTGCACCATGAGGTAGGCGCGGAGGGAGCCGGCGGACCGCACCCGACCGGCAGCGCCGAACGAGTCCCGTCCGCGATCGCGAACGGCGGCCCCGTGATCGACACCCGCGGCGGGGCTCAGCGCTCGTATTCGATCCCGGCCGGACGGGTCGCCCTCTCCTTCGACGACGGACCGGATCCGGAGTGGACTGCGAAGATCCTCGCCGTCCTGAAGCGTTACCAGGTGCCGGCCACCTTCTTCGTCGTCGGCGGGCGCGTGGCGCAGAACCCGGGGCTGGTGCGAGCCGAGGTGGCCGCGGGTGACGAGGTCGGCGTCCACACGTTCACTCACCCGGATCTGGCCTCCGCGAGCGAGTGGCGCCGGACCTTCGAGTTCTCGCGCACCCAGTCGGTGATCGCGGGCGCCGCCGGGGTCTCCACGCCGCTGCTGCGTCCGCCCTACTCCTCCGAGCCCGACGCGCTGGACGACGCCGACTGGGCCTCGATCCAAGACGCGGGCGCGCATGGCTACCTGGTGGTGCTCGCCAACCGGGACAGCGAGGACTGGCAGCGCCCAGGCGTCGCGCGGATCGTCGCCAACGTGCTGCCCGCAAGCGGAACCCCCGGGCTGCTGGTCATGATGCACGACTCCGGCGGCGACCGCTCGCAAACGGTCGCCGCGCTCAATGTTCTGATTCCCATGCTGCAAGGGCGCGGTTACACCTTCACCACCGTCACCGGGGCGATCGGTGCCCCCACCGCCGTCACGCCGGCCGCCGCGGCGCAGCAATGGCGCGGGCGGCTGCTGGTATGGGCGGTGCAGGGCTCGGATTTGATGGTCACCGCGTTGGGCTGGACCATCCTGGCCGCGGGCGCACTCAGCCTCCTGAGACTGCTTCTGCTGCTTGCCACGGCACACCGGCATGCGCGACGCCGGCGCAAGCCCTGGGGGCCGCCGGTACGCGAACCGGTGTCCGTGATCGTCCCGGCCTACAACGAGGAGACCGGGATCGAGGCGACGCTGCTCTCTTTGTTCAACTGCAAGTATCCGATGGAGATCATCGTCGTCGACGACGGCTCGACCGACGGCACCGCGGCGGTGGTCGACCGCTTCCGGCACATGGGCGTGCGGCTCATCCGGCAAGCCAACGCGGGCAAACCGGCCGCGCTCAACACCGGGATCGCGCACGCCCGCGGCCACATCCTGGTGCTGCTCGACGGCGACACGGTCTTCCAGCCGGACGCGGTCCACCATCTCGTGCAGCCGTTCAGCGATCCGGATATCGGCGCGGTCAGCGGCAATGCGAAGGTCGGCAACCGGGCCGGGCTGCTCGGCCGCTGGCAGCACATCGAATACGTGGTCGGATTCAACCTCGACCGCCGGTTCTACGATCTGGCCGGATGCATGCCGACGGTGCCCGGTGCGATCGGCGCCTTCCGTCGCGAGGCGCTGCTCGACGTCGGCGGAGTGAGCGACCAGACGCTGGCCGAGGACACCGACCTGACCATGGCGCTGCTCCGGGCCGGATGGCGCGTGGTGTACGAGGAGAAGGCGGTCGCCTGGACCGAGGCCCCGGCCGGCCTCGGCCAGCTGTGGCGGCAGCGTTACCGCTGGTCCTACGGCACCATGCAGGCGATGTGGAAGCACCGGCGCAGCGTGTTCCAGTTCGGCGGCTCCGGACGGCTCGGCCGGCGCGCGATCCCCTACCTGCTGCTGTTCCAGATCCTGCTGCCGCTGCTCGCACCGCTGGTCGACGTCTTCGCCTGCTACGGACTGATCTTCGGGGACGCGGCGCGGATGACGGCCGTGTGGCTCGGTTTCCTGGCAGTGCAGCTCGCCGCCTGCTGGTACGCGTTCGCGCTCGATCGCGAGCGGCGCGGCGTGTTGTGGACGCTGCCGTTACAGCAATTCGTCTATCGCCAGCTGATGTATCTGGTGCTGATTCAGTCGGCGGTCACGGCCGTGACCGGCACGCGCCTGCGCTGGCAGCGCATGGAGCGGCGCGGGCTGGTGACCGCGCTCGACGGCGAACGCGGGCGGGCGTGAATTGTCAGTAACTGGTTGACAGACGTCATCGAGGGGTGCGCGAACGCCGGCTGCGCAGCCGCATCCCCGCCGTGACGACCCACCCGCCACGGCGGCGATCCGGCCCCTGACGCGGCGGATCGGCGTTCGCGGTCCGTGCGCGAATCGCTTTCGATCTCGCCGTGCGCCCACGCCGGTAAGCAGTCGGCGCGGGCACGGGCTCGTGTGGTGCGCCGTCCTCATCAACCACAGACGACCGCGCAGCCGGTCATAACAAAAAGGCGAATCACAGCGCGCCGCTGTTACGCCCGGCACCTAGGGCGTGCCGAGACGCGTCCCGTTAAGCCGCACCCCGGCCGCGCGCTTCAGCTTTCGGCCAGGACACGATCAGGGGCCGTATCCGATCCGTTACCAGGCGGCCGCTTGACGAAGCACTGTGGTCTAGTCCACTTTGGGTTTCGGTGCCGCATCCGTGGCCGAAGACCGACGCGCCTCCCGCACGGCGCCCGCCGGTCAGGATCCGCTTCGCGGCACCGCTGTACAGCTGGCGAAAAGGCGTTCGGCGCACGCCCATCCCGGCCCTGGCGGATGCAGGGAGAGGGAGCGGGTCAGGCCGACGCGAAAACGGTCCCGAGTACGCCGATGCGGCGTACCGCGTGCCACCGTGCTTCGCCCTACTGACGCGTCCACTTCTCTCACCGCCTCGATCGGGACGGACGACGCCCTGCCGGGCCCACACCCGGTCGTGCAGCACGGCCCTGACACGCAAGCGCCCACCGCGTGTCGCGACCGCGCCTGACGACGAAAACAGAGGGAAGATGAAATGAAAGCTCTGCCTCTGCGCGGCAAGCCGCGCTGGATCGCCGCCGGATCCGCGGCGCTCCTGGCCACCTGCGGCCTGGTGCTGACCACGGTCATCGCCGCGTCGCCGGCGAACGCCGCCGTGGTGCAGGTCGCGCCGTACGTCGACATGTCCAACAACCAGGAACCGATGCTCAATGCCGCGGCGAGCCAGGCCGGCCTGCACAACTACACCGCCGCGTTCGTGATCGGCTCGGGCTGCACCCCGATCTGGGGCGACACCCTGCCGGTCACCAACGACCCGGCCATGGACCAGCAGATCGCCACCGCGCGCTCGGCCGGCGCCACGCCGATCGTTTCCTTCGGCGGCGCGGGCGGCAGCGAGCTGGCGCTGACCTGCACCACCGCCTCCAGTCTCCAGGCCGCCTACCAGTCCGTGATCAGCCACCTCGGGGTCAACCACATCGACTTCGACATCGAAGGCGCGACCCTGGACTTCACCTCGAACAACAACGTGCGCTTCCAGGCCATCAAGGGCCTGGAATCCGCCAACCCCGGCCTGGTGGTCTCGGCGACCCTGCCGGTGCTGCCCAGCGGTCTGGCCGCGGACGGCGTCGCGTTCCTCAACCTGGCCAAGCAGGACGGCGCCCGCATCGACGTGATCAACGTCATGGCGATGGACTACGGCTCGTCCTTCACCGGGGACATGGGTCAGGAGGCGATCCAGGCGGCGCAGAACACGCTGAACCAGGCGCGCGCGGACTGGCCGGGCGACACCTACGCCAACATCGGCGTCACCCCGATGATCGGCCAGAACGACAACTCCGCCGAGGTGTTCTCGGAGGCGAACGCTTCCGCGCTGGTGAGCTGGGCCAGCAGCAACGGCCTTGGCCGGCTGGCGTTCTGGTCGGTGGACCGCGACCAGCCCTGCTCTGGCTCGGCCAACGGTCTGCCTTCGTGCTCTGAGATCAGCCAGGGCAAGCTCGACTTCACCAAGATCTTCCTCGGTGGAGGCGGCAACGGCGGGGGCGGCCCGTCGCCGAGTACGAGCCCGTCGCACTCCCCGTCACCGTCCCCGTCGCCCACCGGCGGCAGTGGCGGCGGCAGCTGCTACCCGGCCTGGAACGCGAACACGTCGTACGTGCCCGGCAACAACGTCTCCTATAACCACGTCAACTACACGGCGACCTACTGGTCGACCGGCGTGACTCCGGGTTCTGCGATCGCGTGGAACATCTGGAAGTCAGACGGCTCCTGCTGACAATCGCCTGACACTCCCGGGTGGGCCGCCGGTCATCGCGGCGGCCCACCCATCGGCCCGCTTCACCGATCGCCGGTGACCAGACCGTCCCACGACCAATGCGGAATGCTGAGACCGGCCGGCACCTCGTCCGGGCTCCGGTAGCGCTCCATCGTCGTCGTGGTCGCCCAGGCGAAGTAGTCGTGCAGCACTTGTCGCAGCCGCGCGTCACTGATCCCGGCATCATCGAGCGCTTGATCGAAACAAGCGATCGCGCGAAGATCCATCTCCGTGCGATCGCTAGGGCCACTGTGTATCCGCACGACCATCGTCTCGTCCCCGTACTCGGTGGAGTACGCCGCCGGGCCGCCGAGCGCTTCGGCCCAGTACGCGGCCAGCCGCGCCGTGTGCTCCGGACGAAAGCCGTGACTGAATGCGTGGCTGACGACCTCGTCCGCCAGGACCCGCGCATGCCAGGCGTCGGCGAGTCGGCCCATACCCTCGGCGCCACCCGCGGCTTCGTACACCGTCTTCATTCAGCCAGCATTGCACCGCGCCTCGACCTGCGCTTCCGGGCGAGACGGCTCTGCTTCGCGATCGGGAAGTAAATGCCGTCTCGCCCAGCCGGACAACCGCGGGCAGCGCTCGCCGCGATCGGTCAGAGCACCCGCTGGCCCTTCCCCAGCGCGACGATCCCGTTCGCCGAGACGTGATAAAGCTCCCTGTCACGCTCGGGGTTGACGCCGACCGTCGCACCCGGCGGCACGACGATGTTCTTGTCCAGCACCGCCCGGCGCACCACCGCGCCGCGGCCGATGCGGACGTTGTCGTGCAGGATCGAGCCCTGCACCACCGCCCCCTCCTCGATGATCACGCCAGGTGAGAGCACGGACTGGGTGACCTGCCCGCTGATGATGCAGCCCGGCGCGACCATCGACTCGCCGGCGATGCCGCCGGCCACGAACTTCGCGGGGGGCAGTTGCAGCTGGTGCGTGTAGATCGGCCACTCGCGGTTGTAGAGGTTGAAGACCGGGTGGATCGAGATCAGGTCCGTGTGCGCGTCGTAGTACGCGTCGAGGGTTCCGACATCCCGCCAGTAGCCGTGGTCGCGCTCGGTCTCGCCGGGGACGTGGTTCTGGTCGAAGTCGTAGACTTGGACCTGGCCGGCCTCGGTGAGCATCGGCAGGATGCTGCCGCCCATGTCGTGCACCGAGCGGTCGTCGTCGGCGTCCCGGTCGAGCGCGTCGAGCAACACCTTTGTCGTGAACACATAGTTGCCCATCGAGGCGTACACCCGGTCCGGATCGTCCGGCAGCCCCGGCGGATCGGCCGGCTTCTCCAGGAAACCCTCGACCCGCAGGCCGTCCGAGGCCGGAGTGATGATGCCGAACGAGGGCGCCTCCGCCCGCGGGATGCGGATGCCCGCGACCGTCGCGCCGGCGCCGCCTTCGATGTGCTGTTGCAGCATCTGGCGCGCGTCCATCCGGTACACGTGGTCCGCGCCGAATACCACGATGTAGTCGGGATGCTCGTCGTGCACGAGGTTGAGCGACTGGTAGATCGCGTCGGCGCTGCCGAGGAACCAGCGCGGGCCGAGCCGCTGCTGCGCGGGCACCGGCGTGACGTAGTTGCCCAGCAGGTTCGACATCCGCCAGGTGGTGGTGATGTGCCGGTTGAGCGAGTGCGACTTGTACTGCGTCAGCACACAGATGCGCATGACGTCCGCGTTGACGAGGTTGGACAGCACGAAGTCCACCAGCCGGTAGGTGCCGCCGAACGGCACGGCCGGTTTGGCCCGGTCGGCGGTGAGCGGCAGCAGCCGTTTGCCCTCGCCGCCCGCGAGCACGATTCCCAGCACCGAAGGTCCGCCGCGCATCAGCCGCCCCTTTACTCCATTGCCCTGACCTGGGAGAAGGCCGTCACTTCTCCAGGACTTCCTGGTACACCGCCACGGTCCGGCGGGCGATGGCATCCCAGCCGAACTCCCGCACCGCGCGTTCGCGGCCCGCCTCGCCCATGCGCTCGGCGGCGGCCGGATCCGCGATGACGCCGTCCAGCGCCTCGGCGAGCGCCGCCTCGAACGCGGCCGGGTCCTTCTCGTGGTACGGGACCAAGTACCCGGTGACGCCGTCCTGCACCACCTCGGGGATGCCGCCGACCGCCGAAGCCACCACCGGAGCGCCGCAAGCCATGGCTTCCAGGTTGACGATCCCGAGTGGCTCATAAACCGATGGGCAGACGAACACCGCGGCGTGGCTGAGCAACTGGATGACCTCGGGACGCGGCAGCATCTGCGGGATCCAGATCACGCCGTCGCGGGACCGGCGCAGTTCGTCGACCAACTCGCGAAACCCCCGGTCGATCGCGGGCGTGTCCGGAGCCCCGGCGCACAGCACGAGCTGCGCGGACGCAGTGAGCGAGCGTGCGGCGCGCAGCAGATGCGGCACGCCCTTCTGGCGCGTGATGCGCCCGACGAAAAGGACGTAGGGCCGATCCGGATCGACGCCGTGCCGGGTCAACGCCTCAGTGCCGGAGTCGGGCCGGTAAAGCGCGGTGTCGATGCCGTTGTGCACGACCTGGACCTTGGCCGGGTCCAGCGCGGGATAGCAGCTGAGGATGTCCTCTCGCATCCCGCGCGAGACGGCGATCACCGCGTCCGCGGCCTCGATCGCGGTGCGCTCGGCCCAGCTGGAGAGCGTGTAGCCGCCACCGAGTTGCTCGGCTTTCCACGGGCGCAGCGGTTCGAGCGAGTGCGCGGTCATCACGTGCGGGATGCCGTAGAGGAGCTTGGCGATGTGCCCGGCCATGTTGGCGTACCAGGTGTGCGAGTGGACCAGGTCGCGGTCCGCCACGGCCGCGGCCATAGCCAAGTCGACCGACAGGCTGCGCAGCGCCTCGTTGGCGTCGGCCAGCGTCTCGGCCGGGGCGTGCCGCTGGACGCCCGCCTGCGGCTCGGTCGCCTTCTGACTGGCCCAGCAGTGCACGGACACGTCGGTGAGCGCCTGAAGCTCCCTGGCCAGGAACTCGACGTGAACGCCCGCGCCGCCGTACACATCGGGCGGGAACTCCCTGGTCAGCAGGCCGACTTTCAAGATGCCTCCTGGCGACGTCACCGAGTACGGACGTTCATGTTGCAGAACATAGCCCAGTATCAGGGCGTAGGCGAGCACGAGATCACGAGCTGCCGAGAACTCTCACCCGCGGAACTCTCACCGCTGCGTCAGCAGGTTGTCGACGAGTTCGCGCGGAAG
>Ga0134126_10006622_pt1 | contig 14517 bp, 13 predicted proteins | sample KB31752_FD_96881 | JGI IMG/M metagenome (GOLD analysis project Ga0134126, IMG submission 96881) | Terrestrial soil microbial communities with excess Nitrogen fertilizer from Kellogg Biological Station, Michigan, USA - KB3-175-2 | ecosystem: Environmental > Terrestrial > Soil > Unclassified ... | reverse complement strand
GGTCTATATGCAGAATATTTTGTGTATTTTGTGTTTAATATTTTATATTAAATTATAAATTATATGAATTCTTCCGAGACTTCTTTCCGCGCCGAGTTAGTTTTGATGGGGGCAGGGCCGGGTGATCCGGAATTGTTGACGGTGAAGGCCTGGAAGGTGTTGGCTCGGGCGGATGTCATATTATATGATCATCTGGCTAACCCGGCTTTGCTGGAGCTGGCACCGGCGGGTTGCGAGCGGATCTGTGTGGGCAAGGAGCCGTATGGGTTATCGACGCCGCAGGAGATGATCCATGCGTTGATCGAAGAAAAGGCGCGTCGCGGGGGGACTATCGTCCGGCTGAAGGGCGGTGATCCTTTTATTTTCGGTCGGGGTTTCGAGGAGGTTCTCGTGGCCCGGGAGCTCGGTTTGAAAGTGACTTATATTCCGGGCATCACGAGTATGCAGACTTCGGGGCTTTGTGGCATCCCGCTGACGCACCGGGGGGTGAGCGATGGGATCTGGATGCTTACGGGTACGAAGCAGGATGGGGCGCTTTCGGCCGACCTCCGGCTGGCGATGAAGAGCCGGAGCACGGTAGTGATCTATATGGGGATGAAGAAGCTCCGGGAGATTGCCGATACTTATATAAAGAAGGGGTTGGGAGAGGTGCCGGCGGCGATCATCCAGCATGGCAGTCTGCCGCATCAGCGGATGGCCGTGGGGGTGGTGGCGGGGCTGCCGAAGATGGCGGAAGAATACCGGCTTGCCCATCCGGCGGTGATCGTGATCGGGGAGGTGGTTGCGGTGGGGAGAGGCGGGGTGAAAGCCAGAACCGCGCCGGAGGGATGGTGTGTCGCCTCGGGGGCCGAGAGCGGGGCTGCTCGCTAGGTCGTTTGCAGGAGGCGGAGGGCGCCTTGCGCAAGCAGGGGGGCGCCATATTTTATACATTCTTCATTGAAGGTTACCCGGGGGTGATGCAGAAAGTATGTATCGTTCTGCGAGGTTTTTGCGCCGAGAAAATAGAACTGACCGGGCATCTTGCGGGAATAGAAGGAGAAGTCCTCTCCTACGAGGTAGGTGAGACTGGGCACGACGTTCTTTTCGCCGAAGAGCCGATGCTGGACGGGTCTTAGTTTTTCATGGAGGGGCTCGTCGTTTAGTAAGCTTGGATAGTAGGCGCTAAAGTCGAGTTCGATGGTGCAGCGATATTGTTGTTCGAGCTTTTGGAAGAGGGCATGCATGCGGGCGACGATATCCTGATAGATGTTGTACTGGTGAGCGCGCATGGAGCCCTGGAGTAAGACTTCGGACGGGATGACATTGAAGCTTGGTGAGGCGAGGCTTTCGACGTGGGTGATGGCGAGCACGGCGGATGGCGGATCGGGCTGGGGCCCTACGAGCGCATATGCGCCGGCGATGACCTGAGCGGTGACGGCAATGGGGTCGATGACGTGTTTCATCGCACCGGGATGGCCGCCTTTGCCTTTTATGCGGATGGAGAAATTGCCGACATTGGCCAGGGCTTCGCCAATCTTGTAACCGAGGGTGCCCACGGGCAGGAGGGGATGGACATGGAGACCAAGGATCGCCTTGCCGTCGTCGAGCTTTCCACTTTCCATGATGAGCTGGCCGCCGGATTTGCCTTTTACCGGGCTGCGGGCATTGCCTTCTTCGGATGGCTGGAAGACGAATTTTATGGTGCCTTTAAATTCGGCATTTTTTAGCAGGTGGGCCGCGCCGAGGAGCATGGTCATGTGCAGGTCGTGGCCACAGGCGTGCATGACGCCTTCGTTTTGGCTTCGGATGGGTGCGTCTGCGGGCTCTGCTACAGGAAGGGCGTCCATATCGGCGCGGAGGATGACGGTGGGACCGATCCCTTTTGTCAACGATCCGATGAGGCCGGTGACGGCGATGGATTCGACGGGAATGGACAATTCGTCGAGCCGGGCTTTTATTGTTTCCGAGGTCTTGAACTCGGTGAAGCCCAATTCCGGGAATTGATGTAATTGCCTGCGAACGCCGACCAGCTTTTCGAACAATTTTGTTTCCATGAGAGTTCGAAGATAATGATGAAAGTTGGAACGCGGATGATCGACGATATTGGGTTGCGGGCCTGGCTATTTTTTTAGCAAGCCGACGGCCAGGGCGAATATGGTAAGGACGAAGCCGATCACCCAGATGATGATACTGGCGCGTGATCTATGAATCTCCGTACGGAGCTCGGCTGTTTTAATGTCGATCTTGCTGTCGAGTGCTGCATAATTTTTATCCATTTTGTTGTCGAGCGCGTCGAAGCGCTTGTCGTGGGTGGATAGGCAATCCTCGATTGTTTGGAATCGAGTGTCGATCTTATCGAAACGAGCGTCCAATGATCTTCCGAGAGCGGCGATGTCTTCTTTAACGCCGCTTTTATATTCTTTGTCGAGCAGGCGCATAAGCTCTAACGATTTACCATCGGTGAAGTGCAGGTCTTGCCGAAACAGATTATATAGCTGGATGTTAGGAGTCTCCATAGAAGAAAGTTGTATGTTGTTGTTGTTGTTGTTGTTGTTGTAAAATTAAGAAAAAGGAAAACCTTCCGGGGAAAAAAATGGGCCTCTTTCCAGAAAGCAATAAAGGACTTAATTTTTGGGACAGGAGTATGGCCAGAAAGATGCCGAAGATGTATCGGTTCGTCTCGTTTTTTGCGTTGTGGATCTCGGTCCGGAGGTCGCTAACCTTGACATCGATCTTTTTGTCCAGGGCAACGAGACGTTCGTCCTGAACTAGAAAGCGCGCATCGATTTTCTCGAAACGGGCGTCGATTTTTTCGAAACGTGCATCGACGTTCAGAAATTGTTCTTTTATTTTCTTTTCGAGGGCAGCCAGATCGTGTCGAAACAGGTTGTATAACTGGATGTTTGGAGCTTGCTGCATAGGTCGGGAGGTTTGTGTGTATGTACAAAGGTCAGGAGAAGAAATATCTTCGGGGGAAAAAAATTGGGGGGATGAGCGCAAAAAAACTTAGGTGCTGGAAACTGGGGAAGAGCGAGGCGAAATCGGATTATTGGCGGATGTTGCGGCGGATGCGGCTGAGGGATTGCGGGGTGATGTCCAGATAGGAGGCGATGTCGGTGAGGGAGACGCGACAGGCAATCTCGGGTTGGAGCTCGAGGAAGAGGCGATAGCGGCTGGTAGAGTCCATGCCGTGGAAGCGGTTGGTGAGCTCGATCTTCTGGAGGAGGGCCTGCCGGGTGATCTCGTCGATGGCGTGTTCGAGCCAGGGAATCTTTTGATAGAGTGTGAGGAGGGAGTCTTTGCCGATACTTCGGACGGTGGTATCGCAGGCGGCCCGGATGCTGGTGTGGGCGATCGTTCCGTCGTTGAAGCTTTGGAGGATGGTGCAGAACTGGAGGGTCTTGAGGAAATAGTGGGTGACCTCGACGCCTTTGTCGCCCGTGGCCATGATGCGGAGCACGCCATCACAGATGAAGAAGCGATGGCGGCAAACATGACCTGACCGAAAGAGATAGTCGCCTTCATAAAAGGTCTTTTGTTCGAAGGCGTCGAGGATGAGCCGGCGATCATCTGCGTGAATGGGATGATAATTCTGAAGATAGCGGATGAGCGGGTCGTCCATAGCCGCAAATATCCTAACTTTAGGGCAAACCGCAACGTATGCCGTTAGTTACAATCACGCAAGTAAAAGGAAGGACAGCAGAGCAAAAGAAAAAGATCGGTGACGCCATCCAGGCCGCATTGGTGGAAACGGGGGTTCCTGTCGCCGACCGTTTTCAACGTTTTATCGATCTCGAAGCCGGAGATTTTATTTTTGACAACAACTATCCCGATCTCAGCAAGCCGCGTACCGGTGCGTTCACTATGATCGAGATATTGCTTTCGGTAGGCCGGAGTGTGAAGGTCAAGAGGAAGATCCTGGGCAGCCTGGTGGCGCAACTGAAGACGCTGGGCATCGAGCCCAATGATCTTTTTGTGGTCTTCAAGGAGACTTCGTGGGAGAACTGGGCCTTTGCCAATGGAGAGATCCTCCATGCCTAAGGTAAATAAACCCCAATCGCCAATATATGAAAGAAGCTGTTTTTACGAAGCATAGCCCTGCGCCGATAGGAGCCTTTTCACAGGCCATCAAGGCGCAGGGCGTGCATCTTTATGTATCCGGGAGCATCGGCATGCAGGATAGCCAGATCGTCCGCGGCGGCATCAAGGCGCAGACCGTACAAGCGCTGGATAATATCAAGTCCGTGCTGGAAGCGGCGGGTTATGGATTTGCCGATGTCGTAAAGGTGAATGTCTATCTGCATGACATGAACGATTTCGTGGCCATGAATGAGGTCTATGCCAACTATTTCCCACCGCCCGAGCCGGCGAGGACGACGGTGCAGGTGAGCCGGCTGCCCAAGGATGCGCTGGTGGAGATCGACCTGGTCGCGGTGAAATAACGCGCGGCGGACTGCTCCCGCGAATGCCGAAGATGCGCCTGGCCGGGCAATGGCAAGAGGACGGATCGACGTCGTTACCGGCGGAAATGTTCGGCGAGCTGGAGCGCCTGGTAGGCGTTGACGACGCCGCCGGAGACCGAGATATCGCTCAGGTGGACGCTAAGACGTTTTTCGCCATGACCGATGACGACTGTGTGGCTGGGTTTTACTACCGATTCCATGATGATCTGTTTGACCTGGGTAGCTTTTAGCTTGGGATAATATTCGCGGATGAGAGCGGCGAGGCCGGTCACCACGGGGCTGGCCATGCTGGTGCCGCTTTCGCGGGCATATTTCGAGCCGGCGATCGTAGAATAGATCTGAACTCCGGGGGCGAATACGTCTACGCTTTTCTTACCATAGTTGCTGAATGAAGCCACGAGGGTGGAGTCGTCCGTATAGCCGCTGGCGCCGACGGTAAGCCAGGCATCGGCGGTCCCGCTGCTGTCCGCATAGTAGGGATTGGGGAAATTGGGATTGTCCGGATCGTCGAGGTCTTTGCCGTCGTTGCCGGCGGCATGGACCAGGAGCACATCCTTACTGATGGCATATTTAACGGCGGAGTCTACCACCGCCTTGTCCTTGGACCAGCCTTTACCGAAGCTCATATTGATGACTTTTGCGCCGTGGTCGGCGGCGTAGCGGATGCCGTTGGCTACGTCTTTGTCTCTTTCGTCTCCATCCGGAACGACACGGACGACCATAATGCGAACGTCGTTTGCGATACCGTCGATGCCGATGCCATTGTTGCGTACCGCGCCGATGATGCCTGCGACATGGGTACCATGGAGTGCATCGGGGCCGGTAACATCGGGGTTGCCATAATCGCGCTGGCCGGTGTTGTTGTAATCGTCGCCGACGATGGAACGCGAGTTATAGTCGATATTGAGATGGTATTTTAGTTCATCCTGAAAGTGTTTGAGCGGGCCGACGATACCTTCGTCAACGAGGCTGGAATAGGACATGCCGCCTTGCAGATTGCGGACGAGGATCATCTTGACGCGTTGTTCCGGACCGCTGGCGGGGGTATACGCGGTGAAGTCGGCCAGGGTCGGCGAGTCCTTCCCCATCTTCATGACCATCGAGTCGAGGATCTCTTTAAAACGCGAAATGCCATCGACGGTCTGTGTGGCATTAGCGACGGCCTTTTCGTACTCGGCCTGCATCTTTTGATAGGTGTCGTACCCTTTTTTGTATCTGTCCGGTATCGTCCCGGCTTTCTCGAGGCTATCGTAGAATGGTCTCTGTTCGCGGATGAGGCGGACGACTTCCAGGTTATCGTGATCGACGTCGCCTTTGGGGCCGCCGATGTAGTCCCAGCCATGAACGTCATCGATGTACCCATCGTGGTCATCGTCGATGCCGTTGCCGGGTGTTTCTTTGGGATTGTCCCAGATGACGGCTTTGAGGTCTTCATGAGCGGTGTCCGTACCGCCGTCGATAACGGCGACGACTACGGGATGCGATTTTTTATGTTGTAATAATTCCGAGTAGGCTTTTTCCGTGCTGATGCCGAAGACGGTGTCCTTTTGGAGGTCCATGTTCTGCCAGTTAGTTTTCTGGGCCTGGGCAGGGCGCAAAAGCGCCAAAAGCAGCGTGGTGGCCGCAATCGTCCTGTAGAGGAATGTTGTCATTTTACAAATCTAAGGTTTTCGGGACAGACGTCCTTTGCAATACCGGGTTAAAAATGTCACCTTCACTTTTAATTCTGGCCATGGCGTTTTTGAGGGTAAACTGTTTCATCTTCAACCCTTTCTTTACTTCTTCCCAATGCAGGGGCATGGACACGGTGGCCCCGGGTTTGGGGCGGACAGAATAGGGCGCGGCCAGGGTCGCCTTGGGCCTGTTCTGCAGGTAGTCGACATAGATACAGCCTTTGCGCCGGTCGGTAAGGCGTTCGATGCTGGTGAAGCGTGGCAGTCGCTGGTGTACCTGCGTGGCGATCAATTTTCCGAAGGCCTGGCATTTTTCGTAGGTGTATTTGGCGGCCATGGGAATATAGATATGGATGCCTGTGGAACCGGAGGTCTTGGGGTAGCCGGTTATCTTTACCTCGTCGAGGACTTGTTTTGTCGTTTGGGCCGTTCTTATCACCTGTTCGAAGGTGTTCTGCTCTGTAGGGTCGAGGTCGATGATGCACCAGGTGGGGTTATCCGGTTTTTGGACGGTGCTGTTCCAGGGATTCATCTCGATGGCGCCGAGGTTGGCCATCCAGAGCAGGCTGGCCTCGTCTTCGACGACGAGGAAGTTCTTGTCCTCGCCGGTGCTGGTATGATAGGGGAATTGTTTGACCCAGGCAGGGGCCGTTGCCGTGACATCCTTTTGGTAAAAGCTTTTGCCTTCGATGCCGTTTGGAAAACGGTTAAGCGATTGAGGCCGGTCTTTGAGATAGGGCAGGATATACGGGGCGGCCTGGTAGTAGTAGTTCAGGAGATCGCGTTTGGTATATCCTTCTTTGGGCCAGAAGACCTTGGCGAGGTTGTTGAATTTGAGCTCGTGGCCGCTGACGCTGCGCACCTGCGTCTGTTCGGTGGGATTGAGGAGGGTGCGGCGTTCGCGGGCATTGGCGGGGGTGAGGGTTAGGCCCTGGCTGGTGGTTTTGCGAGAGCGCTTGGGGACTTTGGCGGGGGCGCGTTCGGGGGCGACAGATGTCGTGGGTTTTGCGTGTTCGGCATGGACCTCTTTGGGCGATTTGTCTTCGCGGAGGCCTTCGAAGGAGGTGTGTCGCAAGACGCCATCGGATGTGAATTCGGCGAAGCTCACCTCGCAGACGAGATCTGGCTTTAGCCAGTACACCTCGGCATGCGGCGGGTTGGGGCGAAACCGGGAGGGTTCGTTGACGTTGGGAACGGTGGAGAAAGGAGACTTTTTGATCTGCAGGGATTTGAATTTTTGCATCATGTCTTTTTGCGATTTCTCATTGAAACCGGTGCCTACCTTACCGATGTAGTCGAGCTGTTTCCCATTGTAGACGCCGATGAGCAGGGAGCTGAAGGGTTTTGGGGAGTCGTCGTTCTTCGTGTAACCGCCGATGACGACTTCCTGGCGTTGCTGGACCTTGATCTTTAGCCACAGATGTCCGCGGTCGCCGGGCTTATAGGGGCTGTCGAGCCGTTTAGCGATCATCCCTTCGAGACCCATGTCCTTTGCGGCTTTGAGGAAGTCTTCCGGCGTCGTGTCGAAGCTCCGGCTTTCGCGGATGGGGCCGGTTTTGGGGAGAATGGTAGTAAGCCGGGCGCGGCGTGCGGAGAGCGGTTTGTCCATCATATTTTGCCCGTCGACCCAGAGAATGTCGAAGATATAGTAGATGAGTTCGCCGTCCGCCTCGCTGCGCCAGTTTTGTAGTGCACCGAAACTCGAGGATCCGTCGGGTTTGAGGACGGTGATCTCGCCGTCGAGGATGGCCCGGATTTTCAGCGCAGCGAGGGCTTCCCGGATGGGGTAGAACTTATCGTCGAAGGATTTGTTGTTGCGGGACAGGAGATGGACGTCCTGCTTGTCGCAACGGGCAATGGCGCGGTAGCCGTCCCATTTGACTTCGAAGCTCCAGCCCGGCTGGGATGGTGGTGTATCCACGAGGGTCGCGAGCATGGGGGAGATGGCGGCCGGCATGGGGGAAGCCTTTTTAGTCCGGCGTGGGGCCGGGCGACTTGAGCGTGTTGCGGTTGGCATTACTGTTGGTTTTTTTCTTTTTTCTCGTCCTTTTTCTTTTCTTTTCTCTCTTTGCGCATTTCTTTGCGCGACTTCTTTTCTTGTTTGCCGGCGCCGGGGCCTTTGGAGCCTTCGTACAACTTGCCCATTTTGGTGCCGCCTTTTACATCGTTGACGGAATTGATGTTTATGTCGTTCTCGAGGGCGGGATACAGGGCCTGGATGAATCCGTTGCGCAAGAGCTGACCGATGATGTACCAGGTGTTGAAATTGGGGTCTTTGAGATCGCCCGAGAATTCCGCGCGGGTGGCGAGCTGGTCTTTGCCGTGGTTTTTGACGACCCAGGCCACGGCGCCGACCAGGCCTTCCCAGGCCAGCTTGAGCGGATGCCCTTTGTCGTCTTTCCAGTTGACCACATGCAGGTCTTTGATGATCGGCTTCGTATAGCCGGTGATCTTCCTATCCTTGGCGGCGGCTTCGGTATAGATGCTGATAGTGCCCGACCGGACTGCGAGCTTGGCATAGGCGCTAAGGAAATCGTTGAGCTTTGTAATGTCCATATCGATGAGTTCAGCTTTGGCCGAGAAGGTAGGATATTGATTAAGGGCATCCATTTTCATGTGCAGGGTCGCGTGTCCGCCATAGATGCCGTTGCAGGTGGCTTCGACGGTGCTGGGCAATTCTTCTTTTTGGTGTTTTGCGTTCGAGAGGTTTTCCGCGAGGATATGGATATCGGTCGCGTAGATATTGACCTTGGGGCTGCTGTAGAAATCGCGGTAGTGGACCTCCCCATCGAAGATCTCGAAGCGGTTGAGCTTTAGCGGCATGAGGTCGCTGACCACTTTTGTCCAGGGCTTGGCAGGAATCCCGGTTTGCGAGGTTTCCTCGGTGGGGCCTTTGGCAAAGTTAAGGATCGGATGCCGGACGATGATCTTGCCTACGATGCGGCCATGAAAGATGGCGCTCCATTCCACGGAAAGGTCGATGACCTCGGCAGAGAAGAAGGGCACGGGTATCTTACCCCCGGTTTTGTCGAGTTTTATCGTCCTGATGGTATAAGCTCCGCGAATAAGGTGAACGTCGACGTCGTCGACATGGCCGGTATAGCCGGGAATGGTCTGTAATTCCTTGTTGACGAATCTCAGTAAGATGTAAGGCAGGGCGATGCGAAAAGCAATAAGGATGATGACCAAAGATCCTATTATGATCAAAAGAATATTCCTGCGGCGGTGTTTTCTCTCCATGTGAGCATGTAATCAAAGCCGATGCCAGCCACCGATGAGCTTGCGGGCACAAGATTTGAGACAGGCTTCTTGAATCAACCCATTTAAATATGGCAAAATATGGACAAAAGTCAAAAGACAAGGTAGGGAAAGCGCTGCATGAAGAGAAACATGGCCAGCTGAAGAGCGGCCGCAGCGGGAAAAAGGTGAAAAGCCGGAAGCAGGCTATTGCGATCGGACTATCCGAGGCGCGGAAGGCCGGGGGAAAAGTGCCGAAGAAAAAATCGGCTCCGCGGAAGAAGAGTGCCTCTGCGCGGAAGAAATCTGCGCGGAAGAAATCTGCGCCAAAGAAGAAATCTGCGCCAAAGAAAAAATCTGCGCCAAAGAAGAAATCCGCGCGAAAGAGGTGAGATCCAAAGGTCGGAGCGTTTCAGGAAATCTCCAGAATCCTGCTCTAGCTTCGTTCTTTCACCAGTTGAAAAAGCTCCGACCATATTTCCGCCCGGTGGCAACTTTGATCACCGATCTCCTCACACTCGGCATGCGGGTTATCCGCCAATTGATCCTACCTACTTTGACACGAAAGGGAAATTTGCTTTCGAGTCTTTTTGTGCTTTTTACGGGGCTTATCGAACAGGTGATCAGCTTTGGCGAGGCCGTTGACCGGGTACCCGGGACGTTCGAGCTACCGGCGAGGCTCGACAAGGCCTGGATGTTTGGCCGAAAATATCTCCGTCAAGGGATGCTGATCGCCGCCTGGGCGTTGTTTATCCTGAGCTCGCTCGAATGGGGCGGTGGTCAGCGGGTTGTTCCGGAGCAAGCAGCCGCGCAACAGACGACAACGGTTGAACTGGCCGTAAGTGCTCAGACCAACCAAAGTCAAAAGGCCGTCGCTGACTACGAGCAGGGCATGGCGCCGGTGGCCCGGCCTGCGAGAAATCTGTGGTTATCTCCCCCACCCTGCTCCACTCCGCGCTGGCTTTTGTTGTGCAACCTCCGTATTTGATCCTTGCTGTCAGGCTCTCGCTAACGACCTTATTACACCGATCCATCAACTCAGCAAAGAATTTAAATGAAACCATTTTTCGGGCTTCTGCTGCTATTGTGCAACCGTCCTATTCTGGCACAACAACGTACCACTATACATATCATCAATGACGACACTCATCAGCCTATCGCCGGTGTCACCATCCGGATTTCGCCGGTCAACAAGACCGTGGCAGCCGATTCGCTGGGGGTAGCGATCCTGCCTGTCCTGGAGCCGGGGAAATATTCGCTCACTTATACCGCTGTGGGTTTCCGGGAGAAAGAGGTTCTTCTGACTATGCCGGCGGAAGGGGGCATTCTTACCGTGAATCTCGACCCGGATATCGAAACCATGCAAGACGTGGTCATTTCCTCCACTCGTACCAATCAGTTACTAAAGAACAGTCCGATCACCGTTCAGGTGATCGACCGGGAGGATATCGACGAGGGCATAGGCGAGTCCCCGGCCAATATACGCGAACTGCTCACCGAGCTGTCAGGGACACAGGTACAAACCACGTCCGCAATGTCGGGTAATGTCACCATTCGTTTACAGGGGCTGGATGGCAGGTATACCCAGATGCTCAAAGACGGCTTCCCTCTTTATGGAGGGTTTTCCGGCAGCCTGAGCATATTGCAGGTTCCCCCACTAGACCTACATCAGGTCGAAGTCATCAAAGGAGCAGGTTCCGCGCTCTACGGCGGTGACGCCATTGCCGGCATCATCAATCTCATCAGCCGCCATCCTGATACGGCCATTCATTTCAACGCCATCGTGAATCAAACCGACAAGGGGGGCACCGATCTCGGCGCCTTTTACAGCCACCGGGGAAAGTATACGGGCCTGACGGTAACGGGAACGGTCAGCCGCCAAACACCCACCGACGTCAATAACGACGGTTTTACCGATCTGCCCAAGGTGCGTCAGGGAACGATTGCGCCGACGTTCTTTTGGTATCCGGACGACAGCACAACGCTCCGGCTGGGTATCAATGTCTCCACCGAAGACCGCGATGGCGGGGATCTGGAGGCCGTACGTCATGACGTTAGCGACCTCCATCCGTTCCTGCAGAAAAATCATACCGACCGGGATTACTATCAGCTCATGCTGACCCATAAGGCGGCACATCAACAAACGTTTTCGCTGAAGAATTCCGTGGCTTATTTTTACCGGTCGATCGGACAGACTACGGGCGGTGCCGACAGTACCGCGCCACTGATCTCCACCGGTTTCTCGGGGGCCGAAATCTCCTCTTTTACGGAAGGCAGCTACAGCAGCATCAGCGGTGCGCATACGTTTGTCGCCGGAGCTGACCTGATCACCGACGAGTTCCAGCCCGCCGCGCCGCATACAGCCCTCGGCTATACACATAACACCGTGGGTGTCTTCGCGCAGGATGACTGGGCGTTATCCCGGCAGTTCACCGTCGAGGCCGGCGCGCGTGGTGACGTGGAGCATATCCTGTACTTTTTGCCCCGGCTCGCATTGCTGTATAAACCCTTGAAGGATCTTAGTTTCCGCCTGGGTGGAGGGTTGGCTTATAAATTACCGACAGTGTTCAATGCTTCCGATGAGGAAGACGCTTATCAGCAGGTCTATCCTATCGCCTCGAGTGTACAGGCGGAGCGGTCCGCCAGCGCGAATCTCGCCGTCGCTTACAAGGGACGTTTAGGGGACGACCTTTATTTCACCGCCGACGAGAGTCTTTATTACACCCGGCTGGATCATTCATTGATCCCACGGGCCGATAGTCTGCAACGCGGCTGGTTGTACTATATTAACGCACCCGGTCATGTCGCGGCTTACGGGTCCGAGACGAACGTTCGGTTGACACAGGACGACCTGACGCTACAGGTTGGCTATACGTATACGCAGGCGCGACAGGAATACTTGCCGGGCAGCCCACAGCTTCCGTTGACACCGCACAGCAGGCTATCGACCAGTGTGGTGTATGAAGCCGAACCCAAATGGAAGGCGGGTGTCGAAGGATTTTATACCAGCGGGCAGATGCTCGATAATGGTTTGGCTGGCCGGGATTTCTGGACCTTCGATGTCATGGTGCAGCGCAGCTGGGGGCATTGGGCGGGCTTGTTGAATGTGGAGAATCTCACCGATACGCGGCAAAGCCGGTTTGGTCCGCTTTTTACGGGCACGCCGCAGGACCCCGTGTTCAACGAGATCTATGCGCCGCTGGAGGGGCGGGTTATCAGTGTGGCAGTCAAGTATACTTTATAAAATATCGAAAAGTTCCGCTACCGCGGGACTTTTTTTGAAAATACCCAAATACGGCGCGTTTTTTGTGCTTAAAGCAAAATCGTACCAAAGCCGCCTGAGGGGATGCAGGCGCGGTTTCCATTCAACAGATCATCTTATCGGATTGTGTCAGATGCCTGGAGGTCCCTGGGTAAGCGGTTTGCATGCCATTTCGATTCTTCTCACTAGCATTATAACAATGGATGAACCCTTTGATCAATTGTCCGCCACAGCATTGCGGAAGCTGCTTATCACCGAAGTCAAGACCTTTGTTGCTTGCCTGGAGACTACCCCGCATGAAACGCTGCAGGAGATGAGGAATCGATTGATTGTCATCTATAAGTCGTTAACGGAAAAAGAGCAACTCGAGATGCTGCCTTTGGTGTGGGGCAGAAACTCGCCCTATACATCTGCGGATACTGCCGGTGTTCCCCCGGCTGCGAATATCATGGAGATCTTGCCGGCTCCGAATGAAAACGGCCCCGCCGAGGCGGAGCCGTCCTGATAACTATCCGGAAAGAATTATCCCTTTTTACATTGCCCATTCTTACAGCATTGGTCACATTTCTGGCCGGTGCAGTTTTGTTTGGTACAATGGGTACAAGTTTGCTTTTTTGCCTTTCCGCCATTTGCAAATGCAGCGGGGCTGGTCAGCAATGCGGCCGTGAGGGCCAATAAAAATGCCTTTCTCATATTATTCGAGTTAAAATTATTATGGAATGTGTTCTGTGATCGTTTATGCGCTATGCGGCACTGGGCGGTTTCCAACAGGAGGCGTGATAGAGATAGATATAGGAGGAGGACCAGAGATTGTATTCGGTTTTCTTGCGTTCCTGCTGTTGCGTCGGCGATTGCGCGGGGAGCAGTGTCACGTAGCAGAAAGGGCAATTCAAGCAGCAGTCCGCTAACGGGTTGCATCGTTTCCCCGGGCATTGCCTTTCTTCGGGTTTTGAAGGCCGGTGGCAGCAAGTTTCAGTATGTGGCGCCGACGGATTTGAGCAGGCAGCCGACGACTGTGCCAGTATGCGCGGTACCGCCGTGTATTCTACCAGGTAGAACAGGGTGCAAAGGGATAATATGAGTGCGCGGAGCTTCAATGGTCTAAAGATACAACGAAAAATTTTCGGGGAAATGATTAAATTAGCCTTATCTATCCCCACCATTCCTCCTAATAAAATTTTTCCATATGCCGATTTATATGGATCGTCATGACCTCCCCGAAAATGTAACGGCGGCACAGGTGGCCGAACTCCATCAACAGGATCTGAAGATCCAGGACCGGTTCGGTTGTCGGGGACTAACCTATTGGTGCGATGAACACCGTAACACTGCATTTTGCCTCATCGAAGCGCCCGATGTCACCGCGATCACGGCCATGCACAACCATGCCCATGGCCAGGTTCCCAACCGCATCATCGAAGTCAACCCTGCCCTGGTTGAAGCCTTTCTCGGAAGGATACAGGATCCTGAGAAAAACGGGCCGGATGCGCCAACTACCATTGACGAGTCGGCGTTCAGGGTCGTCATGCTGGTACTGCTGGAACCGCCTTCGACGGTACCACGCGTGTCCGAACGCACGGATCTCCTCGTCGAACGATTTGGCCAAACGATGCTCGACCTATTCCCCGCCTTCGAAGGAAAACTTGTCAGAAGAAACGACAACCACCTGGTAACTTCCTTCAGATCGGTGGCCAATGCCATCCGGGCGGCATTCGAGATCCGGCTGCAGTTCGAAAAAAACAAAGCATTGAAGAATATGGGTGCCTCCGTCAAGATCGGCCTTAGCGCCGGAGAACCGGTGACCGATAAACCTGCGATCTTTGAAGATGCCATCCGGCTGGTGGAACGGATGTGCCGCATCGTCAAAGGCGAGATCATTCTTTCTTCCGAGGTCAGGGAACTC
>Ga0134126_10006621_pt1 | contig 14517 bp, 10 predicted proteins | sample KB31752_FD_96881 | JGI IMG/M metagenome (GOLD analysis project Ga0134126, IMG submission 96881) | Terrestrial soil microbial communities with excess Nitrogen fertilizer from Kellogg Biological Station, Michigan, USA - KB3-175-2 | ecosystem: Environmental > Terrestrial > Soil > Unclassified ... | reverse complement strand
CAGGTGCGAATTTCGCTAACGATTGGGAACAGGGAATTGATTCCTGCCTGGGCCTGACGGCGGTTGCAGGAACCTGCCCGAATCGTTAGCGAAATTCGCACCTGCTTCTGAAGCGGTCCATGGTTGGTCATCCGTCCATTCTGAAACGCGCTCAATCAGCACAAATTCAGAGGAGCCGGCCATCCTCCAATCGCTTTGAGGTTCATCCGGCTCGTGACTGGAGTGCGGCGATGGGACCGACACCGGGACCATGCATCTGCCCATCCTCTCAAAGAAACCTCGTTGAAATGTAGGGCGGTAGGCAATGGAAAAGACTTCCGGAGCGCTCCCACTGTTCGACCGAATCACCCGTGCCGCAATAACCCTGTTTTCGGCGAACGGTTATCACGGAACGAGTACCCGGGATATTGCACGCGTTGCGCAGGTGAGCGAAGTCACTCTCTTTCGGCATTTCCAAACAAAGGAAGAACTGTTCCTGTCGGCGCTTCGCACCAGCTTTGTCCCGATTCACGCGAAGCGCAAGAACCTGCGCAGGGGAGGACACGGGGAAGCCCCTGAACAGACCCTGCGAGAAGTACTGACGCTATTTGTGGATATGGTTTCATACCATCCGGAGAGTGTGCGGCTCTCTGCGGTGGCTCTGATCGAAGTGCGTGGGGTTGCCGAGCGCGAATTTTACATCCAGTTATCGCCGTTGCTAAGTGCGATGGACTCGTATCTTGCTGTCAATATGAACAATGGGTTGTTTAAGCAACTGAATACTGCCATGGTCACCATAGCGGTGACGTTGACGTCAGTGGCATATCCGACACTGAAACGCTGCATGCCTGTCGCAAATCACTCAGGGTCGAGCGCTCGCGAACTTCTCGATACGTACACGGTATTCTGGTCCGAGGTGCTTGCACCACCTCCCGGCGAGGACACTCGGCAAAATGAAAATAGAATCATGAGTTATCGAGATGGTGATTGATCTAGCGGGGCGAGGCCAAATAATAGGCGAGACAAACCTGGACGTGATTCATCGCGCGATAAGCCAATCGAAACTCATTGCGTTTAGGTACGCCCACGGATGTTCGGCGCGCTTTGAGATCGTAGCGCCACGTGCACTGAATGCGAATGAGCAGGGAGAGTGGGAATTGATCGCTGAGCCGCATCGTCAATGCAGGCCTCCCGAGAACCTGGGGTCCGTGCGCTTCTCAGTGATGCAGATCTCCGACGTAATGGTGTTACCAAACCGGTCGGATGACGGTGTAGATCAATTTGCCTCCGCGGGTTCTTCTGGGAGTCGCGTGTGAGGTCAACATGAGCGCTCGGCGTCGATTATCTGAAACGAAAGCTCAAATCGACTGTTGTTCCGATCACAACCCGAAATTCGACCATGTACTCCATTTGATTCGAGGGGCTGAAATGAAGGATACGTCGGGCCTGGCGACACTGCCGACCGCCGTGCGGCGCGTTTTGGTGTGGTCTTGTCAATCGTGCTTAATACTGTGCGCCCTCTGGCTGTCCTTTCTGTTTCGATTTGATCTGAGAATTCCCGCTCTCTTATGGGAGAGTCTTCTCGTCGCACTTCCCGTGTGGCTGGTGGGGAAAACTTTGACATTCCGCTGGTTGAAGTTGGATCGCGGATGGCTGCTTGGACTGCTCTTCCCGGATGCGGTTCGCGTGTTTGTTGGTGGGGCGGTTGCTTCCTGTGTCTGCGTGCTCGCACTGTTCGTAATGCGAATTCCGATTCCACCACGTTCGGTCTGTATCCTCGACGCCATTCTCTGCCCTTCCATCCTGATCGCGTTTCGGGCTGCCTTTCGATTCTTCTCTACCCATTACTGGCCCATTGGTGGCGAGGCTGTGCGGAAGCAGAGTGTCCTCATCTACGGTGCAGGGCAAGCCGGGCTTCTATTGGTAAGTGAGATTTGGCGGAACCGTTCGCTTCCGTACCATGTTTCCGGATTCATCGATGACGCTCCCGACAAAGAGGGTCTTCATATCGCAGGAATCAAGGTGTTGGGAAATGGAAAGTCCATGTCCAAATGGGTCCCCAAGCTGGGAATCGAAAAAGTCCTGATTGCAATTCCATCAGCAACAGGACTCCAGATGTCCACGATCCTGCAATGCTGCCGCGACTGCGGAGTGGAATGCAAGACTGTCCCGGGCCTGGCCGAAATGATCGGTTCGCGTGGTCTTGCGGGCCAGATCCGTGATGTCGCCGTCGAAGACCTGCTGGGCCGAACTCCCGTGAAGCTCGATGAAGATCGGATTCGCGAATCGATCGGTGGAAAGGTCATCCTCGTCACCGGCGCCGGTGGCTCCATCGGTTCCGAACTCTGCCGCCAGATCGCTCGATTCAAGCCTGCCGCCATCGTCGGGTACGAATGTGCCGAATCCGCCCTGTTCGATATTGAGCAGGAAATGCGCCGCGAGCACAGCAATATCCCCTTCTTTGCCGAAATCGGCAGCATCCAGAATCGCCGCCGCTTCGACGAAGTGGTTTCGCGCTACCTGCCTTCCGCCATTTATCACGCCGCGGCTTATAAGCATGTGCCGCTGATGGAAACCCACGCATTTGAAGCCATCGAGAACAATGTCTTCGGCACATGGAACGTGGTCATGTCTGCACATGAATATGGCGTGAGGGATTTTGTTCTTATCTCTTCTGACAAGGCCGTTCGGCCCACCAACGTGATGGGCGCAACTAAGCGCTTAACCGAGCTCATTGTTCTCGGGATGCTGAGTAGTAGAACGAAATTCGTTGCCGTTCGCTTCGGTAATGTACTCGGCTCGAACGGTAGCGTCATTCCCACCTTCAAGCGGCAAATTGCCGCCGGCGGACCTGTTACCGTTACCCACCCTGAGATGCGTCGGTTTTTCATGACCATCCCTGAAGCTTGCCAACTCGTCTTGCAGTCCGCAGTAATCGGCAGCAGCGGAGAAATCTGCGTTCTCGACATGGGCCAACCCATCCGAATCGTCGACCTCGCCCGCAATTTGATTTTGCTCTCCGGCCTGCGCCCGGATCATGATGTCCCTATCGAATTCACCGGCATCCGTCCCGGCGAAAAGCTGTACGAGGAGTTGAACTCGTATGATGAGGCAACCGTCCCCACTGCGCACGAGAAGATCCGTCTGTTCACCGGCAATGGTCTTGAGCGCGAGGACTTTGCATCTCGACTCGACCTGCTGCGCGACATTTGCGAGACTCGAGACGTCGGCGGTTTAGTCCTGGCCCTTAAAGAAATCGTTTCCGACTACAACCCAAGCCGCCAGCTTCTCCGTCAAGCGGTGAATGCCGCCGAGAGAAACGCCGCAGCCGTCGCGCACCACGAATCCCAGGTTGCGCTGCCGCACTGAGCTTTCGTGAACGCCGTGATCCACTACCGGCTGCCATATGCTGCGGCCCAACTCCCATTTCTTATTCTGAGGAACGACCGTGCTTAAAACCGATCTCATCCCGCAGGAACGATCCGATCTCCTGGAAGCCCCCGCGCTGCATCCACCGCAGTCCGGCGGGAACAACTACGGCCTGAGCAATTTCCTCCGCGTCATCATGCGCCGTCGCGCCTGGATCGCGGGTGCTGTGGTTGCCGGATGCACGCTCTCCATCCTCATTACTGCGATGACCAAGCCCACTTATCAGGCGAGCACTATCATTGAACTCAACAAAAGCAGCTCCGGCAGTCTCGATGCAGACCTTGGGCAAGTCCTTTCCCAGAGCTTTGGCGGTAGCGGCGAGGCTCTCCAGACGGACCTTCAGACCGAGACCACTATTCTTGAGGGCGATTCCCTCGCACTCGCCGTTATCCAGAAGCTGAACCTGACAAGTTCTCCCGAACTGCGTGCTGGCAGCAAGGCTGCGAAACTCGAAGCCGAGGAAAACGGACTGCCGCTTGACCAGGCGCCCAGGACGCGCGTACGTCTGCTGAGTGGGTTCCACCATCGCCTTTCCGTCGCACCAATCCACGGCACACGTCTCATCCGCGTCTCCTACGAGAGCCACGATCCTAAGCTCGCGGCCGCTATCGCGAACGCCCTCATCGACAGCTACAAGGCGCAGTACCTGAAGTCTCACTACGATGCAACTAGCGAGGTCTCCGACTGGCTCACCGGTCAGCTGTCCGATTTAAAAGCGAATGTGCAGGAGTCCGAGAAGAAGCTCGCCGACTTTGAAAAACAGACTGGCATCCTCAGCCTGAGCATGATGATGGGTTCCACCTCCGGTCAGGATGACAGCAGCGCTGCCATCCACAGCCCCGTCATCACGAAGCTTGACACTCTCAATGCCGAGCTTACCGCTGCTGAGGCCAACCGAATTCAGAAGGAGGCAATCTACCGCCTTGCAGCTTCCAGAAATGGAGATGCCCTCATCGCTCTCGCCGCTAGTCCGGGCGTATCTCAAGTGAGTTCTCCAGCTGCGGCAGAAATCGCGATTCTCCAGCAACTGCGCGCACAGCAGAACTCTCTCAAAATGAGCCTGGCTCACGACTCGGTCGCTATGGACAAAAACAATCGCCATATCCGCGAACTCGATACACAGATCGCTGAGGGCGAGCGCCAGATTGCTGCCGAGATGCAACAGATCACTCGCCTCGCAGGCGCCGACCTTCAACTCGCCCAACAAACTGAGCAGCAGATCCAGCACGAGTTCGACCAGCAGCAGGGCAAAGCGAGCAAACTCAATGAGCAGACCGTCGAGTTCGCCGTCCTTCGCCAGGAGGCATTCTCGCGAAAAAAACTCTATGAGGATCTCTACACGCGGCTGCAGGAAGCCAACGTCGCAGCCGGCATTAAAGCTACGAACATCACTGTCGTGGAACCGGCCCGCTCCGATAGTCGGCCTATTCGTCCCGCCAGAACAACCAACCTGGCGGCTGGCTTGAGCCTGGGCCTGCTCGGCGGCCTCATGCTCGCCTTTGCCGTCGACCGTCTCGATAACCGGGTTGTCAACCCGCTCGAGGTGGAAGATGTCACCGGAGAGCCCGTGCTTGGCATTATACCAACCTTCGGCAGCAGCCCGCACTCGCTTTATGGAAGTTACGGAGCCAGATTGCAAAAGCGCTTGCCAAAGCCCGACGCCGGCAAAAACGGCACCGCGTCCATGTGGATGATCAATCATCCCGGATCCGGTGTAGCCGAGGCATTCCGCTCTCTCCGCACCGCCATTCTGCTGGCCCGCGCCGGCGGCGGCGCCAAGGTCATCCTTTTCACTGGCTGCGTCCCAGGAGAAGGTAAGAGCACCGTCACCTGCAATCTTGCTATCTCTTTCGCCCAAAATGGAAAGAAGGTGATCATCGTCGAAGCTGACATGCGCCGCCCCGGCATGAAGCACGTCATGGATGTCCCCAACGTGGCGGGACTCAGCAATGTCCTGACCGGCACCCGTAAGTTGGACGAGGTCCTTTTGCGCGGCGTTCAGGTCCCCACGCTCGACGTCCTGCCGGCAGGTCCCCGTCCGCCCATGCCGTCGGAAATCCTCGGTTCTTCTGCCTTCGACCATCTGCTCATCGAGTTAACCAGCCGATACGACTTGGTGATGATTGACAGTCCGCCCGCTCTCGTCGTCACGGATGCCGTGTGCATCGCGCCTAAGTGCGACGCCATCGTGTGGGTCGTCCGGGCCGGCGCGGTCGCGCGCCCCCAGCTCGCGCGCGCTGCGCAGATCATCGAGCGCAATCGCCTCCCCGTCATCGGTTTTGTCCTCAATCGCATGGACCGCGCGCTCGACCCCTACAGCTATGACTATGGGTACGCGTACGGCCACGAGTACAAAAACTACGGTTCCTACTATGGAGACGACTCCCATGAAGCCTAGTCAGCTCCGCACGCGGGTCCTTGCCACAGGGTTGCTGCTCTGCGCCGCCTCGGCGATCGCTCAAGCCGATCTCCAGCAGAAAATCAACGGCTCTGTCCGCGACGTGTCACGCCCACAGTCCGACGTGGCCACGACCATGCGCTCCAGCGGTCTGGCCGCCGTTCCTGAAGATTTCGCCGGCCTCAAGCTCGCGCCCGGATTCCTTATCGCCATCAAAGTCCTCTCCGACCCCGATTTCGATGGCGCGTACCGCATCGATCAGCAGGGCGATCTGGCACTGCCCGTTGTGGGTTTTCTCCATGTCGGCGGAACAACTGCTTCCGAGGCGCGCACCCAGCTCGTCGAGAAGCTCGCGTCGGGACGGATTCTCAAGGATCCGCAGGTGACGCTCACCATCCTCGAGTACACCGTCCCCGAAGTCGCCATCTCCGGTGAAGTGGCGAGCCCTGGCAAATATCCCATGCTCGCGCCTCATAAGCTCTCTGAAGTCCTGGCGCTTGCCGGCGGCCCTACTATGCTCGCCGCGGGCGATGTCGACATCCTTCGCGCGGGAGATAAGGGGAACAAGATCGTGGCTCGTTACGTCCGTGGCGGCGATCCAGCCCGCAACGACGATGTGAGTGTCAACCCCGGTGACTCCGTTCAGGTGCGCCGCACCGGTGTGGTCTACGTCCTCGGGGCCGTCGCTCGCCCCGGCGGATATGTGATGCAGGAAAACGGATCCTTGAACGTCCTGCAGGCCGTGGCACTTGCAAACGGCACCACGTTTGCTGCCTCTCTGCGCAACATCTACGTCCTGCGCAGCAACCCCGACGGCACTCAGGTTCACATCGCCGTCCCCTATAAGAAGATCGCGGCGGGCAACGCCGCCGACGTCCAGCTTCGCGCCTCCGACGTACTCTTCATCCCAACCAGCGGCACCAGATCCTTCCTGCAGAACACGCAGTCGATTATCGCAGCAACAGCTTCCGCCTCGATCTACGCCGGCATGGCTTATTAGCTGAGACGAAACATAACTGACCCATGCCTTGGGTTTCCTAACTGGTGACGAGAGTTCACAATCCGAATGGGATGGAACCAACCAATGAAGATTACGTTGATAAAGGAGGTACGGCAGGCGCTTACCCTTCGTCGCTCTGATGTCACTGATTCCGACGGGCGGTCAAGAGAACGTTATCGAAGAATGCTTTTGACCTCGATTACAGGGCCGATCACCAGCGGTTGCGGGTTCTTGTCATTTCTCATAACAGTTCCGCTGACTTTGCGTTATCTTGGGCCCGAGCGGTACGGAGCGTGGATGTCGCTTTCGGCTCTGATGGTATTTTTGAGGTTCTCGGATCTTGGATTGGGCAATGGTCTGGTAGGCGCCATAAGTCAGGCAGAAGGAAGAGGCGACCGACTCTACGCAAAACGGGCTATATCGAGTGTACTGGTGTGCCTCTGCATTGTTAGTGTCGTCCTTCTCATTACCTTTCCAATTTCTACCCATTTTATTCACTGGGACTACGTGCTCGGCCTTGGGAGCCTGAAAGACCGCGGCGAGATTCAGGCTGCAATTCTGGTCTTTGTCGCACTATATTCAATTGGCATCCCGGTCAATATGGTTCAGCAGGTTCAAAGGTCTCTTCAACAGGGTTATATCTCCAACTTTTGGGTGGCAGGGGGAAGCCTTCTTTCTTTAGCGGGTGTATATATTGCGGCCATTCATCACGCGCGCATCCCATGGCTGGTTGCGATTATCAGCGGTGTGCCGCTGTTGCCGGCACTGGCCAACGGATTCACGCTGTACTTCATTCAAAGGCCCGATCTCCGACCGTCTCTGAGAGACTTTGACAAGGAAGCTGCAAAGGAACTACTCCGCAAGGGGATGCTATTTCTCGGCCTCGGAATCGCCGGCGCATTAGCTTTCGATTCGCAAACGATTGCAATTGCGCATATTCTTGGGCCGCCCGCCGTCGGAGTATATGCGGTGGTGCAGCGGCTTTATTCGATGATCCCACTGATCGTCGCCTACGTCTCGATGCCGCTTTGGCCGGCATTTGGCGAGGCATTAGGGGGACGAGAATGGCCGTGGATCGCTCGCGCCTTGAGGCGTGGCATTACGGTCAATGGGGTCATTGCAACAGTACTGGCCTTTGTTCTTTTTGTCTTCAGTGGCCCCATCCTTCTGCACTGGACACATGGCGCCATCTTCGCTTCCAGATGGTTGCTTGCTGGTTTCTCGGTCTGGGCGGTTGTGTCTGCCGTAAGCTCCCCAATTTGCATGTTGCTGAATGCAGCTCATGTGCTGTGGTTTCAGCTAGTATCTTCGATTCTCTTTGGGGTGCTGGCAATCATGTCGATTGTTTGCCTCTTGCCTTCCGTAGGATTGCCCGCAGTTGTCTGGTCAATGACACTCGTCTATCTTGCTACTCAACTGGGTCCATACGTGATTTATCTGAGGTTCGTTTTTTTTGCGCAGGTGTCGTCCAAAGCCATGATCTGATAGGAATCCTGCTGGAGCGCTCGGTAAGCGACTGGCATCGGGCTCATTCTCCAGGGAGTGAGGACCTTGAAAGTACTCTGGTTCACCAACATTCTCATGCCTGACGCATGCAGCCACCTTGGACTGCCGGTTCGAGTGGGAAGTGGCGCGTGGATGATCGCGCTATTGGAACGGCTGAAACAGCACCCCGATATCGAGCTAGCGGTTGTGTCGCGTGGCGGGCGGCGCGACTACCACTGTCAGGCGGACGGGGTCGAGTACTTCATCGTGAAGACGCCATTTGCCAAGCTAGTGCGGTCTCATCTTCGATTATCCGGCGCCGTCTCGCCCAGCGACTCTCAGCTTGGGGCGTACGCGTCCATTGTTAATGACTGGGATCCGGACATTGTGCATGTGCACGGAACAGAGTGTGGCTTTGGGCTCATCAAGGCGCGAGGCCTTACCAGCAAGCCAGTTGTAGTTTCCATTCAAGGACTGGTCGCGCCGTGCGCGGCATACGCGTACGGCGATTTGCTGCCGGTTGAGCTTCACGGGGCGCTCCGAAGCCTTATTGGAGTCAAACCCGTCTGCCTCCGGCGTCGGCAGTCCTTCGTTGAAATGGTGCCGGCCGAAGAGGCGGTTCTTCGATCCGCGGATATGGTGTTGGGACGGACCCAGTGGGATCATGCATGGGCTTGGAGGTGCCGTCCCGGGGTGCGGTATCGACACGTCGAGGAGATCATGCGTCCGGAGTTTTACGAGGCTGCTCCCTGGTGCATGGCGGATTGCAGACGCTATCAGGTCTTCTGCACCACCCAGGATTATCCCCTGAAAGGGCTCCATGTGCTTTTGCAGGCAGTTCAGATACTGCGTCAGGTGTTCCCGAAGGTCAAATTGAATGTGGCAGGTGATGGATTCGCACCTGTTCCAAAGAGTGATTATGCCCGGTATGTGTGGCGTCTGATCCGCAAATGGAAGCTCGAGGATGCAATCGAATTTCTTGGGTTTCTGGACGCGCGCGGAATTGCGGAGCAACTGAAACAGGCCAACTGTTACGTAACGCCATCTTTCATTGAAAACAGCTGCAACGCCCTGCAAGAGGCGATGCTGGTGGGTACACCCTGCGTTGCGACGAGTGTAGGGGGCAACCTTACTACTATTGCTCCGGAACGAACCGGTCTGATGTTTCCCGCCGGCGACGCCACGCTCCTGGCTTGGCAGGTGGCGCGGATATTCCGCGAAGAGAATACTGCCTCGCGACTGGGAGTGGAAGCTCGGATAATTGCAAAGAAAAGAAATAGTCCGGCACTGGCTGAAGAGCAGATTCTCGCCGCATACCGAGAGTTGGACACCAGAGGCCAATTGACGAAGAAGGTAGGATATGGCTTCCGTGACTAAAGACGACCGGTGGCGTCTCTTACCGCAGCTTACACTCACTTGCCTGGGAATTGGCATTTACGGGAATGAGTGGCTATACGTTGCAAACGTCCCGGTTCGAGTAGTTCAGTTGCTGAGGGCTGTTGCATTCTTGGGATTCTCTATGCTCGCTTTAAATTACGGCGCATTCTTCTTGCCGGGCATTCCTCGGTATATTCGTGATTGGCTCTATCCGTGCATAACGGTCTATCTCGCTGTTCTCATGACCGGCAAGTTGATCGGGTTCCATACCTCAGCGAGTCCTTGGGTATACTTCAGCCTCGGACAAGCCTTAATTTGCGGGTTTATCGGCTGCCGGATCGGACAGACCCCCCATGCGGCAGAATGGACTCTGAAGATGCTTGCCCGGGCTGCGGCGGTTTTATCCGTCTACAAGTTCTTGACTCCGGAACCCTTGGAGGGCGCTTCTTTCCCTCCCGTTGGAGTTGGATGGCCGGTCCAGCTATTCATTCTATTTGGCTTCTGCTGGTATGTGTCTGCTGCTATCTCGGCGCCACGCCCTTCTAAGGAAATGATCCTCGCGGCTTCCGCGTGCGTGTTAGAGGTTTTCGTGGCATTCCACAAGCCCGTCGTGTTTGCGGGACTCAGTAGCTTGGTGAGTCTGGTATTGATTGAGCAATTCCTTCCCAAAAGACGTGAGCGGGGAAGCCTCCGCCTCATTTGGGGAGCAGGTTTGTTAGCGATAGCTATGTTCGCCGCTTTCAAAGTCACGGGGGGAGTGCTATTGGAGAGATACCGCGAAGAGTTCTTTGTGAAATACCTCCATATGAGTGCAAACGCATCGCAAGGGATGTTCGAACTGGATGAGACCACAGTTGAGCGCTTTTCCGGTGGACGCTTCGACCTTTGGAGTCAAGCGGTCGATCTGTTTTGGAAGTCACCGTGGGTGGGTAGTGGCCCAGCTCAGAGGTTTTATTCCCGAGGTCAAGAGGTCCACGCCCACGACGGGTATCTCGAACTTCTTTACTCGGTCGGCGTAGTCGGTGCCTTAGCGCACATTGGCGCGGCATGGATCTGGTTGCAACATACCATCTTCGCTCGAGGTCTTGCGCTCAGGGCGCGCTTGATCATTCCGATTGCAGCTTACATTGGCGGGTTCCTGGGCTACGAAACCGGTGGGGGTGCTACTGCCCTCTATACATTGCTCTCCTTCGTCTATCTGTTGGCCGGCATCGCACTCGGATATTCAGTCGGTCTTCAGCCTGTGGCCCAATCCTCGGCAGGGCAAAGGCAAAGCGTCGCTCTTCGTACGAGAAGTCAGTTTTAGAAAGCATTTGGATGTGAACGAACCTGCGTGAATGGCGCTAGTCAACTGTAGGTGCGAGTCCAGAAATGACCAACCCATCGCCTGGCCACTTTGCAGCGGGTCCCATGGATCCTGCAAAAACACCTCAAGCCAATGATCTTCTTCTGCTTTCAACCAATCGAAGTGCAGGAGACACTGAACGCTATGTCACTTGAACGCCGTAGAGTGAGTCCAACCGCCTCCAGCTTTGCCCGCGTGCTCCTCGTGAACGGGGAACCGTCCTCCGCGCCTTCCGGGACAGGCGTTACTCTCGGGCGTCTCTTCGAGGATTGGCCGCGGGAACGCCTTGCCCAGATCTACACTGCCGCATCGCCGCATTCGCTAACCGGAACGATTGACTATCACGTTCGTACCCATGATCGCCAAGGGCTGCGTTTGCTGACTCTGCCGTCGGACTCCGCTGCTCTGTCCCGGAGAGGCAGCGTATCTCAAAATGCGCTGCCGAAGTCCGGCAGAGGGGTCCGGTTCCTCGCCGCGGTCAAATCGGAGGCCCGCCAGTGGCTCGACCTGATTCCGTACGAACTCCCTGCCGACGTCGAGAAAGAGATTGTCGACTTTCGCCCCCACTTGATTTATTCGTGCCTCGGCAACATCCAGATCAGCAGATTGGCGCTCCGTCTTGCGCGGCTCTGTCGGGTTCCCGTAATCCCTCATTTCATGGACGACTGGATATCAACCCAATACGCGAGCCGTCCTGACCAGGTGATTCACCGAGCGCTACTTCTTCGCGTCGTTGACTCCGTGCTCGCAACTGCCCCACTTGGCCTCGCGATCTCCGAGGCCATGGCCTCGGAATATTCGGCCAGGTTCGGAAAACCGTTTCACGCGTTCATGAACTGCATTCCCATTTCGGCCACTGCTCCGTCTCTCCCCCCTCTGTCTAGCGCGCCGGGTCTCGTGTACGTGGGTGGGCTACACCTGAACCGCTGGCGAGCGCTATGCGAAATTGGGATCGCGCTCGCTGCAATCAATCGCGAGGGGATTTCCGGAAATCTCATCATTTATGCTCCCCCCGCCGATCTGGCCGCGTATGGCGACAAACTGGCCGAATCAGGAATCGGAATTGGAGGTTCTCTCAGCCAGGCCGAGATCCCGGCTGCCATCGCCGCAGCGGACGTGTTGGTGTACGTAGAATCCTTCGAGCCGAAGACGCGCCGTTACACCCGTCTTTCCATCTCTACGAAGATTCCGCAGTACGCCGCAGCAGCACGGCCTCTCTTCTGCTACGGCCCGCCCGAGGTTGCCTCCATTCGCTTTGTTCAGGAGAACGCCTTTGGCCTCATCGCCGGGTCGCAGGACGGCTCGGATCTCAATGAAAAGCTGCGCCGAATGCTTGAGGACACAGGCCTGCGGCAAAACCTCGCAGCAAGGGCATTTGCGGTTGCGCGACGGGACTTCAACTCCAACTCGGTCCGGCAGCGGTTTCAGGCTGTACTTCGCTCGGCAGCGAGTTTCCAGCCCCTGCCTTTGGTGGTCACTCGACAGATGACGATCCAGTGAAATGGAAAGCAAACCACTGATCCTCTATTGTGGCAACTTCCTCTTCCCTGACGGGGACGCGGCGGCGGCTCGCGTCCTTGGCATCGGCTGCGCTCTGCGGGACTCGGGATATGAAGTTCTGTTTGGCGGCGGCGAGTCTGAAGGCCGTGCCCAGGATCGCACACCCTCCGGAGCCTATGTCTATCGAGGATTTCCCTACAAGTCGCAAGGAGCCTTGGCGCGAGGGGACGGACGCGGGCTGCGTCGCTTAGTCCAAATCGCGGAGTACGGGACCCAGGTCGCCCACTGGGTGCAAAGTTATCGCGGATCTCCTCTTGCAGCGGTTATTGCTTATGCTCCGACTACGCCCGCCACGCGCTCACTACGCCATGTGACCCGCAACTTGGGCGTTCCCCTGCTGCTCGATCTCACCGAGTGGCACACCGGGGATACTCTGCCGGGGGGCGCGCTCGGCTACCGCAACTTCGACTCGCAGTTACGCATGCGCTTGCTCTATCCACGTGCCGACGGGGTGATCGCCATCAGCTCATTGCTCCAGCGTCACTACCATGCGGCCGGATGCGATGCCATCCGAGTGCCGCCGCTGGTGGATCTCGAAGATCCCAAGTGGAGCTCCGGCTACTGGGCTCCTTCGGATGCATTGCGTCTGGTGTATGCCGGCAATCCGGGCAACAAGGATCTGCTCGGCGCCATTATTCGGGCGGTCGTGAACCCGCGCTACCGCACTCGCCGCGTCGAGCTCCATCTTGTCGGGCCCAGCCCTGAGCAGGCACAGGCCATGGCCGGTTGCCATCTCACTTCCAGTTTTGGCAAAGGCGCCGCTGTGCTCTGCCATGGCCGATTGCCCCAGGAACAAGTGCCCCCTTTTATCGCGGGCATGGACTTCACCGTCCTGCTGCGGCGCAACGACAGAAATGCCAACGCCGGGTTCGCCACAAAGCTGGTAGAGAGTCTCTCCTCCGGCGTTCCCGCGATTGCCAACGCCACCAGCGACATTGCCGAGTTCATTCGACACGGGCAAGAGGGCTTGATTGTACGCGGTTCCACCGCCGAAGCCTTGGCGACCACACTTGACGAGGCTGCTGCGCTCGATCCCTGCGATCTCGCGCGGCTACGATGCTGCGCCAAGCAACGCGCCCGCCAGGTTTTCGACTATCGCAATTACCGCGCCGGAATCTCGAATCTGGTTGAGCGCGCTGGAACGACTCTATCTGCCGCAACCCGCGGCACCCATCGCAATTCCTTCCGCCCAATCTTCTCGTCGCGAACCGACAAGAGAGCGTGACATCATGACGAACTCCAATATCTTTGCGGAACGAACGCTGCTGATTACCGGCGGCACGGGAACCTTCGGCAACGCCGTCGTCGACATGGCTCGCGCCCACGGCTTCGGAGAAATTCGTATCTTCAGCCGCGACGAAAAGAAGCAGGACGACATGCGTGCCCGTCTGCGCGACTCCGCTATTAAGTTCTACATCGGAGACGTCCGCAACTACGACAGTGTCCTGCAAGCCATGCAGGGCGTAGACTTCGTTTTCCACGCCGCCGCTCTCAAGCAAGTTCCCTCCTGCGAGTTCTTTCCCATGGAAGCGGTGCAGACCAACACGCTCGGCGCAGAAAACGTCATGAAGGCCGCCCTCGCCTCGAAAGCCGGAAAGGTCATCGTTCTCAGCACCGACAAAGCCGTCTATCCCGTCAACGCCATGGGAATGTCCAAGGCGCTCATGGAAAAATGCATGGTTGCCAAGGCGCGAATGTTCGGGAACAGTTCCACGGTGTTTTGCGGAACTCGGTACGGTAACGTCATGGGCTCGCGCGGTTCAGTCATTCCTTTGTTCCTCAACCAGATTCAGGCGGGGGAATCTCTAACCGTTACCGATCCAAATATGACCCGCTTCATGATGACCATAGAAGGTGCGGTGGATCTCGTTCTCTATGCATTTACCCATGGCGCGCCTGGAGACATTTTCGTTCAGAAAGCCCCATCGACCACAATTGGCACAT
>Ga0134126_10006619_pt1 | contig 14520 bp, 13 predicted proteins | sample KB31752_FD_96881 | JGI IMG/M metagenome (GOLD analysis project Ga0134126, IMG submission 96881) | Terrestrial soil microbial communities with excess Nitrogen fertilizer from Kellogg Biological Station, Michigan, USA - KB3-175-2 | ecosystem: Environmental > Terrestrial > Soil > Unclassified ... | reverse complement strand
TGCACTCGACGAGAGCGATTTCCTCGCGTCGCGCCTGGATCAGATCGGCCACGCGATGCAGGATGGTACGGCGCTCCTCCCCCGTCCTGGCGCGCCAGCCGGGGAAAGCCTGCAGCGCCGCAGTCGCCGCCGAGTGGACGTCCTGCTCATTTCCCGACACCACCTTGTTGAGGATGCTCCCGTCAATCGGGCAGACGTTGTCGAACAGCTCCCGGCCCGAACCGCGCTCGGCGCGCCCATCGATGAAGTGGCCCAGCGGCGCGGCGCGCCAGCGCGCCAGGCAAGCGTTGGCCTTCTGGATGTTGCTCTCGAGTGCGGAGCTCATTTCGCTCCCACCGCACGTCGCTTGACGTATTCGTGCAGGTTGTTCTTCTTGAAGGTGAGCACGGGATCGATCTCCCGCATCTCCAGCGAGATCCCCAGGGGGATTCGCTCCTGAAGGGGTGCCAGGCGCTCGCATACGGAGGTGAAGATGGCCTCACAGGCGCGCCTGCGCGTCTCCAGATCGCGCCCGTGCCCGACCCGCAAGGTGATGTGAATGAACGCGTTATCCGGATGGGCATCGGCGATCCGGTAATGCTCGGCAGCATAGGCACGGGTACGCAGGCCACCGATCGGAAACACACCGGTTGCCAGGGCGCTGGTGTGCGCTGCCTCCAGCAGGCGGGGCAGATCCAGCTGCCCACGCAGGTTAGCGGAATATTCGATCACGATGTGCGGCATGGCCGGCTCGCGGTGCCCGCGCGGATTTACTTAACATCATAATTATCTCGGGTGCGCGCCCTGTCAAGCGCGGGTACCGGCTGCCCTCAGGCGCCACCTCGCCGGCGTCTGCGCGACCACGGCGCCGTCGCTCCACGCGCTGCCGGCGAAACCACTTGCCCGCGCGGTCAGCCGCCGATCTCGAACAGGCTGGTACCGATACAATCGAGCACAGTGGAGCCGCGCTGCGTCACGAGAAGCCAACGCCAACGGATCACACCCAGCGTGCCCGACCGCGTCAGGCGCGATCCGAGGACCTCGATCCGCAGCTCGACCTCATCATCCGGTCGAAGCGGTGCGGGCCATCTCAGCCGCTCGACGCCAGGCGATCCGATCGACTCCGAATCGGCCAGCACGTTCCTGACGAGCAGATCCATTGCGATGGAGCAGGTGTGCCAGCCGCTCGCAATCAGCCCTTTCCAGCGGCTGCCGCGGGCCCGCTCGGCATCGATGTGGTACCACTGCGGGTCATACCGCGTGGCGAATTCGATGATCTCCGCTTCAGTCACCGCGCGGCGACCGCCGCTGATCACCGCACCTACCTCGAGTTGGGAGAAGCGCATGCGCCCGTGTCAGCCACAGTCGCGTGTGACTAGGGATCCGCGGCGAATCGGCTGACTTCGAGGCCGCTGCCAACGGGCAACAGCACCGAGCTGATGCCCGGGGCCTTGCGAACATGGCGCCGGTAATGGGCGGCCGCCGGCAGGGTCGCCTCAGGATATAACATGTTGTCAGCGACGATGACCGCGCCACGCGCCAGCTTCGGGTAGAAGAGATCGAAACAGGGAACGTACAGGTCCTTCCACAGATCGAGCAGCACGAAGTCGAAGGGGCCTGGCAGAGATTCGAGCGTGTTTTGTGCCGGCCCGAGCCGGAAGTCGACTTGCGCGGCCAGGCCCGCCTTGCCCAGGCGCGAGCGGGCGTATTCGACCTTGCCAGGATGAATTTCCAGCGTGGTCACCCGTCCACCCACTTCGTGGGCGGCCTCGGCCAGCCACAGGGTCGAATAGCCGTACGAGGTGCCGACTTCCAGAATGCTGCGGCACTCGCCTTCCCTGATGAGCAGGTTCATGAAGGCGCCGCTGTCGGGCCCGACAGCAAGCAGCAGATCATCTATCGAGTGTTGACCGATACCCGCAGCGAGCTCACGGAGCTTCGCCTGCTCCGCCTGGGCGCGCGCCTCGTACTCAGCGAGGACTTCTGCAACAGCCTGATGCATCGACCTTGACCTTTGCCTCGCCGCGAATCGGTCGAGCGAGCTTAAGGGAAGCCCCCTGGCCGGGCAATGCCAGCGCTGCCGCGGTGGCCAGCCCCAGTGGCGAGCGTGGCCTGATCAGAACCGGCCGCGCTGAAAGTCCTCCACAGCCTGCACCAACTCCTCGCGCGTGTTCATCACGAACGGGCCATAGCGGGCTACGGGCTCACGCAATGGCCGGCCGGCCACCAGAATGGCACGACTCGTGTTGCTCGCATCGCGATCGTCAGTCCCCGCTGTGGAATCACCCAGCAGCTGCACGGTGGTCCCTTCACCGAGCACCGCCAGCTCCCCAGCCCTCACGAGTCGAGCCGCTGAACCTTGCGATGCCGCCCCTACACGCAAGGCGCCTTCGAAGACATACAGGAAGGCTGCGTGTCCGGAGGGCAGTTCGTGTTCGAATCGCGCGCCGTTTTCAATGGCCACATCGAGATAGGTCGGATCCGTCGCGGGCTGCGAGATGGGACCCACGATCGAGCCAACCCGGCCGGCGATCACCTTGACCGCGACACCGGAGGCAGGCTCGGCGAGGGGGATCCGCTCCGGGCCGAACTCCTGGTAACGAGGCGCGGTCATCTTGTCGCGGGCAGGCAGGTTCAGCCAGAGCTGAAAACCGCGCATGCGCCCTTCCTGCTGCTGAGGCATCTCGGAGTGCACGATCCCCCGTCCTGCGGTCATCCATTGAACGCTGCCGGGGACCAGCACGCCCTCGTGGCCGTGGTTGTCGCGATGACGCATGCGCCCGTCGAGCATGTAGGTGACCGTCTCGAAGCCGCGGTGCGGGTGGTCCGGAAATCCCGCGATGTAGTCATCGGCCTTGTCCGTGCCAAACTCATCCAGCATCAGGAATGGATCGAGCTCGCCCAGAGCGGGCTGCCCGATCACGCGGCGGAGCTTTACGCCCGCCCCGTCCGAGGTTGGCATGCCGTGCACGATCTGAGTGACGGCTCGCGCGGCCCCGCTCAGCGCCGCTGCACTCTGTGCTACCTCGCCCGCGCGTGTCGCGGTGCTATTCGTCATCTGCTCCTCCTCATTAAACTCACCCGCTGCACCGGGCGCGTAGACACCTCCCCGTGAGAGCGCAACGATCACCTGCTTGCCCTTGGCCAGGCCCTCGGGACCCGAGGCCGTGTAGCGGAAAGTCTCGCCCGCCACGACGATCCGGTCGATCCACGCCTTGAGCTGCGAGGGGATGCCGAAGTTATACATGGGGGCGCCGACGACGATCACATCCGCAGCAAGAAAATCCTCCAGCGCCTGCGCATTGAGGGCATTTTCCCTCGAGTCGATATGCAGCAGTTTCACAGGGGCGCTCCCGCGTTGAAGTGCTGGATAATCTAATCCCTGGAACGATAGTGGGGAATCCGGCTAAAATGGAACGCGTCGTTCTATTGATGGAACCTCTGGAGTGCCCTCATGCTGCCTCTGGACGACTTCTACTATTTCTCCAAGGTCATCGAGCATGGCGGCTACGCCAAGGCGGGGCGAGCTCTGGGGATGCCGAAATCCCGCCTCTCGCGGCACGTCGCGGCGCTCGAGACCCGCCTCGGCGTGCGCCTGGTCAATCGCTCGAGCCGCCGATTCGCCGTGACCGAGGTCGGTCAGGAGGTGCAGCGTCATGCACAGGCCATGCTTGCCGAAGCAGATGCCGCAGTCGAAGCGGTGGAGTTTGCCAGAGCGGAGCCGCGCGGACTCATCAAAGCCAGCTCTCCGGTGTCCCTCACTCAGACGGTGCTGGCCGAGATCCTCCCGGACTTCCTCAACCGCTATCCGGCGGTCCGGGTGCAGCTTCATTCCTCCAACAGGCGCGTCGACGTGATCAACGAAGGCTTCGATCTGGCGTTACGGGTGCGAACCAAGCCGAGTGGTGAGGATGGCTTGATCATGCGTAGCTTCGGCGAGTCACGCGAGCTGCTGGTGGCAAGCGCTGGTTATCTGGATCGCGCCGGTCGTCCCGAGCGGCCGGAGCAGCTCGCCCAGCGGGACACGCTCGGCTTCGCCCCTGAAGCGGAGCGCCAGACCTGGGAGCTCTACGACCGGCAGTGTCAGGCCGTGCGGGTGGAGGTGACGCCCCGGCTCGTCTGTCACGATTTCAACATGCTGCGCGCCGTGGCGCTGGGAGGCCTGGGCATTGCGCTGTTACCCGAGTACATCGTGTGAGCCGACATCGAGAGCGGGAAGCTCGAGCGGGTTCTTCCCGAGTGGGGACTACCCCTGGGCATCCTTCACGTAGTGTTTCCCAGCCGTCGGGGCTTGTTGCCCTCGGTCCGCGCGCTCATCGACTTTCTCGCCGAGCGGTTGCCGTCCGCAGTCTGACCAACAAGGCGCGCGGGAGCGATCGGCTCGACTCGCGCTAGCGGGCGCGTCTGCGGCACTGCATGCCGTCGCATCAGCGTACTCTTGCCGAACAGGGACTCGATCAGATCCACCGCGAGAGTCGCGGTCTTATTGCGGACGTCCAGCGCCGGGTTGAGCTCGACCACATCGAGCGAAGCCAGCCGGCCGGTGTCGGCAATCATCTCCATGCACAGCTGTGCCTCCCGGTACGAAGGTCCGCCGGGCACGGTAGTTCCCACGCCGGGAGCGATCTCGGGGTCGAGGAAGTCCACGTCGAAACTGACGTGCAGATGCGTATCGGGCCCGAGGTCCGCGAGCGCGAGCTCCATGGTCTGGCGCACGCCCACCTCGTCGATGTAGCGCATGTCGAACACTTCCAGCTCCTGCTCGTGCACGAAACGCTTTTCGCCCGAGTCGACGCTGCGGATGCCGACCTGACGAATCCACCTGGGGTCCACGGCCGGCGAGCGCCCGCCGAGCCGCGTCAACTCGGGAGGACCAAACCCGCACAGGCAGGCCACGGGCATCCCATGCAGATTGCCGCTGGGCGACAGCTCACTCGTGTTGAAGTCCGCGTGCGCATCGAGCCACAGGATCCGCAAGGCACGCCCCGTCTCTCGACAGTGACGCGCCACGGCGCTGATCGAGCCCATGCTGAGACTGTGGTCGCCGCCGAGCAGGATGGGCAGATGGCCTTCGGCAAGATCGCGGTACACGGCAGAATGGACCTGCCGGTTCCACTCGAGCACCTCGGCCAGGTGCCGGTACCCCTGCACGGGCGGCCGCCCGGGATTGGGGGGACCATTCAGATTGCCGCGGTCGAGAACGTTCAGGCCTCGGCGCGCAAGCGCTCCGCCGATGCCGGCGACGCGCAAAGCCTCCGGGCCCATGGAGGCGCCCCGATCACTCGCACCCACATCGGTCGGCGCGCCGATCAGGCTGGCGGTGCGTAAGGCGACTGCCTTCATGCCCGTACACCGGCTTCGGCGACCTGGGCCGGAGTGCGCCAGCTTGGCTGCTCCTGCAGCGAGCCGAACAGATCCTTCGGATCGGCGACCTCCGGAACGAGATCGATCTGCTCCACCACCGAGTGTTGCTCGCGATTGAGTCGGTACAGGTAGCGCAATGCGGAGAAGTCGGTCAGCGCGAAGCCGACCGAATCGAAGATCGTCACTTCGCGATCCTCTGCGCGGCCGCGCGCCTTGCCCATGAGCACATCGGACAGCTCGGTCACCTGGAAAGAGGCCTCGAGCTGCTGGATTTCGCCCTCGATGCGACACTGCGGCTCGTACTCGACGACCACGCGCGCATCCGGCCGTCTCAGGATCTCCGCATGCAGCTCCGTCTTGCCCGGACAATCGCCACCGACCGCGTTCAGGTGCATGCCGGGCTCGATCATCTCCGGGGTGAGAATCAGTGCGTTGCGCTTATCAGCGGTGACGGTCGTAACGATGTCCGCGCCGCGCACCGCTTCAGCCGCGGAACCGCAGCGGATCACTTTGAGTCCCGCAAGCCGCAGCTGTGCAAGGTTTCGCTCGAGCTTGCGCATCGCCTGCGGATCCGTGTCATACAGGCGCAGCTCGCGGATACCGACCATGTGGTGGAAGGCGATGGCCTGAAATTCGCTCTGGGCGCCATTGCCGATCAACGCCATCACGCGACTCGAGGCTCGCGCCATATGGCGCGCGGCCAGCGCAGACATCGCGGCGGTTCTCAGAGCCGTGGTGAACGTCAGCTCGGACAGCAACAACGGATAGCCGGTGTCGACATCCGAGAGGATGCCGAAGGCGGTGACTGTCAGGAGACCCTCCGAAGTGTTCTTCGGGTGCCCGTTCACATACTTGAAGGAATAGAGCCGGCCGTCGCTGGTGGGCATCAGCTCGATCACACCGACGGGGGAATGCGTGGCGTGCCGTGGGCATTTCTCGAACTGCCCCCAGCGGAGGTAATCGGCTTGAATCTCCGCCGCCAGCGCTTCCACGAAGCGCGCGGGGCCTACACTCGTCACGAGCTCACGGACGCGCTCGACGCCGATGTAATCGACCATGGTGGGATCCCCAGCTATTGGTTTACGGACTAGTGTCGCCAGCGGCCGCGCCAATGAATAGCCAGAAAACTGATCAAAAAGACGTGGACTGTGAGCAAAAGTACAGATTCAATTGGCGTTTTGTCTAAAATGGAGGCCTATGGATGACATCGACCGACAACTCATTGGGCTCCTGCGGGACAACGCCCGGACCCCCGTGGCTACGCTCGCCCGCGAGCTGCGGGTGGCGCGCGGGACGGTCCAGAACCGGCTGCAACGCCTGGAGGCTGAGGGCACCATCGTGGGATACACGGTCCGGCTTCGCCCCCAGGAGGAGGCACAGCGGATTCGCGCACTGACCACCGTGGCCGTCGAGGGGAATCGAACGGATGAGGTGTTGCGCACCTTGCGTGGAGATCCGGCCGTAGGCGCCCTGCACACCACGAACGGCCGGTGGGACATCGTGGCAGAGTTACGGGCGGACAGTCTCGAGGCCTTCGACCGCGTACTCGGGCGGATCCGTCAGATCGAAGGTATCTCCAACACCGAAACGAGCCTGCTGCTGTCCACCCACAAGCTCTGACTCACGCGCTCCGGCGGCACGCACCCGCGCGCAGCTGGGGCAGGAACCCGCCCGCCTCCGGAGACACGGACGTGCCCGCCCCGCCGCGCGGACTCGTGCGCACCCTGCGGCACGGACTCGTGCCCGCCCGGCTGCAGCGCCTCGCGCACCCAGCTGCACGGACTCGCGTACGCGCGAGTCGCGGTGGGCGCGAGCATTATTCCTCGTATGTGCCGGCCTTGAAGATCAGGTCGTCGGAGAGCTCCCAGTAAGCGAGCTTGTGCTCGATCTTGCCGCTGACGGGGTTCTTGCGCATATAGGTGATCCAGCCGTTGTGCTTGCCCGCGCGCGTCTCCTGCACGATGTCGCTGATCCACTTCTTGCCGGCGGGATCGGCCTGATCCATGCGGTTCAGGCCCACGATGCCGGGGGATACGGGATGCGCAACGCACACTCCATGAGTGTCATGCACGTCCACGTAGTCTTCGCCCTTGGCAAACTGCCCGTCCTTGTTGTTCATCTCGGCGAGCGTCTTCTCGCGGCCGTTCGCCTTGTAGAAGGCGACGGCCTTCTTCACCTGGGCGACGACTTCGTCCTTGGTTGGGGCGTCGGCACTCCGGCCCACGACCGGGGCGAGCGCAAACAGCGTCACCGCCAGGCAAAGGTACAATCGATCACGCACAGTCAACATACAACCTCCTCGACATCGTTTCGGCTCAGGCGGTGCGCTCGGCCCAGGGGCGCGCGGCGCTCCGCCGCTCGGTGGCGACTTCGGCAATGGAATTCGATCCGGCGGAACCTCCCACGCGATAGCGGCTCATCATTGAGCTCAGGCTCCCCGCCTGCTCGGCGAGCACCTGCGAGGAGGCCGCAGCCTCCTCGACCAGCGCGGCGTTCTCCTGGGTCAGACGGTCCATCTTGGACACTGCCGTGCCGACCTGATCGATGCCGGCGGCCTGCTCGGCGCTCGCTGCAGCGATCTCCGCAATGATCCCGCCCACCTTCTTGACGGCGCCGACGACTTGCTCAAACGTCGCGCCCGACTCACTGACGACGCGCTCGCCGGCGGCTACGCGGGCCACGCTGTCCTTGATGAGGCCCTTGATCTCCTTCGCCGCGCCGGCGCTGCGCGAGGCCAACGTGCGCACCTCGCTTGCGACCACGGCAAACCCGCGACCCTGCTCGCCGGCCCGAGCCGCCTCCACGGCGGCATTCAGGGCCAGCAGGTTGGTCTGGAACGCAATCTCATCGATGACGCCGATGATGTCGGCGATCTTGCGCGAGGCGACGTTGATGTCGGCCATGGCCCCGACCGCCTTCGCCACCACCGCATTGCCGTTTTCCGCGCACTGCCGGGCGTCAATCGCGAGTTGGTTCGCCACGCGGGCGTTCTCGGCGTTCTGGCGCACGGTGCCGGTCATCTCCTCCATCGAGGCTGCCGTCTCCTGCAGAGAGGCCGCCTGGTCCGTGGTGCGCTCCGACAGGCTGACGCTGCTCTGGGAGATCTCCGCTGCGCTGCGCGCGACTTGCTCGGCGGCGCTCGTGCCCTTGACGACCATGGCAGCCATCTCGGACACCAGCTCGTTCACGCCCCGCCCGATCTCCCTCTCGAGCCCGGTACGACCCTCGAGCGTGATGCGCTGCGTGAGGTCGCCGCCGTTGGCGCTGGCCACGAGGTGGCCGACACCCTGGATCATCCCGGCGACGTTCTCGATGAGCCGGTTGAGGCTCTGCGCCAGCTGGTGATTGAAACCGCTGCGACCTGCGGTCGTGAGGCGCCGGTCGAGTTTGCCGTCCACGACATCCGCCACGACCTGTTGTACTTCCTGGAGCGCCTGACGATCCTCGGCGGAGCGCTGCCGGTCCTCTTCCGCGCGGCGGCGCTCAGCCTCGGCGCGCTCGCGCAGCTGGCTCTGCGTTGTCGCAAGCCCGGAGAGCAACTCGCCGACTTCATCCGAGCGGGAGGTGTGAATGGGGTTGTCGAGGCGCCCCGCGCCGATTTGCTGCAGCAGTGCCACGGTCGCCTGGAGTGGAACGGTGATTGCGCGCGTCATTAGCACCGCCACCGAGCAGCCGACTGCTGTGGCCAGCGCGAGAAGCACGAATACGATGTGCCGCCCGTTGACGGCGGCCAGGTTGGCTGCAACCCGCGCCCGTTCTGCGTCGGCATTGCTGTAATCCATCACGCGCTGGGCGGCGGCGACGAATACGTTGAACTTCGTTTCCGCCAGGCCAATGAGGATCTTCTGGGCATCTCCGGCAAGTCCGTCGCCCGCGACCGCGATGGCGCGCTCCTGCTCATGCTTATACGCCTGCCAGCGTGCCTTGGCTTCAACCCACAGGGCACGCTGCTCGGGAGCCCTGATCAGCTTCTCGTACGCCGCAACATTGGCCTGCATCTCGGTTTCGACGGCCGCGAGGGCCTGCCGCGAGTCTTCGGCGCCGCCTGCGAAGTTGAGCTGCAGCTGGGTGAGAATCTCCAGCGCCGCCGAGCGGCTCTGAGCCGCATTGGCACCGATGGCGGACACACGGTACACACTGCCCAGCGCCTCGGTCGCAATGACATCGGCGTCCCGCGCGACCCGGGAAAGCTGGACCACCGCTACGGCACCGATGACCCCGGTGCAGCCCAGTACGACCAGGAACGAGAGCAGCAGCCGGGGTCCGATACGAACATCGTTGACGGACTTCATGCTGCGACAACGACCCGCGGCGCGGAAACTTGAGGGTGGCCCCGGAAGCAGGTCACAAAACGCTGCCTTGTCGCGGGCTTGCGCCCTGCCGGGTCGGTCCGGGCGCCTCGCCCCGGAGCAGGGACTTCCGGTGGGCCAAGTCCGGCGGGCTACTTTTTGCCGGCCATCCCCCTGACGATCCCTACCAGCCGCTCGCCCTCCTCGCGCGTGTTGTACATGGAGAACCCGACACGCAGCAGGGAGCGCCCGGGCACCTGCAAGACCTCAACCGGCCGCGGCGCATAGAAATCGCCATCCCATACGCATATTCCGACCGATCCGAGCCTGCGGGCGATTTCGGCAGACTCCACTCCCGCCAGCGTGAAGCAGACCGTCGGAGCGCGCTGCGCCACGGTGAACGGCACACCCCATAACGTGACGCCCGGAATCTCGGAGAGCTCAGACCAGAGGAAACGCCCGAGCGCGTGCTCGTAGGCGGAGATCGCCCGGATGGCATCGTGAACCGACTCCCGGCGGGATGCGCCACGGCCGAACCGCGCGAGGTACTCCACCGCCGCACCCACGCCCTCGATCGCCGCATGATTCAAGGTACCGGTCTCGATCCGGTAAGGGGCCGCCTCTTCCTGTACAACCAGCTTATCCGTGTCGAGGGACTCCAGCGCCCCGGCCCGCGAATACAGAATGCCAACGTGCGGTCCGTAGAACTTGTACGCCGAGCAGATCAGAAAGTCCGGATCCAGATCGGCGACATTCACCGCAAAGTGGGGTGCGTAATGCACGGCATCGAGTACCAGCAGCGCGCCTGCCTCACGTGTCAGTCTGCGAGCCAGCGCGAGGTCGTTGACGGTGCCGATCGCGTTTGAGGAGCAGCCGAGCGCCAGCAGCCGCGTCCTGTCCGTCAGCAGGCGGCGCATGGCCGCATAGTCCAACTCGCCCGTAGGCAGCAGTGGTACCTCTCGCACCACGACTCCGTGCCGCTGCAACATCAGCCACGGCCCGCGATTCGCCTCGTGGTCCAGCTGGGTGATCAGGACCTCGTCCCCGGCCTTGAGGCGCCGACCGATCGCGTGCGCCAATGAGAAGGCGAGCGTGGTCATGTTCTGGCCGAAAGAGATCCGCTCCGGGGCGCCGGCGCCGAGAAAATCGGCTACCACGGCCCGCATGCGGTAGTGGCGCTCGTCGAGCTCCGCCGAGACCGGGAAGTTGCCGTGCGTGTTGACATTACGCATCCGATAGCAGTCGGCAATCGCCTCGATCACTGCGTCGGGTACCTGGGTTCCACCGGGTCCATCGAGAAACGCAACCGCATGCGCGCCAAACCTGCGCCGCAAGGAGGGGAAGTCGGCTCTGCAGCGCTCGCAGGCACTCTCGTCGAAAATCGTCGCAGCCGTGGGTTGAGTCATGTTCCAGGTTCTCCGCGCCCGAAGCGGCGCTCGTGCAGGCCATTGTAGAGCGCCCGCACCGTCTGAGGGGCATTCCGCTACCGGGTCAGCGTTACTGCAACTCGCTGCCTTCGATGCCGAGAGCAGCAAGCTGCGACCGCAGCCCTGCCAGCTGCGGCTCGTAGTGCCGCCACTGGCTGACCGAGGTGTCGTAGAGCGGCCGGCGGACCTGCGAGGCGCTGGCTGTGGTCGTCGCCGTTGGATTGCGGTGAAACTGCAGGCAGGCATCCTGCCAATCGAGATTGCATGCTTCGAGGAGACGACGGGTCTCGCTCTCCTGGTCCGCGATCAGCCTCTCATAGCTCACGTCGTGAATGACGCCGGGCATTGTCGCGGCCCAGTGATGCATGAGACGCCGGTAGCTCGCGTAGTACTGCGCCAGGTCGCCGAGATCGTACGAGAACGGATAGCCGTCCTTGAACAGCGTCTTGTACATGGCATAACACGAAGCCATCGGGTGTCGCGTAACGTGAACAATGCGCGCGTCCGGCAGCGCACGACGAATCAGTCCGCAATAGAGGTAATTGAGCGGCATCTTGTCGGTGAAGCGTGGGCGGGTGTGAGTCTCGACCCGCGCGCGCTGCAGATAGGCGGCACCCAGCGCAGCGAAGTCGAGATGCCGGGTCGCCAGTATCAGCTCCCGGCGTGGCAGCGCACCGGGTCCACGTCCCGACTTTGCCCCGGCCACGAGAGCCGCGGCGAAATGATTGAGCTCGCCCGCCGCATGGACCGCGGAGTGACAGCCGAGAATGCGCTCGACCAGGGTCGTGCCGCTGCGTGGCAGGCCCACGATGAAAATCGGCGCAACGCGCGCCACGCCGGCGCCCGGCTCCGCGGGGCCGGACGGGAATGCATCCATGATCCAGTCAACGGTTCGCACGTCGTAACTGACATCGTACTGCAGATGCTTGCGGCGCAAGCCCGCACCGACCTGCAGATGCCTGAACGACTTCCCATATTCACCGAGATCCTCGTACTCCTTGGCAAGCGCGTAGCGGATCTGAACCTCACCGCGCCATGGACCGACGCCAGCAACGAGGAGCCGCTGGAGCGGCCCGACGTGATTGCGCTCGGCCGTCTGCTTACGCAGCTCCGAGCGGTTGAGATACGCCTCGTAGTCCTGCGGCCGCAAGGCGATCGCACGGTCGTAGTCCGTCTCGGCATCCTCGAGCTCACCGAGAAAGCGGCGCACGGCGGCGCGGTTGAACCAGAATACCGCCTGGCCGGCGTCCAGCGAGATCGCGCGTGTGTAGGCTTCCAGAGCCTTCTGGTGCTCGCCGGCGGCGCTGTAAAACGAGCCGATTGCATCCAGGAGGGCCGCATCGTTCACGGCCGCGCGCTCTGCCATGGAGGCGCTTGCCTGCGCCTCGGCTACCCGTCCCAGGGCGCTCAGACATCGCGCGTGCTGCAGGCGATAGCGGGCATCGGCCGGGGAGCTCGCCAGCGCCCGGTCGATGGCCTGCAGAGCCGGTCCGAGCCTGCCGAAGCACAGCTCGATGAAGCTCGTGCTGTGCCAGCCCGGCATGAACTGGGGAAACTCGCTCGTGAGGCCGCGACATCTCTGCTCGGCGGCCTTCAGGTTGCCCTCCTGCAGCAGCCGGGTCACTTCCCGGTGACGTGCGATGGCTGCGGACGGGTCGCTCATCATGGAGCCAGCGTAGCTGCGCGCGTCTCGCCCGTACAGCGGGCCCGCCTATGGGGCCCCAGTCTCTGCAGCGACCGCCAAGGCGCCGAGGCGGCCGCCAATGCGCGCCACCGACTGAGCGACACCCTCGTGCCAAGTGACCTGCAGCGAGCCACTCAGCTCAGGGGCACCGCTGAGCGACAGATTCGCCTGCGCCTGGCCGCTTCGACCCGGCCACTCGAGGGTCCCGGAGACTGCCAGATCATCGGTCCAGCGCACCTGGCTCAGTGTCAGTACCGGATGGTTATCGCGCTCGCCCACGGTGAATGTCCCGCCCCGCAATCCGACACCCTTCCCGGTCGTGTTGGTTTCGATTCGGGCAATGACATCGCCGGCGGTGTAGATCGCTGCCTGAACCGCCCGCAGTTGTGCGGGTCCCGCGGCGTTGCCGGGTCGGGCGCGAGCCGGCTGGACCGCGGCCAGCGCTCGCGCAAACAGCGGCAGGAGCCGAACTTCCGGAATACCCCGCAGGCAACTCGTGTCACCGATCTGCAGGGTCGCAATGAAATGGCGCACGATTGCAGCAGGACATGCGCTGCGGGAGTGAGGCAGCGCGTTCACGTGGAAACCGTTCGGCACAATCAACTGGTGCGCGTCGGGAAAACTCTTTGCCACCAGGGCCCCGTCCGCGGCGGGAGTAATATCATCCAGATCGCCGGACACCACCAGGGCGGGTACGTCGGGATAGGGACCCGGCTGCGAGGCCACGATCGTCGCAGGGTGCTCAGGTGGGGCTGCAGGCCAACGCACACACTGATCCAGGAACGCGTAGTCGAGCGGCATCCCACGGTACTCATCGATGGTGAATGGCGCATATGTGTCCGGCGCGGTCCGCGCCCGCTCCGCGATCGCCGCGTCCCGCGCGCGTACACGGTCTGCCGGCCACAGCTTCATATCGAATATCTGGGGCGAATCCTGACACATGACGGCCGCCGCCAGTCCGGCGCTGTACAGGCGTGCGGACCTCGACTCATCCCGCGAATCGGTTGCCAACTGTGCCTCGGCCATCAGCCGCAGCAGCGGCAAGCGATCTCCCGCTACGAACGCGCGTGCAGCCGCATCCGCTTCACGCACTGTTGCATAGGGTGGCGCGCTGCCGAACAGCACGATGGCAAGCTGCGTTGCGTTGGCCGTGAACCTGCGAATCCGCCCGTCCGCATCGAATCCCTGCGCAGCGAAGGGAGTGCGCCGCAGAGCCTCGAGCGCCGGCTGGATATGCTCCATGGAGGTCCCGGGAATCTTCCGGCAGTCGGCGGAGCGCGCGCAGGCCAGATTGAATTTCTCGCGCATGGCCGGCGCGTAATTCGGATACCAGGCGTAGTCCCGGCCATCAAGTGGATAGGCGCCATCGAGCACAACGGAGCGCAACGCCTGCGGATGACGCGTAGCGAACACCTGCTCGAAGAAGGTCCCGTAGGAGTCCCCATAGAGATCGATCGGACCGGCGCCGAGCGCCTCGAGGATGGCGGCCAGATCGTCTGCCGCAAATGCCGCGCTGTAGAGCGACGCTGTGCGCCCGAGGGTCTGGCCGCAGCGGGCGATGTTCTCCTCGGTCAGAGCGGGATCCGTCTGCAGCGGTACGCAATCAATAGCGCCGGACCGCCCAGTGCCCCGGTTGTCCATGAGCACTACGTCGCGAGTGGTGCGTAACGGCGCGAAGAGCGCCAGGTATCCGTTGCGCGACTCGGTCGCAGGATAACCAGGGCCGCCTTCCGTGGCGACCAGCGTCCCCTGCGCCGGACCGCTGCTCGAGTGAGGG
>Ga0134126_10006618_pt1 | contig 14521 bp, 11 predicted proteins | sample KB31752_FD_96881 | JGI IMG/M metagenome (GOLD analysis project Ga0134126, IMG submission 96881) | Terrestrial soil microbial communities with excess Nitrogen fertilizer from Kellogg Biological Station, Michigan, USA - KB3-175-2 | ecosystem: Environmental > Terrestrial > Soil > Unclassified ... | reverse complement strand
GCCGCCAACGCCGCGCCGATGGTCGCGCCATAGCCGCCCGCCGCCGCCAGCGCCCCGAAGGCGAAATTGATGCGCCCGATGAGGCCGTAGATCAGCGAATAGGCGGCGGCGAGCAGAGCGTAAACGGCAGTCGAGGGCAGGGCGTTGAGGGTCTGTTGCAGAGCGTAGGCGACAGGCTTGGAGAGTCGCGGCAGATCGTCGATGCGGCCGAGCGGCAGCGGATCGGCGGCGCGCCCTTCAGGGGTGGCGAGCCAGAAGCGGATGAGGAAATAGCGGCTGACGGCGCCGAGAGGCTGGCCGTCGAGCGTGATCTCCTGAAGTTCGTTGGAGTGCAGCGGCCGGCCGGGACGGCGGAAGCGGCAATGCGCCTCCCGCCGCCGGCCGCCTGGCCGCTCGCGGTAGGAAACGGCGACGCCGCGCCCGTCGGCGTCCTCGCTCTGGCTGAGGATCGAGACGGCGGCGTCGCGCGGGCTCAGCGCCGGCAGCGCCATGCGGCAGAGGCGGGCCTGATCGACCTCAAGCTGCTGCGCACAAGAGGCGAGGGCGAGCAGGAGCGCCAGGATGGCGACGAGGCGCGTCATCCCGGATGCGTCCTGGCGAAGCGCTTCTGTTTGGCGCGGTTGCCGCAGACCTCCATCTCGCACCAGCGCCGGCTTTTGTTCTTGGTGGCGTCGAAGAACAGCCAGCCGCATTTCTCGCCCTGGCATTGCTTGACGCGGGTGAGATCGGCCTGTTGCAATAAAGTCAGCGCCGACAGCGAGATCGGCCCGAGGATGGTCTCGACCGGCGCCTCGCCCGGGCGCCACGTCCAGCCGAAATGAACGCCGATCGGCGCCAGCGCGGCGCGCGCCAAAGCGTGGGCGTAAGCATGGGCGAGGCCCGCGAGGGGCTGGCGCGGCGCGGGGCCGCCGGCGGCGATCGCGGCGCCCAACTCATAGACATCCTCGCGTAGCGCCAGCGCCTGGGCGATGAGGCGCTGGCCAAGCACCGGGTTGGCCGCCGCCGCCTCGGCGAGCCATTGCGCCTCTTCGGGCGCCAGCACCTGCGCGTGCGCCGCCCATTGCACGACATGCTCGGGCCGCTGGAGATGATCCCGCTCGGCGGGAAGGCCGCGCGCCGAGCGGGTGTTGGCGAAATCCAGCGCCAACTCGCCGCCGATCAGCGTCAGCGCGCCGGCGCGCGATGGGCTCATGCTAACCACTTATCGTCTCTTTACAGGTTATAGATCGCGATATAATCTCGATCTGTAACTGCCAACAAGCAAATTGGAGGTTAGCATGTCGAGGCAAACGCTGGAAGGGGCGTCGCTCGCCGCAGACAGCCCGGCGCTTTCGCCGTCGCCGAAGATCGCGCGCATCTGGCAGGGCCGCACGCCGCTCGCCCGCGCCGACGAATACCGCCAATATTTGTTTGACGCCGGCGTCAGCAGGATCGCCGCCATTCCCGGCAATCGCGGCGTGCAGATGATGATGCGCAAGACCGCGCAAGAGGGCGAGTTCATGGTCGTGTCCTACTGGGACACGATCGAAGCCATCGCAGGCTTCGCTGGGCCGGGTTATGAACAGGTGCGCGACTTGCCGCGCGACGACGAATTCCTCATCGACAAGCAGACGCAGGCGCGCCACTTCGAACTGAACGTGAATTTCCGCCGCGACTGACGCGCCGCCGCGCCTATCGCCGGGCGCTCAGGAAACGGGCGAAGGCGGCCAGCGTCGCCTCCGAGGCGTGGTGTTCCATGCCCTCCGCGTCGGCCTCCGCCGCCTCGGGCGGCACGCCGATGGCGCACAGCGTATCGACGACGAGCCGGTGGCGCGCCCTGACTTTCTCGGCCAGCGCCGCGCCGGATTCGGTGAGGAACACGCCGCGATAGGGGCGGGAGGTGACGAAGCCCTCGCGCTTCAGCCGCGCGATGCATTTGAGCGCCGTCGGATGGGCGACGCCGAGCCTTTTGGCGATTTCGGTGGCGCGTGCCTCGCCGTGGGCGGCGTGCAGGTCGGCGATCAACTCGACATAATCCTCGGCCAGCGTCGCCGAACGGGCGGCGCGCGCCTGGCCGAAGCGGCGCGCCTGGGTCGGCTCGGCCGGCATCTCGGGCCTGGGGTTCGACGCCTGCGACAACCAGCTTCTCCTCAAGCGAAACGGCCTCGGCCTGCCCGGTTGCATTTAGCCGTGTTCGCGGCGTGACGCAAAACCGGCGCCCGCGCGGCGGCGGCCTGCGGGACTTGCTACGCGGTGAGACGTGCAGTTCAAGCTCGACGACGAGAAGTCGCCGCCGATCGCCGAGTTCATGCTGCGCTCGCTCTACGAGGCGTTTCTCGACGCTCCCAGCGTGATCTTGAAGTTCCACGCGCCGCTGGCCAAAGCTCCGCCGCCGCGCGAGGCCTGCACGCCGACCAGCTAGGGTTCATCGCCAATTCTAGGACGTTGAAATCACATAGCTTTCCAAACCGACTAGGGGTAGCCTTTCGCGCCGCGATCGGCTAAGAGGGGCGTCAATCGAAACTCCCCGGAAATTGCCTTGAGCGACGACAAGCCCGAAAAGCCGTCGGACCCCTCCGACATCAAGCCCGTCTCGATCATGGACGAGATGAAGCGCAGCTATCTCGATTACGCGATGAGCGTCATCGTCAGCCGCGCGCTGCCCGACGTGCGCGACGGGCTGAAACCGGTGCATCGGCGTATCCTGTTCGGCATGTCGGAGCTGAAATTCACCCCCGACCGCCCCTACAACAAATCCGCCCGAACCGTGGGCGACGTGATCGGCAAATATCACCCGCACGGCGATCTCGCCGTCTACGACGCGCTGGTGCGCATGGCGCAGGATTTCTCGATGCGCGCGCCGCTCGTCGACGGGCAGGGCAATTTCGGCTCCATCGACAACGATCCGCCCGCGGCGATGCGCTACACCGAATCGCGACTCGAAAAGATCGCGATGGCGATGCTGGAGGATCTCGACAAGGAAACCGTCGATTTCCGCCCCAACTACGATGAGAAGGAAACCGAGCCGACGGTGCTGCCGGCCCGCTTCCCGAACCTGCTCGTCAACGGCGCCGGCGGCATCGCGGTCGGCATGGCGACCAACATTCCCCCGCACAATCTGGGCGAAGCCATCGACGCGGCGCTGGCGCTGATGGACAAGCCGGATATGGGCGTCGAGGAATTGATGGAGATCATCCCCGGCCCGGATTTCCCGACCGGAGCGCAGATCGTCGGCCGCTCCGGCATCCGTTCCGCCTATTCGACCGGGCGCGGCTCGATCATCCAGCGCGCCAAGACCCATTTCGAGACGCTGCGCAAGGATCGCGAGGCGATCATCGTCACCGAGGTTCCCTATCAGGTCAACAAGGCGGCGCTGGTCGAGCGCATCGCCGATCTCGTGCGCGAAAAGCGCATCGAGGGCATCTCCGACCTGCGCGACGAGAGCGACCGCGACGGCATCCGCGTCGTCATCGAGATCAAGCGCGACGCCGTCGCCGACGTGGTGCTGAACCAGCTCTGGCGCTTCACCGCGTTGCAGACCAGCTTCGGCGCCAACATGATCGCCCTCAACGGCGGCAAGCCGGAGATGATGACGCTGCGCGACATGCTGGCGGCGTTCCTGGAGTTCCGCGAGACGGTGGTGACGCGGCGCACCAAGTTCCTGCTCAACAAGGCGCGCGACACCGCCCACATCCAGGTCGGCCTGGCTATTGCGGTGGCCAATATCGACGAGGTGATCCGCCTCATCCGCACGTCGCCGGACCAGGCGGCGGCGCGCATGGCACTGATGGCGCGCGATTGGCCGGCGCGCGACATGGCGCCGCTGGTGGCGCTCATCGCCGATCCGCGCCATGTGCTGCGCGAGGACGGCACGATCCGGCTCTCCGAGACGCAGGCGCGCGCGATTTTGGAGTTGCGGCTCGCCCGCCTCACCGCGCTCGGGCGCGAGGAGATCGCCGAGGCGCTGGGCAAGCTTGCCGAGGAGATCAAGGATTACCTGGATATCCTGTCGTCGCACGCCCGCTTGCAGGCGATCATCCGCGACGAACTCGTTGCCGTGAAGACCGCCTTCGCCAATCCGCGCCGCACCGAGATCGTCGAGTCGGAAGCCGACATGGACGACGAGGATCTGATCCAGCGCGAGGATATGGTCGTGCTGGTCAGCCACGCCGGCTACATCAAGCGCGTGCCGCTCTCGACCTATCGGGCGCAGCGGCGCGGCGGCAAGGGCCGCTCCGGCATGGCGACGCGCGAGGAGGATTTCGTCGCCCGCCTGTTCGTCGCCTCGACGCACCAGCCGATGCTGTATTTCTCCTCCAAGGGTCAGGTCTACAAGGAGAAGGTCTGGCGCTTGCCGTTGGCGGCGCCGCAGGCGCGCGGCAAGGCGCTGGTCAACCTGCTGCCGCTGGAGCCGGGCGAGCGCATCACCACCATCATGCCGCTGCCGGAGGACGAGGCGAGCTGGGGGACGCTCGACGTGATGTTCGCCACCACGCGCGGCACGGTGCGGCGCAACAAGCTGTCCGACTTCGCCCAGGTAAACCGCGCCGGCAAGATCGCCATGAAGCTCGACGAGGGCGAGGGCATCGTCGACGTGGCGGTGTGCTCGGAGAACGACGACGTGCTGCTGACCACCGCCCAGGGGCAATGCATCCGCTTCGCCGCCGGCGAGGTCCGGGTGTTCAAGGGTCGCGATTCGATGGGCGTGCGCGGCGTCGCGCTCGACAAGGGCGACAGCGTCATCAGTCTGGCGATACTGCGCCAGTTCGATGCTACCGCCGAGGAGCGCGTCAGCTATCTGAAGATGAGCCGGGCGGTGCGCGGCGAGGCGGCCAGCGACAGCGACGCCGACGAGGAAGCGGCCGCCGGGGCGCTGGCGCCGACGCGCTATGGCGAGATGTCCGGGGTCGAGCAGTTCGTGCTGACGCTGTCGGAGAACGGCTTCGGCAAGCGCACCTCGTCGTTCGAATATCGGGCGACCGGGCGTGGCGGCAAGGGCATCGTCGCGATGACGGTGAACGCGCGCAACGGCCGGCTTGTCGCCTCGTTCCCGGTGGAAAACGACGACGAGGTGATGCTGGTCACCGACGGCGGCCAACTCATCCGCTGCCCCGTCGACGGCATCCGCATCGCCGGACGCGCGACGCAAGGCGTCATCGTCTTCAACACTGCCGAGCACGAGCGCGTGGTGTCGGTGGAGCGCATCTCCGAGCCCGAGAGCGAGGAAGCGGAAGGCTGAAGCCGGCGGCTTTCGCGCCTTATGGCGGCGAAGGCGCGACTTGCTGGCCGGCGCGGCCTCCAGACATCGACGATGTTTGCGGCCACAAGGCGCCGCCGCAACAGGCCGCGGGCGGGCCGCCGATGACGCTGATTGACGCCGCGCGATCGCCGCTGCGGCCCGGATTCCGGGGGTTCAAGGTTAAGCGCGGCTAAACCCGAGACGCCGCGGAAACCGCTTTGTTTACGAACTCCCTTTGGCCGGGGCGCAAACGTGACATTCGTGCAACATGGCCTGACGAAAGGTGGCGCGACGGGGGCAAGCGCCACGATTTCCGTTTCGGTGTGCAGGGCTCTTGGGTATGTTTGTTCCTGTGAACGGGACATCCCGGTCGCGAGTCGGACGGAGACGCTGGGCTCGGGGGGGACCTCGAAAGGCGACAAGGTTCGAATTCATCGGGAAGACGGGTCGCTCTTCGAACCGGAAAATAGCCGGGCGGGGGGTGGGAGCTAAAAGACCCAGTCCCATAGGAATGGAATTTGGAGGTCCACACATGACGCTCATGAAGAGCCTACTTCTGGGATCAGCCGCCGGCTTCTTCGCCGTCGCCAGCGCCCAGGCCGCTGATCTGCCGACCCGCAAGGGCCCGGTGGCTGCGGAATACGTCCGGGTTTGCTCGATCACCGTCGCCGGCGCGCCGGTTGTCGGCTTCGTACTGCCCGGCTCCGATACCTGCCTGAAGATTTCCGGCTACATCACCGGCCAGATCGAAGGCGGCAATCTGAAGCAGGGTTACAGCTACGCTCCTGCTTTCAGTTCCCTCCAGGCGCTCAATGCCCCGGTTCGTAGCCGCGACTCGATCGGCTGGACGACCCGTTACAACCTGACCCTCGACGCGGTGTCCAACACGGCCTACGGCCCGTTGGTTGCTCACGGCGAGTATCAGTTCAACTACGGCCAGGGCTTCGACACCACTGGCGCGACGGGTTCGGACGGCGGCCTCAACCAGGCTTATGTCACCTGGGCCGGCATTACGGCTGGTAAGATTGCCTCCTTCTTCTCGTTCACGGGCGGCGGCTACGGCTGGGCGAACTTCTTCTCCCCCGACCGTAAGGGCTATAACCAGCCTGACGTTCTCGCTTACACTGCCTCCTTCGGCGGCGGCTTTGCGGCGACGATTTCGTTGGAGAGCTCGCAGGCGGCCACCTCCGGCCCGATCACCTGGGCAGGCGGCTCCGAGACCGGCTACCTCGGCTCGGCTTTGCAGGACGGTCATCGCGTTCCCGACATCGTCGGCGCTTTGAGCGTTCACCAGGCTTGGGGTTCGGCGCAGATTTCGGGCGTTGCGCACAACGTCCGTGCGACGAGCGTTCTCGACGGCTCCTCGATCGACAAGTGGGGCTGGGCGGTCGACGCCGGCGTGTCGTTCAACATCCCGAGCTTCGCTGGCGCCTCGATCGGCGTCACCGGCGCCTGGTCGCAGAACGCGGCTTGGTACTCGGGCATCCCCGATGCAATGTGGGGTGAGGACGGCGCCACCAACGGTAACGGCCAGGCAATGGCCATCGGCGACGCCTTCTCGAACGGCGACGGCACTTGGGCGAAGCCGACCGATTGGTCGGTCACCGGCTACGCGCAGTTTGCCGTCAACCCGCAGATCACTTTGCAGATCGAAGGTTCCTACGGCGAAGTGCACTGGGATGACAGAAGCGCCATTGGCTTGAATCTCTATGACTCCAAGAGCTACCTGATCGGCGGACTCATCCACTACGACCCGGTCAAGAACCTCGATTTCGCGCTCGAGACGATGTACCAGAGCACGACTAGCGACCAGCCGGGCCTCTATACCCCCGGCGGTGCTGGCTTCACGAGCAGCTGGCAGGGCAAGGGCGACGGTTTCGCGGCCCGCCTCATGATCACCCGTTCGTTCTGATCGGTTGATCCCAATTTTTGCATGAGAGCCCGGGGCGAAAGCCCCGGGCTTTTCGTTGTGTCGGGAGGCTGGATGGCGGTTCGGGCGCCGTAAGTGCCATCGCGCAAACGAAAAGGCGCCGCCTCCGCCAGGGGTTCAAATCTGACGCTCGGCGCCCGGTCGCGGGTCGGCGGATTGCGGACTCCGCGCGGCAATCCACCGACCTCGCCCTGAGGCGCGAAGCGAAGCATAGCCTCGAAGGGCGTTCGAGCTTGCGCCGCCGGTTGTGCGAGGCCGCGCCGCAGGCTGGCGCGTATGGCGGTGCGAGCTGGAGCGTGCTTCGAGGGCCGATTGCCGCCACCAGCACGAGGGCCGCTTCGCGGCCAGCACGAGGGCTGCGTCTCGCACAAAAGCCCCTTGCCGCCCATCCGCGACCGGGCGCCGAGCGTCAGATTTGAACCACCAGGTCGCCGTGATCTTGCTCCGATTTAGACAGGCGGGGACTTTTCTGCCTTCACCGAGCGTTCGCTCTACCTGACTCGACGCCGTGTCCTGCCGCCGGCAAGATGTCGCAATGGCGACGAGGTCGCAAGACCAGCCGGGTACTTGGAGTATTCTGCTTATGTAATATGATCGATGAGCCGTGAGGGCAAGACCGATGCGGTGACGATAGTTTGCAAGACGAGTAGCAAAAATACATATATTGTATTTATTGAAAACGCAGAATGCGCATCAGGGTGTCCTGATGATGATTATCTCCATTAGGTTCATTTGAAGGCGCTGCTGACTTCTGAGAAGTATCCGCTGAGTTTGAGTCCGATACCGCTGAGGCCGGTTATAATCGCCAACGCCAGCATGGCGCAAAGCAGGGCGTATTCGATAGCTGTAGCGCCGCTGACGTCGTGGACGAAAGTCCGAAGAAGATGTTTCATCCTGATGTCTCCGGCTATAATGCGCGGCGACGGCAAATCCCGCGCCAGCAATCTCGCCGACCGAGATTGAGAAAACCTTGCGGGATTTCTAGACAAGCGGGCTTGACTGCGAACGGCGCGCAACGGTGGTGAAGCGGCGCTTAATACAATTGTCCACATCGCGGGCTCAAGCCCGGGCCGCCTCCACCGCGGCAATCGCCGTCATGTTGACAATGCCGCGCGCCGTCACCGATGGCGTCAGCACATGCGCGGGCTTGGCCGGCCCGATGAGGATCGGGCCAACGGGCAGGGCGTTGGCGATGACCCGCGTCAGTTGCAGCGCCGTATTGCCAGCGTCGAGGTTGGGGAAAATCAGCACGTTGGCCTCGCCGTCGAGCCGGCAATCGCCGACGACGCGCGCCCGGGCGAGCATCGACAGCGCGGTGTCGGCCTGCATCTCGCCGTCGACATCGAGATCGGGCGCGCGCTCCCGCAACAGCGCCAGCGCCGCCCGCATCTTGCGCGAGGAGGGCGTGTCGGCGGAGCCGAAATCGGAGTGGCAGATCAGCGCGATCTTCGGCTTGACGCCGAATCGGCGCACGTGATGGGCGATCGCCACCGCCATGTCGGCGATCTCCTCGGCGCTGGGGTCGTAGCGCACATGGGTGTCGGCGAGGAAATAGGCCCCGGTTGCCGCAATAACCAGCGACAAGGCGGCGAAATCCTTGTGGCCCGGCGCGAGGCCGACGATATCCCTGATGTGCTTGAGGCGGGAAACGAATCGTCCCTCCAGCCCGCAAAGCAGCGCATCGACGTCGCCGCGATGCAGCGCCAGCGCGCCGATCACGGTTTGCGAGGTGCGCACCACGATTCTGGCGACATCGGGCGTCACGCCCTTGCGACCCGCCACCTTAAGGTAATCGGCGACATAGTCGCGATAGCGCGGGTCGCTGCGCGGATCGACGACTTCGAAATCGCGGCCCGGCTTCAACGCCAAGCCATAGCGGCGGATGCGTTCCTCGATGACTTCCGGCCGGCCGATGAGCACGGGATCGGCGATGCGCTCCTCCAGCACCACCTGGGTGGCGCGCAATACGCGCTCGTCCTCGCCCTCGGAATAGAGCACGCGCTTGCGCGCCTCGCGCGCCTTGGCGAACAGCGGCTTCATCATGAAGCCGGAGCGGAACACGAATCGCGCCAGCTTGTCGGCATAAGCCTCGAAATCGGCGATGCCGCGCCGGGCGACGCCGCTCTCCATCGCCGCGCGCGCCACGGCAGGAGCGATGCGCAGCATCAGGCGCGGATCGAACGGGCTCGGAATCAGCGAATTGCGGCCGAACGGTTCGGCGGCGCCGCCATAGGCGCGCGCCACCACCTCCGAGGGCGCCTCGCGCGCCAGCGCCGCGATCGCCGCCACCGCGGCCTTTTTCATCTCCTCGTTGATGGCGGTCGCGGCGACATCGAGCGCGCCGCGAAACATGTAGGGAAAGCAGAGGACGTTGTTGACCTGATTCGGATAATCCGAGCGCCCGGTGCAGATCATCGCGTCGGGCCGGGCGGCCACCGCCAGCTCCGGCATGATCTCCGGCGTCGGGTTGGCGAGCGCCAAGATCAGCGGATCGCGCGCCATTTTCGCCAGCAACTCCGGCTTCAGCACGCCGCCGGCCGAAAGCCCGAGGAAAATGTCGGCGCCGTCGATGACATCCGCCAGCGTGCGCGCCGGCGTGTCCTGGGCGAAGGCCGCCTTCCAGCGGTCCATCAGCTTCTGGCGTCCCTTGTAGACGACGCCCTCGATATCGCAGACGAAGATGTTCTCTCGCCGCGCGCCCAGCGCCAGCAGCAAGTTGAGCGAAGCCAACGCCGCCGCGCCGGCGCCGGAACAGACGATCTTCACCTCGGCGATCGACTTGTCGGTCAGCCCCAGCGCGTTGGTCACGGCGGCGGAGACGATGATCGCGGTGCCGTGCTGGTCGTCGTGGAACACCGGAATGCCCATGCGGGCCTTGGCCTTCTCCTCGACCTCGAAGCACTCCGGCCCCTTGATGTCCTCCAGATTGATGCCGCCGAAGGTCGGCTCCAGCGCGACGACGATGTCGACCAGCCGGTCGACATCGGTCTCGTTGACCTCGATGTCGAAGACGTCGATGTCGGCGAACTTCTTGAACAGGACGGCCTTGCCCTCCATCACCGGCTTGGCCGCCAGCGGGCCGATGGCGCCGAGCCCAAGCACCGCCGTGCCGTTGGTGAGCACGGCCACCAAATTCTGGCGCGTGGTGAGGTTGGCGGCCTCATCCGGGTCGGCGGCGATCGCCTCGCAGGCGAAAGCAACGCCCGGCGAATAGGCGAGCGCGAGATCGCGCTGATTGCCCAGCGGCTTGGTGGCGACGATCTCAAGCTTGCCAGGGCGCGGCTCGCGATGAAAATGCAGGGCGTCGGATTTCAGATCGGCGACAGTTTCGCTCGGCACTTGGGGGCCTCCTTGCGCGAGCCGACTTGATGCAACGCGCGCCGGGCCAGGGCAAGTGCAAAACCCGCGATCGCCAGCCGAGCGCGCATTTCCGCCGCCACGCCGGCCATTTTGTCGCCGCCCGCCTGCCGAGTATCGGTTGCGGCGCCGAAAACCGTATCAGTTCGCGGCGAGGGTGGCCTTGCAATCGGCGTGCGCGAGATTCTCCGCGCTGATAATCTTGGTCGAAGTCGGCGAAGGGCGCGAGGCGATCACCACGAACTCGTAACGTCCGTCAATCGGCGCCCGAACGAGCGCGAGCGTCGTCAGCGCGCGCGAATCCGGGGTCATCGCCGGATCTTCGGCGAGCGCGAGAAACGGATTGACCGCCTCGGCGTCGTCGACCCCGGTCCGGTAGAGCCAAAGCGGCTGCGTCGCGACGATGCCGTCGCGCTCGCTCCAGACCCGCGGCGGCAGCCGCGCGGCGACGCGGTCGAGCGCGCGACGGAACTGCGGGGCGAGGCAGCCGATATGGATATGCAGATGGTCCTGGCTGCGCCCGCGCATCGCATTCACCGCCAATGCCACATCCGCGTCGTCGAAAAGCGGCCCCACGAGGCCCGAGGCCTGGGCGCGCTCGCGCCAGGCCGCGGCGAAATAATTCGGCGCCCCGGGCCGCAACAGCCTGGGATCCTCGACGCCGGAAATGGGCCGCGTCGGCGAAAGGATGGTGTCAGGGCGCCCCATGGGCGGGCGCAAGATGACATAACCCTCGTTCAAATGCGCCGCCAGACAGGGAAACGGCCTCCCGGCGAGGTGAAAATTGGTCGTGCAGACGCGCACCACCTTCCACAGCGCGCTGCGCTTCAGCGGCCCGGCGAGAGTGTGTCCGGCGAAACTGTGGCCAATGACGCCGATCAGCGCGAACAGAGCGATGACCGCAAGGACGGCGGGGAAGTAGCGGAACTTGCGGATCATTCTTTTGGCTCAAGGCGGCGGGCCTGTCTTGCTCAGCCGGAGGATTTCGGCGCCACAATGGCGAGATTGGGGAGCGCTGCGATTGCAGGATAGGGCCTGCGCGTCCTCAGCGCGGCGGCGGGCGAGCGAAAGTCTTATCACGAAAGGGAATTGCGCGCCGCAGCCATAATGCTTTCGCCCCCCGATACGGTGTCGCAGACTTGTTACAAAAGTTTCATCGCCGCGCCCAGGAAAGAATCGGTCCCGGCAACCTTTCCTTTGCCGGCGCGCGGCATGCGATCGCGCCCCGCGCTGGTGGTTCAAATCTGACGCTCGGCGCCCGGCCGCGGATGGGCGGATTACGGACTCCCCGCGCAATCCATCGACCTCGCCCTGAGGCGCGAAGCGAAGCGTGGCCTCAAAGGGCGTTCCAGCTTGCGCCGCCGGTCCGTGCGAGGCAGCGGTTGATTGCAGAACGGGCCGGGCCAACGAGCATCTGCGAGGCCCCTTCGGGGCGTCTCATGACGAGAGGGGTGGGTGGCGGAGACACTAGCGCCCGTCCTTGGCGATGAAGCGGGCGAAGCGCTCGGACTTCGGCGCGACGAACAGCTCCGCCGGCGGCCCCTCCGCCTCCACCAGCCCCTGATGCAGAAACACCACACGGCTCGACACCTCGCGCGCGAAGCCCATTTCGTGGGTGACGACGAGCATGGTGCGGCCTTCCTCGGCGAGCCCGCGCATGACGCGCAACACCTCGCCGACCAGTTCGGGATCGAGCGCCGAGGTCGGCTCGTCGAACAGCATCACTTTCGGCCGCATGGCGAGCGCGCGGGCGATGGCGGCGCGCTGCTGCTGTCCGCCGGAGAGATGAGCGGGGTAATAGTCGGCTTTTTCTGACATGCCGACCTTTTCGAGCAGCGCCTTGGCCTCGCCGATGCATTCCGCGCGCGGGCGCTTTTGCACATGGATCGGCGCTTCGATGAGGTTTTCGAGGATCGTCATGTGCGACCACAGATTGAAGCTCTGAAACACCATGCCGATTTCGGAGCGGATGCGGTCGAGCTGGCGCCGGTCGGCGGCCTCGCGACGTCCGTCGCGGCGCTTGCGCATTCGCAACGTCTCGCCGGCGACCGTCACCACGCCCTCGTCGGGCGTCTCCAACAGGTTGATGCAGCGCAAAAACGTGCTCTTGCCGGAGCCCGAGGCGCCGAGGATGGAGATCACATCGCCCTCGCGCGCGGTCAGCGATACTCCCTTCAGCACCTCGTGCGCGCCGAAGCGCTTGCGCATGTTGTCGACCGAAAGTGCAGGCGCATCAGAGCACATCGGCGACCTTTGCGGACGGGGGACGGCCGCGCAAATGCGGCGACAGCAGATGTTCGAGCGCCGCGAAGGCGCGCGCCAGACAATAATTGACGACGAAATAGATCGCGCCGGCGATCAGCAACGGCGTGTAGGTGACGAGCGTGTCGTTGCGGATCTTCAGCGCCACGCTCATCACGTCCCATAGCGTCACCAGCGAGACCAGCGCGGTCGACTTCACCATCGAGATCAGCTCCGTCGTATAGGCCGGCAGCGCCTGACGCAGCGCGATGGGGAAGACGATGCGGCGGAACAGCGTCAGCCCCGACATGCCGCAGGCGCGCGCGGCTTCGATCTGGCCGTGCGGGATCGCCGCCAACGCCATGCGGAAGATCTCGCTCTGATAGGCGGCGGTACATAGCGCCAGCGCCAGCACCGCGCAGGAGAAGGCGTCGCGCAGGAAGGGCCAGAACAGGCTGGCGCGCACGACGGCGAACGAAGCCAGGCCGTAATAGACGACGAACAATTGCACCAGCAGCGGCGTGCCGCGAAACACGAACACATAAGCGCGCGCCAGCCCGACCAGCGGCGGCATGGCGCTGGCGCGCGCCCAGGTGATCGCCAGCGCCAGCAAGCCGCCGAGGACCACCGACAGGAACCAGACTTCCATCGTCAATGGCAGCGCGTCCATCAGTCGCCAGAACGTGCTGGAAAGGAAGGCGCTGTCCACCTACGCCCCCGCTTGCCGGCGGCTCAGCGCCGCGCGCGCCTCGGCGAACTCGAACAGCCGGTTTGAGAACACCGTCAGCACCAGATAAAGCGCGCCGCCGGCGAGATAGAAGGTGAAGGGCTGTCGCGTCGAGCCGGAGGCGACTTGGCTGACGCGCATCAGCTCAGCGAGCCCGGTGACGGAGATCAGCGAGGAATCCTTCAGCGCCACTTGCCAGAGATTGTTGAGGCCGGGCAAAGCGAAGCGCACCACCTGCGGCGCGACGATGCGCCGGAACATCACCCAACCGCCCATGCCGCAGGCGCGCGCCGCCTCCAACTCGCCCTTCGGGATGGCGAGAAAGGCGCCGCGATAAAGCTCGGCCTGATAGGCGCCGGAGATGACGCCGACCGCCAGCGCCCCGGCGAGGAACGCCGGCACGCCGAGAAACCCGCCGTAGCCGGCCAAATGGGCGGCGCCGGTCAACAAAGCCGAGGAGCCGAAATAGACAAAATAGACCACCAGCAGTTCCGGCACGCCGCGAAAGATCGCGGCGTAAAAGTCGCCGACAGCCGCCGGCAACCACGCCCGCGACAGTTTAGCCCATGACACCAGCGCGCCGATCGCCGCGCCGATCAACAGGCCGACGGTGGCGACGAGCAACGTCATCAGCGCGCCTTGCAGCAGCGCCAGCCCCCATCCGTGGGGGCCGAAGCCGAGCGCGACGAACGGGCTCATGGGCGGTCAGACAAACAACGACCGGACAATCACGATCAGACAATCAAGGCGTGGTGTCGATCTTAAACCATTTCATCGAATATTTGTGGATGGAGCCATCGGCGAAGGCGGCCTTCAGCGCGACGTTGAACTTGGCGACGAGGTCGGCGTCCGACTTGCGTATGCCCATACCGACGCCGACGCCGAAATCGCCGCCGGTGAATTCCGGGCCGAAGGTGGCGTAGTCGCCGGAGTCGGGCTTGGCGAGCATGGCCATGATCGCCGGCTGGTCGTCGAGTTCGGCGTCGATGCGGCCGCTCTTCAGGTCGAGGTCGCGCTCGTCGGTGGTCTTGTATTCCTTGATGCTGGC
>Ga0134126_10006616_pt1 | contig 14522 bp, 12 predicted proteins | sample KB31752_FD_96881 | JGI IMG/M metagenome (GOLD analysis project Ga0134126, IMG submission 96881) | Terrestrial soil microbial communities with excess Nitrogen fertilizer from Kellogg Biological Station, Michigan, USA - KB3-175-2 | ecosystem: Environmental > Terrestrial > Soil > Unclassified ... | reverse complement strand
TGGCCGCTCCGACGCGCTGGATCAGCCGCGCGGCCACGTCCGGTTCGAGCGCCCCCACGATATCGGCCGCGCGGTCGTCCGCCACCGCTTCGAGCAGCCGCCCTGCCAGCGCCTCCGGCATCGCCGCGAGGATCGCCGGGGCATCGGTGAGTTCCGGCTGGTCGAGAATCGCCACCGCCTGCGCGAAAGGCAACGTCGCAAGCGTGTTGGCGGCCTCCTCCGCCGGAACGGGATTGAGCCGCTCGACCGCATCGGCCGTGGTGAGCTCACGCAGCGCGGCCGGGCCGGCCGCTTCGAGATCGGAAATCATCTTGGACTCGCTTTCCGTCGGCCGCCGTCAGGCGGCTTGCGCGAGCCCGTTCAACTCAGGCCGTGCAGCCGCCGGACGGCATCGACGATCGACTGGGACTGTCGCTGGGCATGGGGTTGAAACTCCGGGGAGATCAGCCGGCCCGGGCGGCCGCCGATCACGAGTGAAATGCGCTTCGAGATTGGCCGCGTCAACCGATTGCCCGCGTCCGCGTCCAAAAATCTCGTTGCGTCACGATAAAGAGTGGAGGCCACGTCCGGAATCGAACCGGAATACACGGATTTGCAATCCGCTGCGTAACCACTCCGCCACGTGGCCTCGACAACGCGGCTGCTTATTGCAGGCCAACGCTTTCCGCAAGGTTACGGCGTGGCCCGGAGCAGCACTTTCCGCACCCGCCGCGTGCCGCGCCCATGACCGCAGGCGCCGGTCTCGGCGCAAAACATATCATATATGTCTGGGCTGATACGCCCGCATCGGCCCCGGCCGCGCGCCGCCGGCGCGGCGCAGCCTTTGCCATGCGCTGTGGAACGTTGCACCGGCAATTTCTGTCCATCCCGCCGGATAGACGCGTCGAATCTCTTTACAGAGGTATCTGATTTCCCATAGCCTTGCGGTCATGCGCCGGACGAGCGCACCGGGGCGCATGCCCCATTTTAGGGAGGACTAGATGGACGGCACGTTGATGCGCCGCGCCTTTGTCGGCGCGGCGGCTTTGGCTCTTACGATGGCGGCGACCGGCGCCGCGCTTGCGACCGATCCCGTCGCCAAGTGGTGCGATGGCGTCAAGATCGCCGCGTTCCCTGGCGGACCGCAGGGCGGCGTCTTCGCCAATAACGTCTACAATGGCTACAAGCAGGCCGAACTCGATCTGGGGCCGAAGGTCACCTACTACTTCTCCAACTGGGATCCGCCGACCATGATCAGCCAGTTGCAGCAGGCCATCGCCACCAAGGTGGACGGCATCGCCTTCATGGGCCACCCCGGCGACGACGCGTCCGATCCGCTGATCGACAAGGCGGAAGCCGCGGGCATCATCGTCACCTCGACCAACACCGCCCTGCCCAAGGCCGAGGCCAAGTATGCGCCCGACGGCTTCGGCTATGTCGGCGCCCCCAACTACAGCGCCGGTTTCAATCTGGGCTCGGAGGCGGTCAAGCGCGCCAAGCTGGCGTCGGGCGATGAAGCCCTCGTCTGGGGCCTCAAGGGCCAGGGCGGCGACCGCGCGCAGCGCACCATCGGCGCCATCGACGCGCTGACCAAGGCCGGCGTGAAGGTCATCTACCAGGAGATCGACGCGGCGACCAACGCCGATCCGAACGCCGGTACCGCGACCTTCGTCGGTCTGATGAAGGCCAACCCGGGCATCAAGCTCGTCATCACCGACCATGGCGGCCTGACCTCCAACGTCGGCGTCTACGCCAAGGCCGCTTCGCTGAAGGCCGGCCAGGTGTTCTTCGCCGGCTTCGACATGTCGCCCAATACCGCGCAGGCGGTGAAGAGCGGCTTCCAGAACCTGGTGATCGACCAGCAGCCCTACCTGCAGGGCTACCTGCCGATCCTCAACATCTGCCTGACCAAGAAGTACGGGTTCTCCGGGCTCGACATCAACACGGCCGGTGCCTTCGTCGACTCCAGCAATGTCGACAAGATCGCGCCGCTCGCGGCCAAGGAAATCCGCTAGATCCTGGCGGACATCGACAGACTGGTAGCGGGGCCTCACGGCCCCGCTACGTGCAAGGAGACCATGTTTTGACCAACCTCGCGGCGGCCGGCACGGCCGCGACCACCCCATCGCCCGAGATGGTTCCAGTCATCGAACTCAGGAACGTCTCCAAGACCTTCGGCGAGGTGCGCTCGCTGTCCAACATCAACTTCAAAGTCTATCCCGGCGAGATCGTCGGCCTGCTCGGCGACAACGGCGCCGGCAAGTCGACCCTGGTCAAGAGTGTAATGGGGTTCCACAAGCCCGATCCCGGCGGCGAGATCTTCTTCAAGGGCAAGCGCATCGACGATTGGTCGGTGGCCCGCGCCCGCGCGCTGGGCATCGAAACCGTCTATCAGGAACGCGCCCTGTGCGAGAAGCAGCCGATCTGGCGCAACATGTTCATGGGCCGCGAGCCGCGGACCCCGTGGGGCCTGCTCGACGTCAAGCGCATGAAGGCGGAATCGGCGCGCCTGATGAGCGAGCACATGGGCTTTACCTCTGCCGCCGTGCACCCCGACAACATCGTCACCACCATGTCGGGCGGCGAAAAGCAGGGCGTCGCCATCACCCGCGCGCTGCACTTCGACGCGCAGCTCGTCATCCTCGACGAGCCGACGATGGGTTTGAGCCTCACCGAGACCAAAAAGACCCTGGAATTCGTCACCGGGATCAAGCGCGCCGGCAAATCGGCGATCTTCATCGATCACAACATCTTCCACGTCTATCCGGTGGTCGACCGCCTGTACGTGCTCGACCGCGGCAAGGTGGCGGGCGTCTACGACAAATCTCAGATCACGATGGAAGAGCTGATCGAGCGCCTCTACCGCGTCGCGCGCTCGGGCTCGCTGGAGTAACTGCCGATGGCCACCGAAAATATCACGCCCGGCATCAAGGAATCGCGGCCGACCAACAACCGCATCGCGCCGCCGTCCATTCTGCGCCGCTGGGGCAGCCAGCTCGGCATCATCGGCGTTGGTCTGGTGATGTGGCTCTGCTTCGTCATCGCCGCACCGGCTGCCTTCACCAACGCCGACATCTATGTCGCCTTTGCCGAGACCACGCCGGTCTTCGGCATCATCGCGCTGGCCCTGACGCTGGTCGTCATCACCGGCGAGATCGATCTGAGTTTCCCCTCGGTCATGGCGCTCGGCACCGCCATCTTCTGCCTCGGCACCACGCAATGGGGCTTGCCCTGGTGGCTGGCGCTGATCGCCGCCTTCTTGACCGGCGCGGTCTGCGGCTGGATCAACGGTGCACTCGTCGCCCGCCTCAACATCCCCTCGCTCGTCATCACCATCGGCACGCAGTTCCTGTTCCGCGGCCTCGAGCTGGTCCTGATGAACGGCACCGGCGTGCCGCTGACCGAGGACCAGTACCCGCAGCTTCACATGATCTTCCGCGAACCGCTGTTCGGCGTCCTGCCGATCGAAACGGTGTGGATGGTGGTGCTGGCGGTCCTCACCTGGCTGCTGCTCAATCGCACCCGCTTCGGCGCCCACGTCTTCCTCGTCGGCGACAACCAGACCAGCGCGCGGCTGATGGGCGTGAACGTGGTTTCGGTGAAGACCCGCACCTTCATCCTGGTGGGCGTCCTTGCTGTCTTCGCCGGCCTCATGGTCTCGGTTTATGGCTATTATTTCTGGCCGACCACCGGCGACGGTTACCTGTTGACCGCCATTGCCTCGGTCTTCCTCGGCGGCACCTCGGTGTTCGGCGGCACCGGCTCGATCGTCGGCACCTTCGTTGCGTCGTTCATCATCGGCGCCATCAACGCCGGCATCGTCTCGGCCGGCATCAACGCGTTCTACACGCAGCTCGCCTTCGGCTTCGTGATCGTCTTCTCGGTGGTGCTGCAGACCATCATCGAGCGCCGCATCCGCCGCCAGTCGCTGAGCGGCCGCTGATCGACAGGCCGGCCCCGATCCGGGCCGGCCTTGCCAACCCTGCCGGGTGCTGTAGGAAGGCCGGAGCGCAACTCCGGCCCCATGGCCGTCACGGCAGGCCGATGACAGCACCCGCAGCACCCGCACGCCTCACCTTGGGCGATTTCGGCCAGCCGATCCTCGCCGGCGTGCTCGCCGCCATCGTCGGCTACGCCTCGAGCTTCACGCTCGTCCTCGGTGGTCTTGGTCGCGTCGGCGCTACGCCGGCCGAGGCCGCCTCCGGCCTCTTCGCCATGTGCGTCGCACTGTTCCTGCTCAACGTCGTCGTGGTCTGGCGCCTGCGGATCCCGCTGAGCTTTGCCTGGTCGACGCCGGGCGCTGCCTTCCTCCTGACGCTGCAGCCGATCGAGGGTGGCTTCCCGGCCATCACCGGCGCCTTCCTGGTGGTGGCTGCGCTGGTCCTCGCCTGCGGCTTCATCAAGCCCCTCGCACGCGCCGTCGCCGCCATTCCTGCCGCCATTGCCGCCGCGATGCTTGCCGGCGTCCTGCTCGAGCTTTGCCTCGCGCCGGTCCAGGCCGTGGCGCAGGTTCCGGCGCTGATGCTGCCGGTGCTGATTGCCTGGGTGATCGGCCTCAAATTCGCCCGCCGCTATGCGGTGCCGATTGCCGTGGTCGTCGCCGCAATCGCGCTTGGCTTGGGCGCCAACCTGCCGCCCGGGGCGTTGTCCCCGACACTGCCCGCGTTGCAGTTCGTCCCCCCGCTCTTTACCCTTGAAACGCTGGTGAAGGTGGCCGTGCCGCTCTTTGTCATCACCATGGCCTCGCAGAACCTGACCGGCCTCGCAGTGATGCGGACCAATGGCTACCAGGTGGACGCCGCCGTCCCCTTCACCACGACCGGCGCGTTGAGCGCGATCGCTGCACTGTTCGGCGGCCTCACCATCAATCTTGCTGCCATCACCGCGGCACTGATGGCGAGCGCCGAAGCTCACCCCGATGCGCAGCGGCGCTGGGTCGCCCCGTTCGCCTCCGGCCCCGCCTACCTGCTCCTGGGCCTCGGCTCGACGCTGGCCGCGAGCTTCATCGCCGCGTCGCCGCCGATCCTGATCGAAGCCGTCGCGGGCCTCGCTTTGCTGCCGAGCCTCGCCGCCGCACTGAGGACCTCGCTGACTGAAGAACATACGCGGCTTCCCGCGATCGCGACCTTCGTAACCACCGCCTCGGGCATCACCCTGCTGGGCATTGGCGGAGCCTTCTGGGGTCTCCTTGCCGGGCTCGCTCTGCTCCTGGTCCTGCGCCCATGGCGGCGGACCTGAGCCGGGTCGCCGCAGTCGTCCTCGCCGGCGGGCGCGGTGAGCGCCTCGGCGGCCGCAACAAAGCCCTGCTCGAGATCGGCGGCGAGCGCCTCGTCGATCGCGCGCTGCGGATCGTCGACCGCTGCCAGCCTCGCCTGCTCGCGGTGGGCCGGACGGGCTTTGCGGTCGAGGGCTTCGTTGCCGTCGCCGACCTGCCCACGGACTACGCCGGCCCACTCGCCGGCATCGCGGCAGCGGTCGACGCCCTGCACGCGGCCCCTGCCCAATGGCTGCTGTCGCTCGCCGTCGACACGCCGTTCTTTCCCGACGACTTCCTCGATCGCGCCCTCGCCGCATCCGCCGATGCCGACGTCGTCGTCGGCTGCTTCGGGGCGCAGGACTATCCGACCAATGCGCTATGGCGCCTCGCGGCGATCCGCACGCTGCCTGATAACGTTCGCAGCGGGACCGCGCCGCGCAGCCTCAAGCGCCTCGCCGCGACCCTCGGAGTGCGCCGGATCGATTATGCGCAATGGTCCGGCGACGATCCCTTCGCCAATGCCAACACCCCGCAAGACTTGGAGAATTTACGATACAGGGCGGCGCGTAACAATCCGCGCTGATCGCCCCTTGGCAAAGCAAATCAAATCCTCTACACGGGCGCTGCCTTCGGGCTACCAATGTTCCGCGATAGCTCAGTTGGTAGAGCAAGCGGCTGTTAACCGCTGGGTCGTAGGTTCGAGTCCTACTCGCGGAGCCATTCCCCAATTCGGTGACTGACCGGCCCTTCCGAGCCGCGCGCAACTTCGTTCGAGTTGCGATAATTCTGTTCATTCGCCGCTTTTCCGTCACCGAAATCGTGCTAGCGCTAAGGCGGGACCGGGCGTTTTCTGCGGTCGCGGGCGGGCATCCATCGAAGTCGTCGCAATGTTGCGCGGCGTACCTATGTCTTTCATCTGGCTTCGAGCGTCGAAGCCGCCCGTCGTGCTGTTCGCCCTGGCGCACAGCCCGATGCCGATCAAAGGGAGAACCTCGTGACCAAATCTCTGATGGCCGCTTTGGCCCTGTCCGCCTCGCTCGCTGCCCTGTCGCCCGCCTTGGCGCAGACCGCCGCCCCCGCGCCGACGGTGAACTTCACCACCCAGGCCGACATGCAGACGCTCCACGACGTCAACAAGCAGGACAACTTCACCGTCGGCCTCGCCGACGCGCAGATCAAGACCAACCTCGTGATCGACTGCACCGCCGGCCACACATCGCTGATGATCATCCACAAGGACAAGATCTGCGCCTTCCAGAACGGCTCGGGCGGCAGCATCCTCAATCCGAACAACCAGCAGTGGCTGCCCCGCACGCAGTTCGTCGGCTCCTACACCGTCACCCAGGACGGCACGACCGACGGCAAGGCCATGTCGATCAACTATTTGGCGCTCGGAACCGTCCCCGCCTCGCAGGCGCAGTTCGGCGGTTCGCTCAACCTCAAGCCCGAGTTGACCTCGACCGGCGCGCAGGGCCTCAAGGACCTGGTGCTGAAAAAGCTGCAGGGCGACGCCGGCTCGCCGATCAACACGGCGGTCGACACCATCGACTTCAACCAGTTCTTCGTCCCCGGCGCCGGGCTTCCCTCCGACAAGGGCTGCACCTGGAACGGCAACGCCATCTTCGCCTACCAGACCTATTCCTGGTTCTTCAAAGTCACCGCCAACTGCGCCGGCAAGACCTATGATCTGAGCGGCAACATGCCGTTCACCAACAGCCCCAACACCACCGACCAGACCCAGTACGATCTGGTGCTGACCCTGCCCTCCACCACGACCCAGAGCGACGACGCGCTGTTCGCGCCCACCAGCGGCGGCGACAACGACCTGTTCGCCGCGGCCGACGGCATCTCCGGTCAGATCCTCATGAAGAACTCCGACAACGTCGACGTCACGGTCGACGGCCAGAAGATCACGACGCCGGCCAACGTCCAGGCCACGGGCTCGTTGACCGGCAAGAACGTACCGCTCGAAGTGGTGCGGTCCTTCGCGACGCTGATCGGCCTGCTGCCCTCCACCTTCTTCGGCGCCTAAGGCAGGTTCCGGCGGGCGCTCCGGCGCCCGCCATCTCCGACGGCGATTGACCCGGCCGGCGCCGCGCCTCACATTTGCGCGCAATGGCGCCGTCCTCCCTCACCACCTACCGGCAGAAACGGGATTTCAGCAAAACCTCCGAGCCCGCCGGCAAAGCGCCGGAGGGCGGTGGCGACCGCTTCGTCATCCACAAGCACTCGGCCACCGCCGACCACTACGATCTCCGCCTCGAGATCGGCGGGGTGCTCAAGAGCTGGGCCGTCCCCAAGGGCCCCTCGCTCAATCCCGCCGACAAGCGCTACGCCGCCGAAACCGAGGACCATCCGATCGAATATCTCGACTTCGAGGGCGTCATCCCCGAAGGCGAATATGGCGGCGGTCCGATGATCGTCTGGGACACCGGCACCTGGGCCCCGATGGGCGACGTCGGCGACATGCTCGACACCGGCGACTTCAAGTTCCGGCTCTGGGGCGAAAAGCTCAAGGGCGGCTGGATGCTCGTGCGCATGAAGCCCAGGCCCGGCGAGAAGGACACCAACTGGCTGTTCTTCAAGGAACGCGACGCCTCCGCCGACAAGACCCGCGACATCCTCGCCGAGCGCCCCGAAAGCGTGAAGTCCGGCCTGACCGTCGAGGAACTGCGCGCCGCCGACAAGGCGGCGAAGAAAGCCGCGCCGCCCCCGAAAGCTGCCGCCAGGCCGAAAAAACCCGATCCCTCCAGGCTCGAGGGCGCCGCGAAAGCCGCCATGCCCAACAGCATGAAGCCGCAGCTCGCCACCCAGCTCGAGGCGCCGCCCCGCGACGATGGCGGCTGGCTGCACGAGATCAAGTACGACGGCTACCGCACCATCGCGCAGGTCGAGGCCGGCAAGGTCAAACTCATCACCCGCACCGGCATCGACTGGACCGATCGCTACGGCGTGCTGGCCGCCGCCTTCGACAAGCTGCCCTGCAAGCAGGCGATCCTCGACGGCGAGATCGTCGTCGTCGACGAGAACGGCATTTCACACTTCGCCGATCTGCAGCAGGCGCTCAGCGATCACGCCAGCGACCGCCTCACCTACTTCGCCTTCGACCTGATGTATCTCGATGGCTACGACCTGACCAGGGTGCCGCTCGTCGACCGCAAGGCTGCGCTGCAGGGCCTGCTGGCGCCGGTCCTGTCGCCCAGTTCCGCCCTCCAGTTCAGCGATGGCATCACCGGCGACGGCCAGATCCTCTACGATCACGCGACCGAAATCGGCCTCGAAGGCATCGTCAGCAAGCGCCTCGACGCGCCTTACCTGCAGGCGCGCAGCAAGACCTGGGTCAAGGTCAAGGCCCTGCAGTCGGGCGACTTCCCCATCGTTGGCTACACGCTGTCGCCGGCCGCCGCCGGCATCGGCGCCATCGCGCTCGGCCAATGGGTCGATGGCGAGCTCGAGTACCGCGGCAAATGCGGCACCGGCTTTTCCTCCGCCGAGCTCCTGAGCATCCTCGAGCGCCTGGCGCCCCTCGCCGCACCCGACCAGAAGCTCGACGGCATGCCCCGCGACGTGATCCCCGTCCGCCCGGTGCTCACCGCCCATATCCACTATGCCAACCTCACCGCCGACAACTCGGTCCGCCACGCCGTCTTCAAGGGCCTGCGCGAGCCCGAGATCACCGCCGCCGAAACGCCGGCGCCCCGCAAGCGGCTGATCTCCGACGCCGACCTCGCCGGCATCTGGGTCACCAATCCGACCCGTCGCCTGTTCGGCAAGTCCGGCCCGACCAAGCTCGACGTCGCCATCTTCTACGCCGCCGTCGGCGATTTCATCCTGCCGCACCTCTTCGGCCGGCCGGTGTCGCTGGTGCGCAGCCCCAGCGGCCAGCTCAGCGACATCTTCTTCCAGCGCCACCCCTTCACCGGCATGCCGCCGACCATCGCCAGCTTCGAGACGCTGAGTTCGGAGGAAGGCGAAAACAAGAAATACATCTCGATCGAGGACGCCAGGGGCTACCTGGCGCTGGCGCAGTTCGGCGTCATCGAGTTCCACGCCTGGGGCTGCCACTGGCGCGACCATCTCGAACAGCCCGACCGCATCATCTTCGACCTCGACCCGGGCGAAGGCATCAAGTTCGGGCAGATCGTGGCTGCCGCCGGGTTTGTCCGCGATTTCCTCACCGGCCTCGGCCTCACGCCCTACGTCAAGACCTCGGGCGGCAAGGGTCTCCACGTCGTCGTGCCGCTCACCCCCAAGCTCGACTGGAAACAGGTCCACGCCGCCACCGGCGAGATCGCCGCCGCCATGGCCAAAGCAGCGCCCGAGACTTTCGTGGTCAACATGGCCAAGGACAAGCGCGCCCGCCGCATCTTCATCGACTTCCACCGCAACTATCGCGGCGCCACCGCCGTCGCGCCCTACAGCCTGCGCGCGCGGGCCAATCTGCCGGCCTCAACCCCCGTTAACTGGTCTGATTTACCCTCCATCGACGCTCCGGAAGATTTGAATTATTCTACTTTGCCGGGAATCTTGACCAATTCCGGCGATCCATGGGCGGCAATGGATCAGGACGCCGGCGATCTTTCCGCCGCGCTCAAACGGCTCAGGTAAAGCGTGGAGTTGTGCGATGGCCCCTAGGGCGAGCTGGAAGGGATACATCAAGCTGAGTCTCGTGAGCTGCCCGGTGCGGCTCTATCCGGCCGTGAGCGCGGGCGAGCGCATCAGCTTCAATCAGTTGCACAAGGACACCCACAATCGGATCAACATGAAGCCGGTCGATCCCGAGCTGGGCCTTGTCGAGCGCTCCGACCTCGTGCGCGGTTACGAGTACGAGGACAAGCAGTACATCATCATCGAGGATTCCGACCTCGATGCCGTCCGTATCGAATCCAACCATACGCTCAACATCGAAGCCTTCGTCGACGAGAGCGAAGTGGACGTGATCTATCAGGACTCGCCCTACTACCTGGCGCCCGATGGCGCGATGGCCGAGGAAACCTTCGCGGTCCTGCGCGACGCCATGCGCGCCGCCGGCAAGGTGGCGATCGCCCGGCTGGTCATGTCGAGCCGCGAGCGCGTCGTCACCATCGGTGCGCGCGACAAGGGCATGTTCGTCACCACCCTGCGCGATCCCCGCGAAGTTCGCAGCACCGCCGCCTATTTCGACGAGATTCCCGACGTCAAAACCGACCCCGAAATGCTTGAGCTCGCCGAAAAGCTGATCGAGCAGAAGGTCACGCACTTCGACCCCAAGGCCTACGAAGACCGCTACGAGACCGCCCTGATGGCGATGATCAAGGAGAAGCTCAAGGGCCACAAGCCGATCATCGCGGCGGCGCCCGAGCGTGGCAACGTCATCAATCTCATGGACGCGCTGAAGGCGAGCCTCGGCCAGTCCAAGCCGGCCGCGCCCAGCAAGTCGAAGTCCGAACCGGCCGCCGAAAAGAAGGCCGCTCCAAAGCCGTCGCTGAAGCAGGCTGTCGCCGCCAGCAAAGCCGCTGCCGCCAAGGCGCCGGCCAAGAAGAAGGCCTGATGGAGTAGATGGCGCAGCCCGGCCCGACCTTCGGCCTTGTGGGAGCGCTCCGCGCCTTCCCGCAGCGCCTTGCGGCCAAGGCTGTCGTCTCGCGTGGTGGACGCCTCCGCCGCGGCGTCACCCGCCAGACCTCCCGCGTCGTCGTCGGCCGCAAGCTGCTCGACAAGCTGAGCGACGACGCCATCGTGGCGCGCCTCCGCGCCCCGCGCGACGCCGGTCTCCGGCTGATGAGCGAGAACGGCCTGCTGCGCTGGCTGCATCTGCTCGATGCCCCCGAGCGCGCCGACCTCAGTCGCCGGTCCCTGCTCGACCAGAGCCGCCTCGCTCCCGAGACCTTCGACCTGCTGGCGTTATTCGATGCCTTCGAGCACGACGCCGAGCCCTTCTCCTTCCGTGACCTGATCCTGGCCCGCAAATACGCCGGCCTCGTCGCCGGTGGCGCGAGCTGGGGCGCGGTCGTCCGCTCGGTCCACAATGCCGGCCCGGTCGCCTCGCTCACCGCGCTGTCGCTGCACCCGGGCGGCCCGCAGAAGATCTATGCCGCCGAAGCCGGCGGCCGTGCCGAGCTCGACGGCCAGCGCCTGCTGCCGCTGGAGGCGGCCGACGATGACGGCGAAGAATACTTCACCCTCGCCGAATCCGCGGAAGCGGCCGGGCTCTACGCCGAAGCCACCGTGCTCTATGCCCGCTGCCTCGCGCTCGATCCAACCGACTCCGTCGCCGTCTACAACCGCGCCAACAGCTTCCGCGCGCTCGGCGAGGCCAGCGAAGCGGCCAGCAGCTACGCCCAGGCCATCAAGATCGACCCCAATTTCGTCGAGGCCTGGTTCAACTACGCGGCGCTGTTGCGCGAGCAGGGAAAGATCGATGCCGCGCGCCAGCATCTCAAGCGCGCCGTCGCCATCGATCCCGACTACGCCGACGCGATCTACAATCTCGCGTCGCTGGAGTTCGACGGCGGCAATTTGATCGCCGCACGCGAGGCGTGGTCGCGCTATCTCGAGCTTGACCAGACCAGCGAATGGGCCCGAACCGCGACCCGCGGGATTGCCTTCATCGATCTCAACACCCGCAAATCCGCGAGCTGAGATGCCCGCCAGCTTCCTGTTCGACGGCCCCGACGACGCGCGCGTCACCATCATGTTGGCACATGGCGCCGGCGCGCCGATGGACTCGGCGTCGATGAATGCCGCCGCCAAGGCGCTCGCCGCCGAAGGCTTCCGCATCGCCCGCTTCGAATTCGGCTACATGGCCGCCCGTCGTACCGGCGAGCGCCGGCCGCCGCCAAAAGCCGAGACCGTGATGCCCGAATATGTCGCGGCCATCGACGAGCTCGGGCCGACCAACGGCCCGCTCGTCATCGGCGGCAAATCCATGGGTGGCCGCGTCGCCAGCATGATCGCCGACAGCGAGTTTGCGGCAAAACGCATCGCCGGCCTGCTCTGCCTCGGCTATCCGTTCCACCCGCTCGGCCGGCCGGAACAACTCCGCACCAGGCACCTCATCGGCATGAAGACGCCGGCGCTCATCTGCCAGGGCACGCGCGATGAGATGGGCAATCGCTACGAGGTCGGCGACTATGGCCTGTCCGACCAGATCGAGCTGCTCTGGCTCGAGGATGGCGACCACGACCTCAAGCCCCGCAAGGCCATCTCCGGCTTCACCACCGCCGGCCATCTCAAGACCCTGGCCGAAGCCGTGCGCAACTGGGTCCAGCGGATTGCACCGTGAGGAATGCGCCTAGCGTCGGTCCGAAGGCTCCGGTGCCTGGCCTCCCTTCCCCCATGCGGCGAGGGGCTGGGGGTGGGGGTCGGCCCCAATCGCGATGCCGATGAAGCTCGCGACCTTCAACATCAACAACATCAACAAGCGGCTCGACAATCTTCTCGCCTGGCTGCGGGCCGCCAAGCCCGAAATCGTCTGCCTGCAGGAGCTCAAATGCACCGGCCGGCAGTTTCCGGCGACCGCCCTGGCCGATGCCGGCTATGGCGCGGCCTGGGTCGGCCAGTCCGCCTGGAACGGCGTTGCAATCCTCACCCGCGGCCTCGAGCCGATCGTCACCCGGACGGCCCTGCCCGGCGATCCGTCCGACGATCAGGCCCGCTACATCGAAGCCGCCGTCAACGGCCTCGTCGTCGCGTGCCTCTACGCCCCGAACGGCAATCCGCAACCGGGGCCGAAATTCGCCTACAAGCTCGCCTGGACCGAACGCCTGATCGCGCACGCCGAGGAGCTCTTTTCGACCAGGCTGCCGGTGGTGATTGCCGGCGACTTCAACATCGTCCCTGAACCGCGCGACATCTACGCCACCACTTCCTATCGCGACAACGCGCTCGTCCAGCCCGAGCCGCGCGCCCAGTACGCCCGCCTCCTGGCGCAGGGCTGGACCGACGCCTTGCGTAAGCTGAACCCCGACGATCCCGCGCTCTTCACGTTCTGGGACTACATGCGGAACCGTTGGCCGCGCAACGCCGGCCTCCGCCTCGACCACCTGCTCCTCAGCAGGAAGCTCGCCCGCCGGCTCAAGGCCGGCGGCGTCGATCGCGATATGCGCGGCGAGGACGGCGCCAGCGACCACGCTCCGGCCTGGATCGACCTCGACTGGCCCTGACGGCCCACAGCCGGCTTCCCTTTACCCAAGTCTTGACGTCAGCGCGCCCCGCTCACCAGTGGGGAAAATCGTGCATGGGCAAAGATATCCGTAGAAATCAACTTCTAACTATAAGTATTCGAATGAACGTTTCATCCAGCAACAGAGCGTTTGACACAAATCAAGCATGTACTGAATGGATAATGGTTGGTTAATCGCAGGTCGACCATCCGGCCGACCGTGCAACTCTTGCCGACGAGCGGCGCGCCGCCTCGGTATTTTTCCAGGGTGAACGTAATGAGTAATATTCTCAGTCTGTCAGCGAAATCGCTGATGCTTGCGGGTGCTGTAATCTTCAGCGCCAGCTTCATGACCGGCCAGGCATCTGCAAGCCAGTTCGGGAACTGGTGGTGGCCGAAGATCCATCACCACACCGAAACCATCCAGTTCCCGGTCTTCGATGGGACCAGCGAAGGCAACTTCCCGAGCGTCTGCGACGGGCAAGTCGGCTATTGGACCCAGATTCCAATGCCCGGCGGCAAGACCTTCTGCGTCCTGCACTTCACCGAATTCTTCAAGGGCGGTGACGGCGTTGGCAGCGCACAGGTCTGCGTCAAGACCAAGACCTATTGGCACGATGGCGAAAAGCATACCAAGGTGCTCAAGACCACGTCCGGTGCATGCCCGGTCCACACCTGGAACCCTCGGCCGGAGTAATCGGCAAAACAGGACTGCAAAAGGCGGCTTCGGCCGCCTTTCTTTTTGCCCTGGATCGAGTGGCTGAGCGTCCAGGCAAATGCTCGGTCGGAGAGCTGCTGGCCATCTCCTCGGGCTCCTGGTCGCGCCATGGCGCCGTTTACGGCCGGTCAACTCGATCCGGGCTGGGGCGGCCGATGCTGCCGCGGACGCTCAGGCGGAGAAGCCTGCACGGTCATCCACCAGCGAGTGGCCCTCTGCATCTGTGAAGTATCATTTAAGAAGTTAACTCTACAAGCAAGTACTTGCTCGGCGTTTCTTCACATCTTTTCAAGAGTATTGCACAACTTCATGCTTAATGATTGATTAAGAGCAGGTCGGCCATCCGGCCGATCGTGTACTCCTGGCGGCGAGCGGCACGCCACCTCGGCGTTTTTCGAGGTAAAGTATGCATAACGTTGTCAGTCGTC
>Ga0134126_10006615_pt1 | contig 14522 bp, 11 predicted proteins | sample KB31752_FD_96881 | JGI IMG/M metagenome (GOLD analysis project Ga0134126, IMG submission 96881) | Terrestrial soil microbial communities with excess Nitrogen fertilizer from Kellogg Biological Station, Michigan, USA - KB3-175-2 | ecosystem: Environmental > Terrestrial > Soil > Unclassified ... | reverse complement strand
GAAGGAAGGCAGCGCCCACCCCGGAATTCTGTTTCTCTTCCACCTACCAAGAGGAAGAGCAAACCTAAACTTTTTCCGCGGCCCGCAGCTTTGCGCTGCGCGACCTTGGATTGCGACCGATCTCTTCTTCTGTGGCTTCCACTGGCTTCTTTGTCAGCACGCTGTAGATGCCGGCCTTGCCGCCATCGCGAAGAGCATCTTTGACGATCCTGTCTTCGAGCGAGTGGAAGCTGATCACCACCAGCCTTCCTCCCGGCCGGAGAACCTTCGGCGCTCCTTCCAGCAGCGCCTTCAGATCGTCCAGTTCGCGGTTTACGTAAATTCGGATTGCCTGGAAAGTTCTGGTCGCCGGATGAATCTTGTCCCGAGCTCCTGGTTTATTCATTGACCGGAGCGCAGCCGATATAACTTGTGCCAGATGAGCGGTTGTTCTTACCGGCCGCGCCCGGACAATGGCTCTGGCGATTCTCCGCGACCTCCTTTCCTCACCGAATTCGTAAATCACATTCGCGAGGTCTTCTTCGCGCATGCGGTTTACCACTTGATCGGCAGAAAGCTCCGATTGCGGGTTCATCCGCATGTCGAGAGGTCCTTCTGCCTGAAAACTGAATCCGCGCGCCGCGTCGCCGAACTGCAGCGAACTCACACCCAGATCGGCCAGGAGCCCATCGGCGCTGGCCGGGGGAACGCTCTGGGGGAGTTCGGCGTAACTGGCATGCAGCAGCGTGATCTTCGGACGGTTATCACCTCCGATCCGGGATAACTTCTGCTCTGCCAGCTTCAGCGCGTTGGTATCTTTATCGAAGCCAATCAAATGACCCTGTGGGCCGAGGCGATTTGCGATTTCTAAACTGTGCCCGCCAAGCCCCACGGTGGCGTCGATATAGGTCCCGCCGCGACGGATTGCCAAAAAATCGATCGCTTCTTTTAAAAGAACTGATACATGGCCAACTTCTCCACTGCCATGCGCCCCCTGGGGAGCTTTTTCCAAATCCTCGTCCGCCACTAGATGCCCAGTTCGTCGAGAGTTTTCTCATCCTCAGCCGTGAATGGGTTCTCTTCTATGTCCTTGCGGTACGCCTCGATGCTCTGCACTTCGAGGTATGTGAGATTGCCTACAACTGCCACTTCGCCCTTGATGCCGGCCGAGTCGCGCAGCAGGCTGGGTATCAGCACCCGTCCCTGGCCGTCGATCTCCACTAGCTGGCCGTAATAGTTGGTACGATTCAAAAACTTCTTCTTGGTAGGATTGAAGTTGGAAAGCTTGGCCAGCTTTTCTTCGATCCTTTGCCACTCCTCGAAGGGATATATCTGTGCAACCTTCCCATCCAGCGAAGTGATGTAAAATTCGTTGCCGTACTTCTCGTCGATCAGACGCTTGAATTCCGCAGGGACTTTGAGTCGCCCCTTCTCGTCCACGCGAGTTGGGTGATTGCCGCGGAACATATTTTTTTCTTGCTACTGCTCCGGCGATAACCGGCATGAAAAAAGAGGTGAAAATGGCGACTTTTTGAACGTTTTCCAGGTCGAGCTTCGCAATTTGGGGCTTTTTCTGGTTCATTGCACCCTTTGCTCTACTTTGGACCACTTGCCCATCGATCGAACCGTTCTTAACCACTTTCTACCACTTTTGACCACATCCTACGCCTAAATGGTTGTGTGTCAATAGTTATTTTTCAGGTTCTCAGGAAAAATAGATGTTGACCGAGGGGTCGCCTGCCGCTTGTGCTGCTCTGGCGCCGCAAACACAAAATGTTGTGTTAACTCCTCAGATTCCCAGAACCGAGCCGGATTGATTTGACATTTCAGACTTTGGGACGCTGGTTGGCCTTGCGAATCTGGTGAGCGAGTTGCTCTATCCGCATTGAAACGGTCAGAATTTGGACAGAATTTGGGTCAAAATCAGATTTGCCAGAATTTTTCTTGAGCGCCTGTACGGAGACCGCCTGTTCATTGTCGCTTGCCAGGTAACCTGCCACTGCGTTCAGGAGCTTGGATGCCAGGTCGTTGACAGCCCTGCTCCTTGCTAATAAGAGCTGTTGCGGGTTCAGACTTGTGGACTTGGGCGCGGCGGCTGCAGATTTGGGCTTTGGAAGCCTGCGGCCTGCCATATTGGCGCGAACATCATGGGCAAGTTTCTCGATTTTGGCTACCCTGGCGAGCATCTCAACGGGCAGTTGAGGGGAGCTCTCACTCTCAGCATAGGACTGCAACTCCCTCGCCAGGCGCTTTAGCTCGTCTGCATCATTGCGAACGATTCTGTAATGAGCACGGAAATTCTCTCGCAACAAATATTTCAATCGCTCGCGCTCAAGCTCGAATTCCTCCATTCTTTCCGGCAAGGTACGAAGGTCGTCCATCCGCCGCTGCAAATTCTCTTCATTCTGTTGCTGTTGCCGCATCTGGTCGGTTTGATCCGTCCGCTGCGAAGGGGCATTGGGAATCTGCCCGCGGCCATTTTGGTACAAAGGCGCTGCAATGAGATTGGGAACAACGAATGAAGCAATTACAAGGATGCCAATGCTGCTGCAAAAAGGCTGACCCTTCAAGAGGCAAACATTTTCGCTCTCCTGATTAGCGGTTCCTAATTAGCGATTCCTACACAGGCAAGCCAAAGTTTAGCATCCCGATGCGTTGGCAGAGATTAAGTTTTGTGGGTTCTAGCATGGCGGATCAGGCAGCCAGCATCAGGAACGAGCCGCCCTGATCAACAACCCGGGATCGTTTTGCCTCCAATTCGCGAAACTCCGGGTCTGCGCATCGAACGTGAAAAAGAAGGGTCGGGCGCCTGTCCGGCTATGGTGTTTCAGAAATGAAGTACAGGTTTCTATCCATCGCAATTCTCGTGAGTGCACTGATGTGGGCGATGTCCGGCAGGGCGGAGCAACCGGCAACAATCCAGGCCGACGAGCAAGGACAGTTCACGATCACGCTGCCGACGAAAGCTGGAGATTCCACGCTGGAGCCGGGCGCGTATGCTGTTCAACATCACACGTCCAAAGGCAAGGATGTCATACGCTTTATGCTGGCCAAAACGGAGCGGGAACTGCAGCTCACGCGGGCCTATACGGGCTGGGTAAACAAGACCGAACTCGTAAAGGCTGCTGAAGTCATGGTCGATGCGAGGCCGGCCGCAAAGGCTCCAGCTACGACGATGACGATCATCCACGACAATGGAATACCACGGGTCACCCAAATAACGATCAAGGGAAAATCTGCAGTGTATGACTTGCCGCCGAAGTAAGCTCGATTCATTCAGCGCGCAATGCCTGCATCGCATCGAGCCGTGACGCGCGCCACGCGGGTAGCACGCATGCAAGAGTCGCCACCACAGCGAGGATCATCGCAACCGCGATAAAAGTTTCAGCGTCGAGTGGGCGAGTACCGTAAAGCATTTCACGAAGCACACGTACTGCAACTGTAGCGGCCAGCAGTCCGAAACAGAGCCCCACCAATACCGGCTTGAGGCCGTCGCGCAGCATCAGCGTTATCACAGACGAGCGTTGGGCACCCAGGGCCAGTCGCACTCCGATTTCGGTGGTGCGCTGGGTGACAAGGTAGGAGAGCACTCCATACAGACCCACTGCGGCAAGCACCAGGGAGAGGATGGAAAATGCGAGTACGAGCAGGGCATTGAAGCTGGCGTCGGCGGTAGAAACACCGATCACCTGATCCATGGTCAAGACCGCAGAGACGGGCAGGTCCGGATCCATTGCGGCCACTAACTTCTGAACAGGCAGGGCGAGATTGTCTGGATTGCGCTTGGCATGCACCATGATGCCCGCATGATGAACTGCTCCGCTGTACAGAGGAAAATACATCATGGGCTGAATGTTTTCCTGCACCCAGTACCGCGTGTCACCGACAACCCCGATAATTTCTAAGAGACTAGGTCCTTTCTCGCCGTGGAACTGAAGATGTTTTCCAACAGGGTCTTCTCCCGGAGCGAAATAAGTTTTAGCGAAGCTGTCACTGATAATCACAACCTTGCCGTGATCGAGGCGCTCAGCGTCAGTAAACGTTCTGCCGCGAAGCATCGGAATCTGCATGGCTGAAAAATATCCGGGATCGGCAAAGCGAAATATCCCGAACTGGAATTCGCCTGCCTTCAACGGCGGATGCTCCGGAACAATGAACTGATCATCGCCGCCATAACCCGCTCCCGGTATAGTGTTGACCAGCCCTGCCCTATCCACGCCAGGAAGGGCACGTATGGATGTGATCAGGCGCTCGTAGAAGCTGGCGATCTGGACGGGCGTTCTGTAATGCGTACCGGGCAGGCTTACCTGCATTGTCAGGATTTTGTCTGTCCGGCAACCGATATCCTGAGTGCGCAGCTTCAAATAGCTTTTTAACAAGAGGCCGGCGCCAACCAACAGAACTACCGTCAGACCGACTTCCGCGGACAAAAGAGATTTTCTCAGTCGAGCGCGGCTGTAACTCGCGCCGAGAGTGCGCGCCGATTCCTGCAATGCCTGCAACAGATTCGACTTGTTACCGAAAAGCAGGAACAGTCCTGATAGAAAGCCGCTTGCGATGCTCACCATGGCGATAAACAGAACAATGCCGCCGTCGAGGTGAATGGCATCTACCCGCACCATGTCCTGGCGGGACCGAATCACCCATTCCAGGGCGAATTGCGCAAGAATCAAACCAAGGCAGCCGCCGATGGCCGAAAGCAGAAGGCTTTCCGTAATTTGCTCGCGAAACAACCGCAGCCTGCTTCCACCCAGAGCACTGCGGATGGCCACTTCGCGGCGGCGCGCTGCGGAACGGGCGACGAGTAAACTCGCGACATTGAGACAGGCGATCAGGAGCACACATCCAGTCGCGGCCAGCAAAACATAGAGTGGGACTTTGTAATCGCCGACGGTTGCCTCAAGCAGAGGCCTGGCAATTGCTGCCCGTCCCACTACCTTGGTGGGATTCGCATTGTGAATCTGTTTTTCCAGCAGGTCGATTTCGCTTAACGCTTCCGTCATCGCTACACCTGGCTTCAGACGAGCAATGACGTCGTATTCGTGATCGTCGATCACCTGCATGTCCGCATGTGAGCGTTCCTTGTATGCCAGTGCCCAGAGCTGCACGCGTGTATGCGGATATGAGAACCATGCCGGCATCACACCGATGACCGTATAGGGGCGGCCGTCAAGCATGATGCTGCGGTCGATCAGCGATGGATCGCCGCCGAAGCGCCGTTTCCAGAGACCCCAGCTCAGGACCACTGTGTCAGATGCATCGTCCTTCTCGTCATCAGGGAGAAAGGTTCTGCCATAAGCGGCGTTCACACCCAGTGTGGAGAAAAAGTTCCATGATGACGCCGTTCCATTTACTTTTTCGGGGAGCTGTCTGCCATCGCCGGAGAGATTTGCTGACCAGCCGCCGAAGATCGCCATCTGCTCAAAGCCGTGATTGTGGTCCCGCCACGCGGCAAACATACCAGGCGCAACCACGTTGTAGGGGAGCTTCCCGTCGTTGGGCTGCTCATAGAGCCTCACGAGCTGACCAGGGTCCTGAAATGGCAAAGGCTGGAGCAGGACAGAGCGCACGATGCAGAACATTGCGGTAATCGCGCCAAGACCAAGGGCCATCACCAGAATGGCAACGCAGGTAAAACCCGGCGTTCGCTGCAGCGTGCGGACTGCGTAGCGGAAATCGCGCAACAAGCTCTCCAGAACACGCAAGCTGTTCCAGTCCCACACTTCCTCCCGGACCCTCTGCACGTGTCCAAACTTCAACAACGCCCGCCGCCGCGCTTCTTCAGGGGACACACCCTGTGCCTCGTTCTCGTGGGCTTCATGTGCGATGTGCGCTTCAATTTCCTGCGCCAGATCGGCATCCTCAGAACGCCGGCGGAAGAATCTGAGAAAGCTCACTTTTCACCTTGCCTTTCCTGCAGATGAAGAATCCGGCCAATGGCTGTGACGAGTGCCTGCCAACGGTTTGTTTCAGTGACCAGTTGTTTTCGTCCTGCTAAAGTCAATTTGTAATACTTCGCCTTCCGGTTGTTCTCACTTGTGCCCCAGTATGAAGACACCCAACCGCGATCGTTGAGACGATGGAGAGCCGGATAGAGAGAACCCTGTTCCACTTCAAGCACGTTCTCTGTAGTGTGCTCAATCACCTTTGCGATGGTATGGCCGTGCGCCGGCCCAAGAAGGAGCGTGCGCAATATGAGAAGGTCCAGCGTGCCCTGCAACATCTCCTGATTGGCGTCTGCTTTTTTGGCTTTGCTCACAGCAACCGTCCACTCGAATGTCTAGGCAAGAGATCATACACTCACATCGAATGTCTAGGCAAGAAGAAGTTGCCTGGTCGTGACGGGTGCCCGGCTCGGGGCATATGGAGACCCCGGGGCACTGGCCCATCCCTGCGCTGAGAAGAAGCTTCTATAACTGGGAACGCTGATCGCGACGTTGAATGGAACGAATTCCTCTGGAGGTCACGATGAGAAACATTCGTCTGGCTTTACTTTTCTCTTTTTGCTTCGCATCGTTTCTGAGCGCGCAAGTGGCGCCCTCGGCGCACGTTGTCATTGTGGTGGAGGAAAACCACGGCTTTTCGCAGATTGTCGGGAACAAAAATCTTCCCTATCTCAACAGCCTGGCGACGACGTATTCGCTGGCAACACAGTATTACGCCAATGTGCATCCTTCGATCGGCAATTATTTCATGCTGACGACCGGACAGATCATCACGAACGATTCCGGTCACGTCCCCATTGTGACGGCCGACAACGTAGTCCGGCGCATTCTTACTGCGGGCAAAACGTGGAAGAGTTATCTGGAGAGCGTTCCATCCGTTGGTTATCTCGGTCCTGACAAGTTTCCTTACACACGCGGCCACAACCCGATCTCATATCTCACGGATGTGGCCAACAGCAGCGTGCAGAAATTGAACCTGGTTCCGTTTACCCAGTTCGCAAAAGACCTCGGCAATAACCAACTGCCGAGTTACTCGTTTATCGTTCCCAACCAGCAGCACAACGGGCATAACTGTCCGCCCGGAACCTCGCCCTGCGGTGATTCACTGATTCTGCGCACCCTGGATACATGGCTAAAGACAAACATTGGGCCGCTCGTGAATAACGCAGCCTTCAGGCAGAATGGAATCCTGATCATCGTTTTCGACGAGGGCCCCGGCTCAGACAAGACGCATGGCGGTGGTCACATTGCCACGGTTGTAGCGGGTCCAAAGGTAAAAAAGGGGTTTAGGTCAACGCAGTTTGACCAGCATCAGAATGTGCTGCGCACGGCTCTGGACGCTCTCGGCATTCATCACTATCCCGGCAAGTCAGCCACAGCAGCCGATATGAACGTGTTCTGAGCGAGCCTACTGCGCTGATGGGTTGCCCTTTGCATCCGTTAGAGCGCGGTCGAGCATCACGCGGAGTTGCTCATCTGTGAGACCGCCTTCCACTTCCTGTCCGTTGACGAACATTGTGGGCGTGGCGCTCACGCCCAGCACTTTGCCTTCCTGAAGAGAAGCGTCCACTTTGGCGGGGGCTTGCTGCAACAGACAGGCCCGCAGTGCATCGGCCTTCACGCTGTGCTTTCGGGCGATCTCGCGCGTGAGCGCATCCACGGCTGTCAGGTCATTGCTGCCGCTGGCTTTTACTCTTGCGCTTACGTCCTGCTGGTGAGTGTGCACGTAATCTGAAAAGTCCCAGAAGGCACTCAAATCCAGATCGGCAAGGCAGTGGGAATCAATGGCAGCGCGCATGGCCCATGGGTGGGCATCAACGATGGGAAAATCTTTCATCACGATCTTTACGCGATCGCGATAATGAACCATCACTTCATTCATCAGAGTAACGTACATTTTTGCGCAGAAAGGACACTGAAAATCGTCATAGACGACCACTGAGACTTTTGCGTTTTCCGCCCCGCGCCACGGACGGCCGGAAAGATCGATGCGCCTCATGTTTTGTGCGTAGGGATCCTCATTCAAATTCATTTCCGTAATGTAGAGCAGCTTGCTTCCATCGCGGGCGAGGAGGAAATTGACGGTCTTCTTCACGCCATTAGCTTCAATCGAGACCGGCAAATCGTCATAACCGGCAAACTTACTGGGCGAGCGGACGCCGAGAATGATGGTCGCCTCGGGCGGAGCTTCAGTGTAGGCACGCACCTGGCGCTCGATGCGCCGCTGCAGTTCCGGAGAGGTTGAAGCCTGTTGCGCCATCATTACAGCGCCGAGGAGGAAGAACGAGAGGAGTCTGAACATACGAGAGCTGGTCCGGCATTAAGAATATATCAAGGCAGTGTGAATGCAAGGCCGACGCCGGCTCTGAAACCAAAGATCCACAAGGCTGCGACCTTAGTCGGCTCTCGGGCTAAGCAAATTATTTTATCGATCGGATCTGAAAGCCATTCTCAGACTGAGGTGGTTGCGAATCCGCGACTGACCCAGACGGCTGCATTTCAATAATCATCACCCACTCGGCTTTCTTGCTTTCCACGTAAACTACCCGGCCTCCGAGCAGGCCGGCTGCCTCTTCCGGCGTGAGATCGCGATGATAGTCGAAATATTTCTGGTTGAGCCGGTCCCAGAAATCGGAGTGGAACCAGGTAGAGCTTTCGTATTTGGTGGAAAACAGATAAGCCACCTGATAGCGCGAGCGCATGGAACGAGCGCGGAAGACCTCATCGGCAGCGAAGTTCGGGACCTGCAGGAACGCGAATGGTTTCTGCACATAGCCGAGGTATGGCTTGGTGAGTTCGTCGGTTGCGGGCCATGCCGTAAGGATCGTCTTACCCTGCTCATGCTGTTCAAGAAAGTGGGCCGCGCGCGCGTGCAGCTCGATGAAGTCGCGATAGGTGAGATTGTCTTCCGGAGCGATGCGATAAGGCGGATCGAAGAATAGCGCAAACACAAAGAAGATCACCATCACTGCGGCCGGCCACTCCCAGCTTTTGATCCGACGGTGCAGAGTGGACATTCCGATGATGATGACCAGCGGGTAAGCAGGAAGGAGGTACCGGGTGAGCAGCGCACCGCCTACGAGAGAGAACACGACAACGTGCGCGAGCATGACAAGCGCGAACTGGAGCTGGATAGGGATCGCGATGCGCGGCCGCTCTCCATTAGCATCGACCACTGGCGGGAACATCATCGCCGCTGCGGTTGCGGCGGTCAGGGCCAGCATGTTCATGGTTCCCAGAAGGTGCCAGATTCGCAGTCCAAATGCCAGCAGAATGCGCACAGGCGTGATGGCATGGGTCACGTTGTATTGATAAAACTCCTGGCTTCCAAAGAACCTGCCGGTGACGTGATGATGATAGAGCAGCCATGCGGACAGCGTCAGGAAGGGCGGCGCATATAACGTGACCCGGGAAAGCCTTAGCCGTACGGAGCCTGTGTCGCGGCGCAGCAGGTCCCAGACCAGAAGTGCGAGCGGCGTCACAATCGCAGTTTCCTTACTAAGCACGGCGAGAGAAAACGCCAGTTGACTACGCCAAAGGCGGTCCTCAACGGACAGGCGGATTCCCCAGAGGGTGAATGCAGCTGCAGCCATGTCAGCATGCGCCAGAGAACTCTGCACGAAGAAGACCGGATACACGGCCGTAGCAATCGTTGAGGCAACAGCCACGCCGTTTCCTGCGATGCGTCGCGCCAGCAGGAAAACGTTGGTCAAAGCCCATGCTGCCAACAACAATTGCGCGATTCGGGCGACCGCAGGCTTCCATCCACCCAGCGTGAACCACAGGGCAAGATAGGCAGCAGGCAGCGGAGGATGGCCTGTGTCCATCGTTGTCCTGGGGATCAGGGTGTGGTAGTGGACCAGGTCGTGCGCGGCAGGAACGTAAAAGCCGGCTTCATCCCAGAAGAATGGCAGCCGCAACAAAGGAGCATGCAGCAGGAAGACAACGACGAATATAACAGGGAAGATGTGCAGCGCGGAGAGGCGTCTGGAACCGGCGGAACTCGATCTCATTCGGCTGTCAACATTCCTTGGACCGCGCTAGTGAATGGGCCCGGTTGCGTGCGGGAGCGTGGCATCAAGCTTGATTTCACCAAACGCGTTTTCATACTGGGCAACGTTTTGTTGCAGGATTGCGAGCAGGGCCTTGGCCTGCTGTGGGCTCAGATAGATTCCCTGGAAGTTCTGCACCTCTACTTCTTCCGCACTGACAGGCTGAAGGCGACCAAAGATCAAAAGGAAGTCCCATATGCTGACGCGAACCTGAACCGAGTTGGCGTAGCCATCGCGATATTCCGGTGAGTTCACCAGACGAACGTTGGGTTGCGGCGGCAGCGACATCGAAGACCTCCCTTGGACGAGCAAGCATTGAACATAACAGAAGAGCCAGGATTTTGCAGAGCTGCGATTTTGCCTCCTGAGAGCGATTTGCCGCATCACACTCGCTGTTAAAGATTCATTTATAATTTGTGGTCTTCTCGAGGCAGCCATGGCACTAATCATTGATGATGTTCACGCCCGCCAGATTCTTGATTCACGTGGCAACCCCACTGTGGAAGCCGAAGTACTCCTAAGTGACGGCTCACTCGGCCGGGCTGCGGTTCCCAGCGGCGCTTCTACCGGCGAGCACGAAGCAGTGGAGCTTCGCGATGGCGACAAAGGCCGTTATCTGGGCAAAGGAGTGCTTGCCGCGGTCGGCAATGTGAATTTGCAGATCGCAGATGCTCTTCAGGGAATGAATGCTTCCGAGCAGCGGCATGTGGACGAAATCATGATTGAACTTGACGGCACGCCCAACAAGAGCAAGCTCGGTGCGAATGCCATTTTGTCCGTTTCGATGGCGTGTGCGCGCGCGGCGGCCGTTTCGCTGGGAATTCCGTTGTACCGATACCTGGGCGGCGCGGGCGCCAATATACTGCCCGTGCCAATGATGAATATTCTGAACGGCGGCGCTCATGCTGACAGCAACGTGGATTTCCAGGAATTCATGGCCATGCCGGTCGGCGCGGAATCTTTCGCTGACGCGCTGCAATGGGGCACGGAAGTCTTTCATACGCTGAAGGCTGTGCTCAAAAAACGTGGGTACAACACGGCCGTGGGCGATGAAGGTGGTTTTGCTCCGTCGCTCAAAGCAAACGTTGAAGCCATTGAGCTGATCCTGGAAGCGATTCAACAGGCCGGCTATCGCGCCGGAGAAGATATCGCAATCGCCCTGGATCCGGCGGCAAGCGAGTTCTTCGATAACGAAAGAGGGAAGTACGTGTTCAAGAAGGGGGACAAGTCGGCCAGATCGTCGCGAGAGATGGTTGAGTTCTGGGCCGACTGGGCGCGACAGTACCCGATTGTGTCTCTCGAAGACGGCCTGGCGGAAGACGACTGGCAGGGCTGGCGGATATTGACCGAGGAACTCGGCGACAAGATTCAGCTTGTAGGCGACGATCTTTTTGTGACCAACACCGAGTTCCTCAGCCGCGGAATTGAGGAAGGAGTGGCCAATTCCATCCTGATCAAAGTGAACCAGATTGGCACGGTGAGTGAGACGCTGGACGCAATCGATCTCGCGCGCCGCAATGGCTACACGTCGGTCATTTCGCATCGGTCGGGTGAGACAGAAGATACCTTTATCGCCGATCTCGCCGTCGCAACCGGCGCGGGACAGATCAAGACTGGTTCGGCGTCGCGAACCGATCGCATCGCCAAGTACAACCAGCTTCTTCGCATTGAAGAAGAGCTGGATGAATCTGCACGGTTCCTCGGCCTGGATGCGCTGAACTACAACAAGACAGCGCCTAAGCCTGTGCATCAGACTTAGGCTACTGCAAGCAATCTTTCGGGAGATCAATCCCGCTCTCTGAAACCACCAACGGCTTCACCTCGTTGGCCGCCTGAGTCAGCTGTTTGAGTCTTCTCCCATTGCTCCTGTGTCAAAGGCTGTATAGGTTCCAGCCTCTTTTTCTTCAAACCGGAATTGATGGCCGGAAGTTCGCGGGCCGTGGTGTCGTTGAATTCGCGGATCACATCCTCGAGCTCGCGAGTGAGAGCATCAGCGCGTGCCACTTCGGAATTTGTTGGGCGGCCGTCAAAGCTGGTTACGTCACCATAGACTTCCGTCATGAACTCGCGAATGCGCTGTTCGCCGGTGATCTGGCCCCCTTCTTTGGTGGCGACGATCTTCGAGCGGAATGCATCCGCCTGCTTTGACAGGTCAAGAAGCTTCTCGCGCAGGGAGTCCTTTGGTTGTAATTTGGCAGCACGAGCTGCTGCGGAATCACGGACCATCATCATGGAGTCCACTGCAAAGCTCATGCGGGCGAGCGACTGATAGATCTTCATGGCCAGATCGTATTGTGCCTGACGGTCTTCCGCCGTGTACTTGGCGCGAGGGTCCATGACCACGTTGAGCTTGCTGGTGTAAACCTGATCGCCCTTGGTCATTTTTATGGTGTACGTGCCGGGCAGGACGCGTGGGCCGGTGGAAGCTTCAAAAGCCGCGGTTGCAGCAGACGGAACCCTGGGAGCCTTCAGCAGCATGGACCATGTTGCGCGATTCAGGCCGCGATGCGTAGTACCGGCAATCGTGTCCACGAGTTTATTTTGTGCATCAAAGATTTCGATTTTGAGATCGCCGAAAATATGCCGGCTTCTCTGATAGTAAGTAATGTAAGCGCTGTTGGTGCGACTCGGCCCAACATAGGTTGCGTCTCCTTCCGGCCATCCACCGCCTGCGCTGAGATATTGAACGGCCGTTGAATCAAGAAGGACGGCATCTTTGGCCATCATCTCGGGCGTCAGCGCACGAAGGGGAGAGATATCATCGATGATCCAGATGCCGCGACCGTGTGTGGCCAGCACCAGATCGGATTCGCGGGGTTGGACCACGATATCGCGTACCGCGACCGCAGGAAAGTTGCTGCCTTTGTATTGCGCCCAGTGATTGCCGCCGTCGATTGAAATCCAAAGCCCGAATTCGGTTCCCAGGAACAGCAGGTTGGGATCTTTCGGATCTTCAGTGATGATGTGGGCGTAACCACGCACGCCACTCTGCTCAACAGGTAGAGCCGTCCACGTAGCGCCAAAATCTGTGGTCTTGTAAACGTAGGGCTTCATATCGCCGAGCGTATGGCGATCAAAGGTCGCGTAGGCAGTGCCTTCTTCGTAGAGGCTGGCCTTCACACTTGAGACCCACGAGTTTTTGCCCAACCCTGAGACTTTGTCGATCACGTTCGTCCAGGTTTTTGCGCCGTCGCGCGTGATCTGCAGGTTGCCATCGTCTGTTCCCACCCAGATGAGCTTGCCATTCTTCGGTGACTCACTGATGGCGTAGATGGTGGTGTGCATTTCAGCCGACGAATTATCCACCGTCACGCCACCGGATTCCTCCTGCTTCTGCTTTTCCGGATCGTTCGTGGTCAGGTCGGGCGAAATGCGCTCCCATGACTGGCCGTGATCGCGCGATCGGAACAGATACTGAGCCCCGATGTAGATGGTGCCTTTTTCATTGGGGCTCATGTGGATGGGTGTGTTCCAGTTGAAGCGTAATTTCTTTTCCTTGTACTCCGGTTGCGGCTTGATGTTGCGGGACTCAAGCGTGAAGCGGTTCACGCGAGAGATTTCGCCGCCCTGCGATTCGACATAGACATAAGCCGGATCTGAGGGATCCTGGAAGGCGAAGAAGCCGTCACCGCCATACAGATTTTCCCAGCGTGAATTCGTGACTCCGCCGGGATAAGAAGAGTCGCCGATCCACACGCTGTTGTCCTGCAAGCCACCGTAAACGTGATAAGGGTACGAATCATCCACGCTGACGTGGTAGAACTGCGAAACCGGCAGATTGACGGCGTGTGTCCATCGCGTGCCGCCATCCACGCTGCTCCAGAAACCGCCGTCGTCACCCGCGTAAAGCAGGTTGCTGTCGGCCGGATCAATCCAGACGGTATGGAAGTCCCCGTGAGCATTCGCGGTTGAGCTGAAGCTGCGCCCGCCGTCTGTGCTCGCCAGCAGAATCAAATCCGGTTTGAGGATTTTGTTTTCGTTGTTGGGATCGACAATCAGGTTGGCGAAGTAGAACGGGCGCCATACCATGTATTGGCTGGAATCGAGCCGCTTCCAGGTGTTGCCGGAGTCGTCCGAGCGGAAGAGCGCACTCGATTTTGATTCGATCATGGCATAGACAACGTTGGGTTTGCCAGGAGCCACGGCCACGGCAATCCTGCCGTATGGTTTTTCTGGAAGCCCCTGACTGTTCGCTGGGGTAAGTTCCATCCAGTGATCGCCTCCGTCAGTCGATTTAAAGAGACCGCTGCCCGGCCCACCGGAGCGGAAGGTCCATCCCTGGCGGCGGAAGTCCCACGTTGAAGCAAAGACTGTTTTGGGTTCTTTCGGACTGGCAGCCAGCATGCCACAGCCGGTTGATGCGTTGGCTCCGGCCAGGACCTTGTTCCAGGTTTTGCCGCCGTCGGCGGTTTTGTAAACACCGCGTTCATTGCTGTCATCCCAGAGATGGCCTGTGGCGCAGGCCAGTACGCTGTTGCTGTCTTTTGCGTCCACCAGAATGCGCGAGATGCGCTCTGAATCTTTGAGACCCATGTTGGTCCAGTTC
>Ga0134126_10006614_pt1 | contig 14523 bp, 14 predicted proteins | sample KB31752_FD_96881 | JGI IMG/M metagenome (GOLD analysis project Ga0134126, IMG submission 96881) | Terrestrial soil microbial communities with excess Nitrogen fertilizer from Kellogg Biological Station, Michigan, USA - KB3-175-2 | ecosystem: Environmental > Terrestrial > Soil > Unclassified ... | reverse complement strand
GGGCCAGCGCGTTGCCGAGGCAGAAGTGGGAGCCGTAACCGAGGGCGAGATGTGATTTCGCGTTGTCGCGGGCGATGTCGAGGCGCGCCGGTTCGGCGAAGACCTCGGGGTCGCGGTTGGCGGCGGCGACTACCGGATAGACCGTCTGCCCGGCCGGGATCCGGACGCCGCCGACCTCGATCTCCTTGCGGCTGAGGCGGAACTGCCACTGCACCGGGGTGACGATCCGGAGCAGCTCCTCGACCGCGTTGGGGACCAGATCGGGCTCGGCGCAGAGGCGCTCCCACTGGTCGCGCTGTTCGAGCAGCATCAGCAGGCCGGTTGCGATCAGGTTGGTCGTCGTCTCGTGGCCCGCGAAGAGGAGGACGACGAACATCGCGGTCAGCTCTTCTTCGGTGAGGCGCTCGTCGTCCTCGGCGTCAAGCAGGGCCGAGAGGAGGTCGGTGCCGCGTTCCTTGCGCAGCTTGACCAGCAGCGATTTGACGAAGGCGCGGAACTCGTCGAGCGCATCATGGGCGGCCATCAGTGCCGTCGGGTCGTCGCCGCCGCGGTTGCGGCCGAGGGCGCCGGACCACTCGTGGATCCGCTCGCGATCGGGGGCGGGGACGCCGAGCAGGTCGCAGATCAGCATCAACGGAAGGTGGTAGGCGAGCCCCGACATCAGGTCGCCGCTGCCGCCGGCGGCGGTGGTCGCGATCATCTCCTCCGCGTAACGGTAGGTCGCGGCGTCGAGTTCGGCGATCCGCTTCGGCGTGAAGGTGCGGTGGGCGATGCGGCGGCGTCGCTCGTGGTCGGGCCCGTCGGAGCGGCTCAGGTAGAGGTTCTCGAAATCGGTGATGTCGCGGTAGGCGAGCGCCTGCTCGGTGGTCAGGCCGGCTTCGATCGCCTCGGCTCGCGAGCCCTGGCTGCGTCCGGCGTGGCTGTAGGACTCGTTGTCGGCGAGCGCCGGTTTGACGTGCTCGTAACGGGTCAGCAGGACTACCGGCCCGTGGGTGTGGACGGGATCCTCGTCGCGGACCCGATCCCAGGTCGAGTACGGGTCGGCGATCGCCGCCGGGTCGGAGGCGAGCAGCGCCGCGAGGTCGTCGTCCAGCCTGTTCTTGAGCCCGGTTCCCATCAGTCTCCGCCACCAACTATACAAACGATTGGTCGGTGCCCGATCGGGATGCTCAGCGGAGCGACCCTTCGGGGTCGACGACGCGGCGCAGTATCTCAAGCTCCGCGGCGCTCGGGGCGACCAGGGTGGGGGATGGGTCGGACCGGGGCGCGAGCTCGAACCCGGTGGCTTCGGCGACCTGCGCCGAGGTCACCCCGGGAAGCGGATGGAGCAGGCGCATCCGGCCCTCGGCGTCGAAGTCGAGGATGGCGATCGGGCTGACGACGTAGCGGCAGCCACCGCCGGCGTTCGGGTTGCGGGCGCCGAGGGCGGCACGGCGCGGCCCGTTGCCGACCGCCGAGACGAAGTCGACCTCGCTCACGAAACCGCGCGGCGAGTGTGAGTCGGGGACGTTGTACCAGCGACCACAGGTGGCGGCGAGACTGACGTTGCCGACCCCGGGCGCGCGGAAGGCGAAGCGGTCGTCGGCGCGACCGACGCCGAAGTGGTTGAGGTTGCCCCAGCGATCGGTCTGGACGGCGCTCATGAACCAGAAGTCGAGGCCGCGCTCGGAGGCCACGAAAAGGTCGGCGAGGTCGGTCGTCGCCTCCGAGCCGCGGTGGACCCGGGGGTCGGTCGGCGTCCGGATCGTTCCTCCCGGCACCGGGTTCAGCTGGCCCTCGAGCGCGATCGTCAGGTTCGGCGCGTGGGTCTCCTGAGCGAGCCGCATCGCCGCGAAGGGGATCAGGGCGCCGACCCCGCAGCAGCCGATCTCGCCGTCGGCGAGGTCCCGGGCGAGGAAGACCGTGCGCAGCTCGGCGGCACTCGGCGCTGTCTGGTGCTCAGTCATCGGTGGTCGCCTCGCGCAGCCGCGCTTCGGTCGCCGCGCCGCCGACGGCCTCGCGGTAGGCGGCCTCGTCGGCCGGTCCGGTCACGAACTGCCGCAGGTACTCCTCGTACTCGGCCGACTCGCCGCCACGGCGCGCTTCGGCGGCGCGGTGGTAGCGCTTCAGATGCTCGTAGTCGGCGCCGTATCCGGCGGTCGAAGTCGGGTGGGCGCCGAAGGGAGTGGCGACCACGGCGGCGACGAGGTGCCCGGGGACGGTGGTTCGCGCGGGCTCGGCCCGGACCGTCGCGTTGGGCACGATCCGCTCGGCCATCACCACGGTCCGGGCGGAGGCGCGGGCCATGAGGAGGTCGGCCACCCGTCCGCGGGCGTGGCGGACGTTGCCGAACTCGTCGGCCTCCTCGACGCAGAGCACGCAGAGGTCGGGGGCGATGGCCCGCACGGCGCGGTGCTCCTGGCCGGCGGAATCGGTGAGGGTCTCGAACAGCCGCGGATCGGTGGCGATGTCGGTCCCCTCGACGCTGCCGAGCAGGTGGAACGCGTGTCCCTGCCCGGCCGCGAGGTAGCCGGCGACGAGGCTCATCGCGTCGATCGGCGGTGCCTCGAGCTCGCCCGCCTCGACCGCGGCGCGGAAGCACGGCGCGAAGCCGAGCGGGGTCATCGTCACCATCGGCATCACCGTCCGTCGCACCAGGCCGGCACCGATCAGCAAGTCGGCATCCCAGCCCGATCCAGGCGCCGAGTAAAGCGTCAGCCCGCCGACCCGGCGCCGGACCACCTCGCGGACGAAGGCGGCCGGGCGATTGGCGTCGAGGACGCCTCCGAGGGCGAGGCCGGAGCCCGGCTCGAGCATGTCCACGAGGGCGCTGAGCGGCGCCAGCTTCGAGGTCCGGCCGGCCACCGCTCAGCGTTCCGCGAGCTCGGCGGCGATCGCCTCGTTGTGCTCGCCGAGGCGAGGAGGAGGCGCGAGCTCCCCCGCGTCGGCCTCGCCGGCGAAGGTGAGCGGGGCTCCGACGTAGCCGAACTGCGGGTAGCTGCCGTCGGTCTGGTGGCGGAGCAGGCCGAGCGCCGCGACCTGGGCGTCGGCGGCAAGGTCGGCGAAGGTCTGGATCGGGCCGGCGTTGACGCCCTCGGCCTCGAACACCTCCATCCACTCGGCGACCGTGCGGGTGGCGGTGACGGCGGCGATCGTCTCGACCACGTAGTCGTGGTTTTCGACCCGGTCGGCATTGGCGGCCATCTTCGGATCCTCCTCCCACTCGGTGTGACCGACGGCGCGGCACAGTCGTTTCCACTGTCGGGCCCCGTGGCAGGAGATCATCATGTGGCCGTCGGCGGTCGGGAAGGCCTCCGCCGGGACGGCAGAGAGGCCCGAGCGGGTCCCCATGCGCCGCGGGGTCGACCCGGCAGCCGCCCCGGCCCAGGTCGTCGCCTGTAGGTGGACCAGCGCCTCGAGCAGTGAGGTGTCGACGGCGCCGCCCCGACCGGTCTGCTCGCGTGCGAGCAGCAGCGACATCGTGCCGAGCGCGGCGTAGACGCCGCAGCTGGTGTCGGCGAGGGCGGTGCCGACCCGCATCGGCGGGCCATCGGCCGCGCCGGTGATGCTCATCACCCCGGCATAGGCCTGGAGGATCGTGTCGGACCCCGGGCGCTCCCGCATCGGCCCGCGGTTCCCGTAGCCCGAGATCGTCGTGTAGACGAGACGCGGGAGCTCCTCGCAGAGTTCGGGACCGAGGCCGAAGCGCTCGGCCACCCCCGGCCTGTAGCCGGCGACGACGACGTCGGCGGTGGCGACCAGACGGCGCACCAGGTCGAGTCCGTCGGCCGACTTCAGATCGGCGCGGACGCTCTCCTTGCCGCGGTTGATGGAGAGGAAAAGGGGGCTCTCTCCGTCGAGGAACGGCGGTCCGGTGGTGCGGCTCCAATCGCCGTCGGGGGGCTCGACCTTCACCACCCGCGCGCCGAGTTCGGCCAGCAGCATGCCGCAGAAAGGACCTGCAATCCCCTCCGCCATCTCGACCACCAGCTTCCCACGCAGCGCCTCGAACACGTTGAAATATCCTACAACTGTTTGGTAGGGTGCCGTCTTGGGTTGTGGGGGCGCAGTGCGTTTCGTCCTGGGAACGAAGGTTGCAACGAGGAGAATTTGATGCCCGAGCTGGACGCTGGTGCCCTTGATCGTCTGAGCGGAGCGCTGGGAGGTGGAGTCCACCTACCCGGTTCGCCCGAGTACGAGGAGTCACGCGAAATCTGGAACGGCGACATCGATCGCCGCCCCGCCGTCGTCGCCCGTTGTGGGACCGCCGACGAGGTCGCCGCCGCGATCGCCTTCGGGATCGAGGCCGGCCTCGACATCACCGTCCGCGGTGGCGGCCACGGCTTCTCCGGTCATGCTGTCGCCGACGGGGCCCTGATGATCCACCTGACCGGCTTCAAAGACGTCCACGTCGACCCCGACGCGCGGATCGCCTACGTCGGCGGCGGCTGCCAGTGGGCCGAGGTCGACGCCGCGACGGCCGAGCACGGGCTCGCGGTCACGGCCGGCGTCGTCTCCCACACCGGCGTCGCCGGCCTCGCCCTCGGCGGCGGCATCGGCTACCTGATGAACAAGTTCGGATTGACCTGCGACAACATCGTCGGGGCCGAGGTCGTGACCGCCGCCGGCGAGGTCGTCCACGCCTCGGCCGACGAGCACTCGGAGCTCTTCTGGGCGCTGCGCGGCGGTGGCGGCAACTTCGGCATCGTCACGCAGTTCGAGTTCCAGCTCCATCCGCTCGCCGGCGACGCCGAGCTCGGCCTGCTGTTCTGGCCGCTCGACCAGGGCGCCGACGCACTGCGGGCCTGTCGTGAGGCGATCAGGACGCTGCCTGAAGACATGGCGTTCAACCTCTTCGGCCTCGACGCTCCCGAGGCCGATTTCGTGCCGGAGATGTACCAAGGCAAACCGGGCTACATGATCATGGTCATCTCCTTCGAGGGCGAGGCGCAGTTGCAGTCGGTCCTCGACCCGATCCGCGCCGCGGTCGCCCCCGCCTTCGAGATGTTGACGCCGGTCCCCTACCCGGCGCTGCAGCAGATGTTCGACGCCAACAACCCTTGGGGGACCCACGGCTACGAGAAAGCCCTCTACTTCGAGGAGATCTCCGACGAGGCGATCGAGATCTTCAACAAGTACATGGTCACCAAGCAGGGCTTCCTCACGAACATCTACGGGGTCGTCTTCACCGGCGCCTACGCCGCCGCCGACGAGAACGACTGCGCCTTCGGCGGGCCGCGCAAGAAGATGATCCAGATCAACCTCTCGGCGATCTGCCGCGACGCCGAGGAATTGGCCGCGGATCGACCGTGGGTCCGCGGCTTCTGGGACGAGCTCCTGCCGATGGCCGACAACTCGGGCAGCTACGTCAACTACATGCCCGACGTCCAGGAGGACCGGCTGCGCGCCGCCTACGGAACCGAGAAGTACGAACGGCTGGCGCGGATCAAGGCCGAATACGACCCGCAGAACGTCTTCCACCACAACCAGAACATCAAGCCGGCGCCGGCTGCCAAGGAGGCGGTCTGAACCATGAGCTCACCCACTCCAGATCACGCCCGGTTGATCACGGCGATCGTCGACACCTTGGTGCCGGCGGACGACAACGGTCCCGGTGGTTCCGAAGCCGGCGTCGACGCCTACATCTCCGGGGTGGTCCGCGACAACGAGGCGATGCGGGGCATCTACGAGCCGAGTCTCGACGCGCTGGATGCCTACGCGACGTCGAGCGCCGGCGCCAAGTTCGCCGACCTGGACCTCGAGGGCCGGACCAAGGTGCTGAAAGCGATCGAGGCCGGCGAGGCGGAAGGCGGCTTCATCCCTGATCCGGCCACCTTCTTCGCGATCCTCCATCACAACATGCTGGAGGGGTTCTTCGGCGACCCGCAGTACGGCGGCAATGTCGACTTCGCGGGCTGGAAACTGGTCGGCTACCGCGGCGTCAAGTTGATCCAGACTGCCGCCGACCAGGCCGTGAATGCCGCTCCGGACCGGCCCCTTACCGGCCGCCGCGAAGCGCTCGAGGTCGCCCTGGCCGAGCTGGCGAAAGAGAGCGGCGAGGCGGTGGCGGCGAAATGAGCGAGCGCAAAGATTCCTGTGACGTCGTCGTCGTCGGCCTCGGCGCGACCGCCGGCATCGCCGTCGGTCCGTTGACCCAGGCCGGGTTGAAGGTCGTCGCCCTCGAGGCCGGCGGTCGCCATGACGGCGACAGTCGCTACGTCGCCGACGAGATCGGCAACGACGTCCGGAACGAATGGGGAATGTCGAAGACCAACCTCGAGGTGCCGACGCTGCGCGGCTCCGAGGACGACACGGCGGCGCCGCCATTCGCGCGGATGCCGATGATCAACGTGGTCGGCGGCTCGGCGCTGCACTCGACCTCGGTCTATTACCGGCTCTTCCCCTGGCACTTCCGCGAGCGCACCGAGACGATCGAGCGGTACGGCAAGGACCACCTGCCCGAGGGTTCCTCGGTCCAGGACTGGCCCTTCGGCTATGACGAGCTCGAGCCCTTCTACACGAAGGTCGAGGAGCTCCTCGGCGTCTCCGGCAAGGCCGGCAACCTGAACGGCGAGATCGTCCCGGGGGGCAACCCTTTCGAGGGCCCGCGCAGCAAGGAGTACCCGCTGCCGCCGCTGCGTCAGACCGGCTTCGCCGAGATGATGGGCAGGGCCGCCACCGATCTCGGGCTGCACCCCTACACCGGCGCCGCCGGCATCCGTTCGCAGCCTTACAAGGGGCTCAACGAGTGCACCTACTGTGGCTTCTGCTCCTTCGGCGACTGCTGGCGGGGGGCCAAGGGGGTCACCTCTCTGAGTGGCATCCCCGAGGCCGAAGCGTCGGGCAACCTCGACGTCCGCCTTCAATCCCGCGTCGTCTCGGTCGAGACCCGTGCCGATGGCCGCGCCACCGGGGTCACCTACGTCCGGGAGGGCAAGGAGTACTTCCAACCGGCCTCCGCGGTGATCCTCTCCACGTTCACCTACGAGAACGTGCGTCTGATGATGCTCTCCAAGAACGAGCACCATCCTGGTGGGATCGGCAACTCGCGCGACCAGCTCGGCCGCAACCTGCATCTCCACAACCTGGTGATCGTCCGCGGCCTTTTCGAGGGCCAGGAGCTGAACAACAACGGCGGCACGGCGGCCCAGACCTCGACGATCGACGACTGGGACGGCGACAACTTCGATCACTCCGGGCTCGGCTTCATCGGCGGCACCTCGATGACCGCCGTGGTGGAGACGAAGCCGATCAGCCTCGCCCGCGTGGTTCCCGGTCACGTCCCGCGCTGGGGCTCGGAGTGGAAGTCCTATCTGAAGGAGAACGGCCGCAGCATCGGCGAGCTGATCCTCCAGATCGAGCAGATCCCCTACACCGAACACCGCGTCGACCTCGACCCGACCGCGAAGGACCCTTACGGGATGCCGATCAATCGGACGACGACCCGCCATCGCGAGTCCGACTACAAGGCCTTCGACTTTCTCACCGAGAAGGGTCGCGACTGGCTGAAGGCGGCCGGCGCCAGCGAAACCTGGGTGCCGGAGATGTACGGGATGCTCTCGGTGCAGCCGCACTGCTACGGCGCGACGCGGATGGGGGAGGACCCGGCGGAGTCGGTGATCGATGCGTCCGCCCGTGTCCACGACGCGCCCAACATCGCCGTGCTCTGTTCCTGCACGATGCCCACCGCCGGCGGCCGCAACCCGACCCTGACCGCCCAGGCACTCGCCTGGCGGACGGCCGAGAAGCTGGTCGAGGACTGGGACGAGGTAGCCGGCTAGCGCCGGCGTCGACGATGGACTTGCGGCGCGTCGTCGTCGAGGTCGGCGCGGACGGGCGCTCGCGCGCTGGTGATGTCGAGCGGCCCGCCGGCGTCTTCCGCTTTGCCGATCGTCGTGGCGCCGACCCGCACGACCTCGACGGCGGCCGCGTTGATGATTTCGGGCCGGCGGCGCCCGGCGAGCTGGTCGTCGCTGACCTTTGGCGCACCGGATCCGAGGTGCCGGCCGGCTTCGATCCGAGTGCCGGCAGCGAGGAGTTCGAGGTCGAGTGCCCGCCCGGCGGGAGCCGTTGGCGGCTGGTCGAGTTCGGCGCCGGCCACGACACGCCGATGCACCGGACGGACACGGTCGATCACGACCTGATCGTGGCGGGCGAGATCGAGCTGGAGCTGGAGGAGGGAACGGTCACCCTGCGGCCCGGTGACACCGTCGTCATCCCCGGCTTGGTCCACGCCTGGCACACCGGCTTGGAAGCTTGCACGATGGCGGTGCTCCAGATCGCACTGGGTCGGAGCAACGGAGACAGCTGATCGATGGGGACGAGAGAGGAGGAGGTGCCGTGTCTGTTTACATGGTCGCGGAGATCAAGCTCCGCAACGGAATGATGGGCGAGTACGAGGCGGCGATGCCGGCGATGCTGGAGGCCTTCGAGCCGCACGGCTGGAAGTTGACCGCGAGCTACCAGGTCATCTACGGCGACATCAACGAGATCTTCCACACGTGGGAGGCCGAGGACGCGAATGCCACCGTCGCCGCCCTCGAGGCGGCCGGAGCCCAAGAGGACTTCGGCAAGCTCTTCGTCGCGATGCGCGACTACACCGAATACGAGCACATCAGCCTCTGCCGTAAATCCCCATACAGCCCGTGAGCGAGGAAGACGATGACTGAGCGAACCGGAGGAGCTTTGCGGGTCGGGATCATCGGCGGCTCGTTGGCGGGCTGCGCGATGGCGGTGGCGCTGAGTCAGGTCGGCTGCGACGTCACCGTCTTCGAGCGTTCCGGCGAGGGGATGCGGGATCGCGGCTCCGGCATCGGGCTGCCGCGCGACCTGGTCACGGTGCTGCGCGATCGCGGCCTCCTCGATGCCGACATGCCGACCGAGTGGATCGACCGCAAACTCTGGATCCGCACCGACCCGGGCGACGCGGAGCGCGGCGAGACCGTCTGGACCCAAACTCCCTTCAACGTCTCCGGCAACAACTGGAACCTGATCTGGGACAACCTTCGCCGGCGCGTCCCCGACGAGCGCTACCGGGCGGCGACCGAGGTGGTGGGGATCGAGCCCCGGACCGACGGGGTCGGGATCGAGCTGGCGGACGGCGAGCGAGCGGCGTTCGATCTGCTGGTCGCCGCCGACGGCAACCGCTCGTCGACCCGCTCCCGGTTCTTCCCCGACGCGGTCGAGGACTACACCGGCTACGTACTCTGGCGCGGCTGGTACGACGGGGCCGACGTCCCTGACGAAGAGTCGATCGCCAACCTGCTGACCACCGTCGTCTTCGACCACGGCCACTTCAACTGCTGGCTGGTCCCTGGCCCGACCGGGTCGGCGCCCGGCTCCCGGCAGCTCGCCTGGATCCTCTACGACAACCTTCGGGACGCCCCGTTCGTCGACAGCATGCGGGGTCCCGACGGCACCCTCAAGCAGGTGCCGCAAGGCGGCTGCACGCCTGAGCAGGTCGAGTACATCCACGGCGTCGCCCGCGACAAGTTCCCCGGTTACTACGCCGACCTGGTCCTCCGTGACCCGCGACCGCTGATCTTCCCGCTCTACGACATCAGGCTGTCCTCCTACCGGCATGGCCGCGTCGTCGTCGCCGGCGACGCCGGCACCACGGTGACGCCGATGACCGGATCGGGGGCGACCAAGGGCCTCGGCGACGCGCTCGCCCTGGCCGACGCGATCGCCGAGGAGCCGAGCCTCGAGGCGGCGCTCGAGCGCTACGACGCCGCTCGTCCGGCCGTCGGCGGCGGCCTGGCTGACATGGGCTTGCGGATCGGGGAGCTGCTGGTCGAGAACCCGCCCGACTGGACGACGATGGACCAGGCCCAGATCAAAGCCGCCTGGGAGGGGGTCCTGACCGAGACGCCGTACTTCTACCAAGCTCAAGACTGATCGACCGGCAAGAGGAGAAAACGATGGCCATCCCCGACTTCGACGCATACCGCGACAGCTTCGACCGGATCGGGCTCGATCGCGACGGGGCGGGCATCCTCACGGTGACCTTGCGCCACGACGACGGCGGGCCGCTGCTCTGGGGTCTCAAAACCTACGAGGAGCTCCACCACGCCCTGCACCTGATCGCCGCCGACCAAGGCAACCGGGTCGTGATCCTGACCGGGAGCGGCGACGCGTTCATCGCCGACGCGGAGTTCCCCGAGGAGGATGAGGGGCCGTTCACCCCGCAGTCGTTCGACGCCTGGTACCGATTCGGCCAGCGCCTCGCCTACGGGTTGCTCGACGTCGACGTCCCGATGGTCGCGGCGATCAACGGCCCGGTCCGGATCCACACCGACGTGCCGCTGCTCTGCGACATCGTCCTCGCCTCCGAGACGACCGAGTTCTTCGACAAAGGACACGTACCGAGCGGAGTCGTCCCCGGCGACGGCGCCCAGGTGATCTGGCAGGAGCTGTTGGGGCCGGTGCGGGCCTCTTATTACCTCTTCATGAAGCAGACGCTGGGAGCGCGCGAGGCGCTGGAGCTCGGCGTCGTCAACGAGGTGCTGCCGGCCGATCGGCTGCTCGACCGTGCCCGCGAGGTGGCGGCCGAGCTCAACCAGCTGCCGGAGCTGACCCGCCGCTACACCCGGGCGACGCTCAACGCGCGGCGCCGCTCCGCCTACCGGCGCGAGGGCTGGGCCGGGATGGCGGCGGAGGGCCTCAGTGCCGTCGACGCCTTTGCCGTTCCACCAAACGGTTGATTACAATGATGGTCTGAGTGGGAGTACGCTCGGACAGGCCGCTGGGAGCGGCGAAAGCACGGCGAGAGGGATAGATATGGCCTGGCGGCTTGACCACGTGAACTTCGTCACCAACAACGTCGAGGCGAGCGCCGAGTTCTACTCCGGCGTGCTCGGGATGAAGGAGCAGCTGTTCGAGGCGATCCCAGAGGAGGACCGCGAGCACTCCCTGCCGATCGGAGCCGACGAATTCCACGCTTTTCCGGAGGAGGACGGTGGCCGTCTCGGCGTCCACCTCAACCCGCCCGAGCCCGATTTCAACAAGCGCACCGGCTTCTGGATCAACCCGATCTCCCATGGCCACGTCGCCTTCACGGTCGACGACATCGAGGAGGTCAAGGCCCGCCTCGACGAGCGCGAAATCCCCTATCAGGACGCAGGTGAGTGGGCCGTCAAAGGCCGCTACATCATCTACGTCTACGACCCCGACATGAACCTGCTCGAGATCAACGCCGACGTGAGCGGGGACAACTGAATTGAAGGAGACGGCACAAATGTGGATCGAGGCAACGACGATCGGCGACCTGCTGCACCGCACCGCCGAAGAGAGCGACAACATGGGGGTCGTCTTTCCGGACGTTCGCGTCACCTGGAAAGAGCTCGCCGACCGCTCCGATCGGATGGCCCGCGGCCTGATCGAGCTCGGGGTGGGGGCCGGCGACAAGGTCGGCGCGCTGATGCCGAACTCGCTCGACTTCATCACCGCGATCTTCGCCGCGACCAAGCTCGGCGCGGTGATCGTCCCGATCAACGGACGCTTCAAGGAGCGTGAGCTCGAGTACGTCATCGCCCACGCCGACATCAAGGTGCTGTTCGTCGCCGCGGGCGGCGGCGGCGCCAACTACCCGACCCTGCTCGAAGGCGTCTTCCCCGAGCTGGCGAGCGCTGACCCCCAGCGGCTCGAGTTGGCCGGAGCACCGCTGCTGAACCAGATCGTCAACGTCGCCGGCACCTCCGCCGGGGCGTTGACGATGGACCAGTTCAACGCGCTCGCCGAGAAGCGCGAGGTCGCCGAGGTGCGCACCATGCAGAAGCGGGTGCGGATCCGCGACGTCGCGGTGCTGATGTACACGTCGGGGACGACCTCGCGGCCGAAGGGCTGCCTGCTCTCGCACGAGGCCCTGGTCCGCCAAGGTTCGAACGTTGCCATCACCCGTTTCTGGCTGACCGAAGAGGACCGCTTCTGGGACCCGCTGCCGCTCTTCCACTGTGGCGGCTTCGTGCCGATGCTCGGCTGCTGCAAGGTCGGTGCGACCTATTACCACGCCGGCCACTTCGACCCGACCCAGTCGATCCACACGCTCGCCGAGGAGAAGATCACGGTCGCCTACCCGGCCTTCGAACCGATCTGGCTGGCGATCCTCAACCACCCCGAGTTCGACGATCTCGATCTGACCTCGATCCGGGTGATCCAGAACATCGCGATCCCCGAGCGCCTCGCCCAATTCGAGAAGAAGATGCCGTGGGCGGTCCAGGTCACCTCCTACGGGTCGACCGAGTGCGCGACCAACCTGACCCTGCCGCTGCCCGACGATCCCTATGACGTCCGTATCAACACGCTGGGCACCCCGGTCGAGGGGATGGAGATCAAGATCGTCGATCCCGAGGGCGGCGAGGAGCGGCCGGTCGACGAGGTGGGCGAACTCTGCTTCCGCGGCTACTCACGCTTCGAGGGCTACTACAAAGACCCCGAGCAGACGGCGGCGACCGTCGATGACGACGGCTGGTTCCACACCGGCGACCTCGGCTCGGTCGATGACGGTGGGCACCTGCGCTACGCCGGACGGTTGAAGGACATGCTCAAGGTCGGCGGCGAGAACGTCTCGGCCCTCGAGGTCGAGGACTATCTGGCGAGCCACCCCGCGGTGGAAATCGTCCAGGTGGTCGCCGCTCCCGACGATCGTTATCTCGAAGTGCCCTGCGCCTACATCGAACTGAAACAGGGTGCGAGCGCAACCGAGGAGGAGCTGATCGCCTACTGCGTCGGCAAGATCGCCTCCTACAAGGTGCCGCGCTACGTCCGCTTCACCGAGACCTGGCCGATGTCGGGGACCAAGGTGCAGAAGTTCGTGCTCCGCGACCAGATCGCCAAGGACCTGAAGGAGCGCGGGATCTCCGAAGCGCCGCCGGTGGCGACGCCCTCGGTCAGCAACGCCGGCTGAGCGAAATCCGGATCGTGGACGGCCTCGCCGTGCCCGGGTGGCGATGAAGGCGCTGGTCCTGCACGGCCCCGGGCGCCTCGCGGTCGAGGAGGTCGCCGAGCCCGAAGGGCCGGGGCCGGGCGAGGTCCTGGTAGCCCCCGCGGTCGGCGGCATCTGCGGCACCGATGCGCAGCTCTTCCGCAACGGGCCCCGTCGGGGCGATCGGCAGATCCTCGGCCACGAGGTGGCTGCCGCGGTCCTCGAGGTCGGCCCGGGGGTGACCTCGGTCCGCGCCGGGGACCGGGTCGCGGTGATCCCGATCGTCGCCTGTGGGCGTTGTGAGATGTGCCGATCCGGCGTCGGCCAGCTCTGCCTCGAACATCAGAGCTTCGGGATCTGGCACAGCTGGGGAGGATTCGGCGAGCGCGCCCTGGTCGCCGAGACGCAGCTCGTCCCGATGCCGGAAGGGATGACCTGGGAGCAGGGGGCAATGATCGAGCCTCTCTGCGTCGCCTCCAACGGCGTCGCCCGCGGCGGGCTGGCGCCGGGAGGGCGCCTGCTGATCCTCGGGGGCGGCCCGATCGGCGCTCTCGCGGCGCTGCACGCCGAGGCGGCGGGCGCCGGTCAGATTCTTGTCTGCGAGCCCAACCCGGGTCGCGCCGAGCTGATCGCCGGGCTCGGCTTCGAGGCCGTCGACCCCGGCGCGGTCGACGTCGCCGAGCTTTGTCGCGAGCGCTCCGACGGCCTCGGCTTCGACGTCGCCGTCGACTGTGCGGGGAGCCCCGCCGCCTTCGGGACTGCCTTCGATGCGATCAAGCCGACCGGGACCGTCGCGGTGGTCGCGATCCACCACCAGCCCGTTCAGCTCGACCTCGAGCGGGTCTTGCACCGCGGCTTGACGATCGCCGGGGCGGTCGCCTACCCGCTGCAGTCATGGGGCCGTCGCGCCGAGCAGATCGCCGCCGGTCGCATCGACGTCGAACGGGTCGTCACGTCACGCGCCTCGCTGGGGGACGCGGTCGCCGCTGTGGAGGGCCTCGCCGCCGGTGACAGCGGCGATCTCAAGGTCCTGATCGACGTCGGTTAGACGCCGAGGGCCTTGCGGGCGTAGGCGATGTCGTACCAGTTCGACATGCGCGCGATCTTGCCGTCGCGCAGATCGAAGAGGTCGACCGCCTCGAACCGCACCTCGCGGCCGTCGGCGGTGGTGCCGAGGAAGAGGACCTCGGCGGTGATCACGTCACCGGCGACGATCAGCCGGACCGGCCGATCCTCGTGCTCGGTCCAGGGGGCGAAGAGCTTTTCGAAGTAGCCGAGCACCTCCTCGCGGCCGTCGCGGGGACGGCCACCGACGGCGCGCAGCCCGGCATCCTCGGTCCAGAGCTTGCGCATTCCTTCCCAGTCCTCCTCATCGAGGCAGCGGAAGTAGTCGCGGACGGTCTCTTCGTTCGTCATCGTCACTTTCTTAAAGGTCGAAGGGGCTGCCGCCGTCGGCGAGGGGAGCCTTGCGGGTCTTGTCGAATTCGAAGCCCGCGGGCTTGATCAGCTCCGCGGTGACCCGGGGCTTGCGGCCGGGCCCGTAGTAGCGGCCGTCGAGTGGCCAGGCGAAGCCTTCGAGCTCATCGGTCCCCTTGCCGAGGATCTCGCCGGTCTCCTCGAAG
>Ga0134126_10006613_pt1 | contig 14523 bp, 14 predicted proteins | sample KB31752_FD_96881 | JGI IMG/M metagenome (GOLD analysis project Ga0134126, IMG submission 96881) | Terrestrial soil microbial communities with excess Nitrogen fertilizer from Kellogg Biological Station, Michigan, USA - KB3-175-2 | ecosystem: Environmental > Terrestrial > Soil > Unclassified ... | reverse complement strand
CCCCGATGAGCATATCCTTCGTTTTGACCGGCGAGTCTTTTTGAAAACGGGGCATTGACACTCTCCGTAAACTATGTTTACCATAATTTCATGGTAAACATAGTTTACCAAAAGAGAACCAAATGAAACAGCAGACCGTCACGGAACCCAGTACCGCTCGCTCTGAGCGGGACGCAAATGAAACCGAAGCCGCGTCGCGGCCAAACCAGGTGAGGTACGTGCCCGCTGGATCAGGTCCGGCCTACTGGGGTCCCGGAAGCCGGATGACGTTTCTCCTGACTGGCAAAAAGACAAAGGGAGCCTTTTTCCTGTCGGAGATATTCGTTCCGCCCGGAGGAGGTCCACCGCCGCACATCCACTACCGCGAAGATGAATCGTTCCACGTTCTCGAAGGCACGCTGACGATTCAGATCGGCGAGGATATCCTCACTGCATCGCCTGGAGATTCGGTTTACCTTCCTCGTGGAATCGTTCATTCCTTCAAGAACACCGGCGATGTGGATGCGAAAGTCTTGGTTTTAATCACCCCGGCGGGCCTTGAGAACTTCTTTGCTGAAGTGTTCGACCCGGCCGCGGATCGTTCCACCGCTCCGCCCTTCAACAAAGAGGTGATCGCTCGGTCGCTTGCGTCTGCGCCCAGGTATGGACTAGTGCTTCTTCCCCCGGCATAACAGCCCGGAAACAGAATCTATGAAAAGGAGATCCACATGACACCGCGGATCACCGATCTATCCAATGCAGCCCTGCGCGTCAATCCCGCCGAAGAAACGATCCGTCTCGGGCCGCTTGCGGTGAGGTTCCTGATTGTCGGTGAGAACTCGGCTGGGTCCATCGCGGCGTTTGAGGTCGTTGTCCCCGGCGCGCAGCGCCTGATGGCTCCAGCCCACAGCCACGAACACTTCGAGGAGACCATCTACGGTGTCGACGGCGTGTTGACCTGGACGGTGGACAACAAGCAGATCGACGTGGCGCCGGGGCAGGGACTCTGCATTCCCCGCGGCACCGTTCACCGCTTCGATAACAACACAAGACAGGACGCGAAGGTGCTCTGCCTGATCACGCCGGCAGTGCTCGGTCCGCAGTTTTTCCGCGAGTCTGCCGAGGTGATCAATGCTGCGGCGGGTGGTCCGCCGGACAGGGCGAAGATGGCAGAGATCATGCTCCGCCACGGCCTAACGCCAGTTGCACCTCCGGCACAGTCGTAGAGCCCGAAGGGTGCGCAGATTGGAAGTTGCGTTCGCGGTGAGCGGGGTTCGCATTCCTCGCCATTCTGATATTAAGGATGAATTATAGGAGTCAGGGTTCCGAAAAGGCCATGCGCCTCATCATCAATTCCTGCTGCGAAGAACAGTGTATTCGTGGGGCCGTTGTTGGGCGCGGCGGCACCGAACGCAATGGCCCAAAGGCCAGGAATCATGATTGGGCCCTTCGCGCCGAGCAGAAATCCCATGAATGCGCCCGTGGTGGGATCGAAGGCCGCAATTTGGCCACTACCAAAGTTGCCTACCAGGACGTCCTTGCTGAAATGGCCGAAATTAGCGGGGGCCACTGCGACGCCCCACGGCGCGTTCAACCACGGACCGTGTTGGAATTTCATGAGCAGATGGCCGCCACTATCGAATTCGTCGACAAAGCCCAGCCCTCGGCCATCCACTTCATCCGTCCCACCACTCTGCTCAGCGAAGCCGACAAAGATATTGCCGCCGACATTTTGAATACCGAATGGCGCGTAACCCTCTGGTAGAGAGGCATCAATAAAGCCGCCTGGCACGGTGGTGGGCTGCCAGTTGGAATCGAAAACGTCTACCTTGCCCGTCTTGAAGTTTGCCGCATAGATCAGGGTCGAGCTATCAAGGCTGGCGATCGCCAACCCTTTGTAAACAGCCGTACCAGAATTGTCGATCTCAAGAATCGCATGGGTTGCGTCGACAGTAGGACTCCAGCCGGAAATGGTGCCGTCCTCAGTATCGAAGATGAAGAGGGCGGGCGCGGATGCGGTCCCGTTGCTTACTGCAAATCCGACACCACCACTGAAGACGATGCCCGTTGGCGTGCTCGTCTCCGTGCTGCCAGTAGGAGGCGGAATGGTTACGACGAAAGACTGCTTCATTCCACTGCTGTTGTAAATCGTGGACTTTCCCGTGCCATTGTCATTCACCCACCAGGGGCTGGTCGCGCTTCGCGCGATGCCCCAGGAATTGACGAGATCAGGATCGGTTGTCGCAGCGAGGCCAGGCACGTCAGAAACTAAATTGGTCTGCTGATAATGCTGTGCGGCCGCGAAAGTGGGCAATAGTAGGGCCGCGGTGATCACGAATGCGAAATACGCGTGTGTAGTCCTCTTAGACGTTTGCATTTGTTCCTCTCTCCTCGGGATGTGTTCAATTGATGAGCACAGCAGACGGCATCGTTCCCAGTACAGTGTCCTCTGCGGCAGGCATTCCAGCCTGAACTTTGAAGGGTGGATCCTGGAAGGAGAACCCACAGCAGGGGTCGTGCAGAACGGGCACGCTCGGATCAGGACCGCTCAAAACATCTGTGTATGTGGGTGGAATGTGGCACCTCGAACAGCCGGTAGCGCCGTTGAACAGTTGCTGACCGCGTTTCGCGGCCGCATGTCGTTAACCAGAGGCAGCAGCCGCTTTCGCGTGGCTTGCGTGATCATGCGTGTAAGCAAGCAACACAGCAACGACTGCAAAGAAAGGAGCGAGCCAAGCCGACTGCAAAGAAAGGAGCGAGCCAAGCGAAGAACGCGCGGCGTATCAGCCTCCCGCTACTTTCCCGGATGCGCCTGCCCGAGAAAAGGTTGTCATCTAAAAACACAAGCACACGCGAACATCGGCGGGCAATGGAAGCCACTTGGAATGAAGGCCAAACGGTTAGCAAGTATAGAAAATTCAAGTGCAGCGTCCCCCCCAAAAAAGAGAACAGAGCTATTTGATCGTTGCCTCTATTTGGCGAGAACAGGAAAAAGAGACGAGGTAGACCGGGTCTCCTGATGCTGGCTTTTCGTTTATTCAGAATGCGCGCTTGCACCAATCCTTCCATTTTTTCCGGGACAGGGTTAGTCCTAATAAGGCGGCTTGTGGTCAGTAATCGGCCCTGCTCAATGAGTGCCTTGGCGATTTATCGTCAATTGTGAATCTCTGACGATCAGCGTGCGGCTACAGTTCTAAGGCGACTGTTGGTTACCCCCGCGCCAATTTGAGGTCGGCGTTTAACATACCAAGAACGGTAGATACAACGTGAGGAGACGATCGATTTTGTCTTTACGCCACATAATCATATGTTCCTTGTGTGTCCTGAGCCTGCCATTCTGCTTCGCCGCAGATAACCCGCCGAAGGCAGACACAATATATTTCAACGGCGACATCATCACCATGTGGGATCGGTATCCGAATGTGCAGGCAGTTGCGATTCGGGGCGATCGATTTGTCGCCGCCGGTACAAATACCGACGTGCTAAAGACGGCGGGACCCGGCACCCAAAAGATCAATCTCCACGGGCAATCTGTGATTCCGGGCCTGATCTCGGGGCATGTCCACCCCATCGATGCCGCACTCAGTGAGATCGATGGCCCTTTACCGCCCTTTTACAACGTTGCAGATATACAGGCTTATATTCGCGAACAGGCCGGGAAATTGCCGTCTGGCCAGATCATCCGTGTTCCAACCGTGTTTGCAACACGGCTGGCTGAACGCCGCTACCCAACCCGGCAAGAGATTGACGCCGCAGCCGGCGGACGCGGAGCCGTCGTGGGTAACGGCTATGCCTCTGTCCTCGATTCAGTCCTGCTGAAGCGCCTGGGCATTACCCGCGACACACCGCAGCCTGCAAACGGCCGAATCGTAAAGGACCGGAACGGCGATCCCACGGGTTTGATCCTCGGGGCGGAAAATCTTCTCGACAGAGTGATTCCACCGATGCCGGTCACGCCAAAGGAACGGCTATGGGCACTGAAAAGCATGTTGCAGCATTACAACGCAGTTGGGCTTACCGGTATTGACGATCGCCTGGAAGGCCCTGCCGGGTTCCGCGCTTACCAGACTCTACACGATGCTGGAGAACTGACCGTGCGCTGCTACGTCACTTACTTCATCAACGCGCAGGGGACACCAGCCGACGTCCGAAAGGAAATCGAACAGATCCCATTTGTCACAGGATGGGGAGACAAATGGCTTCGCGTGGGGTCGCTGAAAACTGTGATCGATGGCGGCATCACGATCGGGACTGCATACCTGCGCCAGCCGTACGGACCGCACACTCAGGTTTATGGATTCGTGGATCCCGAGTATCGCGGCATGCTCTACGTGCCGCGAGAGAACGTATTTGCGATGGCGCAGGAAGCGGATCAATTGGGCTGGCAGATGACCTCGCATGTCACCGGAGGGGGCGCGTTAGATATCCTTCTCGCCGCTTACCAGGCGGCCAACCAGACCAGGTCGATCGTAGGTCGCCGGTTTGTCGTAACCCACGCAAACTTTCCCGACAAGCGCGCAATCGAGCTCGCCAGGAAACTGGGTGTCGCTTTTGATGTGCAGCCGGCATGGCTCTATTTTGATGGCCCGGCACTGAAGGATGTCCTTGGTCCGGCGCGCATCAAAAACTTCCTGCCGCTGCGGTCGTTGATAGACGCAGGGGTCGTGGTAGGGGGAGGCTCGGACCACATGACTCGGTTCGACCCGCGACTTTCCACGAACCCCTATGACCCTTTTTTTGAGATGTGGATGGCAATCACACGCAAGATGACGGACGGAAATGTTCTGAATCCCGAACAACGCATTTCCAGGTTTGAAGCTTTGAAGATGTGGACTTTGAACAATGCGTATATGGAGTTTTCGGAAAAAGAGACAGGTTCAATCAAGCCGGGAAAACTAGCCGATATGGTGGTGATCGATAAGAATTTCGCAACCTGCCCGGTAGATGAAATCAAGGATATTGAAGCGCTGCAAACGATCGTGGGGGGTAGAGTCGTTTATCGGCGCAAGAGCGCCCACAAGTAAGGAATCTGGAATGGGTGCCTGGACTGGGGATGCTGCTGATTCTGGTTCTTAGAGCAGTTTTCCTGTTGCTATAGATCGCAATCATCATCGAAGTGCCGTTTTTCCTTAAGGAAAAACGGAGTGGAGATCTTCGCTTCAATATACACCCACAGGAAAACTGCTCTAACTCCTGGATCGTCCGCAGATCGGAAGTTGCGCTCGCGATGAGCCGGGTTCGCGCGAAGATCTTCGCAGCGGTCCCGGGAGGAGCTTGCGGCGGGGAAATCAGGCGATTCGCTCGATCTCCACTTTTTCGATCACGACTGGCTTGCGCGGTTTGTCGCTGCGGTCGCGGTCCAGCTCGGAAATTTTGTCGGCGATGTCCTGGCCCTTGACCACTTCGCCAAAGATCGTATGGTTGCCGGTGAGCCAGGGAGTCGGCGCGACGGTGATGAAGAACTGGGAGCCGTTCGTGTTGGGACCGGAGTTTGCCATGGCGAGTTTGCCGGTCTTGTCAAAACTGTACGGGGAGCCTTTGGTCTCATCCTCAAACCGGTAGCCGGGGCCGCCGAAGCCAGTGCCCGCAGGATCGCCGCCCTGGATCATGAACTTTGGAATGACGCGGTGCAGAACGGTGCCATCAAACAAACGGTCTTTGGATTTTTTATTGGTGGTGGGATGCGTCCATTCGCGCGTTCCTTCGGCCAGCTCGACGAAGTTCGCTACGGTTTTCGGAGCTTCCTTTTCAAACAGGCGGCAGACGATCGTACCTTCCGAGGTGTGGAATACGGCGTAAGTTCCCGGGGTTAGAGTCATAAATTTTCGTACTCCTGATGTGCGGAATTTGGGATGAAAAAATCTTTTTCAAACTACGGGTGGTTGGCAGCCGAAGCACTGGCTGCGGGCAGTGGAGGCAGCGGCTGACCCGGTTGCACAATCGTGACCTTCTTTAGATAGACGGGATCGAGGGGCTTGTCCTGACTGTTGCGCTGCACCTGGGTAATGGATTGCGCGACCAAAACGCCGGCCGCATCGCATTGCCCGAAGATGGAATAGTGCTGGTCGAGATAGGGCTGCGGCGCAACGGTGATGAAAAATTGCGATCCGTCGGTGTTCGGCCCGGCGTTTGCCATTGCCAGGCGGCCGGCCACATCAAAGTTCAAATCCGGGGTGACCTCGTCGTCAAATTTGTAGCCGGGGCCGCCTTCTCCCGTGCCCATCGGGTCGCCGCCCTGGATCATAAAACCGGGAATGACACGATGAAATGTGGTGCCGTTGTAAAGAGGCTTTCCGTGCATAGGCTTGTGCGACGTGGGGTCCGTCCAGTCTTTTTTGCCGGTCGCCAGCCCGATGAAGTTCGCCACGGTCGCCGGCGCTTCTTTGGAAAAGAGACCGCAGGTAATCCTGCCCATTGACGTATCGAGCACGGCGGTGGGGCCGGTGGGTAGCTGGGCCTTCGCTCCCGGCTCGTCGGGGAGGGCCTGGTCATTGTTCTGGCTTTGCGCGTTCTGGCTTTGCGGCGCGGTTTGCGTGGTGGCCGGTTGCGAGCCGGTTTGCGCCGATGCGACGGGCGCGGAAGAAAAGGCGACGCTAAACAAAACCAAAATAGAGAGAGCCAGCAGGGGGCGATTGGTTGCGCGGCACATTACTTTCTATTGTAACGGGTGAGCGCGGAGAGACAAAAAGAACGGCAGGAACCGGCCGTGGCGCAGAAATTACCGACAAGGTAACCGCCTAATTTGCCTCTTTGATACACGGTGGATTTGTGGTAACGGCGTGTAAAAACTACCGGCACCATATATATTTTCTAGCTTCTCTGTTCCCGAATGGCGAAAGTACTTTCCCTTTCGTAACCAATGCAAACGCATACTTTTCGTGCTTTTTCCAAGCATTGAGAGTAACTTACGAAAACATCTCAAACGATTTGGTTGTATCGGAATCGCTGAAATTTATTTTGGCATGGTGCGTGCAGTTGAACGTGCACCACACAATTTCTGTAGACGTTATTGGAGACCCAATGCGCACTTCGCTGCCCCCCGCATGCGCTGCATTGCTTATGTTAGCTTGCGTATTTACTTTTGGATGTTCCGGAGGAGCCCCCTTCGGCGCCGGTGCAAGAAGCAAACCGGTGACGACTCCTCCGAGCACACCTACATCCCCGACCAGTCCGACAACAACGACAACAACAACGAGTCCGTCGTCGCCGTCCTCGCCCTCCGATCCCTCGACGCCGACAGCGTACGTATCGGTGATGATCAGCGATCCGGCCGCCTGCAAGGCACCCAACGGGAAATTTTCGCATGTGTACATCACGATTGCGGATGTGCAGGCGAGCACCAATCCCGATGCGGCCGCGGGCGATTCGAGTTTTGTCGATCTGACTCCGGGATTGTCTTCCGCTCCGCAGCAGGTCGATTTGCTGGGCCAGCCGAACAGCAAATGCTTTCTGAGTTCGCTGAGTGTTTCCCAGCAGGTGCTGACGGGAAATTACCAGCAGATCCGTATTTTTCTGGCTCCCGATTCCGCGGCATCTTCGGTGCAGAACAATGCCTGCGGCGCGTCGTATTCCAACTGCCTGGTGCTGAACGACAACAGCCTGCACGATCTGGCTTTGCCGGCAGCTTCGGCCAAGGGAATCGAACTTTCGACGGCTCAGTTGGTCGGAGGTGGCCTGTCGGTGAGCGCGGGCGATCAGCCGGCGATCGACTTGAATTTCGATATTTGTTCTTCGATTCTGGCGGCGGCAAACGGCGGTTATGAATTCAATCCGATCATGTATGCGGGTCTGATTCCTTCGACCGGCGGATCGATCAGCGGACAAGTTGTCAGTTCGGAGACGGGAAATGCGTTAAAGGGCGGTCAAGTCGTCGTAGCGCTGGAACAGAAGGATTCGAAGACGGGAATCGACCGCATCCTGATGCGTACGGTGGCCAACAGCGCGGGAAATTTTGTGCTGTGCCCGGTGCCGCAGGGAACGTACGATGTAGTCGCCCTGGGAGTGGACGGGTCCAACGTCTCGTATTCCGCCGGAGTCGAGACGGGTATCCAAAACGGCCAGATGGCGGGGAAGATTCCGCTGGTGCCGGGTACGACGCAGGGAACGTTGAACGGGATGGTAACCACGCAGAATGCTAGCCTCCCCCCGGCAGGCATCCCGGTCGCGGTGCAGGCAAGCGCTCTGGAGCAGATCGCGGGTGGAACGACGATTACTGTGCCGTTGTTGCCGTCACAGAGCTTGTACAACTCCGCCATGCTGACCGCGAACAACGGCAGTTGCCCGGCGGGAGTGGACTGCTCTTCCTTCGCCCTGCAGTTGCCTGCAGTCGCGCCCAACGTTGTCGCATGCTCCGCGGATACGGCCCCGTTCAAGCAAGAGCAGGGAACCGCGCCCACGTATATCGCCGAATCGTTCGCACAGATTCCAGGTTCGGGCAATATTCCGGACTGCATATCGAGCGATCTCAGCGTGAGCTCGACGCTGCAAGGGCATTCTATTGTGCTGAATCCCGACCAGAACTCGACGGCTTCAACGCTTGCTTTTACCCGATGCGAGTGATCGGGTGTTGATTGCAATCAGAAGCCCGGCCACGTGCCGGGCTTTTCTTTTTTTCGATAAGGCTGGGGCGAGATGCTCGATTCGGGGCTAATTCAATTCAAATAAAACATCGCGGGACGGCGGAGACAACCCGCTCGATGTCCGCGGTCATCCCTCCCCTGAGAGGGAAAAGCGAAATGACCGATCTAAGCGAACTGAACAATACTTCCGTGAAACCGGCGACTCCCGCGAAACCGGCGGCCGGGCCTTCGGACGAACATGAACGGGAACTGGCGCATCGCCGGATGGAGGAGGAAGCGATGAAAGCGGCCAAGCGAGCGGGTGAGCGCGAAAATCGCGATGAAAAAGGAAACGACGAGTTCAAGAACATTGGGCCGGTGTAGACAATCCGCAATTCGCTGAATTCCGATCCGGGCCCGCGATCCGGTTGCGATGTTCCGCCGAATCTGGGCTCGGTTTCGCTTTCCGTCGGCGGCTAAAGCCGCATCTATTGCGCGGCGCTTGCGGCACGGCTAAAGCCGCGCCCTTTCCAAAAGGACTCAAACGGGATCACGATCTTCCGCTGCCTTTCCTTGACTCTGTTCCGTCCGCGAACCAATAATAAGTGTTGACTCTTCCACAGTTTCAACACGGAATGCCTGCCTGGTCGGCGAACCGCGGCAATTTTGCGGGGATTCGGCGCGCCGACATGGGGTCGCCAGTGTGCGCCCCAGGCCGGGCGGAAAAAATTGGCAATCTGCAAAATCGCAAGGGGCAATCAATGCAAGGGGCAATGAAAAAGGAAGCATGCTGATCGACTTCGACAGGACTGGAAAAAACCAATGAGCGCAACCGTGTTGAGTCCGAGTCGCAACCGGGCGATACGTTTCTGGCAATCCACGAACGGCAAGAAAGTGGCGATGGCGATTACCGGCGCCATGATGTTTGTATTCGTGGTGGGCCATCTGCTGGGAAATCTGCTGGTGTTTGAAGGACCGGAAACGATCAATGCTTACGCACGATTTCTGCGGTTCGATATCAGTGTGCTGTGGCTGATCCGCAGCACACTGATTGTCGCGATCATTCTGCACATTACGGCGACGGTACAACTGGCGCTGCGCAACAAGCGGGCGCGCCCGATCGGATATTCGCGCAAGGAGGCGATCAATTCCTCCTATGCTTCGCGCACCATGTACTGGAGCGGGCCGATCGTTCTGGTATTCATCATTCTTCACCTGCTGCAATTTACGGCGGGCGTGCTTCATCCTGAGGCGGCGTTCATCGAAGGGGATGTGTACCGCAACATGGTGGCCGGTTTTCAGGTCTGGTGGGTTTCAGCCTGGTACGTCTTCGCGATTGTTCTGCTGGGACTGCACCTGCGCCACGGTTTGTGGAGCATGTTTCAGTCGGTAGGGCTGGCGCATCCGGAGCACACGTTGAGGTTGAAGAGAGCGGCGCTGGCGATCGCCACTCTTATCGTTCTGGGATATATTTCCATCCCGATTAGCATTTTGCTGGGGCTCGTAAAATAAATGACACTCGACGCACATATTCCTTCCGGCCCGATTGAACAGTCGTGGGACAAGGCCCGCTTCGAGCTGAAGCTGGTGAATCCCGCCAATAAGCGCAAGCATTCTCTGATCGTTGTCGGCTCCGGCCTGGCCGGAGGTGCGGCCGCGGCCTCTCTGGGAGAGCTGGGCTACCACGTGAAATGCTTCTGCTTTCAGGATTCGCCGCGCCGGGCGCACTCGATCGCCGCGCAGGGCGGCATTAACGCCGCCAAGAATTATCGGAACGACGGCGACAGCGTATTCCGCCTTTTTTACGACACGGTGAAGGGCGGCGACTTCCGCGCGCGCGAGGCGAATGTGTATCGCCTGGCGCAGATCAGCGTCAACATCATCGACCAGTGCGTGGCCCAGGGTGTGCCGTTTGCCCGCGAATATGGGGGCACGCTCGACAATCGCTCCTTTGGCGGGGCGCAGGTTTCGCGCACATTTTATGCGCGCGGGCAGACCGGGCAACAACTGCTGCTGGGCGCGTATCAGGCGCTGGAGCGGCAGGTGCATGCCCGCACAGTGACCATGATTCCGCGCACCGAGATGCTGGATCTGATCGTGATCGATGGGCAGGCGCGCGGCATTGTGGCGCGCAATCTGATCACGGGAAAAATCAGCGTGCATATCGCCGACGCGGTGATTCTGGCCAGCGGGGGATATGGAAATGTCTACTATCTTTCGACGAACGCCAAGGGTTCGAACGCAACCGCGATCTGGCGCGCGCATAAACGCGGAGCGCTGTTCGCCAATCCCTGCTTCACGCAGATTCATCCGACGTGCATTCCGGTGTCGGGCGAGTATCAGTCGAAGCTGACGCTGATGAGCGAGTCTTTACGGAATGACGGGCGCATCTGGGTGCCGGTAAAGAAGGGCGATCAGCGTCCGCCGAATGAGATTCCCGAGGCGGAGCGCGACTACTATCTGGAGCGGCGCTATCCGAGTTTCGGCAACCTGGTGCCGCGCGATGTGGCTTCTCGCAATGCCAAGCAGGTTTGCGATGAGGGGCGCGGCGTGGGACCGGGCGGGCTGGGCGTGTATCTCGACTTTTCCGATGCGATTGCGCGGCTGGGCGAGCAGACTATTCGCGAGCGCTATGGAAATCTGTTCGAGATGTATGACCGCATCACCGACGAGAATCCATATAAGGTTCCAATGCGCATTTATCCCGCCATCCATTACACGATGGGCGGCCTGTGGGTGGATTATCACCTGCAGAGCACGATTCCGGGGCTGTTTGTGCTGGGCGAGGCGAACTTCTCCGATCACGGCGCCAACCGGCTGGGCGCCAGCGCGCTGATGCAGGGGCTGTCGGACGGATATTTTGTGATTCCGTATACCGTGGGGAATTATCTGGCGAACCATAAATTTGCCAAGGTCGATGAATCGCACGCAAAAGTAAAAAACGCGGTGGAGTCGGTGGAGCAGACCATCGACATTCTGCTTTCGATCAAAGGGAAGCGCACGGTGGATTCTTTCCATCGCGAGCTGGGAAAGATTGTGTGGGACTACTGCGGAATGGCGCGCACGGCGCAAGGGTTGGAAACCGCGATCGGCAAGATTCGCGCTCTGCGGGAGGAGTTCTGGCGGAATGTCACTGTTCCCGGCAGCGGCGACGATCTGAATCAAAGCCTGGAAAAGGCGGGCCGCGTGGCGGATTTCTTTGAGCTGGCCGAGCTGATGTGCATCGATGCGCGGGAGAGAAATGAGTCCTGCGGCGGGCACTTCCGCGAGGAGTATCAGACGCCGGACGGCGAAGCCCAGCGCGATGATGAACATTATTCCTACGTTGCCGCATGGGGATATACCGGGCCGGGCAATCCGCCGGAACTGACGAAGGAACCGCTGGAATTCGAGTATGTCCACCCCAGCCAGAGGAGCTACAAATAATGAAACTCACGCTGAAGATCTGGCGGCAGAAGGGTCCGCGCGAAAAAGGCAGGCTGGTCAGTTACGCGATGGACGATGTAAATCCGGAGATGTCGATCCTTGAATGTCTCGACGTGCTGAACGAGACGCTGATCGAGCGCGGAGAGGAACCGATAGCGTTTGATCACGACTGCCGGGAAGGCATTTGCGGCTCCTGCGGATTTTTGATCAACGGCGTGGCGCATGGACCGGCGCGGGCGACTACCGTATGCCAACTGACGATGCGGCATTTTAAAGACGGCGATTCGCTGGTGATTGAGCCGTGGCGGGCGGCGGCGTTTCCGCTGGTCAAGGATCTGGTGGTGAACCGCCGCGCTTTCGATCACATTATTGAAGCGGGCGGATATATTTCTGTTTCGACTGGGCAGGCGCCGGACGGCAATGCGATTCTGGTCGGCAAAGAGATTGCGGACCAGGCGATGGATGCGGCTGCCTGCATTGGGTGCGGGGCGTGTGTCGCGGCCTGTCCGAATGCTTCTGCCGCTTTGTTTACCGGAGCGAAGATCGCACATTTGACCGTGCTTCCGCAGGGCAAGCCGGAACGCGACCGGCGCGCACTGCACATGGTGGCGCAGATGAACACGGAAGGCTTCGGCAACTGCACCAGCATCGGGGAATGCACCGGTGTTTGCCCGAAGGAGATTGCGCTGGACGTAATTGCCACCATGAACCGCGATTACCTGCGCGCCAGTTGGAAGAAGCCGGAGAACCTGAGTCCTCCAATCGATCCTGTAGTGGAGTGGAGTACGGGGTCGAAGCTGAAGGTTGATCCGGTGGCGACGGATTAGAGACGATATTCGTCGCGGGAGATTCTCCCCCACTCAAGCCAAAACCACCCCAGCGACGAAGACCTGTCGCCGGGGGCCCCGGTCAGGCTTGAATGGGGCATCCCAGCATCCGTATTATTTTTCATTTGAAAATTGACGCAGCAGGGCGCGCAATGCGTGCCCGCGATGGCTGATCCGGTTTTTCTCCGCGAGGCTGATTTCGGCCATGGTGCGATTCAGCCGCGGCAGATAAAACAGCGGGTCGTAGCCGAAACCGCCATTGCCGCGGGGCGAATCCAGAATCAATCCTTCTACGGTTCCGTCGGCCATGTTCCGGCATTGGCCATCCTGCGCGGCAGCGATGACGCACTGGTAGCGGGCGATGCGTTGGAGGGCAGGAAGGCCGCGCAGATTTTCGAGCAGGAGAAGATTGTTGCGTTCATCGACGGATAGATTGCGAGCCGGGTCCGGGTTGAATCCCACAGCGGCGGCGTAGCGCGCGGAGCGAACTCCGGGAGCGCCGCCGAGCGCGTCGACTTCGAGGCCGGAATCGTCGGCCAGCACCATGCAGCCGGGAGCGTGGCGACTATAGGCGATTGCCTTGAGACGAGCGTTTCCCTCAAACGTGGGAGCATCTTCCACGGGGGCGGGGATATTTTTCAATCCGGGCAAGGAGAGAAACTGGACACGGCCGGCGACTTCGCGCGCGATCGCTTCAAAGTCACGCAGCTTGCCTGGGTTGGTGGTAGCGACATACAAGGTGAGCGGAGGCATCGAGTTTGTTTTGTCCCCACTGAAGCCAACCGTTCGACTCGCGTTGTTCGCTCAGAGTGGGCTTTTACCCCAGCGAGCAAAGATCGCTCGCCGGGGACCCCGGCATGGGGCAACATCCGATTGCTTTCCGGCCGATTATTTTGCGGCAGCGACCGAGGCGACGTCGACGGTCGTTCCTGATACGGTGCCGGTGATGACGGCGGATTGTCCGGCAAGGGCATCGAGTTCGGACGCATGTCCCTTCAAGGTGTAAACCTTGTTGCCGACAACCAGGGCGTAGGGCGATCCCATCTTGACGCACTCGCGGGTGCACTTGGCCGCGTCGTCCGTCATGTGCTTGGCGCCGCACATCTGGTCGCTGACGACGCCGGTCAATTTTGTCGCCTGGGCAAATACCAGGCCGCTGGCGATAACGGCGGCGAGAGCAAGCGTGCTGAAGATGCGAGAAGATTTCATCTGAAAATATCCCTCCTGGTGCAATGATTTCTGAGAAAGCTACGTGTGCAGTATACGTGTTGCAAAGGATCACGGTAGAAACGGCTGCAGCGGGCAGCCGTCGCATTGCGGCGAAGTGCCGCAATGTTGCTTGCCCACTTCAACGATCAAGGCGTGCAGCTCATTGGCGTGCCGGGCGGTTTCTTCCCCCGTAGCGGCGGCGACCGTCTGATCGCCGAGTTTTTGCAGCTCGGTATAGCGAGCATTTGGCGGAAGCAGCTCATGCCGGGTCACGACGCGCCGCAGGTATTCATCGACGACGAATACGGGATGGCCGAGCGCGTAAAGCAGGATGGCGTCGGCGGTCTCTGGACCGACACCGGGCAGCGCCAGCAGCTGGGGGCGAAGAGTTTCGGTCGGCGTAGCGGCCATCTTGTCGAGAGAGCCGCCATAATGCCGATCGAGAAATTGAACGAAGGCTTTGATCGAAGCGGCCTTGCGGAGCACGAATCCTGATGGCCGGACGATTTCCCGCAGGGCGGCTT
>Ga0134126_10006612_pt1 | contig 14524 bp, 5 predicted proteins | sample KB31752_FD_96881 | JGI IMG/M metagenome (GOLD analysis project Ga0134126, IMG submission 96881) | Terrestrial soil microbial communities with excess Nitrogen fertilizer from Kellogg Biological Station, Michigan, USA - KB3-175-2 | ecosystem: Environmental > Terrestrial > Soil > Unclassified ... | reverse complement strand
GCTCGAGGACAGAGCAAGCGCCGTCATAGTTTCCCGCATCGATCTGCGCGCGGGCCACTACGCAGGAAACCTGTACCTCTTCAACGAGTGTCGGACTTGAATATTGGAAGCGGCCAAACGAGTTCACGCCAGATACTTTATTTCGTGCCGCGTCTGTGATGTACTTCAGTCCCCGGTTGGTCTTAATCACTGACTGTTCATAGAGGTTGCGTGAAAACAAATAGGCGGCATGCCACTGGTGCACCGCCAGATTGTCATACTTGAGTTCCGGGGCACGCCTGTTTTCCCGCTCTGCAATTTTTCTATCCCACTCGCATCTAAGTGCGACAGAAGCCTGAACTTCAGGAAGGCTCTCATCGAACTCTGCTGCCATCAAGGACTCTGGCGTCGATAAAATTTCCCCAGCTGGAAGATAATTGGTCGCTAATCTCAGATAACAGTCAACTAATCCAGCGTACGCCAAAGCAAAGTTAGGGCCCAGAGTGATTGCGTCTTGAAAGGAAGTTATGGCTTGCTCGAGACCTTCCCTGGTGTGCTTGCTCCAATAGAAGCGACCGCGGAGATAAGCCTGATAAACCTCAGAGTTTTCGGCGTAAGTTTCGAAAGGCGGTTTAATTCCGCTTACCGCATCCAGAAAACGGTAGCCTCGGCGAGGAATTGTTTCTATGTACCTGGGATTGTCTCCCAGGGCCCTCCGCAACATGAAAACGTGCTGCGCCAAATTACCTTCTTCCACGTATTCATCCGGCCAAACCTCTGCCATCAGAACGTCCTTTTCGACTACGTGCCCCATGTTCCGAACGAGCACCAGAAGTGTGCTCACAGCTTTTGGGGCCAATGGCACCAGCCGGCCATCCCGCAAGAGAACGCGTTCTCTTGCATCCAGGCGGAAAGGACCAAACTGAAAAAGATTGCCCGCTTCCATGGCTTGAGAATTTATTAATAAGTTCTTAACAGGTCCCCAAAGACTTGTAGTGGCACAGTCCTTATGATCGCAGCATAGTTACCGAGGATAGGGAGGCCTGACGGGGCGACCATGTTTCGCAGCGATGATAGCTGGTGTTGGAGAATCGAGCAATACCAAGTGTGAGAAGCCCAGAGCGGCAACGCACTCGAACGGACCCACTACTTAAACCGCTTGATTTGCCGCCAGCGACAAGGTCTCTTCACCGGTAAATATGCGTTCTGAGTCGAGGTCCTGGGTCGCCTCTCGGACTGGTTCCTGATTTCAATCTCGTTCTCAATTTCTTAGCCGGCTTGAAAGTATTTAGGCGTTCGTCCTATCGGCGTCACACATTTTGGGTGTTCATCTCCAGTTCGGATTGCCACCCCTCCTGCGCATTACCTGTCGAAACGTTCTGAAAGGTTAAGGAGACTATGACCTACTTCATACAACCAACCTCGCGCAAGACAATGTTTAGCTCGCGGATCTTGACGCTGGTAGCCGGCCTCGTGCTGATCGTTTTGCACTCGAGCCCCGTTCAGGCGCAATGGACCAACGGTGCAAACATTAACAACACCAACAACGGCACTGTCAGTGTCGGTACTACGAGCCCCGGAGGTGACAAGCTGATCATTTCGGGAAATGTTATCGGCGGCAACGTTACCGGTCATACCCAGTTGCATTCAACTTTCGATACTCAGAGTAACGTGATTATGGAGCTTAGCTATGGTACGGCTACGACGAACATTACGCCGTACCCAACCATTGTGCTTAGCAAGAATCTGACTAGCGCCAACAATCTCCTCGGCGCCTTCAATTTTGCTAACCGCAGCATTGCTAATGGCAGTGAAAAACGGATCGCATCAATCGCGGCCTGGACTGACGGAGCAACCAATTCCGGGGCGCTGGTTTTTAGTACTGCCACGGCCGGGACACTTAATGAAAGATTGAGACTGACCAACGGCGGGAGCCTGGGGATCGGCACCGCCACTCCTTCCACTAAGCTCGACGTCGCGGGCACCAGCAAGTCACAAGCGTTCAACCTCAACGGGCAATCGGCGGAGAAAGCATTCACGACAAACTGGAACAACGCCGTCGCCAACCAGAAGGTTCAGGTTTACTGGCCTGCCTCGACACAAGTGGACGGCATTTATGAAATTACGGTTACGGGTCATTACAATTTTTCGAACTCCAATGGCGGTATCCGGAAGCGAATCGTCATTAATGGTCGGGATATTGGCATCATCAACATGCAGGAGAGCGAAGTCCCTTTTCGTCTCGGCTATACCGGAAACACCAACACCATTTCCAATATCATGTGGGATGCCGCTAACAGCCGCTATTACTTCATCGTCTCCAATCTTGATAATGCACAGAATGCAATCACGATTCACGTCAAGTCGATTACTCCAGCCGCCACGCCGGCTAACGCCGATAATCTGAACATCAGCTCGATCTACACCACCGATGCGACCAGCTATCCTCAGTTATTCACCTCATTGATGAGCAGCAACGTCGGGATTGGCACAAACACTCCGGCATATAAACTCGACGTTACCGGGGAAGTGAACGCCACCGGTTTTCGGATCAATGGCGTTCCAATCTCCGGCGGTGGTGGCGCGGTCAGCTCAGTATTTGGACGCAGCGGAGCAGTTGTTGCAGCAACAAACGACTACACCTGGGCTCAAGTAAACAAGAGTACGTCGTCATTAGCCGATCTTCAGACTCGCAGTGCCGCCGATTTATCGTCCGGAATACTTTTAGCAGCACGAATGCCTGCGCTCACCGGTGATGTGACCAGCTCAGCGGGTGGTGTTGCGACCACGTTGGCAAATACTTCGGTAGCGGCGGGCAGCTATACCAGTGCAAATATTACCGTAGACGCCAAGGGCCGAATCACGGCGGCTGCGAACGGCAGCGGCAGCGGCTCGCAATGGACCACCTCCGCTCCTAACATCTATTACAACTTAGGCAACGTCGGTATCGGAACAACGAGCCCTGCCGCCGGCCTCGATATTCAAGCTCCTATCACAGCTGTCACCGCCTACGGGGTCCGCTTACAACAATCGCTCACCGCTGGGAATAACAACGCGGAACTTAATGGCCTTTTCATCAATCCGAGCTTCGTCGACGGAGTGGCGGTGGGCGTCAGGCATAACGCACTGGTGACAGGCGCTGGTAATGTCGGCATCGGATCGTCAGTGACCAGCGCGGGCCTCGATGTCCAAAACAGCGGAGTCCCTGCCGCAGGCAATACGTTTGGCACACGCCTGCAGCAGGTGCTGCCATCCGCGGGAAACAACTCAACCTCGACCGCTCTCTACATCAATCCCACGTTTAACGACGGAGTGGCGGTAGGCGTTCGTCATAACGGGCTGGTGGTCGCCTCGGGTGATGTGGGGATTGGAACCAGCACGCCCGGAGCTGGTTATAAGCTGGACGTGAATGGGAATACGAATGTCACCGGCAACATCAACGTCACCGGCAACATTAACGCCAAATATCAGGACATGGCCGAATGGGTTGAGTCTTCTCAAGTTCTCACGGCCGGCACCGTCGTGGTGCTCGATCAGACAAAATCCAATCAGGTTATTGCTTCATCGCAAGCATACGACACGCGTGTCGCCGGCGTGATTTCGCTACAACCAGGCATCACGCTCGGTGAAAAGAGCGAAAGCAAAGTGCTGGTTGCCACTACGGGCAGAGTCAAGATTAAGGTCGATGCTTCGCATGGGCCGATCCATATCGGCGACTTGCTGGTAACGAGTGGAGTATCGGGCGTTGCCATGAAATCTCAACCGATCAACCTGGGCGGAGTACAAATCCATCGTCCTGGCACCTTGATCGGCAAAGCCCTTGAGCCGCTCGAGCGGGGCGTTGGTGAAATTCTGGTGTTACTCAGTTTGCAATAGTCGTTTTTTTTGACTCTGCATTCATCCAGATGTTCAAAACCCCACGGGAGCGACCGTCATGATGCGCATTTTTGAACCTGCAGTTGTTAAGGCCTTAACGTTTTTATGCCATCGCCCGAGGCGACGAAGGGTTAGCATCTTATCGGAGACTGCCCGGGTGGTCCGTCTCCCGGTACGCCGCGCTCTTTCCGTCTTCCTGGTAATTTCACTGTTGGCAACTTCAACGCTGGCGGCGCCTCAAACAATCGTCGGGGTGGCGACGGAATGGCAATCAAGTCTGGCATTTTGGCTGCGGGCGAACGATTTGCCTGGGAAACTGACCCGCATACTCAGCGGGCAAAGTAACAAGCCTCGGCCTCAGGAAAAACAGGAAGAACGCAACTCAAGAGTGACGCGTCTTCAGATTTATCCTGGGGATAGTACGATTGGTGTTAATGGCCGGATCTCATTTGCGGCCGTAGCTTATGATCTTAATAACGCGACGGTTGGAGGCGTGGCCATCACCTGGCGTGTGCAGGATGTGAACGGCCAGGCCGGCGCCGTAATTTCCACGAACGGACAATTCGAAGGTAAGGCGCCGGGCAGATTCAAAGTGATCGCCGAGGCAGCCGGCCAAACCACACAGGTCAACGTACTGGTCCTGCCTACGCCGGGTGGACCCAACCAAAATGATGTTCCACTGCGCACGCGCCGCGTTTCCTCTCGCGACTTACCACCCCAACTTTCACCGGAACCCGAAAATCCAGACGGCCCGGCTGGCGACCAGGGTCAGGCAATATCTTCCAACCCAAACTCCAGCCGCGAGAGCTCAGCGAAGTTGACCCGGAATCGCGGACCCCGGCGGTTGCGCCAGTTGAAGGCCCATGCCGCGCCTGTTTTGCCTGACGATGGTTGGGGCGATGGCAACTACACGTCTGCGGATGATCCGGGAAACGGACGTGGCGATCCGCCCGGACATCCGGTCGATGGCGGCGCCGGAAGCGGAAACTTTCAACTGTCGGCGCCGTTGGTGAGTTTGCCCGGCCGCGGCATAGACATCTCGCTCAGCCTTTCTTACAACTCACGAGTCTGGAATAAGGCTGGCAACGTGATCAACTTCGATATTGATCGAGATTGGCCCGCACCAGGGTGGTCGCTTGGCTTTGGCAAGATCCTCGATCTCGGAGCAGGTGGCAGCATGCTGGTAGACCCCGACGGCACTCGGCATGCCTTCACCGGCACTCTCGGACCGTCGAGCGGCGGGACACTGTTTACGGGCCATACAACAGACGGGACTCTCATTCAGTATCAAACCTGGAAGAATGCGAGCGGCGTGATGACCTTTGGGGAAGCTAATCCGCCCAACGGGTCGCAGATTCATTACTACGGTGTGGGACCGGGCGGAGTGTTTCCAACCGACATAGTCGATGCCAACGGCAATTTGGTCATTATCACCTACGTAAGTGGTACCGGGCGTATTCAAACAATCACCGATACGCTCGGCAGGGTAATAAGTTTCTTTTACGATTCTCACAATAATCTGACGGCAATCACCACCCCCCGCCTCGGCGAAGGCACCGGAGATCGCACCCTGGTCAGATTAACTTACCACCAGATCACTCTGAATTCTTCCAGCTATTCTTTTGCCCTGACGCCCGTAGTCCGTGACCCAAACCCCTGGCTGATCGACGCTATTTATTATCCGGGAACAGGTACTGGCTATTGGTTTGGTGATACTGATTCCTACTCGAGCTACGGCATGCTCGCCAAAGCAGTGGAAGCACGGGGCATGACTTTCAGCGGTCCCGATCCGGTTCCTGCCGAGAAGGAACCGACTGAGCAGGGAACGATAACCGCGGGTCAGATGACGCGAAAAGAGGTCTACAATTATCCACTGTTCGTGGGTGATAACAGCGGTACTGCCAGCACCAATCTCAGCGATGCTCCCACCTACACATCCATGACCGAAACCTGGATTCGCGACAGTAACCCGGCCAATACCGATTCAGCTATCACCAGTTTTCTGGTGCTGGAAAATGTACCCGATCCTCCTCAGTCGTTTCCGTCGCGCAAAGTGGAGGTCACGCTGCCAAACGGCACAAAGAACATTCAATACTCTTATAACTATACGAATCTTCCGGAAACCGACTCTCGCAAGGCCCTGGATGGATTAGTCTATGAGGATCAGACGCGCGATTCGGCCGGTACACTGCTTAAACGCAGTACGGCAAGCTGGGAAAAGGGCTCCTTCGATTCTCCAAGGCCAATTCGCATCGAGGCAACAAACGAGCGCAGCCAAACCATCGCGACCACCTTCACCTATGGGAGTAACTACAATCAGGTAACGGATGTCAGGCATTACGATTATGATGGAAGCCTGCTGCATTCGACCCGGACCCAGTACCAGAACAGTGTGAACTACACGGGAACTCGCCACATCTTCAATCTGCCGCTTTCGGTCGATATCTTTGGGCCCGACGATACGACGAGAGTCTCGCATACTGAATACCAATACGACGGGCAAACACTCGAGAACACGCCCGGCGTATTTGGCCATTCGGACAATCACGATCCCTATTCGGCGGGCTACAATCCCATTACCGATTACCGCGGCAATGTTACACAGATCACGAGATTTGCAGACGCCATCATTCCCTCGATTCCTGTCGGGGAAAGCCGCCGATTCGATATCACCGGCAACCTGATTAAAACCTCTACCTCGTGTTGCGAACAGATCACCCTCAGCTACACGTCCGACACGCAGTATGGATTTCCTCTTTCTGAGACGCGTGGTTCGGCAACCGATCCCTACGCTCAGGTAACTACCAGCGCCACTTATGATTTTTCGACCGGATTGGCGCTTTCCCAGGTGGACGCCAATGGCCGGCCATCACAAACGAGTTACTTTAGTGAGTCGCTACGGCCTGAGAGATCAAGTCTTCCGAGTGGCGCACATACTGACTACGCTTATGACGACATCGAGATGAGTGTGACCGAGACCACTTTCCTGGAGACTCACCCCACAGACACGACGATTGCCAATGAGAATAAGAAACTGCTGAACGGGCGCGGGCAAGTGCGACAGGAACAAGCTCTAGGCGCAAATAGTGTTTGGGATTTTGTCGATACCATCTATGACAACATGGGCCGCGTTTCGCAACAGAGTCGACCATACCGGAGCGGTGACACCCCACTGCTGGGCAGCATCGCTTATGACTCCCTCGGACGAACTACGAGAATGACAGCGCCCGACGGCAGCTTTACGGAAACTTACTACAATGAATTCGATTTCGACTTAAGCGATAGCTATTCGCCCACTCGTCCTAATGTGGTGGACGCAAACACGCCTGGCGAGACAACTCTCGTCAGAGACGCGTGGGGGCGAGAACGCTGGGGGCGCACCAACGCCCAGGGAAGATTGGTGGAAGTCGTCGAGCCGGCTGCTGCAGGCAATGGCGCCGTGGCCACTGGCGGGCTGGTCACTAAATATGTCTACAACACTCTGGGAAATCTGATTGCGGCCAACTCCATGGCGGGCACTCAAGTCGAGCAAACGCGCTCGTTCAAATACGATTCGCTTGGGCGGCTGAGCGCGCAAAGGCTCGCCGAGGTAAGCGCGACGCTGGATGACGCAGGCATTTATCATGCGAATGGCGGAACCTGGAGTGATGTTTTTACTTACAACGATCGTTCCGCCATGACTTCGCGCACTGACGCGCGTGGTGTGAAGACTGTTTACAACTATGCGAACGATCCTCTCAATCGCTTGCAGTCTGTCTCCTGGGATACAAGCGGCTTTGGCGATACAACGAATCCGATTTTTTCAGCTGCTACAGTGTCATACCAGTATCGGACCAAGACTTCCGGCCCTCAGTTGCTCGACATAGGGCAGGTCAGCAGCGTTACCACCAGCGGCGTTAGCACTGAAAGCTATGATTTCGATTCCGAAGGCCGCGTGTTTTTCAAACGCTTAGTTGTTAATGGTCGTCCTGCTATGGATACCAACTATTCCTTTGACACGCTGGATCGCATTACGGACATTTATTATCCGGCGAAGGACTTTTCAGCTCCTCAAAGTTCGCGCCAGCAGGTGCACCAGGAGTATGACGTGGCGAGCCGCTTGTCGAACCTGACTGTTGATGGGGTCACGCATGCGTCGCAAATTGTTTACAACGCGGCCAGCCAAATGACGTCGTTGAAGGTGGGCGTCAGTGGGTCGAATCAGATTACCGAGAGCTATGGTTATCATGCCCCAACCGGGTTGCTCGACTCTCAAACCTTAACGCGCGGCACGACGGCGCTGCTCAATCTCTCTTACGAATACGTTAATGGGAATGGCAAGCGCACCGGTCAACTGACAAAGATTTCCAACATCCTGAACCCGAACAAAGATCGCGGCTACTCCTACGACGCTCTCGGGCGCTTGTCGCAGGCGACTGGAGGCCCATCAGGCTCCCTCTGGACGCAGTCTTATAGTTACGATCGCTACGGAAACCGCACTGCGGTCGTGGCGAGCGGCAATTCCGCAAAGAATCGGATTAGTAAGCCGTCCGCGAAAGAGACCCTGGCTCAGAATGCAAAGGTTCAGGGCCGGGACTCTGCAAACGGGATGCGCGCCGAGTCAGCCGCAGCGTCGTCAGACGACCCGTTTGCTGCTATTGCCCAGCCAGCCGAGCCGGACGTCTCCCTGCCGACTGAGCAAATCGCCGCTAACATAGAGGAAAAGTCACCTGATTCACTGCGAGCCGGAGTTACTGGCTCCGCTGCTAAATCCCATCACGCTTCACGCACGATGCCACTGGTTCCAGCCGCGCCTCCAGTTCCACCCGTTTTCACCGATCCGGATTTGCTAGCTTCAGGCGGAGTACAAATTAAGGCGCTACACATCACTGAGTTGCGCACCGCGATCAACGACTTACGGGTTCAGATGGGCCTTTCTGCGTTCTCGTGGCAGACGTCGGCGGCGTCAGGGGGCTTCATAACAGCGGATCCAATCCTTGAGATGCGTACCGCGTTGGACCAGGCGCTGGGCGCACCGGCTTCGCCCGGCTACGCTGCCGGCCTGACTCAAGGACAGCCGGTCAAGGCGATTCATATCCAGGAGTTGCGGAATCGTGTGCTGGCTGCATGGAACGGCGGCGCCGGTTCATGCCCGCCGGGACAAACGCTGCTCATAGATCAGTTCGTTAAGAACTTTTACCAGGGCGCTTTGGCTCGACAGCCAAACGCAAACGAGCTGCAGTCATGGACCAGCCAATTGCGGCAGGCTTACTACCTGGGACAATCACAACTATTGGCGACGGCGCAATATATGGGCCGGCAGCTCTTCAAATCAGCCGAATATGCTAATCGCAATCGCGACGATCATTCGTTTGTGTACGATCTCTATTGGTCGTACCTGCAACGACAGCCTGACCAGAGCGGCTGGGATTGGTGGACTACACAGGCGGGCCAGCCGAACGGCCGGGAAACTGTATTGCATGCTTTTGAAGATGCGGCTGATACTGAATTTGTCGCCAAACTTGCCAGCCTCTGTCCGAGCTTTGCTGGTACAGTGCCGATCCCGCGGGATGGTCTGGCGAATGTCTCTTACGACAATGCCACCAACCGCATCAGCACCCCAGGCTTCCAGTATGACGCCGCTGGAAACCAAACGCGCACCGTCCGTGCAGATGGTTCCGCGCAAAGGTTCCAATACGACGCGGCGAATCGTTTGATTCAGGTGCGAGACGATTACGGTTATGTGCTGGCAACCAACACCTACGGCGATTCAAATGAACGATTGATCGCAGACGAAAGTGGCTTCCGCACCTACTACGCTTGCAATGCCAGCATGGAGTACGTTGAGAGTGGCAACTCCATCACACCGCAGTGGTCTAAGACATATGTCTACCTCGGTGCCCGGTTGCTTTCAACGCTGACGCCTAACGGAGCTGGTGGCCAGGCAACTCAATATCACCACCCGGATCGTCTCGGCACGCGTCTAGTCACGAATGCGCAAGATGCCACTTACTTTGAGCAGGTGAGTTTGCCGTTCGGTACTGCGCTTGATTCCGAATCAACCGGCTCAACCAAACGTCGCTTCACTTCCTATGATCGTTCAACAGCAAGTGGCTTGGATTACGCCATCAACCGCCATTACGACTCGCAACAAGGTAGGTTTACCCAAGTAGACCCGATTGGCATGCGCTCGACGAGTCTGCTCAGTCCCCAGACACTCAACCTATACGCCTACTGCGCCAACGACCCAATCAACCGTAGCGATCCTAACGGTCTTGGTTTCTTCAGCTTCTTGAAGAAGATATTTAAGGCCATCGGCAAGTTTCTAACCAATAAGTGGGTGCTGATAGTTGTCGGAATAGCAGCGGGAATAGCCTCTGGATTCGCTTTTTATTGGGCCATCAAAGAAGCTGGCGGAGCGATGGTTGGATTCTTCATCAAAGCCGGGATAATCCTGGCGGGCACTGCGGCAGTATTGATTGCGGCTGCGTTCCATCCCAATATTCAAAGGTACGCTCAGATTATTGGCGGCATAGTGTCTTCGGCGCAAAGCATTTTTGGTTTGCTTAATCCGCGCGTCTTTGGCACGCCACCGTGGAATCCCGAGGCGGGCACCGGTGTTGGAGCGGTTTCCAGCTTCATGGCAACGCAAAGAGGGCGGCGGCAACCGCGGCGAGACCATGTGAGAGAACTCTTAGACCAAATTGCACGCTTGAGGGATCGCCTGGGATCGCGCTATAACGACTTCATTAACCAGATCAATAACAACAAGAATTCGAATATCAGCACGGAGGTGGTGCTTTGTCAGGCGTCGCAAGAAAGTAGTTTTCTCAATCTGGAAGCCGCTAGCTCGGGCTTCACGGAAACAACAGTCGGTTTTCAAGGGGAAATAGGCTTGTTGCAAATTAGGCCGGTTACGGCACAAGGTCTGGGAGTCAATCCCTTCGGATTAACGGACGTAGCCACCAACGTTACCACTGGGACGGGATATCTAACCGGTTTGCTCAATCAAAACGGCGGAAACCTGCGAACGGCGCTGGGAAAGTACAAGGGAGGCAGCGGGCCACTGACTGCCGCATCGCGTCGATATGCTGATCAGATCATACAGTGCTCGCAGCAGGTGAGATACTAGCTCAGTGTTGAAGGAACCAAAATCAAATGACTTCAAGCGAGGTGGTTCTTATGGTTAATGAAGCCCATACGCCGGGCCGGTGGACTGTCGGAAAAGGGCAGTACGTTTTGCTGGCTCTCGTGATGATAGTTGCCGGAACAGTCGGCGTGATTGCCGGAAGAAGCTGGGGAAAGGCAAGTAACGGCACTTCGGATCTTCCGACTGTAAATCAGATCGCTCTGCCGCAGGGTGGACTCCTCTTCAAAACCAGCGAGGGAAAACTTGCGGCAAAGCTGGATGCTGACGAGGGTGGTGGTTTCCTGGTTATCTATAATACGTCAGAAAAGGTCGCCGTTACGATCGGAGCATCCAAGTACGGGAGCGGCGGTCTGATTGGGTTGAGCTCGGGAAAAGGCGCGGGCGATGTACTTCAGCTCGCGGGGCACGACAAGGGAGGAAGCATTAGCCTTCTCAGTCAAAAGCGCGGCAAACGCGTGGTTGAACTTTCCGCGGACGACGATGGTGGGAGTGTATCGGTCAATGGACCGACGGGAGATGAAGCTGTAACGATAGGTACAGATGACTTGGGGCCTCTAATTAACGGCAGAATTGAAGTGTTAGAGAGCGGGAGCGGAAAACTTCTTTGGACGTCGCCCACTGGAACTCGGACAAACCCCCAAAAACCCCGAACACCGAACTAGTTCAGTATCGACACCCTGACCGCCTCGGTTTGGGGGTAGGTAGCATTGAAAAATGCAGCCTGCACCCTGACGGCCTATTAGCCCTCCTTCCTTAACGGTGCACTTGTTGACACGTGCACCTCTGCAAGTTAAGCTGTTACCCCGTGAATCACACGGGAACAAATCCTCCTTCTAATCCAAAAACAAACGCTGTCGCAATAATCCCCGCTCGCTACGATTCTGTTCGTTTGCCGGGGAAAGCCCTGCTCGAAATTGCCGGAAAGCCGATGATTTGCTGGGTTGTCGACCGTGCGCTCGCTGCTCGGAACGTGAGTCGTGCAATTGTCGCGACTGATGATCAGCGAATAATCGACGCGGTGAAGTCTGCCGGGTATGAAGCGGTGATGACCGGAGGGCATCATCAGAGCGGAACGGATCGAGTCGCGGAAGTTGCCGCTTCGCTGGAAGACGCAGAGATCATTGTGAACGTACAGGGTGATGAACCTTTGATTTCACCGCAGACGATCGAACGTGCGGTCGACGAGCTTGGCGAAAAGGGGAAAGGGGAAGGGGGAAAGGATCAAATCGGCATTGTGACGACGTGGGAGCCGATGGAGTCGACCGCAGATGTCTTGAATCCCGATGTGGTTAAAGTCGTTGTCGATGGCGACAGTCGAGCGATCTATTTTTCCCGTTTGCCGGTGCCTTATCCGCGCGATGCGGTCCGCAAGCACGGTTCAATCGAAGCTGCGATATTGGAAGAACCCGCGTTGCTTATTAACTTTCGCAAGCATACCGGACTTTATGTTTACCGGCGCGACGTGTTGTTGGAGTTTGCTGGTTGGCCGCAGTCGGAATTGGAACGGCTCGAATCGCTGGAACAGCTTCGGGCTCTGGAGCACGGCGTAGAGATCAAGGCAATCAAAGCAAGCGCGACGTCGATTGGGGTTGATACCGTCGCTGATTTGGAGCGGGTAAGACGGTTAGTTTCGAGTTCCGAGTTCCGAGTTTCGAGTTCGCTCGGACAAGTTGAAACTCTTGGCCGCGCTTAGCGACAACCCAAAAACTAGAAACTCGAAACTCGAAACTAGAAACTCGGAACTAGGAACTTAGATTTTTATGGGCGACTTGATCGGACTAGCTGTAATCGGCTTCATTATTTTGGGCGCAGTGTTGGCTTTATTGCAGCTCTCCAAACCGTACGAGGTTAGTGTTGAAGAGTTTGAAAAGCGGGCTGCTGAAGCCCCAAGTTTGTTGAGTGCAGGGTTCGTGGGCCTGCAAAAGTTTCTGGATCCGGCCAGCGCAAAGGCGGTTATAGCGCAGGAAGACTTCAAAGAAGGCCGCTTTGATAGCGAGCAAGCGAAAGGTGACGGGCCCGAGCCTGGGGACGACAAGAGCGAGGAGCAGTAGGCAGGAGACAGGAGCAGTCAACAAAAGGCAGAAGACAGACAGCAGAGAACTGAAGACCGAAGACCAAAGACCAAAGTCTGAAGGAAGACAGCAATGACTAAATACATCTTTGTTACCGGCGGCGTTGTTTCGAGTTTGGGAAAGGGCCTGGCAGCCTCGTCGATTGGCTGCCTGCTGGAGGCGCGTGGTCTCAGCGTCTCGCTGATAAAGCTCGATCCTTATATCAACGTCGACCCAGGAACAATGTCCCCGTTTCAACACGGCGAAGTCTTCGTCACCGACGACGGCGCCGAAACGGATCTCGACCTTGGTCACTACGAACGCTTCACCCATGCGCCTCTTTCGCAAGCCAACAACTGGACCACCGGCCGGATCTATCTTTCGGTAATCGAGAAGGAACGCCGCGGGGATTACCTGGGAAAAACAATCCAGGTAGTGCCCCACATCACAAATGAAATAAAAAGTGCGGTGCGGGCAGTCGCGGAAAAAGACAACCCGGACGCGATCATTGTCGAGATTGGCGGTACGGTCGGCGACATCGAATCGCTTCCTTTCCTCGAGGCGATCCGACAGATGGGCAACGAGGAGGGCGCCGGCAATACGCTTTATATCCACGTTACACTGGTGCCGTATATCGCAGCTGCCAAGGAATTAAAGACTAAACCCACGCAACACTCCGTGAAGGAGCTGCGGGAGATCGGTATCGCGCCTGACATCCTCTTATGCCGTTCCGAAAAACCGCTCTCCTATGATTTGCGTTCGAAGATCGCCCTTTTCTGCAACGTAAAGGAATCCGCGGTCATTAGCGCGCAAGACGTCGACACGATTTACGACGTACCGCTGGCATTTCATGAACAAGGCCTCGACGAATTAATTGTTACTCAACTCGGATTTGGCGATCGTGCTTCTCATTCGGAACTTTCGGAGTGGCGCGATCTTGTGGGAACGGTACGTGAACCTTCAGGTGGCGAGGCTTCGATTGCGATTGTCGGGAAGTATGTCGAGTTGGAAGACTCTTACAAATCGTTGCGCGAAGCTCTAACGCATGGTGGCGTGGCAAACAATGTTCGCGTCAGTGTGAAATGGATCGAATCCGAAGGTCTAATGGATGACGACTACGAATCCCGGCTGCGAGACTTTGACGCGATCCTCGTTCCCGGCGGCTTTGGCAAACGAGGGGTAGCGGGAATGATTCGTGCCATTAGTTACGCGCGGAAGAGTCAGACCCCATACTTTGGTATCTGCCTGGGGATGCAGACGGCCTGTATCGAGTTTGCGCAGAATGTTTGCGGACTGAAAGATTCGGATTCGACGGAGTTTGATGAGACGACTCCACAACCAATTATTTTTAAGCTGCGAGATCTCGTGGACGTTGAAGACCTGGGCGGAACGATGCGTTTGGGAGCCTGGCCCTGCAATCTCTCGCACGGTTCGTTGGCGCACGAGATTTATGGTTCCGAAGAAATCAGCGAGCGACACCGTCATCGTT
>Ga0134126_10006610_pt1 | contig 14526 bp, 18 predicted proteins | sample KB31752_FD_96881 | JGI IMG/M metagenome (GOLD analysis project Ga0134126, IMG submission 96881) | Terrestrial soil microbial communities with excess Nitrogen fertilizer from Kellogg Biological Station, Michigan, USA - KB3-175-2 | ecosystem: Environmental > Terrestrial > Soil > Unclassified ... | reverse complement strand
GCGGCAAAGGCGGACGTTCGCATTGCGACCAGGTGGGGTGTCCGGGTGCGCTCAGCGGTAGCGGTATCTGACGTCGCGGTCGGCGCGCCGCCGCCACCTTAGGTAGATGAGTACCTGGCCCTCCGCCAACCAAATCACACCCGCTACCGCGGCGACGGGCGTCTGACCTACCAAGAGAGCGACTAGGCCGACGAGCGCCGTGGCATAGAACACCGCCATGAATGCGGTCCACCGCCGACCCTCCGCCCAGCTCGCGACCTTCACGCCACCCACTTACCCGAGATCATGGGCGCGCATGCGCTTCCGCAGAACCCGTGACGCACTTCCACCGACTGCGCGTCAACACGGCAATTGCGGATATTCATCGGGCCTCAAACCCGACCGCGCGAAGTACGGTACGGCGTGTGCTCGTCAGGCGACCTCGGTGAGACGGCGAACCTTAGGTGACCCCGAAGCCCGTTCAGTGGCCAGGTCGTGGGCCGCCTGCATCGCCAGCCAAGCCCGCGCCGTCCCCACCCCGGCCTCCTCTAGCCGCACCGCCAGGTTCGGGCTGATCCGGGCATGCTCGTGCAGGACCCTGCTCAACGCTACCCGCGAGATCCCCAGCCGCGCCGCGGCCTCACCGACCCCCAGACCGAGGTCGGCTAGCACGTCCTCGCGCAGAATCGCACCGGGGTGCACCGGGTTCTTCATCCCCACAATCCTCACCTCCAGCTCAGTGGTAGTCCTGGTAGTCAACAAGCTCGACATCGCCCTCTACGAACCTGAACGTCACCCGCCAGTTCCCGTTCACCCAGATCGACCAATGCCCCGCCAGATCGCCCTTCAATAGGTGTGTCCGAAACGACGGGATCACCAGATCACCAGGGGCCTGCGCCGCGTCCAGTGCCGACAGGATGCGCAGCAGTTTTGGGACGTGCGCCGCTTGCAAGCCCTTCTTCGAACCCCCGCTATAGAGCCGCTCCAGTCCCTTGTGCCGGAAGCTCACGATCACCCCAACACCGTATCGTGTATCGCTACACGCTACAAGACTGCGACGTCCGCACATCGGCAAATGATTGTGTTTGACGACACCGTTGGCTACGAGCGCATCTTGTCGGTTCTGTACTGCACAACCGCGTGTGTTCTGTAGTACATTACATGGGTGGCGATCAGCTGGGCGGCCAGCGCGGACAAGCATGGCGTCCCGCATGAGGATGCTTTGCACGCGATCGAGCACGCGGTGTATGTGGAAGTTGAGTTCGATGAACCGCGGCTGGGCGGGCGGGTGCGCCCGACGTTGTTCATCGGGCCGCCGCGAGCAGCTGGCGGGCCGTTGCTGGAGGTGATGGTGGAGATCGCGGGCTCCAGAGGCCTGCACATATTTCACGTGATGCCCGCGCGTAAGAAGCACCTTGATCGGATGGGAGAGAACTGATGGCGAACGCGAAGGACTATCTGGCCGCGGCCGACTGGGCCGAGCACGAGATGACTTTGAAGCCCGGCTCGACGAGTGCGCTGCGCGGGCAGGACGCCGCCAAGCGCGGACGTGAGGTTCTTGCGAAGGCGTTGGGTGGTCGGCCTTCGATCGACCCCGATGCGAAGCCGGGTCAGCACGCGCGGGTCCGGCAGGTCCGGGTCCCTAGCGACGTTGATGCCCGCATAGAGGTCCTGGCCGCAGATCGCCATGTCAAGGCGAGTGACATCATCCGGGAGGCGCTGGCGGCCTACCTTGGCAGCGCAGTGAGTCCGGGGGAGAAGGGCGCGTCACGAACTCGCCGCTCAGGGACCTCGGTTCCTGCCAAAGCATCCCGTGGCCGAACGCCAGCAAAGGCTGTGCCGGCGGTTGCGGCGAAGCGCGTGTCGGCGAGCGCAAAGACGGCCCGAACCCGGAGCGGTGTCGCAGCTAAGAGGCCCGCCAAGTGACCTGCCAAGACCGCGTAGGTGCAGCCGGGGCAGTGAGATCGGTGGGGGAGAAGTTGATCACTGTTGGGCAACAAATGGGCAACACGACAGTCAAAACCAGCCAACGCTTTCCAACGATGACACGTGATGAAAATGCTGTGAACTAAGGGTTTTCAACGGTAACCAACGATGTTCAATCACTGTGGGATAGCACTCTCAAGGCGGTAGCGCGGGTTCGAATCCCGTCGGGGCTACAACTAAAAGACCAGGTCAAAGGCCCTGTGCTTCGTCGGAACCGCTCTCGCTTAGCGATCTTGACCACATCTTGACCACACCACACGCGTTGCCCAGGATGACACGAAGTGCGCAGCTGTTACCCAACGGCCGAGGCCTCACTAGCAACCGGATCCAGCGTGCGAGTTAGGCCATGTCATGTCGGATGCGCAGCAGCATTGGCGCCGCACCGCTCCGTTGCGCCGCACGTCGCACGTCGCACGTCGCACCGAGTCTCTCGCACGCGCGAGCACCACTACGGAGATGCGGCGACGGAGTCACGGATCTCCAGCCGCACCGGCAATATTGTTCGCCGAGCGATCTGCTTGCCTTCGATCATTGCGCTGAGCAACTCGACGCCCGTCGCCCCGAGCTCGGCGGCAGGCGCTACAACCGTCGTTAGCGCTGGCACCATAGATCGGCCGACCAAGGTGCCAGCAAACCCGATCAAGGACAGTTCATCCGGCACGGCGATGCCGAGTTGTCCGGCTGCCCAAAGCGCTCCGCTGGCCAGAATGTCGTCGGCACACACGACGGCGGTAGCGCGTGCGCCCTCGTTTCGTAGTAGCTGCAGCGCGGCGCCGCGCGCGGCGTCGAGATTGAGGGCCGGCGCGTCGGCGATCATGGAGTCCGACAATCCGGCGGCCCGTATCTCCTGGCGCCACTGCCGCTTTCGTCTCTCGAAAGTCCACCGCCCGGTTCCCACACCCAGGTAGGCGATTCGCTCATGGCCAGTGTCACGAAGGAAACTCACGGCGTCGCGCATGCCCTGAGCGCTGTCGAGCAGCACGCTGGGGAAGCCTCGCTTCTCAACCTCGATCAGAACCGTCGGGCCCAACTCGGATAAAGAAGCAGCGCCCGGTACAGCGGCGAAAAAGAGTGTGCCGTCAACGAGGCCACGGCGCATTGCCTCAAGCGCACGGCGGTGCTGACTCTGGCCACTACCGGATTCGATCAGCATGACTGCTAAGTCCTGCCGCCACGCGGCCTCCTGTGCACCATGCATTACCAAACCAACAAACGGGTTGGAGATATCGGGTACAAGTAATCCGATTGCCCTGGCCCGGCCGGACCTCAGGGCACGCGCGGAGCTTGACGGCTGGTAGCGAAGTTCCGCGGCCGCGGCGCGGACTTTGTCCTGAAGCGATAACGAGACCCGACCCGCCGCCCTGCCGGACAACACCAGCGAAACGGTCGACTGGTTCACGCCGGCCAACCGTGCAACATCGGTACTCGTCGGCCGATCCGAAGGTGCTGGCACGCCTTGACCGTACCGAACGGCATACGTATGCTGCCGACATTGCGTCATTCGTATGCCGACATCTCGCGGGAGCTACCCATGCATTTCCTTCTCGACGGTGACCCCGGACACGACGACATGCTCGCGATTTACCTCGCGGCTCCTCACCTTGACGTCGTCGGGGTCACAACCGTGTCGGGCAATCAGTCGCTAGAGAAGTGCACGCAAAACGCACGGAAAGTGCTGGAGCTCGGCGGCTTGACCCGACTTCCGCTCGCGAAGGGTCAGGACCGCCCACTTCTCAACGACCCGATATATGCCCCGGAGATCCACGGCCAGACCGGACTGGACGGAGTAGACCTTCCCGAGCCAACTGTCGCCCTCTCGGAAATGACTGCGGTCGAGTTCATTCTCGAGCAAAGCCATCTCCACGACGACCTGTGGATTGTGGCAACCGGCCCCCTCACCAACGTGGCGACAGCCCTCATCGTCGATCCGACGCTGCGGGACCGGCTATCCGGCGTCAGCCTCATGGGCGGCTCGGTGACGTACGGGAATTCGACGCCCGCAGCTGAGTTCAACATCTGGGTCGATCCCGAGGCCGCCGACATCGTGTTTCGGAGCGGTGTCCCGCTGAAGATGTTCGGCCTCAATGTCACTCGGCAGGCATCGGCTACAAAGGTCGAACTGGATCGGATTCGAGACATCGGAACGTCATTTGCGAGGACGGTCGCCGACTTGGTCGAGTTTTACCGGCGCAGTCTGGAGGAGGTCTTTGGTTTGAAGGGAGCGTCACTCCACGACCCGCTGGCGGTGGCGATCTTTATCAAACCGGAGCTCTTCACGATGCAACCGATGCACGTAGGTATCGAACTCAACGGCACACTGACACGGGGCATGACGGTCTGCGACTACCGCCGCGTCGGTGGGGGCACCGGGGTAGATCTCGGAGGCGACGAGGCGATTGCGCGTGGTGCACAACCGAACTGCGAAGTGGCGGTTGCGATGGATGTCCCTGGATTCTTCGATCTGCTGACCGAGACGCTTGCGACATACTCGTGACGTAAAGCCGCCAACTCAAATGGGTGTTCGGCGATAGCGGGGAGCCTGAATGGTCGACAACCGGGTGGCAATTGTGACCGGCGCGGCGCAAGGCATTGGATTTGCCATTGCGACCGGGTTGGCGGCATCCGGGGTACGTGTCGTCATCGTCGACCTGGTCAACGCCGAGGCGTCAGCAGCCAAACTCAACGAGTTGGGCGACTACAGCGCGGAAGGCATCTCTGCCGACGTTTCGCAGCAGCGCGATACCGAGGCGATGGCAAGCGAGGTTGTCCACAGGCACGGCCGCATTGACATCCTCGTCAACAATGCCGCGCTCTTCAGTACGTTGTCGCCGCTCAAGTTCACCGACATTGAAGTCGCAGACTGGCGACGGGTCATGGACGTTAACGTCATGGGACTGTGGCTGTGCTGCCGGGCCGTTGCTGGCGCGATGACGGCACAGGGCGGAGGCAGGATCATCAACATCGCCTCCGCAGCGCAGTTCAAGGGGGCGCCATTTCTCCTGCACTACGTGTCCTCCAAGGGTGCTGTGATTGCCTTGACCAGGGCATTGGCCCGGGAGGTCGGGCCGGCTGGCATTCTTGTCAATGCGGTTGCTCCTGGATTCACCCTCTCGGAAGGCGTGCTCGCGAACGACGACCACGTCGGCCCCATGAGGGATGTCGCTCCGCAGACCCGAGCCCTCGCACGGCACGAACAACCCGAGGACATCGTCGGAGCGGTTGTCTTTTTGGCCGGTTCAGGATCCTCGTTCATCACCGGTCAAACCATCGTCGTCGATGGCGGCTCGTACCTGCACTAGTCACGGAGCGTCCGGAGGTAGCTCATGCACACGATTTCTCTCGACCCCGAGGTGCTCCGCCGGGTGTCTACATGGCGAGAGGTCGAGCATGTCTTTCACCAGATCGATCCCGCTAAGACTGCACACCTCGTCATCGACATGCAGAACGCCTTCACGGCTCCCGGCTCGGAGATGGAAGTACCAGTGGCCCGCGAGATTGTTCCGAACATCAATACGATCTCGCGCGCCGTGAGGGCAGCGGGCGGAGTCAACCTCTTCGCCCAAATGACGATCGATGCCGAGACCGACAGAAATTGGTCAGTGTGGCTGCGCTACTTCTGCGACGCTGAGCGCCGCGAAGCGACGCGCGAAGCCCTCCGTCACGGATCAGACGGACACGCACTCGATCCCGGCCTTGAGGTGCTCGATGGCGACGTTCTATTCGACAAGCGCCGCTACAGTCCGCTGGTACCGGGCGCGTCAGATCTCCACGTGATGCTCGCGGAACGCGGAATCGACACCCTGATTATCACCGGCACAGTGACGAACTGCTGCTGCGAGTCGACTGCGCGCGACGCCATGCAGATGGACTACCGGGTCATCTTCATATCCGACAGTACGGCGGCGCTCTCCGATAGCGATCACAACGCATCGCTGAACAACATGGTCTCGATCTTCGCCGACGTGATGTCCACCTCAGAGGTCGTCGAGTTCCTTGAACACAGCGCCGATGTCAGTCCATCCACCGGCGTCGGCTGAGCTGCGCGGCTCTCGGCGGAAGTGGGTCAGTGCGCGGCTGCAAAGCAGCGGAGAAGCATGTCGACGAACCGTCTCTCGTCGGCGTCAAACGCGACGTGCGCGTTGGGTTCGCGCTTGAGCCGGCTAGCCACGTCGATTACCGTCATTCCCACCGTCAGCTCGCCGTGCGTTTCGACATCAACGAACAACTCGCGGGTTGTGATGATCGACGGATCGACGACCGCCGCGATACACAAAGCATCGTGAACAGGGGCGGCGCCGAGTCTGCTCATTGGCTGCCCTTCGTCGTAGCCACGGATTCGGCGCTCGACGAACGTTGCAGTTGCAGTCGCCGCGGGTGTACCGAGTGCTCGTAGCGCCTCGCAGTCTGCAAGTGAAACGAGTGCCTTGTGGGTGGCGTCGAGCGGCACGAGGGTGACGTTTTCGATTCCGCTGGCGAATACGACGCGGGCAGCCTCCGGATCCGCCCAGATGTTGAACTCCGCAGTGGCAGTGCGATTTCCTGTGTCGTGCGCGCCGCCCATGATGATTATTCGAGGGATCAAGTTCACCAGGCGGGGCTCAGCGATCAGCGCGGCGGCGATGTTCGTAAGTGGTCCGACAGGCACCAGCACGATCTCGTCTGTGGTCGCCCGATATGTCTCGATGAGGAACTCGATCGCAGACGTCCCTTGAGCCTTCGAGGTAGCTGGAGGAATGTCGAGATACGTGCCATGTACATTCGTCTTGCCGGGCATCGGCTGATCGCGTGGGACGGGAAAGTCCGCACGCACAAGTGGCGCAGCTGCGCCGGCGTACACGGGCACGTTGAGACCGATGTGGTCGAACACCCGTAGCGTGTTCTCGGTGGTGATTGGGAGAGGCACATTCCCCGACACGCTAGTGGCTGCGATTAAGTCGATGTCGGGATGCAAGGCGGCGAGCATGAGGGCGACCGCGTCGTCGGTGCCGGTGTCGACGTCGAGAATTACCTTGGTAGCCATTTACGTCCTTCCGTTGGCGAAAGCCGCCCACTCCTTGCCTCTACACGTGTAGATAATCGTAGAACGTACAAGCCTGTGACGCCAGGGTTGATTGGCCTTCAAGAGAGTCAGGAGCAAATATCCGCTGGCAGAGCTCCGTGGACGATGCGGCCGCGCGCGATCACTGCAACGATATTCTCGACCCGCAGAACGTCCTGTTGCTCCCATGGACGGCCACGCATGACGACAGCGTCGGCCGCGTATCCTTCACGCAGTCTCCCGAGATCATGACCGCGCCCGATTGTCTCGGCTGCCCACGACGTCGCGGCACGCAAGACATCCGGTGGCCCCAGCCCAAGGACGTTGGCCATTCTTGCCAGTTCGATCATCTGATCGCCGAACTTCACGTGGTGACCGTTGCAGTCGGTGCCGAGCACGAATCGCACTCCGCGCTGCGCCGCGTCCGCAAGACACGCATCGCGGCGCGGCAGCAGCTTGCGAGCCTTTTCGCGAGCATCGACGCTCACCGGAACTGTGCCTTCCGCGATTGCTTCGTTGATCAATAGGGTTGGCGCAATGCTCACGCCCGCGCGTGCCGCCTCGTCAGCATTTCGAGCACCGATCAGCGTGCCATGTTCCAGTGAATCGACTCCATGCGCGAGCGCAATCGTGATGCTGTCGTCAGTGTGGCAGTGCGCCGCGACCAGCATGCCCAAGGCATGTGCCTCGTCGACGACTGCCGAGATCTCGGCGTCAGTGTAGTTGCGCCACGATGTGCGATCTCCCAACGAGAGTACGCCTCCACCGGTCGCGATCTTGATACCGTCAAGGCCGTTTCGAGCATGCACGCGCACCAAGTGGCGGCATGCGTCTGGCCCGTCCGCAGTCTGTGGACGATCGACGAGGGCCGCTGGCGTGAAGAGGTCGTAGTGTCCGGCGGTCATGCCGACAAATCCGTGGCTCACCACCCGTGCCGCGTCGAGAATGCTCCGTTCGACGGATCGCGAGATTGCGACCTGGGCATGCCCTGCAGCCAGATCTCGCACCGTCGTGACACCTGCGCGCAGAGCCTGCTGGGCATGGGCCAGGCCGTGCAGTACCTGCTCCTCGCGGGTGGTGGTCAGGGGCCAGGTATAGAAATCCACCGTGCTTGAGGCAGCGTTCCCGACGAGGTGCACGTGAGTATCGATCAGGCCCGGAATCATCGACAAGTCTGAGGATGCCGAGGAGGTCGTTGCTCGCACCGACTCCACGGTGTCACCCGTCAACACGATCTCCGACAAGCCGATGGCAGCGTCACCGTCAAAGACTTCGATTCCCCGGATTAACATCCTCCGAGCCTAGCTCCGCAACGCAATCTCCGGGGCCAGTCGACGCCAGTGGTCAACGAGCAAGATTGGCCGCACACGTGATCGCCCCGACGACAATGAGGGCGACGGGCGTCAGCGCTGTTCCCATCCGGTGGAGCAGCCGCAGGGTGCTTCGTGCATGCCCGAGGCGGACCGCGAATAGACACCACGGCAGGAGCAAAACGAAGAACACAGTTGTGGCGACGATCGACTCGCCAAGACCCAGTCGGCGAAACAGAAGCATGTACACACTCACGTTGTCACCGCCGCCGACGATCGTGACACCTGCGACCGCCGCGGTGGTCATGATCTCGAACTTCGGACCGCCGTCGGGATGCGAGACCGCCCACAACCCGCGTAACCCAAGTGCGATCGGTACCAGGCCCACGAGTGCGAGGTAGTGCCCGTGCACGTCGTTGAGCGTCGCTGCCAGGACGCCCGACACTGTGACGATGACCGCGAAGCCAAGGAACTCGCCAGCGAACAACTGTCGACTGATACGGCGTCCAACTACCTCGGCCGAGGCGACGATTCCGACCGCGAGTAGCAGTCCGTCAACGTTAGTGACAAGAAATGCTCCAACTGCGGCCAAGATCGCTAAGGGTGTGCTCACCGCGGATATGTGCGCCTAGCCGTCGTGGGGCTGGCGCCCGAATGCGGTGAAAAGTTGCTCCACAAACAAGCGAGCATTGGCATCGAAGGCGACGTCACAGTTCGGAGGCGTGTTCGCCTGGCTGCGGGTGTCCATCACCGTCCGACCGACCGTGAGCGTGCCATGTGTCTCGATCGCGACATGGAGCCGCCGCGTGGTGATCACGTCAGGCCGAACGAGGTACACGGTGCAAAGTGCATCGTGGACGGGCGCAGCGTCCGCAGTCGCAATGCTGCGACCCTTCGCATACGCGTCAATGCGTTTGATGATGAAACGCTCCGCTGCCGTGCCCGACGGTGTACCCAGGCCGGCGAAGGTCGCACAATCCGCACGCGTCACCAATGCCTTGTGGGTGGCGTCCAGCGGCACCAATGTGATCTTTCGGAATCCGGCAGAGAACACCATGTCGGCTGCTTCGGGATCCGCCCAGATATTGAATTCGGCCGACGGTGTCTCGTTCCCTATGTCGTGCCCTCCGCCCATGATGACGACCTCTGGCACGGCATCGACGATCGACGGGTCAATGGCGAGCGCGGCCGCGATATTGCTGAGCGGGCCTACTGGTACGAGCGTGATCTCTTGCGTCGTAGATCGGAAGGTCTCGACGAGGTACTCCACCGCGCCAACGTCGTTCTGGCGGCTCGTCGGGTCTGGTAAGGGCAGGGTAGAGCCGTGCATGTCCTCGCCGGAGTCCTGAACGAACCGCTTGGGCCTTGGAAAGTCATGACGGACGATGGGACGCGGCAAGCCTCGGTAGACGGGAACGTCGGACCTACCGATGAAATCGAGCACCCGCAGTGAGTTATCGGTGGTGTTGGCGATCGGAGCATTGCCGTTGACAGTCGTGACGCCGACCAGCTCAAGGTGGGGGTGAAGGGCCGCAAACATGATCGCCACGGCGTCGTCCGTACCGGTGTCCACATCCAGGATTATCTTGCGAGGCGGGGTCACGGTGTCCCGATCTCGGTTACAGCTGCGACGACGAGGTCCCAGAACTTCGCGACGTCGAGCTTGGTGGCGACCAGGGTGTTGTGTTCGTCGTTATAGCCGTCGCGGAAGTTCGTGACCGTCATGCCGTATGTCAGCCGGCCGTGCGTCTCAACAACCACTAAGGCGTCCTCGACCTCCATCACAGACGCGTCGATAACGCGGGCCACAGCACACGGATCGTGTACCGGGGGTGCAACCATCCCGGATACGGACGAGTACGTGCTGCCAAAGAACCCGAGCCAATCAACAACGATTTTCGACAGCGGAGTGCCGATTGCGGTGAGCCGTTCGAGCACGTCCGGAGTTGCGGCCGCCTGGTGGGTGAGGTCGAGCCCAATCATGGTCACGCGCCACGCGCCGGCGAAAACCGCGGCCGCGGCCTCGGGGTCGGCGTAGATGTTGAACTCTGCCGCCGCTGTCCGGTTACCACGTGTGTACGCGCCCCCCATGAGGACGACCTCGCGCACCCGCTGAACGATTCTTGGTTCGCGGCGCATCGCCATCGCAATATTTGTGAGAGGGCCGACAGGCACGAGCGTGATCTGGCCAGGTTCGTGGCTCATCACTAGTTCGACGATGAGGTCGACGGCGTGCCGCGGATCCAACGTCACCGTGGCGGCGGGTAGCTCGGGTCCGTCGAGGCCGGATGCACCGTGTATCTCAGCGGCCGTTATCTGATCCCGAACCAGTGGAAACTCGCACCATGCCGCGACTGGGACATCACGGATTCCCGCGACCGTACAGATTCGCAGGGCGTTATTGGTGACTTTCGGTAGTGTTTGATTGCCTGCAACGGTGGTGATGGCAAGCAGCTCGACCTCGGGGTTCCCGTGTGCGAGGAGTATGGCGATGGCATCGTCGTGGCCAGGGTCGCAGTCGAGGATGATTTTGCGGGACATGGAATGCTCCAGGGTGAGAGCGATCAGGACGTGAGGGCTTGGACGAACAATGCTTGGAAACGCTCGACGTCGAGCTCGTCGACGTAAGTAACGGGTGACCACGACTCCGCGTCTGGTCGAGGTCGTTCCGCGTCGCCGGGACGCAGATCACACAAGGTGGTACCGCGAGTCTCGGCGCCCCGCAGTTCGATACGCGTGGGCAACGTTCGATAGGTAGCGAGCGACGGATCGAGCGCGAGTGCAACCGCGAGGGGGTCGTGCAACGGGCAGGAGCGCTCGCCGACCCATTGCACATAGACGTTGAGGTAGTGATCGAGAATCGACCAGGCGAACTTTCCGATTGCCGTGTTCGAATTTTCTATAGCAGCGACCTGCTGCTTGGTCAGGACGGTTTGCATCGTCGCGTCCAGGTCGGCGAGGGTGAGTTTCCACGGCGCCTCGACAACGAGCTGCGCGGCCTCAGGATCGTGCCAGATGTTGGCCTCAGCGGTGGCAGTGATGTTACCCGGAGGCGATACCGCGCCTCCCATCACGACGACCTCGGGGATCAACCGCGGGAGGTCGGGCTCCATGAGCAGCGCTAGGCCCAGATTCGTGAGGGGTCCAACAGCAACGAGGGTGAACTCACCCGGTCGCCTGCGCGCCAGGTCGACGATCTGTTCGGCAGCTGATCCCGGTTTGAGCATCTCCTTAGGCTCGGGCTGACCGGTGTTACCGAGGCCGTCTTCGCCGTGTACCCATTCAGCGGTCTGCAGCGGTTGCGCCATCGGTCGATGGGCACCAACCACGACGGGAACGCCGGTGACGCCGGCAACCTCCAACACGCGCAACGTGTTCTTGGCACCGAGGGCCGCAGGTACATTGCCGTGCACCGACCCAGACGCGATGAGGTCGCCGCCGTTTTGGAGCATGTAGAGCAATGCGAGCGCGTCGTCAATGCCAGTATCGCAATCGAAGAGAATCGGTCGCGCGGTCATGGCGTTCCTTCCTGGGCGGATTGAGGTGGAATGGGCTGACGCAGCTGCTCTCCTTTTGGTTCAGCAATGCCGAGACGTTGCCGTAGTTCGCTGCTCTCGATCTCGAATTCGTTGAGCATCGATCGTTTCGCGTCGTCGTCCAACCATGCGGCGGCGAGGCTTCGTCGGGCCAAGTCGATGAGCAGATGGGCGCTGGCGTCGAGCACGTCGACAGCTATCGCGTACTCGTCGGACAGCGTTGTCGGGAACAGCGCAGGATCGTCGGAAGCAAGCACAATCGGTAGGCCGAGAGCAGCCATCCAACGGATCGACTCGCGACGCCACGATCGCCAACTTCGCCGCGATGTTGTGAAGATACACGTGAACGGAACGCCGCTGTCGCGCATGCGTGTGACTACATCCATGTCCTCCAGCACGAAATAGCCGTGGTCGATCCGCTGGCAGTTGAGTACCTCGAGACAGCTCAAGACGTTGCGAGCAGTCGGCGCATGCTCGCCTGCGTGGGCAGTTCGATGCAGTCCGTGCCTGCGAGCCAAGGCGTAGGCGTCTGCGAACTGCTCCGGGGGCCCTGCAGTCTCGAGATTATCGAGGCCGACCCCGACTACGTATGACGTGGGATAGTCGATCACCTCCTGGACCACCGCCGTCCCCCACGCTCCTGACTTCGATCGATCGATGCCCGCAATCAACCTCGCCGACGTGCCCAACTCACTCGCCGCCGCATCGAGCCCGTCCGCGAGTCCGTCAGCGATGGTCTTGTAGCCAATACCTCTCGCAAGGTACGCACCGACCTCGAAGTGAAGCTCGAGATGGCGCACGTTGCTCTGCTGGAAAGCGTCTTGCGCTGCCTCGTACGCGACTTGCGCGAAATCCGACGGATCTACGAGGACGTCGGCGATCCACTCCGATACACCAAGCAATGAATACCCGACTGTGGTTGGCGTCGGGGTGGGTAGCGGAACGGCGGTATTGGCAACGGGGATCTCAGGCGGCGGTGAATTGATCCGGCTGTAGAAGTGCTCGGGCTCCTCGGGGAACTTAATCCCATGGCGGCGTGCCAACTCTGCAGCTGTCTGCGGACGAATGGTGCCGATGAGGTGGCAGTGCAGATCTGCCTTAGGAACTCGTCGAGCGAGTTCGACCAGGGCCGAGTGCGTTGTCACATTGGTTTCAGCCAACCGTCGACTGCCCGGCTCGGTCGAGAGAGTCCACCATCAGATCCCAGAAGCGGGGGGCGTCTAGCGTCGTAGGCACACTGGTGTTCGCTGGATGGTCACGACACTTGAAGTCGGTGACAGTCATGCCGTAGGTGAGGAGACTCCTTGTCTCGACCTCAACGTAGGCATTTCGCTCCGTCATAAGCGTTGGATCTATGACTCTCGCGATGGCGCACGCGTCGTGGATGGCGGCCGTGGGCGCGCTCCCGATTTTGCGCACGTTGCTGTCGTAGTGACCCAAGAGGTCGAGCACGAAGCGTGATACAGGCGTGCCGAGCGCATCGATGCGCGCCACCACCTCGGCATTGGTACGCGCCTGTTCGGTCAAGTCGAGACCAACCATGGTCACGGTCCAGCTGCCGCTGAACACAGCTGCGGCCGCCTCGGGATCGACCAAGATGTTGAACTCGGCAGCCGCCGTGGTGTTGCCGCGCGTATACGAGCCACCCATGAGCACCACTTCGCGAACAGCTTCCACGATACGAGGTTCACGACGCATAGCGACCGCGATGTTAGTAAGTGGGCCGATCGGGACGAGGGTGAGCTCTCCGGGGGCCGCTAGCACGCTCTCGATAATGAGGTCGACCGCATGGATGTCGGCTAGTTCGACCGTGGGCTCGAAGAACGCTGGTCCGTCCAAGCCGGTCTCGCCGTGAACGTTGGCGGCCAAGATCTGTTCGCGAATAAGCGGACGATCGCATCCCGCGGCGATAGGCACGTCGTGGATTCCGGCCAACGTGGCTATCCGACGTGCGTTGAGCGTCACCTTTTCTAGGGTTTGGTTTCCGGCGACGGTCGTGATCGCGACGATGTCGACGGCCGGACTCCCGTGTGCCATCAAGATGGCGATTGCGTCGTCTATGCCGGGATCGCAATCAATCAGAATCTTCTGCGGCATCGAAATCTCCTTGATGAAGGCACACCTGGTTGCCGGCCCCGTCACGGCCCGCGGTCGACGAGATTAAAAGGTCAGCTGGTACCGAGCGCGAGTGCGACGCCTCTGGCCCGCCGTCGCTGGCGCACCAGGCGGACTGCTGGGCGGCCCAAGAGAACGATGACCGTTACCGCGTACGGCAACATGAGCATCAAGTCGCTTGAGTAGTGCTCGAGCTGGAGCTGATTCGCCAACGCGCTTGCGAAGCCGAAGATCAGGCAGCCAATCAGCGTGCCCACCGGACGAGCGCGTCCGACAAAAATGGCCGCGAGCGCGATGAATCCACGACCTGCTGTCATGTTCGATACGAACTGGCCAAGCGTCGCCATCGCCAGCTGTGCGCCAGCCATCCCGCACAGCAGACCCGAAATCATGACCGTCGTCATCTTGATCGCGCGGGGGTTCAAACCAGCAGCTACGGCAGCGGATTGCTCCTCGCCGACGGCCCGAATCCGCAGCCCGTACTGGGTGTGATACAGCACCCACCACGCGAGAGGCACGAGCAACAGTGCGATCAGTACCAAGATCGACTGACTTTGCAGTG
>Ga0134126_10006609_pt1 | contig 14528 bp, 12 predicted proteins | sample KB31752_FD_96881 | JGI IMG/M metagenome (GOLD analysis project Ga0134126, IMG submission 96881) | Terrestrial soil microbial communities with excess Nitrogen fertilizer from Kellogg Biological Station, Michigan, USA - KB3-175-2 | ecosystem: Environmental > Terrestrial > Soil > Unclassified ... | reverse complement strand
TCCCGCTCGAAATAAACTTCCGCGAGCTGGTCGTCCTCTACGATCCCCACCTTGGTTTCATGCGGGGTGGTAGAGACAAATAGTTCTTTTGTCATGCTGACTCCGGGTGTGCTTCCCTTGGGAAACACACTTTCCGGCACTAGACAGAGATGGAAGGATTGGCGATATAGGCAGCTAGGAACAGAGGACAACAAAGCCCGGGGAGAATGCCCGCGCACTGCAGTCTTGTCTTGAGCTCAGAAATCTTTGCACCTATAGCACTCGCTGACACCAGGTTTGTGACCGCTCTCTCCGGCTGGTCCCTGTGGGCCAGCAACCGTGGGAGGGGGCCGTTACCCGCCCGATGCTTTCCGCTGCAATCCTGTCCGGCCTCTGTTACGGCCGGCAAAGTGCCCTTTTCACGCGAGGGCGCTCGTAATGTGGCAAATCTTGAAACCTGCCGCGCCCCACGGCGCAGCCTTCAGCCCTTGCTGCCCATGCACTCTAATTCACGAACCGGCGCATGCGAATATTCATCACGATACCCAGCGCCAGAAACGTAAACAGTACCGACGATCCGCCGTAGCTCATCAGCGGCAAGGGTATACCGGTGACCGGCATAAAGCCGACCACCATCCCTATGTTGATGAGGATATGGAAGGTTAACACCGCTACCACACCCATGACCACGAACGTGCCGGCGCGGTCGGGCGCCGTTTGCGCGTTCTGGATCAGGCGCATCAACACCATGAAGTATAGCAGCAGTACCCCCATGGCGCCGACAAAACCATGTTCCTCGGCAAAAGCGGCAAAGATAAAGTCCGTCTGCGGCACCGGCAGAAACATGCCATGCGTCTGGGTGCCCTTGGCGAATCCCCGCCCCCAAATGCCCCCCGCCCCCACCGCAATCTTCGATTGAATCACCTGGTAGCCCGACCCCTGGCGGTCAGCCTCGGGTTGCATGAAGCTAGTCAGGCGGTCGCGCTGGTAGGGTTTGAGAACATGCCAGGCCGCCGGCATAGCCATGGCCGCCGCCAACAGGATAATGGTGGCGTGTTTTGCCCGTAATCCACCCAGGTAGATGCCCATGAGGGCAATGGGCATGTAGGTGAGCGCCGTGCCCAGGTCGGGCTGGGCCAGCACCATTAGCATGGGTACGCCCACCAGAAGTCCCGCCTTAATCAGGTCGAAGAAGGACAACTCCCTCTGCCGCATGTCGGCAAAATACTTGGCTACAGCCAGGATTAGGATGAGCTTGACCCACTCCGAAGGCTGGAAGTGTTGTCCCCCCGGAAACTTGATCCAGCGCCGCGCTCCCAGGTACTTCTGCCCAAAAACCAGCACACTCAGCAGTGAGGCAATCGACACCAGGTACATCCAGTGCACATTCTCCAGCAGCAACTGGTAATCCACCACGCTGACCAGGAACATGGCCACAATTCCGGCCGCCATCCAGTACATCTGCTTCACGTGCACGCCCGCGAACTTGGTGTGATAGGTGGCGCTGTAAATTTCCACTACTCCCAGGGCGCAGATAAGGAGCACGAAGGCGAACAGCAGCCAGTCAAAATCGCGGTATGAGACGTTGCGTGCCATAGATTTGAAACGTTACTTCGCTACCGCCGCGCCCAAAACGGAAACCACTTTCAGCGAGTCCGGCGCCTGTCCCGGCGCTGCCTTGGCCCGCCGCAGCGCGGTCCGAGGCACATCAACATAGAACCGCCCGCCCTGCATGTTATTGCTGTCGTCCCCGTGAGGACCGTTCCACACTCCGGCAACTTCCACCCGGCCCGGTTTCATGCCTGCAACCTTAACCGGCAGGCGGCGCTGCTTCTCCACGTAGGCCTTGACCACCTGTGCGGCAATGCGCCCGGCGAACTGCCCGTGCTCCCCGCCTTCGAACAGCACCGCTACGACCAGGCTGGGGTTGCGCCGCGGGGTAACGCCCACAAACCAGGCATTGTCCTTCATGGAATGCGCATGGCCCATGCGCTCGGCCAGGGCGTTGCTCATGGTCTGCGCGCTGCCCGTCTTGCCGGCAAAATCAATTCCTTCCAGGTGAGCGCTGTTGGCCGTGCCCATGGGTGTGGGCACGTTGGCCATGGCATCGGTGATGATCTCCCAGTTCTTAGAATCAATGGGCACGCGGCTTTCCTGGTTGTAATCCATGATCTGCCGGTAATACGGCGGCAGTTGGTCGGGAAACGTTACATGCGGGCGGCGCAGCACGCCGTCGCTGGCGATGGCCGCGATCGCGCGCGCCAATTGGATAGGCGTGACGGCTACCGCTCCCTGCCCGATGCCTACAGAAATGGTTTCTCCCGGGAACCACTTCTGGTGAAAGTTTTTAACCTTCCACTGCTCCGAAGGCATTACGCCTGAGGCCTCCTGGGGCAGGTCGATGCCCGTCTTCTGCCCTAATCCGAAAGCAGTTGCCCATTTGGCGATCCGCTCAATGCCCAGCTTTTGGGCCAGCGTATAAAAGAAAACGTCGCACGACTGGTAAATGGCCTTGCTGATGTTCACCTCGCCGTGGACGCGGTGTTCAGCCGTTACCCAGCATTTGAAGTAGCGCCCGTAGAAGACGGCGCCACCCTGGCAATTCACTTTCATGTCCTGGGCAATGCCTTCCTGCAGGCCGGCCGTGGCCATGATGATTTTGAAAACCGAGCCCGGCGCCAACTGTGCCTGGATGGCTTTGTTGAGCAGCGGATGATTTTCGTCGCTGACCAGCTTGGCCCAGTCTTCCCGCGAAATTCGCACCGTGAAGTCGTTGGGATCGAAAGTGGGGCGGCTGACCATGGCCAGAACCTCGCCGGTGCGCGGGTCCATGGCTATTACTGCGCCATTGCGGTCGCCCAGGGCCTCCTCGGCGGCGATCTGCAGGTCGATATCCACGGTCAGCTTCAGGGGCTTGCCGGGCACAGCCGCCACCTCGTCCAGCGGCTTTACTTCCTTTCCCAGGCTGTTGACGATCACCCGCCGCGAGCCGTTTTTGCCCATGAGCACATCGTTGTAGTAGAGTTCCACGCCCGACTTGCCCACCACGTCGCCGGGGCTGTACAGCTCCCATTGCGGCTGGTTGAGCATGTCCTCGCTGACTTCGCCCACGTAGCCCACCAGATTGGCCATAAATCCGCGGCGCGGGTAGAGGCGGCGGTGTGCCATGATGGTTTCCAGTTCCGGCAGCTCGTTGCGGTGGGCTTCGATAAAAGCCAGCTCGTCGGGGGTGATGTCGTCTTTCAGGTAGATGGGCTGGTACTGCGGCATGTGGCGAAACTTGCGGATGCGCTCTCGCACATCATCCGGCAACATGTGCAGCCCAGCCGCAATTTTATCCACGTCCCCGTCAATGTCCCGCGACTGGTCGCGCAGCAGCAGGGCGGTGAAGGACGGATAGTTATCCACAATGATCCGCCCTTCCCGGTCGAATATCTTGCCTCGGGGAGCGAGGATGGGCACGGTGCGGATACGGTTGCGCTGCGCCAGTTCGTCGTAATACTGACTGCTCATCACTTGCAGACGCCACAGCCCGAAACCGAGGGTGAGGAACACCCCCAGGATCACGTATTGAACGAACGTGATCCGAAGCTGCGGTACTTTGTCGTCGCGGTTCAAAAGGCAGTTCTCAGTTCCCCGTCCTCAATTGCCAGGTTTCAGCTCTTGGCTCTTGGCTGAGAGCTGATCCCTGCGTTCCTCAACCTTAATCTCCAATCGTCGATTGCTTCACCCGCGCTGCTTGAACCGGTCCAGAATCATGAACAGCGGAATGGCTAACACGGCGTTGGCAAAGGCGGCGAAGGCCATGTGTCCCCAGCGCCAAGCCAAGTTCTGGCCGACCATGCCTCGCGCCACCACTAGATAAATCACTTCGTGCACCATGTAAAAACCGTACACCAGCAGAAAGCGCGAGCCGGAGTTCTCCACATCCAGTTTCACGCCCAGGGAGGACGCGCCATAGCCGACCACGGTCTTGGCGATGCCATAAATGCCGATGGGCTGGTGGGTAAGGCTGTCCTGCAGCAGGCCGATCACGCTGCCGGTCAGCAGGCCGGTAACCGGGTTGCGCCGCGACACGGCCAAAAAGATGGTGACCAGCAGCGGCAGATCGAAAATTTCGAAAAAGTGAAAGCGCAGCGGCAAAAAAGCCTGCAGAAACAACGCCACGAGCGGGATGAGAATGCCGGCCGGCAGGCTGAAGCGGTGGACTTCAATCTGCTCCCGCGAAGTGTAGGAAATGTTCACGGCTGCGGGCCCTCCGCGGGTGGGTTGTTGGGCGAGTTCGGCTCCACGCTTGCGGGTGGTTTGGCGGGAGCGGTGGCTTTGGGTGTGGGCACCGGACTGCCCGCAGCACCACCACCGGGTTCAGCCGCATCCGGAACCGGCGGCGCTTGTCCCTTGGTTTTGACGATACCTGCCTCCGTCGCGCCAGCGGCCGGCTTGGACGGCCGTGGTTTCCTCGCGATTGTGCCCGCTGGCAACCCGGTAGAACCGGTTCTGGCAGCAGGGGTGGACCCTACGCCCGGGAGCGCGCCATTCACGGCTTTCGGCGCGATCCTCGCGGCATCATCCGTTACCTGCGCTTGTGAAGGCTTGGGACGCGGCTTGGGCGCCATTCCGGTCTGGGCGGCGCCGGGAACAACCGGCTTTGTGCCCGGCTTGACCTCTTTGCCATTTTTGATTTCTTTGGGAATGGCGCTGGGCGGCTTCATACCCACGGGAAGCGGTATTCCGGTAGCCGGCATTCCCGTGTGCTCAGGCACCGAAGGCAGCCGTGAAGCCAGGATGTCCACGGCGCGCATTGTGGTCTGCGTCTCCTCCGCTGTGGGCTGCCGTTCCACCACTTGGGTAATAACCAGCACTTCTTCCAACTGGTCGAGTTCCGCCGCCGGCTTGATCCTGATTTTTAGAAAAACATCGTTGCCCGCGGAAACGCTCTTCACCGTGCCGATCGGTAAGCCCTTGGGAAAAATCTGGTCGCCGCCGCTGGTCAGCAGTTGATCGCCGGGCTCCACCCGCTCATCGCTCATCATCTTTTCAAGCACCACTTGCCCATTCGGAGTTCCCTTGATCACACCCTGCAATCGCGATTTCTCCAGAATGACGCCGACCCCGCTGGAAGGGTCGTTAATGAGCAGCACTTGGGACGAGGTGGGAAACACACGCAGGATCTTGCCCACCACACCATCGGCAGTGATCACTGCCATGTCCTGCCGGATGCCGTCGCCTTCACCCTTGTCTATGTAAACCACCCGCGACATGTCGCTGCCGCTGGAGCCGACGACCTGGGCGGCCAGCGTCTTGGCAATGAACTGTTCCTTAAAGCCCAGCAGGCGCTGCAGTCGGCGGGCCTGGCCGGCATCCTCGGAAAGGCGCACCTGCTGCAGCCGCAACTGCTCAATTTCATCCTGCAGTTGCCGGTTTTGCGCCCGCACGCCGCGCAAGTAGAAGTAGTTGTGCCAGGCATTGCTGATGCCCTGCTGGACGGCCACGAAGCCCCTTTCCACAGGGGTTACCGCCGTGATCGTCCACACCCGAATCAGCCGGGTGGAGTCCGTGTCGGCGGTGCGCTTCACCTGCACCGCCAGCCCGACTATTTCAGCAAACAGCACGACCACCAGGATGGTGACATTGCGATGGCGGGCGAGGAGGTTTTCCAAGTCAGTTGCCAGGTGGCCAGTTGCCAGTTGTTTGCTAGATCCGTGCCGTCGGTCGTTAGTCGTCGGTCGTTGGCCACAGCGAACCGGCTAGTAAAACGATCCTGCAACACTGACCTCCACGGAAATATCCGTGTACATCCGTGTTGATCCGTGGCCGCTAATCGCGGCGAAGCTTACTCGATCGAAATCTTCCTCAGCAGCTTGAAGTCGCTCAGCATCTTGCCCGTGCCCAGCACCACGCTGCACAGCGGATCATCGGCGATGGATACGGGCAGCCCGGTTTCCTCGCGGATGCGCTTGTCCAGATTCTTGAGCAGGGCGCCGCCCCCGGTGAGCACGATGCCGCGGTCGCTGATGTCGGCGGAAAGCTCGGGCGGGGTGCGCTCCAGGGCCACGCGAACCGCATTCATGATGGTGGAGATGCACTCGCTCAGAGCTTCGCGCACTTCGCTGTCGTCAATGGTGATGCTCTTGGGCACGCCTTCGATCAGGTTGCGCCCCTTAATCTCCATGGTGAGCGGCTTTTCCAGCGGGTAGGCGGAGCCAATCTAGATCCTGATCTGTTGGGCGTTGCGCTCGCCCACCAGCAGGTTGTACTTGCGCTTCAAATAATTCATGATGGCCTCATCCATCTGGTTGCCGGCCATGCGCACGGAACGCGAATAGACGATGCCGCTCAGGGAAATGACGGCGATGTCAGTCGTGCCGCCGCCGATATCCACAATCATGTTGCCGCTGGGCTCGGTAATGGGCAGGCCGGCGCCGATGGCGGCCACCATCGCCTGTTCCACTAGATGAACTTCGCTGGCTTTGGCACGATAGGCGGAGTCCATGACCGCGCGTTTTTCCACTTGCGTAATTTCCGAAGGCACGCCGATCACGATGCGCGGGTGCACCAGCATCTTGCGGTTGTGCGCTTTCTGGATGAAGTAGTTGAGCATCTTCTCCGTGACCTTGAAGTCGGCGATCACGCCATCCTTCATGGGCTTGATGGCCACGATGTTGCCCGGGGTGCGGCCCAGCATCTCCTTGGCCTCTTTGCCCACGGCCTCGACTTCGCCGCTGTTCTTGTTGATAGCGACGATGGAGGGTTCATTCACCACGATCCCCTTGCCCCGCGCGTACACCAGCGTGTTCGCGGTGCCCAGGTCAATGGCCAGGTCGCTGGAGAACATGCTGGCCAGGGAGCGAATATTGCTGAACCACGAACCGTTCTTGTGGAAGCCGTTGGACGATGACATAAACGTTAGCTCTTTTCAAAACCTGGGCTCTCGCGGCCAGCGAGGAGCAGCAGGAGATGGCGATTGTGCCGGTCACCCGGCGCGCAAAACTTGTTTCAGGATGCGCTACTCTGGATTTTAAGTGAAGTTCCTATGTAGTGGCGGGACACGAAAGTCCCGGCACCCCTGGCGAACCTACTGAATCACCACCGTCTTCTGCTGTGTATTTACTCCTCCTCGCGCGTTCTGCGCAGTGACGGTTATCACACTCTCGCCATTGGGCAGGGGCGGCGTGAAGTAGTGGAAGGTGCCATCCGTGGCGATCAGCGGCACTTCCCTTCCATTCACCATCACGCGGGCATCGGTCTCGGTCTTTCCCCGGACCTCAATGACGTGCCCGTGCTGGACGAATGTATCCAGTTCCAGGTTCATGCTCACCGCTTCACTCCCTTTGGGAATGATCGTGAAGCGATTTTTCTCGCTCTCGATGGACTCTTTGCCCTGCGCATCCACCGACTGCACCGCCCAGTAATAGGCGCCATCGCTCAAGGCCGGCACCTGCACATCTGTCCCGCCGACCCGCTGGTCATATACCGTCGAGGAAAAGTAGGGATTCTTGGAAATGCGCAGCCGATAACCGTTGGCATTGGTCATGGGCGTCCAGGAAAACTCCACCGTCTTGCTCTTGCCGGAACTGAATAAAGGCATCATGTTGGCGGGAGCAATCAGGGTGGGCGGCCCGATCTCCTTGGTCTTGACCAGGGCCTTAGCTTCCGACCGGAAGCTGACTTTCTCGTAGTCGGTCAGGTGCACTACTTGGCCCTCGCGGCTGACTTCGCCCGACCCTTTCTTGACCAAAATCTCGTGCTGGTCGCCGCGCGGGTCGTTGTGCACCATGGCAGCCGATTCCGGCGCCAGGGAGGCGGTAGCTCCCGCCACCATCACCCGCGAACTGGACCCCTGGCTATAGGTGGCCGTGGCCAGGTCCACCGTACCGGTAGTCACATTCACCGCCACCTGGGTCTGCTGCGCCGTGGACGAGTTCTCCTCGATCACGATCAGCGAGTCTTCCTTAATGGTGTAGCTGGTACCGTCGTTAAACACGATGCGGGCCATGCCCTCGGACCCGGTCTGCACCACATCGCCCTTCTCCAGCGGCAGGCTGTAGTCGGCCGCTACCCAGGTGTTGCTGTTGGATTTCTTCACCCGGACAGTGCCATCGAAATTGGTGAAATGGGCCTGCTGCGCGATGGGGCTGGAACTGTCGTCGCCCGCTCCGGCATTGCCCGCCACCTTCTCCAGCAGGGTGTTAACCGCCTGCAGTCCGGCATGGGTGGCCTGGGGGAAGATGAGATTGATAATCGCCCCGGCTAGCAACAAAATGACGGCAATTCCCACCGCTACGCTGCGATAGGTGACCGTCTTCCACGCAATGTGGATATTCGAATTGCGGTCGCGAGACACGAATTCAGCTAAAAGGCTCTAAAGTTAGGGATTTCCAGCGAGAGTACCATACCGCCAATGTGCGTCAAACAGGTAATTACCTTGGTGTTACGGGGTTAAAAGTACCGAGTATCGGGCACACTCTGGCGAGCGCGGGCGCTACACTCCATCACCCAATCCTGTGCCGTCTATCACTTGCGACGTCACAGCGCCGCCTTGTACGATGAGTAGTTTGCGTACAGAAAAGGGGAGAGATTATGGCCACCGACACTCTTACGGCATCCATCGGCACCGGCTCCAGTGCCCGGGTTTATAAGAACTTCATAGACGGGGAATGGGTGGAGTCGAGCACCGGCGACATGTTTGAGGATCGCAACCCGGCCGACACCCGGGAAATCGTCGGCATCTTCCAAAAATCCGGCAAGGAAGACGTAGACGCGGCCGTGGACGCGGCCAAGCGCGCCTTCAAAAAGTGGCGCTTGGTGCCCGCTCCCCGCAGGGCCGAAATCATCTACCGGGCCACCGAAATCCTGATGGAGCGCAAGGAAGAGTGCTCCCGCGACATGACCCGGGAAATGGGCAAGGTCATCAAGGAGACCAGGGGCGACGTGCAGGAGGCCATTGATACCGGCTACTACATGGCCGGGGAAGGCCGCCGGATGTTCGGGCCTACCGTTCCTTCCGAACTGCCCAATAAGTTCGCCATGGCCGTGCGCCAACCCCTGGGCGTGTGCGTGATGATCACGCCCTGGAACTTCCCCATGGCTATTCCCTCCTGGAAGCTGTTCCCGGCCATTGTGGCGGGTAATACTTGCGTCATCAAGCCGGCGCAGGACACGCCGCTCTCAGTTTTCAACTTTGTGCGGGCGCTGGCCGATGCCGGCCTGCCCAAAGGCGTGGTCAACATCGTGACCGGCTTCGGCTCGCGCATTGGCGGGCCGCTGCTCGACAACCCCGAAGTGCGCGCCGTTTCCCTGACTGGTTCTACCGACGTGGGCCGCATCGTGGGTGAAGCCGCGGCCAAGAGCTTTATCCGCTGCTCGCTGGAACTGGGCGGCAAGAATCCCATGATCGTGCTGGATGACGCCAACCTCGACCTGGCCGTTGAGGGTGCGTTATGGGGAGCTTTCGGCACCACCGGACAGCGCTGCACCGCCACCAGCCGCATCATCCTGCAAAAAGGCATTTATGACGAGTTCACCCATCGCCTGGTGGAACGGGCCAAGGCGCTGAAGGTGGGCAACGGGCTGGACGAAACCGTGGACATGGGCCCGGCCATCAACGAAGGACAGCTCAAGACCGACCTCGAGTACGTGGAGATCGGCAAGAACGAGAGCGCCAAAATGCTGTGCGGAGGCAATCGCCTGGACAGTGGCTCCTATGCGCATGGCTGGTTCATGCAGCCTACGGTGTTCGGCGACGTGGACCGCAAGATGCGCATCGCCCAGGAAGAAATTTTTGGTCCCGTGGTTTCGCTGCTGCCGGCCGATGACCTGGACGATGCCATCGAGATTGCCAACAACATCAAGTATGGGCTCTCCTCCGCCATCTACACGCGCGATGTTAACAAGGCGTTTGCCGCCATGCGCGACCTGGAAGCGGGCATAACCTATATCAATGCCCCCACCATCGGCGCCGAGGTTCACCTGCCCTTTGGCGGCGTGAAGCAGACGGGCAACGGCCACCGCGAAGGCGGCCTGGGCGCCATTGATTTCTACACCGAGTGGAAGTCGGTTTACGTGGACTATTCCGACAAGCTGCAGAAGGCGCAGATTGACCGTCCGGAGTGACGCAGTTGTCAGTTCTCAGTTGCCAGTTCTTAGTTGAACAAGGCGGCTGGCCACGATTTTCGTTTTTTGGCGTCGGCAATTCGTTCGGGGGCTAAGTGCTAATTGCCAAGTACTGATTGCTGCTGAGGACTGAGAACCGAGAACTGAGAACCGCCCAATGATCATCGGCGTTCCGAGAGAAGTTAAAGACCACGAATCGCGCGTCGGCATTGTGCCCGCAGGCGTGAAGGCGCTTACCGATGCCGGGCACAAGGTGCTGGTTGAAACCCACGCGGGCGAAGAGTCGTCCATGTCGGACAGCGAGTACAAGCAGGCAGGCGCCGAGATCGTCGGCTCCGCCGCCGAGGTCTGGCAAAAAGCGGGCATGGTGGTCAAGGTCAAAGAGCCCATCGCCAGCGAGTTCAAGTATCTGCGCAAGGACCTGGCGCTCTTCACTTATCTTCATCTCGCCCCCCTGCCCGACCTGACCAATGAACTGCTCAAGCACACGGTGACCGGCATCGCCTATGAAACTATTCGCGATGGCCACGGCTCGCTGCCGCTGCTCACGCCCATGTCGGAAGTGGCGGGCCGCATGTCGGTGCAGGTGGGCGCGTCCTACCTGGAAAAGGAACGCGGCGGGCGCGGCGTGCTGCTGGGCGGCGTGCCTGGCGTGCCCCCGGCACAGGTATGCATTATCGGCGGCGGCATCGTGGGCACCAACGCGGCCAAGATCGCTCTGGGCATGGGCGCCATCGTCACCCTGGTTGATTTGAACCTGAACCGCCTGCGCGAACTCGACGACATCTTCAACGGCCGGGTTTACACCCTGGCTTCAAATTCTTACAGCATTGCCAAGTCCACGCAGCATGCCGACCTGGTGATCGGCGCCGTGCTGATTCCCGGGGCTTCCGCGCCGAAACTGGTCACCAAGGGGATGGTTTCGCAGATGAAGAAAGGCGCCGTCATTGTGGACGTGGCCATTGACCAGGGCGGCTGCATCGAAACTGCCCATCCCACCACACACAGCGATCCATCCTATCTGGTGGACGGGGTGGTGCACTACTGCGTCACCAACATGCCGGCGGCCGTGCCCCACACCTCCACGCTGGCGCTCACCAATGCCACCCTCCCCTACGTGATGAAGCTGGCGCAAATGGGCGTGACCAAGGCCATCCAAGCCGAGAACGCCATCCGCGAAGGGGTCAACACGTTCCAGGGTCACGTCACCTACCCTGCCGTAGCGCAGTCGCAGAATCGTGCCGTCAAGAACGTGATGGAGTTGCTGTAGGGCGCGCAGGGGTTCTCGCCCGCGAAACGCGTGCCCTGCGATACACTGCGAGACCTGTTGGAGCGTCCTCAATGGCCCAAAATCCGAGCATTCAACTCCTGCGCCATACCGTGGCCACGCTGGCCTACCGCGGGAGCAAAGCGGTGCGCGGCGCGCCCGCCGAGTTTCAGCGCTTCCAGGCAGCACCGGGCACGCGCACGCCGGGAGAAATTCTGGCCCACATCGGCGACCTGCTGGACTGGGCCGTGGCTCTGGCCGACGGCCAGCATGTATGGCACGACTCCAAGCCGCTGCCCTGGGAGCAGGAAGTAGCTCGCTTTCGCCGCGCCCTGGAAGCTTTCGATGCGCGGCTGGCCAATGGACAGCCTCTCGGAATGTCAGGCGAGAAATTGTTCCAGGGCCCGATTGCAGACGCGCTTACGCACGTGGGCCAGATCGCCATGCTGCGGCGTATGGCCGGCGCTCCCATTCGAGGCGAAAACTACTTGCGCGCCGGAATTGAAGCTGGCCGCGTCGGGCATGCCCAGGCCGCCGCGGTACAGGAATTCGACTGACTCAACAACATCGGACATCGCAATACCTGTGTGGGCGCGGGGCTTAGCCCGTCCTCAGATGGTCCCACCAAAACAAAGGGCACGGCGGAAAGCCGTGCCCACGAATGGAAACTGCCAGGAGCCTACTGCTGCCGGAAGGGGGCTCCGCCGGAGGACAAATCGCGGTCGGAAGCGCCATCGCCGCTCACAATGGGAGCGCTGGTCATTGCGGTTTCCGGGTTAATCAGCCCATCGTGGCTGGGGCCCAAGCCAAGCGCGATCAGAGCCCGGGCATCGGGTACCATCTTGGTCTGCCAGCCATGATCCGCCTGGAACCGGGCCATCGCCAGGCGCGTGTTCTGGTCCCACATCCCGCTGGCCGCACCGCGGAGGTAATTCTGCCGGATTAGAGCTTCCTGGATATCGCGCGTGCGCTGGGAATCGGGCTTCTGCTGGCCGTGGTATTTCCACGCCATGCGGCTGTGGCGCGAATGGCGGCCGCGCCGTGAGCTCACATGCTTTCCCGACCGGTGGGCGGCGGCAGCCTGCTTGTGAACAGCTTTTTTAGTCTTCGCCGCCGCCAACGCCGTCAGCAGCAGCAGGGCTGAAAAAGTAGCAAGTATTCTCCGCGATCCATTTCCCCGCAAGCGATTCACCTCAAGAATTTATGTCACGAAGGCGACGTTTAAAGCACCCCGCCTCGTATACAACCAAGACCCGTAGCCGGGGAAGCCGATAGGGGCTGGCTACCAGCATCATCCCTGATTTGATGCTGGCACGCCAGCAATCTTTCGGCACACCCGCAGGTTACGGAAGTGTACCGCCCATGAATATTGTTCCACCCTGGGCGCCTGCACCTCGCGGACGGACCAGGAACACTACATCCTGGCCACTCTTAAGTCCAGAAACGATGCGGTTGAAGTCATCCTCATTGTTAACTTTCTGCTTATTGACCTCAAGAATAACGTCTCCGCGGTTAAGCCCGGTATCATCCGCGAACGAGCCCGGCTTGACGTCTGTAACCACCACCCCGTTGGTATTGTTCAGGCCGAGGCGGTCCTGCATCTCCTTGGTGATGTCCTGCACGGTAACGCCCAGCTTGCTCTGCGTGGGCTGCGGCGGGCCGCCACCTTCCTCTTCCTCGCCTAAACGCGCGCCGAACAACTTCTGGCGGTCGGCAATAGTCACCGGGATGTCAACCTTCTTTCCATTACGAACCACGCCCAAATCCACCTTGGTGCCAGGCTTGCGGCCGGCGATGTCGGCCACCAGTTCGTCGCCGGTCTTCACCGGCTTGCCATCCACCGAGGTGATGGTGTCGCCCACCTGCACGCCCGCCTTGGCCGCCGGACCGTTGGGCACCACGTTGGAAATGGTGACTCCGGTATTAACCCCATAAACCCGGGCAATGGCCGGAATGGCTTGGGCATTGAACTCCACGCCAATGGAGCCGCGGGTGACGCGGTGTTCGGGCCCAATCAGGTCGTTGTAAACATGGATAACCGTATTGGAAGGCAGCGCAAAACCTACGCCAGCATAGGCGTTGGTCTCCGTCAGAATAGCGGTGTTGATGCCGATGACCTCGCCGGACATGTTGACCAGCGGGCCGCCGGAATTTCCCGGGTTGATGGCGGCATCCGTCTGAATGAAATTCTGGAACTGGCGCGCCGGCACAATGTTGCGTCCCGTGGCGGAAACGATGCCGGCGGTAACGGTCTCCTGCAAGCCAAAGGGACTGCCGATGGCCAGCACCCAATCCCCCGGGGACATGCTGTCCGAATTGCCCAGCTTGGCGGTGGGCAGGGGGCGAGGCGCGTCAATCTTGATGACCGCGAGATCGGTTTCCTGATCGGTGCCGATCACCTTGGCATCGTGGGTCACTCCCGGGGGATCGTCTTTCAGCTTGACCCGGATGCGATCCGCCTTCTCCACTACGTGGCGGTTGGTCACAATGTAGCCTTTGGAATCCACAAGTACGCCCGAACCCAGCGAGCGCTCGCGAATATCCGGGCCGCCGAACATGTCAGGTCCTTGCCCGCCTTGGCCACCCTGCCCGCCTTGGCCTTGGCCGCCAAAGAAGCGGTCAAAAAAGTCCTGAAACGGATTTTGATCGTCTTCCCCACCGCCACCGCCTCCCGGAGGACCAATGCGCCGATGCGGATTCTTGATGGTGGTCTCGGTGTTGATGTTCACCACGCTGGGCTCCAGCTGTTTAGCAATGGTGGTAAACGTGTTCGACATCTGGCGCGGCGACGGTACCTGCAGCGGGGTGGCATCAGCCGAAGAGCTCTTGCCGCTCTCCTGGCCGCGTACGCCGTAGGAGACCACCGTGCCGATCAGAATTCCGACGGCCAGGGTTATGAGAATGGTGAAAGCGTAGGCTGGGCGGCGCGCCGTCAGCCGTGCCCAAAACGTGCGGGCATTCATACGTTGCCTCCGGGAATAGTGCGCAAAACAAGATTATACCTGCCGCTGTTGCCGGCAAAAAAACCACTATTCTTGGGGGAGCTGGAACTCACCATCGCATTAGACGCAAAAAACCGGAAATTCGTTATCGGCCGGTGGTTGTAAAGTCTACTTTTTTTAATGGAACCCGCTATCCTCGCGCCAATTAGGGTCAATCCATATTGCCC
>Ga0134126_10006607_pt1 | contig 14529 bp, 14 predicted proteins | sample KB31752_FD_96881 | JGI IMG/M metagenome (GOLD analysis project Ga0134126, IMG submission 96881) | Terrestrial soil microbial communities with excess Nitrogen fertilizer from Kellogg Biological Station, Michigan, USA - KB3-175-2 | ecosystem: Environmental > Terrestrial > Soil > Unclassified ... | reverse complement strand
TACGGAGGAAGGAAATTTAATAAAGTTGATGATTTCTTCGGCCATGGCATCCGGTGGCATCACAAAATCTGCCAGGCCTGTTTTAATAGCGCTGGCCGGCATGCCATCAAACATGGCTGTAGAGGGATCCTGCACTATAACCAAACCGCCGGCTTTTTTTATGGCTTCTACGCCTTTAGTTCCGTCTGTGCCCGCCCCTGATAAGATGACAGCGATGGCCCTTTTTTTAAAATCTTTTGCCAGCGACTTGAGCATGATGTCGATAGCTGTGTTTCCGCCGGGTTCCTCTAGCTTTTCTATAAGGTGAATGGCCCCTTTCACTACGGTTAAATATGTTTTTGCAGGGATGACGTACACATGGTTGTGCTCTATTTTCATACCTTCGGTAGCCTCAAGCACATTCAGGCTCGTGTGCTTTGAAAGCAGTTCTTTAATCAGGCTTTTGTATTCTGAAGAAATATGCTGAACCAGTATGTAGGCAGTGTTGTCAACCCTGGTATTATCAAAAAAAACGTTTATGGCATCCAACCCGCCGGCAGAGGCGCCAATACCCACCACATACATGCTTTGCGGGCCTGCTTTTTTTGGTTTGGCTGTCTCCAAAAGTTTATTTATGGCTGTGGCTTCGGCTCGTATTGGCATTATCCTTCCTTAAGACAAATTACATCAACAAATATACAATTTTGATTGTCAAATAGGGACAAAGTCCTATTGGGGGTACAATCATAACATGTCAGCTTTCCAATTGTTGCATTTATATGATATTGGCAGGCAAAGTATTGAAATGTTAAGGGGTAAGGATTTTTATATACGGGATCAAAAAAAAGCCCGCACATTTCTGTACAGGCTTTTACAATTGTTTTGTTTGTATATAATTCTTATCCTAGATAAGCTTTGAGGAGGCTGCTCTTGGATGATTTTCTCAGTTTCCTGAGCGCTTTTTCTTTTATCTGGCGAACACGTTCGCGGGTAAGGTTTACTTTCTCGCTGATGTCTTCATAAGAATGAGGAATATTACCTTCCAAACCAAAATACAGGTTCAGGATTTCCTTTTCCTTATCGCTCAGGATACCCATCACACGTGCAATTTCCCTTTGAAGCGACTCGTGCAACAAAGTTTTATCCGGGTTCGGCTCCTGGGTATTTGACAGCAGGGTAAGCAACGTTGTGTCCTCATCATCGCTGATAGGCGCGTCAATGCTCAGGTGCCTTCCTGAAGTTGAAAGGGTTGTTTCCACTTCTTCGGTAGGCAGGTCGAGCAGTTCTGCAATTTCTTCGGTGGTTGCTTCGCGCTCAAATTTTTGCTCGAGTTTAGCGGCAGCCACACCAATTTTGCTCAATGAGCCCACTTTATTCAGGGGCAAACGCACGAGCCTTGATTGGTCGGCCAAAGCCTGCAATATGGACTGACGGATCCACCATACGGCATAGGAAATGAACTTGAAACCTCGTGTTTCATCAAACCTCTGGGCTGCTTTTATCAAGCCCAGGTTTCCTTCATTAATCAGGTCGCCGAGGGTAAGCCCCTGGTTCTGATATTGTTTAGCAACCGAAACTACGAAACGAAGGTTGGCATTTACCAGTTTTTCCAGCGCCATCTGGTCGCCGTCTTTGATCCTTTTGGCCAGCTCAACTTCTTCAGTCGGGGTTATCATCTCAACCTTTGAGATCTCGTTCAGATATTTATCCAACGATTTGTTCTCACGGTTGGTAAATTGTTTGTTAATTTTCAGTTGTCTCATAGGCTGCTTTACTTAGTTGATGCTATTTTAACGTATTGTAGTGATAAAAAGTTTCTGAAAGAAAAGGTGATAACGATGAGTTCCCGGTTTGGAATATCGGCCAAAAATTAGGAATATTTGCAAGTGAATGAACCAAATTACCTGAAAAACGGTGCAAAGGTACCATCATAAAACTATAATGCAAATTTAATTTTCTCACCATGCCCAACGGTACCATAAATGCTTATAAAGACGAAATAGTTCGCCAGGAAGTAAGGAATTTAAAGGAATTAGAAGAATTCAGGCTTAAGTGGCTCAGTAAGAAGGGGGTATTAGCTGAACTTTTTTCCCAAATGAAGGAGGTACCTGCCGGAGAACGTAAAAATTATGGCCAGGAAGTGAATACTTTGAAGCAACTGGTAGAAGAAAGGTTCGCGGTTTTGGCTGAACAGTTCCAGGGCGCTAAGGAAAAATCAAATAAAGGCGATATTGATCTTTCATTAGATGGATCATCCCTGGAGATTGGTTCACGACATCCTTTGACCATTATGCGCGACAGGATGGTAGATATATTTACCAGCCTGGGTTTTGTGATTTCTGAAGGCCCTGAAATCGTGGACGACTGGCACAATTTCACCGCGCTTAATATGCCGGAAGACCACCCTGCCCGTGATATGCAGGATACTTTTTTCGTGAGCCGCGATCCGGATATAGTTATGCGTACGCATACTTCTTCCGTACAGGTCATGGTCATGCAAAGCCAGGCCCCTCCTATACGCACCATTTCACCGGGGCGGGTTTTCCGTAAAGACAGCGATGCGACACACAGCCCGGTTTTTCACCAGGTGGAGGGATTGTTTATAGATGAAGGAGTTTCCTTTGCAGACCTGAAACAGACGCTTTTCTTTTTCGTGCAGGAGATGTTTGGGGAAGGAACCAAAACCCGTTTCAGGCCATCGTATTTTCCATTCACCGAGCCTTCCGCCGAAATGGACATACTTGGGCTGCGCTTTAATCATAAAACCGGGAAAGAGGAAGAAACATGGATAGAAGTCCTCGGTTGCGGCATGGTTGATCCTGCGGTTCTGGAAAACTGCGGTATTGACAGTGCAAAATATACAGGTTTCGCTTTCGGTATCGGCATAGAGCGCATGGCCATGGTAAAATACAATATTCAAGACATCAGGCTGTTTTATGAAAATGATTTAAGGTTTTTGGAGCAGTTTGCGGGGGAGTAAGGAATGAAATTGAACAATTCCACAATTAACAATCAGCCGAATGGTATTCCCCTCCGCACTCGCGGAGGGGTGCCCGAAGGGCGGGGTGGTTGGACGAATAACAATGGGAATAAGTATTAGCGGACATAATTATAACGCAGAGGCCTGCCTTGTTGTTATACTCCTATGAGTGAGGAAAAGAGTTGTTGGGGGCGAAACCACCCCGGCCTTGCGGCCAACCCTCCACAAGCATGGAGGGGAGTTGCTGACGCAAGGGAGTTTAATATTGAGAGTTAAATGTTGCTTTGATATAAATGGGAAAGGTTTATACAAATACACACGTAAAAGAAAATCGAAGAGAACTTCGCAACAATGGTACTCCAGCGGAAGCCAGGCTATGGAATCATTTAAAGAACAGTCAATTGGAAAGCAGGAAATTCAGGCGGCAACATAGCATTGAAAACTATGTATTGGATTTCTATTGTGTTTCTGAAAAATTAGCCGTAGAATTGGATGGTCAAGGTCATTTCACAATCCATGGAAACAGGCATGATGATGACAGGGATATAATTTTGAAAAAATATGGAATCAGAACCCTTAGATATGAAAATAAATTGATTTATAATAACATAGAAAGTGTATTGGAAGATATTAAAAGTCACTTTAAACAATCGTAGGGAACACGAAGGGCGGGATGGTCTGCGAAAATAAACAAGGACAATAAAATATAATGCTGAATGGTTTGGCAAAAAAATGACGGTAAATCTAAATGCTACGAGAGTGAGTAGCGAAACCACCCCGGCCTTGCGGCCACCCCTCCACAAGCGTGGAGGGGAATTGCTTACGCCGGAGACTTTGATACTGAGAGTTAATGAAAAATAAGAAATTACAATAGTTTTATCATGAAACAACTCCAAAACATACAAACCATAGCCATAGCCGGGGCCGGCACTATGGGCGCAGGGATTGCACAAATATGTTCTGCGGCAGGGTATAAGACTATTTTGTACGACCTGAATGATGATGCGATCAACCGTGGCATAGGTATCATTTCTAAAAACCTGGATGGAGCCATTGAGCGCGGCAAAATGGATACGGGGCAAAAGGAAGCTATCCTGAAGAACATTAAGACTACAACGTCCCTGAATGAAGTAAAAGCGGATGTGATCATCGAAGCAGTCCTGGAAAAATTAGACATCAAACGGGACTTATTTCAAAAGCTGGCCGGGGTTAATGATGAGGATACCATACTTGCTACCAATACTTCTTCCATCCAGGTAACGCAGATCGCCTTTGGCATTCCGAACCCGGAAAGGGTAGTGGGAATGCATTTTTTCAATCCTGCACACATTATGAAACTGGTAGAGATAATATCAGGAGCATCAACCAGTGAAGATGTCGCTTACATGATAAAAGAACTTGCGGAGAAACTGGGAAAAACGGCTGTCATGGCACAAGACTCCCCAGGCTTTATAGTCAACCGGGTTGCCAGGCATTATTATGTAGAAGCGCTTAAAATCCTTGAAGAAAATGTTACAGACCTGCAAACAATTGATGAGTTGATGGAGCTTTCGGGTTTTAAAATGGGACCTTTTAAATTGATGGATTTAATAGGGGTTGATACCAATTTTGAAGTTACCAGTTCTATCTATAACCAGTTTCACCAGGATGGTAAATTCCGTCCCAGCCGAATCCAAAAACAAAAAGTGGATGCCGGGTTCCATGGAAAAAAGACGGGGAAAGGGTTCTATAGTTACAAATGAAATTTGAAACTGGAAATTTGAAATTTGGCTTGCAGAACTATAGTTTGATGGAACTATTAACTTTGATTTTAAATTCATCCCATTTGTACAGTCAAATCTTCCTTTAAGGTTTAATATCATGGTTTACCCCAAATTTCAAATTTCAAATTTCAATTTTTCCCATGACTGAACTAATTGCCCCTTCCTGGATCGAATACGAGCTGATTGATTGCGGCAACTTTGAGAAGCTGGAACGCTTTGGCCCTTACATTCTTATACGCCCGGAGCCGCAGGCAATGTGGGATAGGAAATTGAGCGAAAAAGAATGGATTGACATGGCTCATACCAGATATGAAGCCAAAACCAGCACATCCGGCGAATGGCAGCAATTGAAAAAAATATTTACCCCCTGGAAGATTGATTTTGAAGGAGATGGATTTTCTTTAAAGTTCAATTTGAAATTTACAGCTTTTAAGCATATTGGTATATTCCCGGAGCAATCTGCCAACTGGAACTACCTGTACAAATTTTTGAAAAACTGTGGTATTGAGCAACCCAAAGTACTTAACCTGTTCGCCTATACGGGTGGCGCTTCGCTCGCTGCCAAAAAAGCAGGTGCCGATGTGGTACACCTTGATTCTGTAAAACAGGTAGTGAACTGGAGTCGGGAAAACATGGAACTGTCTGTCCTTAAAGATATTAGATGGGTTGTGGAGGACGCTTTAAAATTTGCCATTCGTGAATCCAGGCGCGGAAATAAATACCACGCCATCATTATGGACCCACCTTCCTATGGACTCGGTCCGGCAGGAGAGCGCTGGAAGCTGGAGGATCATTTGAATGATATGATGAAACACGTTTTAAGCCTCCTTGATTCTCAAACACATTGCTTTATCATCAATACCTATTCCATGAACCTTTCATCCTTGGTTTTAAAGAACCTGGTTGATAATAATACAAATTTCACCAAACCTGATTATGGGGAACTCTGCCTGAAATCCAAACAGAATGTATTGCTGCCCCTTGGGAGTTATTTCAGGGCGATAACATAGGCTTCGACGAACTCAGCCAATTATCCGTTGGCTGAGCTTGTCGAAGGCATTTATTCCACAACCAGTTTTTGTACCTGGCTTTCGCTGCCGGAATTGATCTTTACATAATAAACGCCGTTGGTCAGTCCGTTCAAATCAAGATTGAAGCTATTTTCTCCGGTCCTTAATGCAAGATTGTTAATGACCTTTACATTTTGTCCAAGCTGGTTCACTATCTGAATGTCCGTGCGGCCATCCGTTTTTGAAGCAATAGATAATCTACAGTTCTGCTTTGCCGGATTTGGATAGAGGCTTGCATTGTAATCAACTATTCCTGGATCATTTACGCCAAGGGTGGTATTGTTAATATTATATGTTACGCCTTTTACTGTTTGCGAAAAGCCCATTTGAGTTTGAGTATAATTGGCTATTGTCAAAATAACATCTTTTTTCCCTGGGGTTGAATATGACCAGGATTCAGTAACTATCGAGTAAGTATATGGAAAACCCTGAATTACAGTGGAATCTGTTTCATTGGTTATTGCGTGAATTCTTAATACATTATTATAGGTTTTATTCATAATTTTAAGCGTGCCATATCCATCTCCGTTCACATTCAGGTCTCCAATCCGGTAAATAGTATCGCCTTGAGGATCAAGATAATACGCATGATAGGGGCTGTTATATTGGGTTTGATAAGTTAATGGGAATTTATATAGAACTTCAGGCTTGTCAAAAATCTCCTTAAGCGTTACCGTTTGCCCATTCGATGTTTGCTGTTCTACCTCGCCAACTATGGTATAAGTGTCGCCTTGGTAAGTAAGATAAGCATAACCTTGCCCGCTTACGGTAGCTGTAGCCAGCTGTGCTGAGGGAAAATCATTTGGGTAAGGTGTAGATTGCACCGTCTGGAATTTGCTGATCACAGAATCTTTAGGTGAAGCTGCCTGCAAACCACTGAAATCCCATGTTACGTTTGCTCCGGCTGCCCCGGGTACAATATTCGTGGTGTCGGCTACATATTGGACATTTAATTCTCCAATGTTAAAATTATTTGCAGCCGTAATTATAGGCGCTTGCGCATATCCGCTTATTGCAGTAATAAAAGCTAAAACAGAACTTAGGTAAATCTTTTTCATAATATTAATATGGTTTATTGATCGGCAAATATAATAGAATCCCGGAACAAGTGGTTTTTAATGTTTTCTTATTCTAAATTTGCAATGTTATAATAAGCCAGGTTCTCACTAATCAACAACTCAATAATTCAATAACTCTTATGTACCGTTGCCGCTGGTCAGAATCTTCCGATCTCATGCGCGCTTACCACGATGAAGAGTGGGGCGTACCGCTTCATGATGACCGCAAGCTGTTTGAATTCCTGGTGCTGGATGCGTTCCAGGCCGGGTTAAGCTGGTCAACCATTATCAACAAGCGCAAAAACTTTGAAAAAGCATTTGATGGCTTTTATCCTGAAATCGTGGCCGAATATGATGAAGACAGGATACAGATGCTAATGCTGGACTCAGGGATTATCCGAAACCAGCTTAAAATCAGGGCGACTGTAAATAATGCAAAGCAATTTCTCCGGATTCAAAAAGAATACGGAAGCTTTGATAAATATATATGGCAGTTCACCGGCGGCAAAACTATTTACCACAATCTTCCCGATGAATCTCATTTCCCAGCCAAAAGCCCCGAGTCTGACGCTATGAGTAAAGCATTGCTAAAGCAGGGTTTTAAATTTGTCGGTTCCACAATATGTTATGCTTTTATGCAGGCAGCAGGTATGGTAAATGATCATGTAAAAGCATGTCACAAGTATAGGAATAAGTGAGAAATGAGAAGTGAGAAGTGATATATGGTGACGGACAACACGAGCGAAGCAATTATCACCTCATCACCTTAACACATTATTTTCATTTCACCGCAAGTTTGGGCGCTGCTTTTCCATTCTTATGGCCATAAGCGCTTAAAAAAGTTTTTAGAGGCCTGGAATCTTTCGATTGTATATCCAAAAGCATCTGCGGCATGCTTAATACCAAACCCGCGATGTCATTAAGGTCAACGCGCAGGTCTGCATTATAAGTGGCGTCTTTTTTAATGAGCCCCCGGCAGTTAGGAGCCCCGCAATTGCATACAAAGGATTCGAAATGCCCGAAATAACCATAATAATCTTCAACTATTTCTTCGTCTTTCTCTATATCCCTGTTGGCAATGCTCACGGTATCAAACTGTAGGAGGCCGATAGAGTTTGGCGAGCAGGAATGGTTGACATACTTGCCTTCATCCCAGGGAACAATGATCCTTTTGTCATAATCCTCATAACCGTAAATTTCCAGTTTGGCTTTCTGGATGGGGTCCAAAGAGTCGTAAACTGTCATGGGTATTTTGGCATCGATATCATCAATGATCCATAATATCTCGCCCCGTTTGAATTTTCTTTTGGCAAAAACGCCAATTCCCTTGGCGGTTCCTGCAATGTATGTATCTGGATGAATCACAAAATACTGTTATTTAATGTTTAAGATAGTTTATTAAAATGGTTAACTTTCATGGCAAAGATATAAAGGTTGTGTTATGAATTGCATAAAAAATTATTTTGTCAGGAAAAGTTATCAACACAATTTCTCCGGAATGTGAATATTCGTGTAATAGGCTTATCTTTAGCTATTTGTAAATCCTTAATTTGTTGAGTGCATTCTGGTATTTTCGGGCGTTTGCCTGGTGCTCGCTAATGTTCTTCGCAAAACATGACGTTCCTGACAGATCGGGGCTCGCGCAGAAGTACAGGTAATCGTTTTTGTCATAGTTCAGTACGGCATCAATACTGGATACGGATGGTATATCAATAGGCCCCGGAGGTAAACCCTTATGCTTGTAAGTATTGTAAGGCGATTCAATCTGTTTATGAATATTCAATACTCTCTTGATCGTAAAGTCATTGGCAGCCCAAACCAGGGTGGGGTCGGCTTCAAGGGGCATATCCTTTTTCAACCGGTTGATATAAACCCCGGCTATGATGGGCCTATCGGATTCAACCTGTGTTTCTTTTTCAACAATAGAAGCGAGAATAACAACCTGCGTCTGGGTCATGTTCAGCGCTTTGGCTTTTGCCTTACGGTCATCGTTCCAGAACATCTTGTATTCTTTAGCCATCCGTGCCATAAAATCGGAGGGACTTGTGTTCCAGTTCATTTCGTATGTGTTAGGGACAAACATTGCAAGTACATTCTCCTTGTTGAAACCATATCTATCCAATAAAGTTTCGTTATTGAATGCTTTTAGGATTTGCAAGCTGTCCGGTTCCAGCTTTTCACCGAGTTTTCCGGCCAGTTCTTCCTTCTTTCGGATGTTGTTAAAAGTGATCTTGATAGGATCCTGATCGCCTGACCTTAATTCATTTATAAGCTGGTTATTGCTCATGCCTGCCGTGATTTTATACCTCCCGGCATGAACCAGGGAAGGATATTTTTTCTTTTTTGCCACTTGCTCAAAAGACAGGTGGTTGATGATGATTTTTCGTGAATACAATGTGTCCAGCACTTCATCATACCCGGCACCGGTGCGGATGTAGATATGGGTGTAACTCTTGCCGTTGAGGTTTACATTGTTGTAGTATATAAAGTTGTAAACCAGGTATGAAGCAACTAATCCTATTGCTAAAACTAATAGAACTCCAAGGCCAATAATCCTGCTCTTTTTTCTGTTTGCCAATTTGATAATTTTTAGAGCAAAGATAGGCCGGAAGCAAAGAAACAAAAAGCAGCACTGCCAAACAAAATGATAATTACATGGTTATGATAAGAATAACTAACTAATTAATTAAATATGAAAACAATCTTATTCTGTTTTTTAGCACTTTGTGCTTTTACATTTGGAGGCTGCACAAAAAATGGAACCATAGCCTCCCCGCCTGTTGGAGCTACGTATGATGATGATTTTGAGATGGATGGAGGACAATACCATAATACGGATATTGAAATTAAAAATGTTTCATCTTCAAGCGGTGACAGCAAACCTAACGGCGCCACATACACGGAAGTACAGGTTTCAGGAAGTTCAGATACCATCACATCCATACAATGGGATATTAAGTTCAATGGCACTACAACCAATACTTATAATTGTGATAAATCTTCAAATACAGTAGTTGTCATTACCATCACCACAAAGAGCAGTTCAACCGCCGTGGTCTATACCTCGGTGGATAATAGCGCTTCTGTTATCTGTACGAAATATGACGATAAAGGCGGTAAGATAAAGGGCACTTTCAGCGGTAAGTTCACCAGCGACAAGGGTGATACGTATACTGTTGTAAAAGCTTCATTTTCTGTAACAAGGACATCTTAGTAGTCTAAGTTCATCATTGATACAATGAAAGCCGCTGACCTCTAAAAGTCAGTGGCTTTTTTATTTTCATTTTCCAAGGCTTGCTTCACTTTTTCAGCCATTGCTTTGCCTACAACATTGATGATCTCCTGTTCTGAGGCTTCCTTCACTTTCTTAATAGACTTGAAATGGCTCAATAGCTTTTCGGTCGTTTTTGCCCCCACGCCGGGGATTTTGAGCAGGTCTGACTGAAGGCTGCTTTTGTTGCGCTTTTTCCTGTGGCGGGTAATGCCGGTCCTGTGGGCTTCATCCCTTGCCTGTTGAATAAGCCTGAGGGTCTGGGATTTTTTATTGATGGATAGCGGGAGCGGGTCTCCGGGTTTGTAAATTTCTTCGAGGCGTTTGGCAATTCCGATAACGTCCACTTTATCGGTGATTCCCAATGTGTTCAGGCTGTTGAGAGCGGCGTTGAGCTGGCCTTTTCCGCCATCAATGATAATAAGCTGGGGGAGGGGAGTATTCTCTTCCAGCATCCGGCGGTACCTTCTGAAAATAGCTTCTTCCATCGTAGCAAAATCATCCGGGCCCGTAACGGTTTTTACATTAAATATCCTATAATCTTTTTTGGAAGGAACCCCGTTTTTAAATACCACGATTGCCGAAACCGGAAAACTTCCCTGGATATTGGAATTATCAAAACACTCAATATGATAGGGGATTTCTTTCAGTCCCAAATCCAGTTTCATCTGGGACAAAAGTTCGGTGTTTTTTCTCCGGTCTTTGTTCAGTTCGTTGGCTTTGAGCCGGTCCTGGAAATAAGAAAAAGCGTTTTTCTTACTCAGCTCAATCAGTTTCTTTTTATCCCCCAGTTTAGGTACGGTAAACTTCACGCCTTCAATGCGTAGCAGCAGTTGGAAAGGGACAACTATCTCTTTAGAACTGCTGGTATATTTTTCGCGTAGGCTGGCGATGGCCAGGGTCAATATTTCAGAATCAGTCTCGTCTAATTTTTTCCGGAACTCTATGGTATCTGTTGTGATAATGGTTCCGTTTATCACCCGAAGATAATTCACAAAAGCATATTTTTCATTAGAGAATATAGAGAATACATCCACATTGTTGATAGATGGGTTTACAACAGTAGATTTATAAAGGAATTTTTGAAGCTGTCCGATCTTTTCTTTCAAAACCTGTGCTTCTTCAAAATTCAGTTCTGCCACTGCTTTTTGCTGCCTTTCTTCCAGATGCGCCACCGCAAGGTGTGTGTTGCCTTTTAATATTTCACGAATATTATTGATGTTGGCATTATATTCATCTTCAGACTGTAAGCCTTCACAAGGGCCTTTGCATAAACCTATATGATAATCGAGGCAAACCCTGAATTTATGGGCCTGGATGTTGGCTTGGGTCAATGCAAAATTGCAGCTACGCGTCAGGAACAGTTTGCGCACCAGGTCCAGGATAGATTTCATGGTACTCACGCTGGCATACGGCCCGAAATATTCCGTTCCGTCCTTCACCGGGTTGCGCATGGCATATACCCGCGGAAAACGCTCATTTTTAATGGCTAAGAATGGATAGGATTTGTCATCTTTCAGGTTGATATTGTAGCGGGGCTGGAATTGCTTGATGAGGCTGTTTTCCAGCAGCAAAGCTTCATACTCATTCGTTACAATTGTGTATTCAATGCGCTGTATCCTGGCCACCAGAGTCCGGAGCCTGAAATTGTAATCTGACTTGGAAACAAAATAGGAAGAAACCCTTTTCTTCAGGTTCCTTGCCTTACCGATATAAAGTATCATCCCTTCTGAATCAAAATACCTGTAAACACCCGGGTGGGTAGGTATATCGCGTATCTGCTTTTTAAGTTCTTCTGTCATAGCCAGGTTTCGCGCAGACGGTGCGGAATTGGTCCAATAATAATTTTGCGGCCTGCGGATTCCGCAAACTCTGCGGGAGTTCTATTTAGTCGTTCCCAAAAACTTTATTTTCGAGGGTTCCCTCATCAGGCGGCTTGTTGTTTTCGTATTTGTCGCAGTCCATTTCAATGCCAATATCCCCGGGCGGCCTTTCCCAGTCTTTGTCATCGGTAATGCCAAGCGATTTATCAGCATATACTTTTTGTAGAAAGTATCCCCAGATCGGCAATGCAAGTGAAGCGCCCTGCCCGTTGCCCATATTGTTGAAATGTATGGCCCGTTCTTCACCGCCCACCCATATACCCCCGGTAAGCTGCGGGATCAATCCCATATACCATGCATCTGAGTGGTTTTGGGTTGTACCTGTTTTACCTGCCATCGGACCTCTCAGGTTGAATTTAAAGCGAAGCCTCGACCCGGTACCATACAATGCGCCGTTACATACGCCCTTCAGCATATTTATCATGACATAATCTTTGTTTTCGTCAAGCGCATCAACGGTTTTAGGGACAAACTTTTGAAGCACATTGCCATTTTTGTCTTCAATGCTCGTGATATATATTGGTTCTACATTGGAACCCTTGTTATTAAATGTATTAAACGCAGAAACCATTTCATAAACAGAAAGGTCCGTTGTTCCCAGGCAAAGGCTTGGTACAGGATCCAGGTGGCTTGTAATTCCCATTCTGTATGCAAGGTTAACTACAGGCTGCACACCCACCTGCTTCATGACCCATGCCGCGATCCGGTTTGTAGAGGTGGCCAGTCCTTTGGCAAGGGTCATCCATTCGCCGTCAAACATATTATCGGCGTTCTGCGGCGTCCAGTTATTATAATCCTCGAAAACCACCGGGGCGTTCAGCACCTTGAGGCAGGGAGAATAGCCGTTCATAATAGCTGCCGCGTACACAAACGGTTTAAAGGTAGAACCTACCTGGCGGTTGCTGGTAACATGGTCATATTTAAAATATTTATAATTAATGCCGCCTACCCATGCCTTCACCAGCCCGGTGCTGGGTTCCATAACCATAAAGCCTGCATGTAGAAAATACAGGTTGTATTTAATACTGTCAAGGGGCGACATAATGGTATCCACATCGCCATTATATGAAAAAACTTTCATATGGACTGGTTTTTCAAATGTTTTAAGGATCTGGTCTTCGGGTATGGAATCCTTTTTCATTTCATGGTACCTGTCGCTCTGTTTCATGGAAGTGCTCACGATTTCAGGAACTTCTGTCCAGGGTTTGGTCCGGGTATTCTTATATTGTGCAAAGAGGAGTTTTTGCATAACCCTTAAATGCTGGTTTACAGCTTCCTCTGCATATTTTTGAATCCTGCTGTCAATGGATACATGTACTTTCAGCCCGTCAGTATATATATCATGCCCGTTTTTTGCGGCCCATTCTTTTAACTTCTGGCGAAGATATTCCCTGAAATAAGTTGCCTCCCCTTCATTATGGCTTTCAGGATGATAATCCAACCCCAGCGGTTTGGCGGCAGAGGCAGTATATTCTTCATCTGAAATAAATCCTTCCTTGTTTAATAAATGAAGAACGGTATTCCTTCTTTTCAGCGTATTATTCGGCCTGCCGATGGGGTCGTACAGGCTTGAATTTTTCAACATTCCTACAAGCATGGCGCTTTGGAGAGTGGTGAGTTTATCAGTGCTTTCATTAAAATATATCTGCGCGGCGGATTTAATTCCGATTGCATTGTGGTTGAACTCAACAGTATTCAGGTACATTGCCAGGATTTCTTCTTTGGTGTAGAGCCTCTCCAGCCTTGTCGCGGTAATCCATTCTTCCACTTTTCTCCAGACCAATTGTAATTTACTCAGTTTCTGGTCCCTTGGGAACAGGTTTTTCGCAAGTTGCTGGCTGATCGTGCTCGCGCCCTGCTTTTTCCCTATTACGTTGTAAAATATAATGGTAAACAGCCTCCTGAAGTCAACGCCTGAATGGTCATAATACCGGATGTCTTCGGTTGCGATCAGGGATTGAATCAATTGCGGGCTCAAATCAGCAAACGATACAGGCGTGCGGTTGGCGTCATAATATTTGCCGATAACCACACCGTCAGAGGAAATAACTTCAGTTGCCAGGTTTGATTTGGGGTTTTCAAGTACCCTTGTATCGGGCAGGTTGCCAAACTGTATAACAGTGAGCACAAAAAAAAGGGGAAACATGATGAATGCAACAGCTATGATCCAGAACCCGATGTAAAATTTAGATTTCTTTTCCTTAGTTTCTTTTACCATTCTATTACAGGTAGTTTTCTTTAAAAAATTTCAGATAGCCTTCCACGTCTTTATGCTTGTTAAAAAGTGAAAAGTTGGTATCTGAAATGATAAATTCCTGGTGATACTTTAGCGCCAGCTTTTTATAGAAATCAGGCGTCTTCTCCAGGTCTTTATAATACTGTAGGGCCTGGTTATAGTCTTTGTAATTTTTTACCATAATTATTTGCCTGTCAGTTCCTAAACTGAATGATATAATGTCTAATTGCTGGCTTTGATAATTCTCGTTGTCATAATCGGATAAAGCTTTTTTAACAGCATTCAGGTT
>Ga0134126_10006606_pt1 | contig 14533 bp, 14 predicted proteins | sample KB31752_FD_96881 | JGI IMG/M metagenome (GOLD analysis project Ga0134126, IMG submission 96881) | Terrestrial soil microbial communities with excess Nitrogen fertilizer from Kellogg Biological Station, Michigan, USA - KB3-175-2 | ecosystem: Environmental > Terrestrial > Soil > Unclassified ... | reverse complement strand
CCGCACCCGGGCTTTGCGGGACACCCGCACCCGGGGTCCCGGGTGGTGCTTCCATGAGCGCGGTTTTGTTCAACGGTATTCCTCGTCCTCTTCCCCGTCCGCCCGCGGTTCGATAGCGGCCTGCTCAGCTCCACCTACCCACCGGACGTGCAAGTCGCCGAGTGGATCGGTCTGGTCGAAGACCACTACGGCGGCACGGTACAGATCCAGCAACGCCAAGAATCGGGCAACCACCTCTCTGATGTGTGCACAGTCGGCAACCAGGCTGTGGAAACTCGCCTGACCATCGCGGGCGAGCCGGCTGCGGAGCACCGCGGCGTGCTCATGCACCGACACTCGGGGGGCGTGCAGGTGCTCCAATGACACCGTAGGCGGCGGCGGTTTCGGACGAAAGACTGCGGCCGCGGTTTCGGCGAATCGAGCAGCGTCGACGCCCAGCAACACTTCGGGCAGCAATCCGGCGAATCTCTCTTCAATTCCCACCGATCGGGGGTAACGGCGCAGCGCCGCAGATTCGAGCTCGGCGAATAAGGCGGCAACCTGCTTGTAAGCCCGGTATTGCAGCAACCGCGCGAACAACAGGTCCCGAGCCTCCAGTAGGGCGAGATCTGTCTCATCCTCGACATCGGCGTTGGGCAGCAAGCGGGCTGCCTTGAGGTCCAGCAGGGTCGCCGCTATCACGAGGAACTCGGTGGTTTCGTCGAGGTCGAACGATTCGCCCAGCAGCCGCAGATGCGCGATGAACTCGTCGGTCACCTGATGCAGGGCCACCTCGGTCACATCCATCTGCTGCTGCGAGATGAGCTGCAGCAGTAAGTCGAATGGGCCCTCGAAGTTGTCCAGCCGCACCGTGAAGCGAGGCGACGAGGCCGGCATCACCACATCATCGTGCAACACCGTCCGTTCAGCTGCTTCGACCCTGCAAGCAGGTCTCACCTTGCTATCACCTCACGGGCCAGCGCCCGGTACGCCTTTGCACCGGCAGATTTGGGCGCCCATCTGGTGATCGGCTCACCAGCGACGGTGGTTTCGGGGAACCGGACCGTCCGGGCGATCACGGCGTCGAACACGGTGTCGCCGAAAGCCTGCACCACACGCGCCATCACCTCACGGGCGTGCAGCGTACGGGGGTCGTACATGGTGGCGAGGATGCCGGTGACCGTGAGCTTGGGATTGAGCCGGTCCCGCACCTTATCGATGGTGTCCATCAGCAGCGCGACCCCGCGCAGGCTGAAATACTCGCATTCCAGCGGGATGAGCACACCATCCGCGCAGGCCAATGCATTGATGGTGAGCAGTCCCAACGAAGGCTGGCAGTCCACCAGGATGAAGTCGTAACGGGGCAGCAGCGGCCGCAGCGCTCGACCGAGCACCTGCTCCCGACCCACCTCGGTGACCAGTTGCACCTCGGCTGCGGACAGGTCGATGTTGCTGGGCAGCAAATCCATACCCGGCACCGATGTCGGCTGGATCACCTCGTCTACTTCGACGCGCTGCTCCATGATCAGGTTGTAGATGGTGCGGTCGAGGTGCTGCGCGGCCAGCCCGAGCCCGACTGAGAGCGCCCCCTGAGGATCGAAGTCGACCAGCAGCACCCGGCGGCCGTACTCGGCCAGAGCGGCCCCGAGATTGATCGTCGACGTGGTTTTGCCGACCCCGCCCTTCTGATTGCAGATCGCCACTACCCGAGCCGGCCCGTGCCGGTCCAGCGGGGGAGGTTGGGGCACCGCCCGGCGAGCGCGTCCGGCGATATCGCACCCGTCGCCTACGACCTCATCAGCAATATTTCCGTCAACTGAGATCGTCGGGCTCGGCGCAACCAACGGCTGTTGCGCAGACCCCCAGGACGACATGGAACCGATCCCTCCAGCCCGTAGCTAGGTCAGCACGGTGCGATCCCCGAGGAGCCTATTCCGCTGCAGGAAACGCCTTCAACGCACCTCGCCGTAGGAGACCCCGCTAGTCTCGGGCACGCGGATGGGCGGTCGCGTAGACCTCACGCAGGTTGTCCACCGTCACTAACGTGTAGACCTGCGTTGTGGTCACCGAGGCGTGACCGAGCAGCTCCTGCACCACTCGCACATCAGCGCCGCCTTCCAGCAGGTGGGTGGCGAAGCAGTGCCGCAAGGTGTGGGGTGACACCGCTGCGGCGATCTGGGACCGCGCCGCGGCCTCCCGGAGGACTGCCCACGCGCTTTGCCGGGACAGCCGAGCGCCACGCGCGTTGAGGAATACCGCCGGTATGCCCCGTCCTCGCTCGGCGAACGTGGGGCGGCCACGCACCAGGTAGGCATCCAGCGCGGCCAGCGCCGGGCGGCCCACCGGCACCAGCCGCTGCTTGCCACCCTTGCCCCGCAGCAGCACGGTCCGCGCCGGAGCATCGAGGTCATCCCGGTCGAGCCCGACCGCCTCGGAGATCCGTGCACCGGTGGAGTACAACAGCTCCAGTAGCGCCCGATCACGCAGGCAACGAGGCCCGCCATCGGCCGGAAATACCTCCAACAACCGCAGCACCTCGTCCAGCCCCAGAGCCTTGGGTAGCCGCTTCGGCGGGCGCGGAGGGTGTACGTCGGCCGCGACGTCGGCTCGCACCAGTCCCTCGCGGAAAGCGAACCGGTGCAGCCCGCGAGCCACCACCAGGGCTCGGGCCGCCGAAGACGGCGCCAGCGGACGGTGCCGGCCATCCCCGTCCCGCAACGTTGCAAGGAAGCCAGTCACCTGTTCCTCGCCCACCGAGGCGAGCTCGAGGATGCCCGTCGACGCCAGGTAAGCGCCGTAGCGGCGCAGGTCACGAGCGTAGGAGTCCAGCGTGTTGGCCGACGTGCCGCGCTCGACCGCCAGGTGATCGAGATACTCCGAGATCACCATGGCAACTGCTGGGGGAACTGCGTCGGCGTCTGGTGCCATGAGACCTATCACTTACCCGAGTGCCTCCGACAAGGGAACGTAGTCGCGGCCGTGCGCCTGGGCGACCTCGGCGAGCATCACCGATCCGGCCACCACGTTGACGCCGAGGGCAAGTGCCGGGTCGTCCTGCACCGCCCGCCGCAGTCCCTTATCGGCCAGCGCGCACACGTAGGGCAGCGTGACGTTGGTCAGCGCATAGGTGGAGGTGTGCGGAACCGCGCCGGGCATGTTGGTCACGCAGTAGAACACTGAGTTGTGCACGGTGAACGTGGGATCGGCGTGCGTGGTGGGTCGCGAGTCGGCGAAGCAACCGCCCTGGTCGATGGCGATGTCGACCAGTACCGAGCCCGGTCGCATCTCCTCGACAACATCATGGCTGACCAGCGTGGGCGCCTTCGCGCCCCGCAGCAATACAGCACCGATCACCAGATCCGCCCACACGCAGGCCTTCTCCACCTCGTAAGCGTTGGACGCGATGGTCTGCAAGTGACCGCGGTAGCTGAAATCGATCTCCCGCAGCCTGTTGATGTTGGTGTCCAGCACCACCACCTCAGCCTGCATGCCCAGCGCGATGCTGGCCGCGTTCATCCCCACCACACCGGCCCCGAGCACGGCCACCTTGCCGGCCGGCACTCCGGAAACGCCGCCGAGCAGCACCCCGCGCCCGCCCTGCATACGTTCCAAGCAGTGCGCCCCCACCTGGGGAGCCATTCGCCCGGCGACCTCGCTCATCGGGGCCAGCAGCGGCAATGAGCCGTCGGACAGTTGCACCGTCTCGTAACCGATCGCGTCGATCCCGGCATCGATCAGCGCAGCGGTGCACTCCGCCGAAGCAGCCAGATGCAGGTAGGTGAACAGGATTTGGCCCTTACGCATCCGGTGATACTCAGCCGGCACCGGCTCCTTCACCTTGAGCACCATCTCGGCCTGGTCCCACACGTCATCGGCCTGCGGCACGATGCGCGCCCCCGCAGCCAGGTAAGCCTCGTCGGGAAATGCGCACCCCACCCCGGCACCGCGTTCCACGAGCACTTCATGCCCGCGACGGGTCAGCTCGACCACCCCGGCGGGCGTGAGCGCAACCCGGTACTCGTGGACCTTCAGCTCACCCGGAACACCAATCTTCACGCCGGGCTCAACGCCAGAATGGAAGGTGCACAAGCATCCATAAGACCGTCCTCGGAAGTGTTGAAAGGTGCTTAAGCATCCATAAGACCGTACTTCGCGTGGCGAGCGGCGAAGCGGGTCGGGCGGTCCGGCCAGGGGGCATCGACCGGGCGTGGTTGCGCGACACCGGCTAGCACGGCGTGGGCGGCGAGCAGCCCCGCCACGGCCGGGCCGTTGACGATCTCACCGGTCAACACCTGCCGCACCGCCTCGGCCAGCGGCAGCCGGACCACGTCGAGGTCGGCTTCCTCGTCGGTACCCGGGGGCCGGTCGACTTGGGTCAAGCCGCGGGCCAGAAACACCCGTTGGGACTCGTCGCTGAACCCGGGCGAGGGCACCAGGTCGACGAGCACCGACCAGTCCCGCGCGGTGTAGCCGACCTCCTCGCGCAGCTCGCGCCTGGCGGTCGCCACCGGGTCCTCCCCCGGTACGTCGAGTAGCCCGGCGGGCAGCTCGCGGATCCGGCGCCCCAGCGGGTGCCGGTACTGGTCGATCATCACCACGGAGGAGTCGTCGTGCAGCGGAAGGATGATCACCGACCCGGGATGCTCGACGACCTCGCGCCTGGCCTCCAGTCCACCGGGCATGATCACCTGATCCAGCCGTAGCGCGAGGATTTTGCCGACGTGCAGGGTGTCGCTGCCGCACACCGCGAACTCGTGCGGGCGACTCACCGCAGTGTCGCCGGCATCTCGACGGGCAACCAGTCCGCGGCCCGGTAGTTCAGCGCCGCCGCGACAAAGGCGACGAACAGCGGGTGCGGGCGGGTGGGGCGGCTGGCAAGTTCCGGATGGGCCTGGGTGCCGACGAAAAACGGGTGGGTGAGCTCGGGAAGCTCGACGAACTCGACGAGATGGCCATCCGGCGACATGCCGCTGATCACCAGACCCGCGGCGGCCAGCTTGTCCCGATAGGCGTTATTCACCTCGTAGCGGTGCCGGTGCCGCTCGCACACCTCGGTAGCACCGTACGCCCGGGCTACCACCGAGCCCGAATCCAGCACTGCCGGGTAACTACCCAGCCGCATCGTCCCGCCCATGTCGCGCTGACCGGCAACGACGTCGGTCTGGTCAGCCATGGTGGAGATCACCGCGTGCGCCGTTTCGGCATCGAACTCCGTGGAGCCGGCGCCGTCGAGACCGGCCAGATTGCGGGCGGTCTCGATCACCATGCATTGCAGGCCCAGGCACAGGCCCAGCACGGGAATCCCGCGAATCCGGGCATGGTGAATGGCACCGATCTTGCCCTCGATGCCGCGGACTCCGAACCCGCCGGGTACCAGCACCCCGTCCACCCCGGCCAACGCCGCCGCCGCCCCCTCAGGCGTCTCACAGGTGTCTGAGGGCACCCACCGGATCTCGACCCGAGCCCGGTGCGCGAAACCTCCGGCGCGCAGCGCCTCGGTCACCGACAGGTAGGCATCCGGCAAATCGACGTACTTGCCCACCAGCGCTATCTGCACCAGCTCTGTCGGGTTGTGCACCCGATCGAGCAGGTCTCCCCACTCCGTCCAATCCACGTCCCGGAAAGGCAGCCCGAGTCGGCGCACCACGTAGGCATCAAGACCTTCAGAGTGCAGCACCTTGGGGATGTCGTAGATGGAAGGCGCATCCGGCGCGGCCACTACACCGTCGATCTCCACATCCGACATAAGCGCGATCTTGCGTTTCAGCGCGTCCGGAATCTCCCGATCGGCGCGGCAGACCAGCGCGTCGGGCTGGATACCGATGCTGCGCAAGGTGGCCACCGAGTGCTGGGTCGGCTTGGTCTTCAGCTCGCCGGACGGAGCCAGGTAGGGCACCAGCGAGACGTGCAGGAAAAAGCAGTTGTCCCGGCCGACGTCGTGTCGCACCTGGCGGGCCGCTTCGAGGAACGGCAGCGACTCGATGTCCCCGACGGTCCCGCCGATCTCGGTGATCACCACATCCGGCGGGCGCTCGTCGCTCGCCGGCTCGGACATCGTGAGGATCCGGGATTTGATCTCGTCGGTGATGTGCGGGATCACCTGCACGGTATCGCCGAGATACTCTCCCCGCCGCTCCTTGGCGATCACCGCCGAGTAGACCTGGCCGGTGGTGACGTTGGCCTTGCAGCCGAGGCTGCGATCCAGAAACCGCTCGTAGTGCCCGATGTCCAGGTCGGTCTCGGCGCCGTCCTCGGTGACGAACACCTCGCCGTGCTGGAAGGGGTTCATGGTGCCAGGGTCGACGTTGAGATAGGGGTCGAGCTTCTGCATCGTCACCCTCAGCCGCCGGGAGGTCAGCAGCTGACCCAGGCTGGACGCGGTGAGCCCCTTACCCAGCGAGGAGGCGACACCGCCGGTGACGAACAGGTACCTGGTTGGGCGGGCAAGTGAGACCAAGACCTTCTCCCGTGGTCCGGACCGGCCCTTCGATTGGTGACCGGTTGCGATGCAGCTGGCGGCGCGCCGCCGACCACGGAAGTTCACGGTAACACTGCTGACGGTGGTCTCGGGGCACCGCCTCGCCGGTCAGCTTGCGATGGCGGGAACCACCGCTTGTGCGTTGCTGCCGGTGCCGTACCGCCCGGTCCGGCCTTGGGCCTGCTCGGCCAGCGCCAGCACCGTCACCACGCGCCCGGCCGCGGTGCTCACGTCGTCGACGGTGGACAGCACAGAGGCCGCTGCGGTGTCCGCACGCACAACTCCGATGGGGCCGTTGCCGTCGGCTGATCCGGGCCTGCCCGCGAGCACGGCGCCGCCGCCGGAACGATCCAGCTGGGTGGCGAACCGAGCCAGGATCCCGGCACGATCGCCGCTGCTGTTGCCACGGATAGTGCCACCGGTGAGGACCACGACGAGCTGGGCCGGTTGCACCTGAGGTCCGAGCCGGATGAAACCACCGTCACCCAGCCCGGCGAGCACGGCAGTGGTTTCGGCGCTGGTGGTCTGACCTTTGCCGCTATGCGGGTTGACCAGCACCAGCGAGCCGAGCAGCCCGCCGGCGAGGGTCCCGGCGTCCGACGCGGTGGGCAACCGCAGGCCGGCCGGCAGCAGCCGGGTAGCCAGTTCACTGAGTTGATCGGAGCGCGACGGATCGGTGAACGCATCGGTGAGCTGCAGCTCACCAGTGACGGTGCCGCCGGCGTTGCTGATCAGCCCGGCCAGCGCGTCCCGGTCGGCCGGGTTGGCGTCTGCCGTGGTGACCAGCACAACGGTGCGGCCCCGCAGTGCACCGGTCACCACCCGCGGACCGACGGCGGCGCCGAAGGCGTCCGCATCGGTCAACCGGGCGCGCAGTGCATTGCGCTCGGTCTGCAGCTCACTCACCTGGCGGGTCAGCTCCGCCCGGTTGGAGCTGAGCCCGGACAGCAACCGATCGCTGATCGCCGTGGACCCGAGTACCACCCCGAGAGCAAGCGCCAGGAAGAAGGCGGCGATGGAGATGATGTGGTACCGCAGTGAGATCACCGGTTATGTCAACCCCTTGATCCAGGACACGACAGCGTTCCAGCTATCGCTGATCAGGACACCGAAAGCGCTGCCGACATTCGAGACCAGCAGCGCGGCGGTGACCGCGACCAGCGCCGCGAGGACCATGAGCAGTACGGCGCTGACCGACACCCGGCTGCGATACATCGCGGCCGCGGCATGACCGTCGATGAGTTTGCTGCCCAGCCGCAGCCGGGTGAGGAATGTCGACGGGTTGGAGCCCGACCGCCCCCGGTCGAGGAATTCCTGCAAGGTGGCTTGAAAGCCGACGGCAATCACGAGTTCGGCGCCGTGCGCCTCAGCCAGCAGCAGGGCCAGATCCTCCGGGTTGCTCACCGCGGGGAAGGTCACCGCACCGATACCCAGATCTTGGATCCGTTCCAGCCCGGGAGCGAAACCGTCGGGTTGTGCGGGTACCACGACCTCGGTGGCTGACTTGAGCGTGTCCGTCTCGATCTGGTAGGGGTCACCGACAATGAGATGTAGACGATGCCCGGCGGCGCGTAGCGCGTCGGCGCCCGCTTCGACACCGATGAGCACCGGCTGGTATTCCTTGATGAAGTGCTTGAGCGCGGCCAGGTCTTCGATGTAGTTGTAGCCGGCGGCCACGACGAGGACCTGGCGGCCACGTAGCGACACGTTGATGTCGGGTACGCCGACCCGATCGATGATCAGCGCGCGTTCGTGCCGGAGGAATTCGATGGTGTTCGCCGAGAACGCCTCGAGCTGAGCGGACAGCCCCGACTTGGCCTCGATCATCGAATCGGCGATCGAGTTGGCATCCTGCTCGATGCCGCAGGCGACCTCAGTCTCCCCGACGTACACCCGGCCTTCGTGTAGCCGCAGCCGGCTGCCCTCTTTGATGCGCAGCGCGTCGGGGCCGACCGCGTCGATCAGCACGACGCCCGCGGCGATCAGTATCTCGGGGCCCAGATTCGGGAACCGCCCGGAGATCGACGGTGCCGCGTTGATCACCGCGGCGACTCCGGCTGCGACCAGCGCATCGGCGGTCCGGCGATCCAGATCGACCTGATCGAACACCGCAATGTCGCCGCGACCGACGCGCCGCGCCAGCGCGTCGGCGCGGCGGTCCACCCTGGCCAACCCCGTCACTCCGGGCAACTCGCGGTCAGACCGGCTGAGCAGGCCGGAGATATTCATGCTGGCGATGGTGACAAAAAGGCTATCGCTCGTCGCGGAGGCGCGCCGAGCCGTTATGCACTCACGAGCCGGCTTTTGTCGGCCTCCGCCGACAGAAGCAGCTCCTCGGCGTGTGCGCGACCGGTGTCGGTGTCGTCCAGCCCGGCCAGCATTCTGGCCAGTTCACTGACCCGCGCCGCCTCATCGAGCTCACGGACTCCGCTACGGGTCAACCCGGTGGCATAGGTCGCCTTGTCCACCACGAGATGCCGGTCGGCGTAGGCGGCGACCTGGGGTAAGTGCGTGACGACCACCACCTGATGGGTGCGGGCCAGCCTGGCCAGGCGCCGACCGATCTCGACGGCAGCTCGCCCGCCCACTCCGGCGTCGACCTCGTCGAAGACCATCGTGGGCACCGGGTCGGCGTCGGCCAGCACCACCTCCAGCGCCAGCATCACCCGGGACAACTCCCCACCGGATGCGCCCTTGTGCACTGGCAGTGATCCGGTATCGGGATGCGGCGCCAGTCGCAGCTCCACCTCGTCGACACCGTCCGGACCGGCCCGCAGTTGCGATCCGGCGATGGTCAGCGCTGCTTCGTCGACGCCGGACGCCAGAATTGGGCGGACCACCACGAGCAGCTGCGCTTGGCCCATCGCCAACCCGCCCAGCTCCGCGCTGACGGCGTCTGCGAGTTCCCGGGCAGCTGCGGTCCTCGCCTCGGTGACCGCGTTGGCGTGCCGAGCCAACTCGGCGGCCAGTTCGTCGCACTTGGTCGCCATCGCCGCAATGGTTTCCTCAGAGCTGTCCAGGCCGGCGAGGCGCCGGCGGGCCTGGTCGGCCCAGGCGAGCACGCCGTCGACGTCCGCGGTGTACTTGCGGGTGAGCCGCTTGAGCTCGGCCTGGCGGCCCAGCACCTGCTCCAACCGGGCCGGATCGGCGTTGAGGGCATCGAGGTAACCGCCGAGCTCAGCACCGACGTCCCCGAGCACCGCCGCGGCCTCTGCCAGGCGTTCGCCTAATGCCTGCAGGTCCGGATCGTCCACCGCCTGCAGCCGGCGGCGGGCCTGCCCGACCAGACCGATCGCACCCGGCTGGTCGGGATCGCCGTCCGCCGCGCCGTCCACCCCGCCGGACAGTGCCGCCTGCGCGATCGAAGCGGTCTCCCGGAGGGCTTCGGCGTCGGCCAGCCGGCGAGCCTCGGCGAGCAGCGCAGCGTCCTCCCCGGGTTGCGGGTCGACTGCGGTGATCTCCGTGAGGCCCTGGCCGAGCAGGTCGGCTTCTGCGGCCAGCTCCGCGGAATGATTCCGGCGGGCGGCCAGCTCAGCGCAACAGCCCAGCCACTGCTCCCGAATCCGGCGGTAAGCGGCCAGCTGCCCGGATACCGGGTCACCAGCGAAGCGGTCCAGCAGCGCGCGCTGCTCGCCGGGGCGCAGCAGCCGCAGCTGGTCGTTCTGGCCGTGCACGGCGAGCATGCTCTGGGCCAGGTCAGCCAGCACTCCCGCTGGCACCGAGCGACCACCGAGGTAAGCCCGGGAACGGCCATCGGCGGTGAGGGTGCGGCTGGCGATCAGGCTGCCGTCCTCGTCGGCGCGCGCGCCGACCTCGTCGACCAGCGCCACGGCCGGGCTTCCCGAAGGCAGCCGGAAACGGCCTTCGACGGTGGCTCGATCGGCGCCTCGCCGGATCCTGGACACGTCGGCTCGTCCGCCGGCGAGCAACTGGAGACCGGTGACCACCATCGTCTTGCCCGCTCCGGTTTCCCCGGTGACCACGGTCAGGCCGGGGTGCAGATCCAGGGTGGCCTCGTCAATCACACCGAGGCCCTCGATGCGCATCTCGGTGAGCACGGCCCGCACCCTAGCCGACTCGCGGGTGGGCGTTGGTGCTGGAACACTGTTCCGCACTCACGAGCTGGCAGGGCGTGGGCCCCGCCAGCCCTGCACCGGCAGCTCGAATTTGCGCACCAGCCGGTCGGTGAACGGACGGTCGTGCAGACGCACCAGCCGGATCGGGGTGGCGCCGCGGACCACCTCGATCCGGGCGCCGGCCGGTAATGCGAAGGTGCGCCGCCCGTCGCAGCACAGCACCGCGGGGTGTCCATGCGGATCGACCTCCACCGCAACCACCGAGTCCGGCGACACCACCAGCGGTTTGGCGAACAGCGCGTGTGCGTTGCTGGGTACCACCACCAGCGCGTCGACGTCCGGCCACACCACCGGTCCCCCAGCGGAGAAGGCATAGGCGGTAGAGCCGGTCGGAGTCGCACAGAGCACGCCGTCACAGCCGAAACCGGAGACCGGTCTGCGGTCTACTTCCAGCACCACGTCGAGCAGTCGCTCCCGCCTGCTCTTCTCGACGCTGGCCTCGTTGAGCGCCCAGGTACGGGCCAGCGTGGATCCGTTGAGCCGGGCGGTGACCTCGACGGTCATCCGCTCGTCGACGAGGTAGTCACGGTCGACGATCGCGTGCATGACCGCATCGATGGATCCACGATCGGCCTCGGCGAGAAAACCGACTCGACCGAAGTTCACGCCGAGCAGGGGAACGCCGCATGGCCGAGCCAGTTCAGCGGCTCGCAGCAGGGTCCCGTCACCCCCGAGCACCACGATGAGCTCTGCGCCGGCAGCGGCCTGTGGCCCGATCGGCATCTGGTGGTCGCACAACGCGGCGTCGAGGTGGGTGGCCTCCGCGGCCAGTACCCGCACCCCGACCCCAGCCTGGGTCAGCTGGTGACCAACCTGCTCGGCGGTGCGCAGGTTCTCCGGATGCCCGGTGTGCAGCACCAGCAGGACCTCTCGGGCGAACCTCATTGCGGCCCCCTGCGCACAGCCGCATGCACCAGATCCTCGGCATCGCGCTGCGGATCGGCCGCACCGCGGCGCAACCACAAGAAGTACTCGACGTTGCCGGACGGTCCGGGTACGGGGCTCGCGATGGCGTCGACCAAGCCCAGCCCGAGGTCGGTCGCGACCGCCAGCACGTCGAGCATGGCCTGGGCACGCAGCAGCGGGTCACGGACCACACCACCGGCGCCCACGCGTTCGCGGCCGACTTCGAACTGCGGCTTGACCATGGGAAGCAGGTCGCCCTCCGGTGCGGTGCATACGGCCAGAGCGGGCAGCACCAGACGCAACGAGATGAACGACAGGTCCGCCACGGTCAGATCGACAGTGCCACCGATGTCCTGGGGTTGCAGCGCCCGCACGTTGGTCCGGTCCAACACCCGGACGCGCTGGTCAGTGCGTAACGACCAGGCGAGTTGCCCGTAACCGACGTCGACTGCGATCACCTCCCGAGCGCCGCGGTGCAACAGCACGTCGGTGAAGCCGCCCGTGGAGGCACCGGCGTCCAGGCAGCGCCGCCCCGCGATGGTGGGACCCCGAGCGACGAGGGTGTCCAGCGCGCCGAGCAGCTTGCGGGCACCGCGGGAAACCCAGTGGGGCTCGTTGTCGCTGTCCCGGACCAGCAGCGGGGTGTCCGCGTCGACCCCGGTGGCCGGCTTGGTGGCTGTCAGCCCGCCGACGTGGACTCGGCGCTGCGCGACGAGTTCGGCTGCGTGGTCCCGAGAACGCGCCAGACCCCGCCGCACCAGTTCGGCGTCCAGCCGGGCCCTGCGCCGCATCTAAATCTCATCGATGCTGGACAGGGCCTCAGTCAGGGCGTCATGGACGGCACGCAGGCGCGCCACGTGCGCCGCGGTCGGCAGCTCGTCGAGGTCTGCAAGGCCGGCGAGCGCATCGGTAATGCGGGTGGACGGGGGAACGGCGGGTGCGGATGGCTGGGACGTCATCGAGCTGTCTCCTGGGCCGCTGGGGTCACCATCAACGCTACCTCTCACGCCAGACCCACCGTTTCCAACGCCGTGACTGCGGTGTCGTCGCACGCCCGCACCTGCACCGACCCGGAGTGCTCCTCCCACCAGACCGCGCACAGCGTCCGCACCGCGTCCAGCGGATCTTCGCCGGCTCCGGCGCTGCTCAGCAGCAGACAATTAGCCGCCTGATCGATCTCGACACGCCAGCCGCGCCGAGGCTGGATAAGCGTCTTGTCCAGGGGCCCGCGCAGTGCTCGCACGTCGGCGGCGAGATGGGTGGGACGTTGCTCTGCAGGCGCCGCAAGCGCAGCGACCGCGTCACTGACACCGGACAGGACGAGCAGAGCGTCCAACCCAGCAGCCCGTGCCCCCGCGATGTCGGTGTCCAGGCGATCACCGACCACCAGCGGGTGCTGCGCGCCGATGCGGTTCACGGCCGTGTCAAGCAGCGGGCGCGCCGGCTTGCCGGCCACCGTGGGCTCGTGACCGGTGGCGGTCTGCAACGCTGCCACCATCGCTCCATTGCCGGGCAGCAGGCCCCGCTCGCTGGGCAGCGTGGGATCGATGTTGCACGCGATCCACCGCGCACCACTGCGAATGGCCAGGCATGCTTCGGACAGCTGCGCCCACCCGGTCTCCGGGGAGTGACCCTGCACGACCGCGACCGGCTGGTCAGCTGCCTCAGCCACCGGCCGCAGCCCCACCGACCGCACCGCAGCGACCAGGGCCGCAGCACCGACCACCAGGACTGCCGAGCCCGCCGGCAGCAGCGACTCGAGCAGCGTCGCCGCAACCTGACCACTGGTGAGGACTTCTTCCGGAGTGGTCCGAACCCCCAACCCAGTGAGCTGCTCGGCGACTTCCTCCGGCGCACGGGAGGCGTTATTGGTGATGAACTGCACCGCTCGCCCGGCTTTGCGCAATTCGTTCACGACCTCGGGCGCCTCGCCTACAGCATGTGCTCCGCGCACCACAGTGCCGTCGAGATCGAGCAGTACCGCGTCGTAGCCGTCCAGCAGCCCGCTCACTCCGCTTCCGGTCGCTCGCTGAGCTCCACGGCGCGCTCCGCCGCATCCGTGGCGCCCTCCACGTCAGCCTCGGCGGCAGCCAAGAACCAGCGGATCGCATCCTCATGCCGGCCGGCGGCAAGCAGATTGTCCGCGTACGCATAGCGCAACCGGGCCCGCCACGGCTCCTCTCCCGCCTCATCCAGGTCCGGTCCCTGCAATGCGACCACGGCAGCATCGAACTGCCCGAGATCGCGACGAGCGCCGGCCGCCACGATGCGCAGCTCGACCGCCTCATCAACCCCGAGCTGACCGGCCTGCGGACTCCGCGCGATCTCCAAGGCATGCTCTGGCCGCCCCAGCGCTCGCTCGCAGTCGGCCAGCACGGCCAGACGCCCGGGATCACCACCCAGGCGGCGGGCAGCGCGCAGTTCCCCAAGTGCCTCAGACCATTCCCCGGCGACATAAGCCGCGAGTCCCGCAGCTTCCCGCACGGCCGCGACCCTACTCGCCTTGCTTCGCGCGAAGCGGGTATGCGCCAAAGCCAGCTGAGGGTCGTCGTCGAGTACGCGCGCTGCCATGACGAGATGGCTTCCCACCAGATCGGCCAAGCGTTTGGGTAAAGTCGATAATTCTTTTCGAACTTCCTGATCCAGCTCGCTCGGATCTACGTCGGGAGCCAGTTCCGGACGGGACGGTTCGCTGTCGGTCGGCGCCGGGTCCCGACGCTGTGATGCTCCGCGATTCGCCATTCGATCACTGTCGGCACGATGTTGCGAGCCGAATTGCTTTGCTGGGGGTCGGCCGGCGATACGACCCCGCATTCCTGCCGTCCGGGCCGCGCCACCGTTCCGGGCCGCGTCTGGAGTCGGATTTTCTCCGGCTGACACGGTCACAGATCCTCTCATCGATAGCAGCACTCAGGGGCCCCCGGGGTGTGGTTGGGGGCCCCTGTGGTGGGGTTGTGTTCGGCGGTGTCCTACTCTCCCACACCCTGGCGGGTGCAGTACCATCGGCGCTGGAGGGCTTAGCTTCCGGGTTCGG
>Ga0134126_10006605_pt1 | contig 14533 bp, 11 predicted proteins | sample KB31752_FD_96881 | JGI IMG/M metagenome (GOLD analysis project Ga0134126, IMG submission 96881) | Terrestrial soil microbial communities with excess Nitrogen fertilizer from Kellogg Biological Station, Michigan, USA - KB3-175-2 | ecosystem: Environmental > Terrestrial > Soil > Unclassified ... | reverse complement strand
CCTTCGACAGGAAGGGCGTCAGCGGGGAGCCGGTTTTGCCAGATGCTGAAGCGGAGGCGAATTTTGGTGGCCGCTTCATCGGATGGCCAGGCAGATTCGACCGGTGTCGCATAGAGCAGAGACAGCGGCACTTTGAACTCGAAGTTCTTAGACAGCACCGCGCGAACGCCGTCGCTCGGCAGCGTGTCACCGTTATCGGAAATGCGGGGGGCCGAGAGTTCCCTAGCTACAACTTCTGCCGAGAGTCGAATTGATCGCCGAGGACGCACGGCGCGTTCCGGCCAGGACTCGAGGGTCACGACAACTTCGAAATCACCTTCGGGAATGCCTGCGGTGAAATCGAGCCGGCCATAAATATTCTTGTCATCGATGCCCGCATAGATCGAGTCCATTAGAAAAACTTTGCCGTGCATGGCCCCTTGGCGGCGATCGGCGGTGTAGTGGGCCGCACCCATCCACTCGAAGTAACGAATCATGTCGCCGGAAATCCGAGGATGGATGTAGTTGGTTTGCGGCGTGAATAGAGGCTGAACTGTCCCGCTGATGATGGGCTGAGCAAGATAATCAGGCGGGGTGGCGCCCAGCGCCTGATACACGTTCGAGAGGTGCTTGCGATAAAGCTCGTCGAAGTCGCGGTCGTTCGCGGAGTGATGCTCGGGGCCATACCACCAGTTCCAATCGCTGCCCTCCGCGATAAACAATTCTTCTTTTGCCAGCTTGCGTTGCTCCTCGGAACATCCTGAGGATGCCTGCGCATAGAAGTTGCGCGCATGGTAAAGGTAATCCCAAGAACGGTTATCTTCGGGCGCGCCGATCCAAACATTGAAATTGGCATGAATCCAGGAGCCGGGAGTAAGCGAATGCAGCACGTTGAAATTCTTGTGCCGGGCAATCGCTTCGGAGACTGTGACTGCCTCAACCAAATGGTTGTTCTGCAGCATGTCGTAAAAGCGGCGGAGGAATTCGCGCCCCGATTCGGGATAGTATTCCCAGGCATTTTCGCCGTCGAGGATGACAGGGACAACAGCATCAATCCCCGTGCTCATTATTGGTTGCGCGGCATCCTTGATGTTTTGCATGAGGTGAGCGGCAGCATCCCGTGCAGTCATTCCGGAATAGACGAAACCGATCAGATCGGAGAGCGCGTGATCGCGGAAGAGGAGGTGCATGTGCGTCTGATTGCTCTCGAAGCGGTGGATGTTGTAGAGCTTTCCGGCAGAAACATCGGGGACGCGGCCGCGCCCGTCGCGCATAAACGACATGCCGAGAGTGCGCGCGAGCACGCCTTCGTCGGTTGCCATCCAGTTCACGCCGAGGCCAGCGGCAATGCCGAGCACCTCCTCGGAGACACTGCCTTCGGACGGCCAGACACCTTGCGGGCGAACCCCGAAAACATTTTCGTGAAGATCGAGGCCGCGTTGCAACTGCTCACGCGCGTCTTCAGGATGGCGAAAGCGGTTCTGCGGCAGCGGCAAGCCGGGCGTAGAAACCGCGCCCTGATTCGTGTCGCACACCAGCGGCAAAATCGGATGATAAAACGGCGACGTGGAGAGCTCAATTCTTCCCTCTTTCGCTGCTTTGGCGTGCGCCGGAAGCACTCGTTTGATCAGATCAATTTGCTGCCGAACGACAAAATTCTGGTCTTCAAGCGAGTAGTTGCGGCCCTTGCGAACCAATTCCGCGATTTCGGGTTCCTGCAGGAAGAATTCATCGAACCATGCGAGCTGCGAGAGAACCTGAAGGTCGGTGTAATCCTGGCGCTGAAAGAATTTGTCGGCGCGATCAGGATTCGAGCCGACACTCTGAAAGCGGTCCCAGAGCTCGGCATAACGCGGGTGGCGGCCGATCAGGTGAACGGGATTGGCCTGGAACAAATACTGCAGCGCGAACCGACGCTCTTCCAGGCTCAAATCGCGTGCAGGTTTGGAGGCAACGCGGAAAAAAGGGTCGTGTGTCGAACCGCTCTCGTAATCCTGAATTTGCGTGATCAGCGATGGGACAAGGTTGAACGTCTGGTGGACGTCGGGGAACTCGTCCAGCAGTTTGACCATTCCGTAGTAGTCTTTCAAGGCATGCAACCGCACCCATGGCAGACGGTACTCACCCGTGACCAGGTCTTTATAGAAAGGCTGATGTTGATGCCAGAGGATGACGACACGCAAAACAGGCATGGGCGGCGGAATCCTGATTACAATGAGACTTTTAGCAGTCTAGCATGTGCAATTCCAGATTGAAGATTTCAGATTGAATTGCGGCGCGCCGAATGGACGCAAATCTGAAATCTGCAATCTAAAATCTGACATTTCAAATTGGGTAATAAAAGAACGGACTCCACGACTGCGATGACCAAGAGCACAACCCTAATCTCTGATGCTGCGCGCCACGATGTGAGCCTGCTCTCGAAAGACGACCTCTATTTGTTTAATGAAGGCCGGAATTACCGCGCCTACAACCAGCTTGGTGCACATCCGGCCACTCATGAGGGCGAGACCGGAACGGTATTCAGCGTTTGGGCACCGAATGCGCGCTCGGTTCATGTGATTGGCAATTTCAATGACTGGAATCCGAGGTCACACGATCTGCACCCGCGCGGGAGTTCGGGAATCTGGGAAGGCTTCATTCCCCGCGTCGGGAAAGGAGCGATCTACAAGTATCACATCGCTTCACATCACCACGGGCACGTTGCCGACAAGGCGGACCCGTTCGGCGTCTATCACGAGAAGCCGCCCCGCACCGCGTCGGTGGTATGGGATCTTGACTACAACTGGGGCGATGCAGAGTGGATGAAGGTACGCGGCGGGCGGCAGTCCTTGCACTCGCCCATTTCAATCTATGAAGTCCACCTCGGCTCATGGATGCGCGTTCCGGAAGAACACAATCGCTGCCTGACTTATCGCGAGATCGCGCCCAAGCTGGCGGATTATGTGCACCGCATGGGCTTTACGCATGTCGAATTGCTGCCGATCATGGAGCATCCGTTTTTCGCTTCCTGGGGATATCAGACGACCGGATACTTTGCGCCGACATCACGTTACGGCAGTCCTCAGGATTTCATGTACTTCGTGGATTACCTGCATCAGCGCGGGATTGGCGTGATTCTCGATTGGGTACCGTCGCACTTCCCTTCTGACGCGCATGGACTGGCCTATTTTGACGGCACGCATTTGTTCGAGCATGCGGATTGGCGGCTGGGCTTCCACCCCGATTGGAACACATATATCTACAACTACGGACGCAACGAAGTGCGGAGTTTTCTGCTGTCGAGCGCGATGTTCTGGCTCGACAAATATCACGCAGATGGCCTGCGGGTGGATGCGGTCGCGTCGATGTTGTATCTCGACTACTCGCGGCGAGAGCACGAGTGGATCCCGAACAAGTTTGGTGGGCGCGAGAACCTCGAAGCGATCGAGTTTCTGCGGCAACTGAATTTGGAAGCCTACAAAGAGCACCCCGACATCCAGACCTACGCAGAAGAATCGACGGCGTGGCCCATGGTTTCCAAGCCGGTGTATCTCGGTGGGCTCGGATTCGGCATGAAGTGGGACATGGGATGGATGCACGACACGCTTTCGTATTTCTCGCGTGATCCGATCCACCGGGGGTATCACCACAACCTGCTCACATTCCGCATGATTTACGGGTTCAGCGAGAACTTTGTCCTGCCGCTTTCGCACGACGAGGTTGTGCACGGAAAAGGGTCGATTGTGGGAAAGATGCCCGGCGACGAGTGGCAGAAGTTCGCCAATCTGCGACTGCTCTATGGATATATGTTTTCACAGCCGGGGAAAAAGCTGTTGTTCATGGGTGATGAGTTTGGGCAAGTGCGCGAATGGGGACACGACATGAGCCTGGAATGGCACGTGACGCAATATCCGGTGCACTCAGGCGTGCAGAAGTGGGTCGAGCAACTGAATCGCGTCTATCGCGACGAGCCGGCGCTTCATGAGTTGGACAATGATCCGGCAGGATTCGAGTGGGTGGATTGCAATGACACAGCGGCAAGCGTGGTCTCGCTCTTGCGTAAAGGAAAGCGGCCGGAAGACACGATCCTGATCGTCTGCAATTTCACGCCGGTGCCGCGCGAACCGTACCGCATCGGAGTGCCATTTGGCGGCTTCTGGCGCGAGTTGCTGAATAGCGACGCGAAAGACTATGCCGGCAGTGGAATGGGAAACGCAGGTGGCGTGACGGCGGAGGAAATTGCGGCGCATGGCAGACCATATTCCGTGTCGCTGACGCTGCCCCCGCTGGGGGCGCTGTTTTTGAAACGTGCGTAGGTTTCCGCTTCGTGTGACTTCGTGTCCTTTGTGGTTATTTTGCTCATCACGAAGGACACGAAGGTGCACGAAGTAGAGCTCTTGCTCCAACCTTGCTAACCTATTCTGGATGTCCACAACAGGCGAACTGTTTGAGCGCGCCGTGTCGATTATGGCGCGACTGCGCGGTCCGGGCGGATGCCCCTGGGACCGCGAGCAGACCTTCGATTCCATCAAGCCATACACCCTCGAAGAGACGTACGAAGTTCTCGAAGCCATCGACAATCGCGACTGGGATGAGCTGCAGGGCGAGTTAGGTGATCTGCTGCTCCAGGTGCTCTTCTACTCGCAAATGGCGAGTGAGGAGCAGAGGTTCTCGATCAATGAGGTGCTCGACCGGTTGTCGACGAAGTTGGTGAACCGGCACCCACACGTGTTCGGAGATGTCACGGCCGAAACTTCCGCCGAAGTGCTTCGCAATTGGGAAGCGCTAAAAGCCGAGGAGAAAAAGAAGCGGTTAGAAGCTGGCGGGGGTACGTCGCCTCAAACGGAAAATCGCGAGTCAGTTCTGGCAGGAGTTTCTTCGGCCATGCCAGCATTGTTGGAAGCCCATAAACTGAGCTCGCGTGCGGCTCATGTTGGCTTTGATTGGCCCGAGATCGGCGGATTGTTCGAAAAGCTGGAGGAAGAAGCGGGGGAGTTGAAAGAAGAGTTGCGGGAGCTTCCCGCTCCTCCGGCGCCCGCAGGTAGAGGTGTTGCAGGATCAGGGAGGCCGCGAATTCCTGAGGAACTGCGGCACAGGATCGAGGAAGAAGTTGGCGACATGTTCTTCGTGCTGGTGAACATTGCCCGCTATCTCTCGCTCGATCCGGAATCAGCACTGAAGAAGACGAATCGCAAGTTTAAGCGGCGTTTCCAATGGATGGAGGAGCAGTTGCGCGTCTCGGGGCGCACGCCTAACGATGCGACCATGGATGAGCTTGAGAGCTTGTGGCAGAAGGCGAAGCAGAACGTATGAGAGTTGACGCCATCACGATGCGCGAACTGCAGATGCCGCTGAAGCATTTCTTTGAGACGAGCTTCGGGCGGGTCACGCATCGCCGGGTTCTGCTGATCACTGCGGATTGTGAAGGCGTGGAAGGTTGGGCCGAATGCGTCGCCGGTGAAGGGCCATTCTTCAGTTCTGAATGGATCGAAACGGCATGGGTGACCATTCGCGAGTTCCTGGCTCCGGCTTTGCTCGGCACAAAGCTCGAGAGTGCGCGCGATGGGGGAAAGCTTATGGCACGTGTGCGCGGGCACAACATGGCCAAAGCGGCTCTGGAGAATTCGCTGTGGGATGCTGAGGCCAGACAGAACCAGCAGCCCTTGTGGATGCTGCTTTCCGGAACGAGATCGGAAATTGCCAGCGGCGTTTCGATCGGCATTCAGGACTCGCAGGAACAACTACTGGAGAAGATCGAAACAGAAGTGAGGGCGGGCTATCAGCGGATCAAAGTAAAAGTGAAGCCCGGGTGGGACCTCGACGTACTGGAAAAAATTCGCGAGCGCTGGCCGCAAATCACTCTCAGTTGCGATGCGAATTCCGCCTACCGGCCGAGCGATCTTGAACATCTGCGCAGGTTTGAGCAATTCAACCTGCTAATGATTGAGCAGCCGCTCTGGGACGATGACATTTTCTATCATTCAAAATTGCAGCGTGAGCTGAAGACCCCGATCTGCCTTGACGAATCTATTCATAACTCTCGCGACGCTGAGACCGCCCTCGAACTCGGCGCCTGCCGGATCATCAACATCAAGGTCGGACGGGTAGGCGGATTTACGGAAGCCATCGCAGTTCACAACGTCTGCCAGAAGCGTGGGATTCCAGTATGGTGCGGCGGAATGCTGGAGAGTGGCATCGGGCGCGCGCATAACGTTGCGCTTTCAACTCTGCCCAATTTCAAACTGCCGGGTGATGTGTCGGCGTCGAAACGCTACTGGGCGGAAGACATCATTGAACCCGAAATTGAGGTCAGTTCCAAAGGAACCATAGCGGTGAGCAACGAAGCAGGGTTAGGCTACGAGATCAAAACTGATCTGATTGACAAATTAACTGTTAGGAAAGAAACGTTGCGATCACGGGCAGCCACAGCCTAACGATCACAGCAGATCTGCTTCGATTCAGCTTCTGCCTTCTCCTCCGCTGAGCCATTCTTTTTGTGAACGGGCTTGGCTTTGTCGGATGTAGAGGCATCTGCCTGGCTGGCCTGCTTTTTGAGAAGTTCAACTCCCTGCGCAAAAGTCAGGTCGGAAGGCACCGGGTGAAAGTCGGAAAAGGTATCCGTCGATTGGATACTCAGCTTTTTCAGTAGAAGGATCTTACCGGTGAATGACAGCTCCATGTGGGTGATTTCCCAATTGCGCCCACCGACATCAGCCTGCTCGACTAAAAAACGCCCACCGCGGTCAAGATGCCCCAAGATTCCCCAGCCGAACCCAACTTCTCTGAATAACGTGGCGTTGATCTCCGCCAGCCTTTTCTCGGTGGCATCGATAAGCAAGTAGCCCTGCATGCCTGTCAGTACCTGCTCAGTACGAGTGGGCGGATCGTAGTTGGGATTGGGGCGGAATTTCAGGCGCACCAGTTCGTCACCAGCGTGCCCCACGACGGCAGTTCCCGCTTCGGTTCCGTCAGGTTCGTAAAGAAAGGCGTCGGGTAATGCCTTGAGGATACGCATGGTGTGGTCCGCATCCTCTTTTTCCTGCTTGCGCTTTTTGTTCAGTTCCTGGGGGTTCTGGACGTAGTTTGACAGCCGCGCTTCTTCCTGTTTGCGTTCCTGGGGTGATAACGGGCGTCCATCGTTGGCGATCAGCATCCCGGCGGTTGCGTCACGGGTTTCCACCACCAACTTCACCTGGTTCAGGTGAGCGGTCTTCTTTGTGTCCTTAAACATGAAGTGGCGGCCGGAACTGCTGTTGGAAGCAACCTCGTTGTTGATGGCCTGACGAACCAGTTCGACCGGAGACAATTGCGGCGCGTTGTTTTGGGCGGCTGCGACAAGACGGCCCGGCAGCATGGAGACGCCCATTGCGAAGAGAAAAGCCAAGGATTGCGCGCGTAGAACCATATCCCCCGAAGCAGCTGCGTACGTTAGAGGGATAATACAGACACCCTGTTGTATGCAAGAGAGTTTCCAGGAGCGCTGGAAGCCAGAACTCCGAGCCAGTCCAGCTTTTGACGCGGAGTTTGGCGGGGAGTCACGGCGGCGCTAAGCGAGGATGGTTTACAATCCCGTTGATCTGGCCTTCAGGGAGGCAACCGATGAGCACTACTCCGAGCGGACTCGCAAACATTGGGAAGTCGGTCACCATCAAGGGTGAGCTTTCCGGCAGTGAAGACATCTACCTAGACGGCCAAGTGGAAGGCAGTATTCAGCTTGCCGGGAACAGTGTGACGGTGGGTCCGAATGGGCGCGTGAAGGCCAACATCACCGCCAAGAATCTTACCGTCGGCGGCACCCTTGACGGGAACGTTCATGCCAGCGAGCGAACTGAGCTTCGCAAAACGGCGGTGGTGAACGGGGACGTACAGACGAAGAGAATTGCCATCGAGGAAGGCGCGTACTTCAAGGGCAAGCTGGAGATCCTGACCGACGCCAAGCCCGCGACGCCGAACATTGCCGCAGCCGCCGCGGTTTCTACACCGGCAGCAACGCCTTCGATTGCGCACGAGGATAAGAAGTAAGCTGGTCTTTGCCGCGCGATGCGGGTATATTGACCGTTAGCGGTATTTCGGCCCGGAGCGCGTCATCCGGGCGGGCAACAAGTCGCGCCATCACTTCGCGAATCCATGAGATTCTTTCGCAACACGCCGGCCGAAGCGCCGGCTCCCAAAACACCAGACCGGCTCAATCGGAAATCGAGCGCGATGACCGAACTAGCGCGCGTATTTAAGTCCGAAGACCCGCTTTGCGTTCTGGACATTGGCGCCACCTCGGCCAGCAATATCCGCTTCTTCACCGAAAAAGGCCACCGGATCTATAGTCAGGACCTTCTGGATGCGTCCAAAGATCCTGATTTGGCCACAAAAGACGAGCAGGGCAACCCCACTCTGGACAGCAAAAAATTTTTGGAAGAGAACCTGGCATATCCCAACGGGCACTTCGACATCGTGTTCTGCTGGAACCTCGCCGACTACATGGACGAAAGCCTGGTGAAGCCGGTCATCGGACGATTGTGGTCGGTTATGAAGCCGGGTGGAATGCTGCTGGCGTTTTTCCATACCCGCGAAGCCGGGCCGGATGCGCCGTATTATCGCTATCACCTGACCGGAACCGACGTCCTCGAAATGCATGCCATCAATGCAAAGAAGGGTCGGGATTTACCTTTCAAGCCATTGGTCCTGCAGCGAGTGTTCAATAACCGCCACATCGAAAACCTGTTTCGTGATTTTGCCTCCATCAAGTTCTTTCTATCCAGGGACAATATCAGAGAAGTGCTGGTGGTGAGGTAGGTTTCAGGTTTCAGGTTTCAGGTTCTGTCCCATGTCGTGCGTCCCACGTCGCACGTTTCAGCAAACACTTCCTTGCGTTAGCGCCTGAGCACACCGCCGTCCCGAGCGAAAAACGTGAAACCTAGAATCTAGAACCCTGTCAGCCCGTGCTATCTGGTCATCCGAACAATTTGGCGGGTGAGAGCTGGCGTGCGTTGCAGTAACGACATTGCCGGTCGGCGGATGATCGAAGGTACCCGCAAGAGGTTGCGGAGCACGGAAGACGCGCGGAACACCGGGGCGAGATTGCGTGTATAGAACTGCTCGTAAAGCGCTGCTGATTCTACTAACGTCCTTGAGCCTTGGAGAAAGCCGGCAAGACACTTCGATGCCAATGCACCGCTACGCAACGCCAGCGATATCCCGTCACCGATAAAAGGATCGACAAATGTGGCGGCATCTCCGACCTGGAGCATGGTTCCCTGCACCGGTTCGGGCTTGTGAAAGATGAGCGGCGAGGTGCGAACCGGTTCCGTGGCAATCTGCCAGTTGGCAGCCCTTTCGCACAGTGCCGGATGGGCTGCAAAAATATTGGGCAGATCAGTGGCAACGTCAGCCCGGAACATCGCACATGCATTGACGGTTCGCGTGCCGCCGTTCGTGGCCGGCGCGGAGACCGGTTGCACTCCGCAATAACCTCCTTCACAAAAATAGAGATCGACTGTTGGTGGGGGGTTCTTTTCGACAAAGTGAGCCTTTACGCCAATCCAGCGCTCCTCAGAAGCTCGGTCGCGAATCGCACTGCTGGTCAGAAACGACCATCGTCCAGCGGCGTTGACCAAGGACTTCGCCGCGAAGCGCTCGCCATTCGCGTTCACCGTGAATGGGCCGTTGCCATGGAAGTAGCGCACTTGATGGCCCTGACGAGCATCCACACCGGCTTCCAGGCAGGAGTGCCAGAGCGTGCGGTCGAGATCGAAGCGAGGAATGCTGGCAGCCGCAGGTTCGATGGGAAGGTGCAACGGTGCACCATCGGTGAAAACGCGAGATCGGGAAATCCGCGGTGCACTATTCACCATTTCGTGATTGTCGCTGGACAGAAGCTCTGATAACAAGGCGAGCGATTCAGCCGATACGAACTCGCCACAAACACGGTGGCGAGGATAACGGCCGCTTTCCAGCAATAGAACATGTGCACCGGCGCGCGCGGCCGTAATTGCGGTGGAACATCCGCCAGGGCCGCCGCCAATTACGATGAGATCGTAGCTCATTGCGGTTTTCGCGCCATCACACCCATGCGATAAAGATATTGCTCCTGCACGTGAACATCAGACGCTCCTGCCAAACGGAAGAAGCCGGCTACCTCGTCCACCGTGTATGCCTGCCATACGGAAGCGGGCGCATCATTGCGAGTGATGCGGCTGTGGTAAAGCGGAACGCCTGCGTAGGCCAATGCAAGATGCAGAGGGTGACGAATGAGATCATGCACCAGAACCGCCGTGCCGCAAACACGAAGAGCCTCGCGTGCGAATTGAACAGCCTGGCCGGGCGCAAGATGATGCAGGAACAAAGAAGACACCACCAGATCGAAGCTGCCGTCGCGAAATGGCAGACTTAGCGCATCTGCCGTGACTTTTGGCATCCCACCGTTTCGGGGAAGGTGCGAGGCGGCGCGATCCAGTAGCATCACATCCAGCTGAATTCCGTTATCAGCGAGATCATTGGCGATGGTCTGCATGAGATAACCATCACCGGAAGCGACCTCCAGCACTGTGAACTTGTTTTGTCCGGTGACATGAGCTGCAGTTTCGAACAGCGTCCGCATCGTCGAGAGTCCGCCAAACCAGCGATTGAACCAGCGCAAGTCGGCAAGTGACTCCGCAATCTCGGCAGGTGTGCCAAGATCGTCGTCGAGCAGCTCACGCGTTGGTCGCCGTTTCATCGGATGATTTTAGCGGATGGGACGTTTCGGGCGTGTCATGGGATGGTCATAAAAAAAGCAACACATTCACCACAGAGACATAGGGAATGACTGCTGAAGATGGTCAAGGTTTCAGGTTTTAGGTTTTAGGTTTCAGGTTTTAGGTTTCAGGTTTTAGGTTTCAGGTTTTAGGGTTCTGTGCCTCTGCGGTAAATCCTTAAACTTCGGCGAGCTCTTCTTCCAGAAGCTGCTTGTTATAGAGGTCGGTGTAGTAGCCGTTCAGAGCGAGGAGTTCTTCGTGCGTGCCGAGTTCCACGATGCGGCCGCCGTGGAGGACCGCAATGCGATCGGCGTTGCGGACCGTAGAGACGCGATGCGAGATGAAGATGGTGGTGCGGCCTTTCATCACATCGCGAAGATGGTTGAGTATCTTGTCTTCGGTTTGCGTGTCGACGCTGGAGAGCGCGTCATCGAGGACCAGAATGCGCGGGTTGCGAATCAGAGCGCGCGCAATGGCGGTACGCTGCTTCTGGCCTCCGGACAGGGTAATGCCGCGCTCGCCGACAATGGTCTTGTATTGATCGGGGAAGCTCTCAATATCCGCGGCAATGTTGGCGGCGTTGGCAGCCCAGCGGACCTCTTGATCGGTTGCGTTCTGCACGCCAAACGCAATGTTTTCGCGGATGGTTTCGCTGAACAGGAATGTCTCCTGCGGAACAAATCCGATGTTGCGGCGGAGATCGGCGAGCGCAAAGTCGCGGACCGGCTTGCCGTCGATCAACACAGAGCCTCGGGCGGTGTCATAAACGCGCGGGATCAAGTTCACCAACGTGGTCTTGCCCGATCCGGTGGGACCAACAATCGCCAGACTGGTGCCGCCCGGAATATGCAGATTGATGTCGTGTAGAACCGGAACCCCGTTGTATGAGAAATTCAGGTTGCGAAACTCGATGTCGCCGGTCAGTTCCTTACTGGTTGTGATAGCAACGCCGGATTCGTCGGTGATTTCGGCGCGTTCCTGCATGAGCTGATGAATGCGTCCGAGAGATGCCGTGCCACGCTGGAAAATGTTGATGACCCAGCCAAGGGCGATCACGGGCCAGGTGAGCTGCACCATGTAGGTGTTGAAGGCAACAAAGCCGCCGACATCCAGCGTCCCGTAAAGCTTCAGAGTGGTTGGCGTGTGAAGGATCGAGACTAAGTGGACAGTAGATTGACCGGAGATCACTTCTCTGCCCCCCATCCACAGTACGAGCACAATAGCGAGGCCGAGCATGGTTTCGAGTGTCGGCCAGAGCATCCCCATTAGGCGAACTAACTTTAGGCTGCGGGCAATGTACTCGCGGTTGGATTTTTCGAATCCGGCGACCTCAGCTTCTTCCTGCACGTAGGCGCGAATCACGCGTACTCCGGAAAAGTTTTCTTGCGCGCGAGCGGAGATATCCGAGAACATCGCCTGAATTCGCTCGAAGCGTTCATGGATGCGGCGTCCGAAGTATTGAATCGCGATACTGACGGCTGGCAGAGGAAGAAAGGCGTATAGGGTAAGCTTGGGGCTGATCGAGAGCATGAAGGCAAGCGCACCGGCAGTGAACACGATCGTGTTGGCCGAATACATGATGGCGGGTCCAAGCAACATGCGGACGGCGTTCAGATCGTTGGTAGCGCGGGCCATTATGTCACCGGTGCGGGTGCGCTGGTAGAAACCGTAGGAGAGGCCTTCGAGATGAAGGAACAGATCATTGCGCAGGTCGAATTCAATTTCACGCGAGACGCCGATGACGATCCAGCGCGTGAGGAACTGAAAGACCCCTTTCGCCCCGGCCACAGCCAGGAGCGAGAGGGCGTGGATCATCAATTTGTGAGCGGTGACCGAGCCGTTGTTGAGATCGTTGATTGCCCGGCGGATCACCAGCGGAAACAGGATCCAGATGCCGTTGTTGAAGAAGACGCAAATCGTCCCGAGGAGATAGCTGGCTCGATACTTCTTAAGATATGGGAATAAGGGACGAAGCTGTTCCAGCATGAGGTAGTAGATGAGATTTTAGCAGCGCCGGGTGCAGAATGCGTTACGGCCGGCGTTCAAATCAGGGTTCGGGTGGAACACTGCCAGCCTGCGAACCGCGGGAGCCAAACAGGGTCATCGGGAGATCAATAAACGTGACAACGACGGCGACAGCTAGCACCAGGATCCATGCCCCGACGAGGTACCAGTCGGAGTGAAGCAGCCAGGAGATGAAGGCGTCGGAGGTCATTGGATTTAGGCGGAAGCCATCCCGAACTCGTCACGGCTGCTGCGGCATCGTTTGTATTCCTGAAGAATGGCTTCGATGGCGGCTTCTCGTTGCGCCGTCGTAATGCTGCGGTCCACCAACTCGACTTCAATGCGTCCGAGCCAGTAAGCCAGCGCACGATCGATGCCGGACGAAATTTCATTGGCTACGATGCTGACGAAATCCTTCTTAGCAGCGGTGTTAATCATTTCGAACTTCTCCACGGGTTTGGCGCGACGCACAACCAAGCGTTGAATCGTTCCTTCGGGAAGGCGGCACGGCTGTAAGCCGTGCCCTCCCGAATGTTGCGGCCTGCTTGTTAACGTCCTATCAACTGAGCCTTTACTGCGCTGGTGGAGCAGGCTGATCCTCGCCACCTTGCTTCTGCATGTGCTGCTGCATGCGTTCCTGGTGCTTGGCCATCATGTCAGCAACTTTGGCTTTCTGGGTGGAATCGAGCAGCTGATAAATCTGGGCGTGGATTTTCGCGTGCTCCACTTCCATCTGAATGTGGGTTTGGGCTTCCTGAGTGGCAATTGCAGTGGCTTTCGCCTGATCGAAGTTGCCGCTGGTGATCAGTTGCATCATCTGCTGATGCGCCTGGAACTCCTGCTGGTGAAGCGGCTGCATGGTGGGCTTTTCTGCTTCGAAAATCTTTTTGACTTGCGCCTTCTGATCTTCGGTGAGGTTCAGCCGGTGGAGCATCATGGCCATTCCTGGGTCGCCACCGAACCGGTGCATGCCGCGCATGCCATGGTGCATGCCTGCGCCACCTTCTTGTTCAGCGAATGCGATTCCGGCCACGAGTGCCAACCCCAGCACGGTATAGAGAGCGGTTTTCGCAAATTTGGATTTCACTGCGTCCTCCTAAAGTCTCGACTGCCTGCCGAGATTGTGTCTTCCTAGAATAGAAACACGGAACGAGGGATTTTGATGGTAAAGAGTACGCGAATTCGAGTAAATATTTGTAAAATCAAGGCCTTGGGATTTGACGATTCTTTACTGGGGCGCGCCATGCCGGGCGAATAGAATGAAAAACGTGGACCGGATTCTCGTAATCGATGACGATGTGGAGCTTTGCTCGCTGGTGAGTGAATACCTGCGGCCGGAAGGTTTTCAGGTGGAATGCGTTCACGACGGCAGAAGCGGGCTTTCGCGCGCGATGAGCGGCGAGCACCTGATGGCTGTACTTGATGTCATGCTGCCGGGCATGAATGGCTTCGACGTGCTGCGAAAAATCCGCGACACTTCGCGGCTGCCGGTCGTATTGCTCACGGCTCGAGGCGAAGATGTCGATCGCATTGTGGGCTTAGAAATCGGCGCGGACGACTATCTTCCAAAGCCTTTTAATCCCCGAGAGCTGGTGGCTAGAATCCGCGCTGTCTTGCGGCGTACACGCGGGCACGGCGAAGCTTCCGTTCCCGACGTGATTCGTGTTGGTGACGTAGAACTCGATCCTGCAACGCGAACGGTGCTGCATCGGGGAAAACCGGTGGAATTGACCTCCGTCGAATTCAGCCTGCTGCAAGTCCTGCTTCGCGAAGCCGGACGAGTGGTAACGCGGGAGGACTTGGTGGACGAAGTGCTCGGCCGGAAATTCTCTCCGTTT
>Ga0134126_10006604_pt1 | contig 14534 bp, 14 predicted proteins | sample KB31752_FD_96881 | JGI IMG/M metagenome (GOLD analysis project Ga0134126, IMG submission 96881) | Terrestrial soil microbial communities with excess Nitrogen fertilizer from Kellogg Biological Station, Michigan, USA - KB3-175-2 | ecosystem: Environmental > Terrestrial > Soil > Unclassified ... | reverse complement strand
GGGCTGGCGGTAGACGAGGGCCTGCAATTCGGCGATCTCAAGGGCACGCTCGACCACTTTGCGCAGGAGTTCTTCGGCCAGAGCGGGGTGAAAGTGAAGACGCGGCTGCGGCCTTCGTACTTCCAGTTCACCGAGCCCAGCGCCGAGTTGGACGTGGGCTGCATCTTCTGCGGTGGCGCCGGCTGCCGCACCTGCAAACAGAGCGGATGGATCGAGGTGCTGGGCTGCGGCATGGTGGACCCGGCCGTGTTCGGATTCGTGGACTACGATGCGGAGCGGTACTCGGGCTTCGCCTTCGGCATGGGCATCGAGCGGTTGGCGATGATCCGCTACGGCATTGACGACCTGCAGCGCTTCTACAGCGGCGACCTGCGCTTTCTGGAGCAGTTCCGATGAAGGCGCTGCTCAGCTGGCTGCAGGAGTTCACCGCGATTGACGGCCCGCCCGCCGCATTGGCCGAGCGCTGGTCGCTGGCCGGACTGGCGGTGGAGCAGATTGCCGGCGACGTGGTGGAGTTCGACCTGACCTCGAACCGCGGCGACTGCCTCAGCCATAACGGGCTGGCGCGCGAGATCGCCGCCATCGCCGGAGGGGCGGAGCTGCGCGCTCCCGAACGCCGTACGCTGGCCCGGCGCGAGGCCGGGGAGGCCGTCCGCATACTGGCGCCGGAGGCCTGCGGCCTGTACTGCGCGCTGCGCCTGGATCGCGTTAATGTGGGGCCGAGCGCGCGGGCGATTGCGACGCGGCTGGAAGGGCTGGGGCAGCGGGCGATCAACAACATCGCCGACCTCACCAACTATGTGCTGTGGGAGTTGGGGCAGCCGACGCACGCGTTTGATTTCGACAAACTGCGCGGTGGGCGCATCGAGGTACGCTGGGCGCGGGCGGGTGAGAAGCTGACCACGCTCGACGGAGTGGAGCGTTCGCTGGCGGCCGACGACCTGGTGATCGCCGACGCCGAGCGGCCGGTGGCACTGGCGGGCGTCATGGGCGAGGCGGAGACGGCGATATCGGCGGCGACGAAGAGGGTGCTGCTGGAGAGCGCGTGGTTTGATCCCCAGGCGGTGCGGCGCGCGGCGCGGCGGCACGGGCTGAATACCGACGCCAGCTACCGCTTCGAGCGCGGGGCCGACCCGGCCGCGGCACAGCCGGCAGCCGAGCGCATCGCCCAGCTGGCGGCGGAGGCGGCGCAGGCGGCGGGTGAAGTGCTGGTGGCCCGCGGCACGCTGCCCGAAACGCGGGAAATCGCGCTGCGGGCGGCGGCGATCGCGCGCACGCTGGGCAAAGATGTGGAGGCGGCGGAAGCCGCCCGGCTGTTGACCGCGCTGGGGTGCGAAAAGACCGCCGCCGGCTGGCGCGCGCCCAGTTGGCGCCACGACCTGGCGCGGGAGATTGACCTGATCGAGGAAGTGGCGCGGCTGCACGGCTACGACCGCTTCCCTGCCCGGCTGCCGCATTTCCAGGGCGTGGCGCGGCCGCTGCCCGAGGCCGGACTGCGCGACAAGGTGCGGCAACAGTTGCGGGGACGCGGCTTCGCCGAGGCGGTGACGCTCAGCTTCGCCAACCAGGCGGCGTGCGCGCGCTTTGCGCCCCAGCGGAAGCCGGTGCGGGTGAGCAATCCGCTGAGCGAGGAGGCGGCCATTCTGCGCACCTCCAGCCTGCCCGCCATGATCGAGCAGTTGCGCTACAACCTCCATCACGGGGTGGCGGCGCCGCGGCTGTTTGAGATCGGCAAACTCTATGAATGGGACGGCTCCGCCCCGAGCGAGCGCTGGGTGCTGACGCTGGGAGCGACCGACGCAGGTGTCGATTATTGCTCCTGGCGGGGCGAGGTGGAAGCCGTGCTGGGCATCTTCGATGTGCCCGACAACGCCGCCACCGATGTCTCCGATGAGCGGCTCAATCCGGCCGCCCGGCTGGGCGAATGGGCATGGCTGGGACAGACCCAGCCCGACGGCTTGTGGGTGGCTGAAATGGCGCTGGACCGGCTCTACGCCGCCGGCGCGCGACCCATTCGCTATGTGCCCCCGCCGAGGTTCCCCGCCAGTGAACGCGACTTTTCGATCTTGTTCGCCGACTCCGTGACCTGGGCGCAGGTCGAGCAGGCGCTGGCCAGGCCGGCCATTCCCCACCTGACCAGCATCACTCCCGCGGAGGTTTTTCGCGGCCAGGCGGTGGGCGAAGGCCACTACAGCTTGCTGGTACGGGCGCGCTTCCAGAGCCGCGAACGGACCCTGCGGGATGAGGAAGTGCAAGCGGGCGCCGAGGAGATCATCCGCCGCTTGCAGCAGTTGGGCGGCAAGCAGCGTTAAACGCTCTACGCTTGTAGGATAATGGGCGTATGAAGCTTCCGAGCAGTTTGTGGCACGGCCACCTTGGCCACCCGCACCCGCATAGGTATACGGCGTCTCCGAGTTTCCGCGTTTGGATGGCCGGCGGGGTGCTGCTGGCCGCCTCCTCCCTTTGGGCGCAAGCGCCCACCAAGCCGCGCGCCGCGACCGCCGCCAAGCCCACCACCGAGCTGGCGGGCACCGAGGCCCCGGTCGCCCCGCCCGCCAAGACCACCATCGTTGAGCAGATCGTGGCCCGGGTGAACGACAAGATCATCACCACCGGCGATTACGAGCAGGCGCTGAAGGACCGCATCACCGGCTTGCAGCAGCAGGCGCAGCAGAGCGGACAGGCGCTCAGCCCGGCGGCGCTGGCTGATGCCAAGAAGCAGTTGCTGGCGACCCTGATTGACAACCAACTGCTGGTGCAACGGGCGCAGTCGCTGGGCATGAGCGCCGAAACGGAGACGGTGCTGCAACTGGATCAGGTGCGCAAGGAGAACCACCTGGCCACCATGGAAGACCTGCAGAAAGCGGTCGAGGCACAGGGAGAAAACTACGAGGATTATGAGCAGTCGGTGAAGAACGGCATCCTCGAACAGAAGGTGATCGAGCAGGACGTCGCGCCGCGCATCTCGGCGGCGACACCGCAGGAGGTGGCGGCTTACTACAACGCCCACAAGAGCGATTTTGTGCGTCCCGACGAGGTGGGGTTGAGCGAGATTCTCATTCAAACCTCGGGCAAGCCGGAGTCGGAGCAGAAGCGGCTGAAGGATTTGGCCGACCAGGTGCAGCAGCGCGCGGCGGCGGGCGAAGACTTTGCCAAGCTGGCGCAGCGGTACTCGAACGCCAGTTCGGGGGCGCAGGGCGGCGACATCGGGTTTGAGCAAAAGGACCAGTTGGAAGCCAAACTGGCGAAGATTCTGTTCGCGCTGCCGGTGGGCGGCGTGGCGCCGGTGCAGAAGGTGGACAACGGCTACCTGATCCTTAAGGTCACCGCGCAGCACCACGCCGGACAGGAGACGCTGGAGGAGGCGAAGAGCGAGATCACCTACGTTCTCTATCAGCAGAAGCTGCAGCCGGAGTTGACCCAGTACCTCAACAACCTGCGGCGCGACGCCTACATCACCGTCAAGCCGGGCTACGTGGACGCGGGCGCGGCCAACGACAACGCCCAAGTGGATTTGACCAAGTTCCAGCGGGTGCTGCCCAGCGATCTGCCCAAGCCCACCGACAAGCCCAAGAGCGGCGGCTTTGGCGTCAACGGCGGCGGAGGGGGAGAGTGATCGGCGCGCGCGCCGGCGCCTGCTGCGCGGCACGGGAGAGCGCGGCATGAGTGAGGCGGCCAAGGGGCCGTACGTCGCCGACCTGACGCCCGACACTTCGGTGACCAGCGCCTTTCTGGTGATCCACAAGGAAGTGAAGCAGCGCAAGGAAGGCGGCGGCGCCTACCTCGACCTGGTGCTGGGGGACCGCAGCGGGCAGATCAAGGCGGTGATGTGGGACAACGTCGAGGCGGTGGCCGACAGCTTCGAGACCGACGACTTCCTGAAGGTCCGGGGCAGCGTCTCGACCTATCGCGACAAGCCGCAGTTGAAGCTGGACCGCATCCGGCGGCTGGAGGAGCGCGAGGTGGACCTGGCCGACTACCTGCCCACCACCACTGCCGACGTGGAAGCCATGTGGAGGGAACTGGAGGGGCGGATCGCCTCCCTCGCCAACCCGCATCTGAAGGCGCTGCTGGAGGCCATCTTCGGTGACCCGGAGATTGCGGCGCAGTTCCGCAAGGCGCCGGCGGCGAAGGTGCTGCACCATGCCTATCTGGGCGGACTGCTGGAGCATGTGACCTCTTTGTCGCGGCTGGCGGAGATGGCCGCCGCGCACTACAGCTTCATTGACCGCGACCTTTTGCTGACCGGGGTGCTGCTGCACGACCTGGGCAAGATCGGCGAGCTGCGGTACGAGCGCAGCTTCAGCTACTCGACCCCCGGCCAGTTGCTGGGACACATGGTCATGGTGCTGCGGACGCTGCACCAGAAGCTGGCCGGATTGCCCCACTTCCCTCCCCCGCTGGCGGTGATGGTCGAGCACCTGATCATCAGCCATCACGGCAAGTACGAGTTCGGCTCGCCCAAGCTGCCCATGTTCCCCGAGGCGCTGCTGCTGCACCAGTTGGACGACATGGACTCGAAGATGCAGGCCATGATCACCCAACTGCGCGAGGAAGCGCCCGGCGCCAACCGCGAATGGACCAGCTACAACCGCTCGCTGGAGCGGCCGCTGCTGCGCCGCGAACAATACTGGAGCGGTGCTGAGGGGGCCGCGGCCGGGCAGGCGGGCCAGCCGTGAGATCGCGGTCGGGGGGCGAGCTGCCGCAACTCGAGCTGGAGTGCCTGGCGGCGCTGTGGGCGCTCGAAGCGGCGCCGGTGGCGGCGGTGCACGCGCGCCTGGCCGAGCGCGGACGACCACTGGCCTATACCACCGTGCTGACCGTGCTCGATCGCCTGCGGCGCAAACAGGCGGTGGAGCGCGAGAGGCGCGGACGGGCGTATGTCTATGCGCCGCGCATCAGCCGCGAGGAGATGCGGCAGCGGGCGGTCGAGCGGCTGGTGGCCAACTACTTCGATTCGCGGCAGGAGTTGGAGGAGTATCTGAACGGCGGCGGGCCGCGGAGGGCGGCGGCGCCGCCGTCCGCGGCCGTGCCGGTGGCGGTGCCGGAAGTGGTGCTGCTGGACTGAGGGGAAGAGGGAAGAGGGGACAGGGAACAGTGAACAGTGAACAGGGGACAGTGAACAGTGAACAGTGAACAGTGAAGGACGGCGGGCGGGGCCCGCCGACCTATATTGATTTAGTGGGCGGAGGCGGATTGGGTGGCGGTTCCTGAGCCGGCCAGGGCGGCGGCGGTGATGCCGGCGGCCACCAGGGTGATTAGGTCAATGAGGATGAATTCGCAGGGAATGCGGCGGCCGATGGGCAGACTCGAGCTCAGGCCCAGCACCCAGGGCACGCTGGCCAGCAGCGTCGCCCACAGGCCGAAGCGAATGCCTTCGCCGATGCCGCGGCCGGTGTAGCCCTGCTGGAAGATGTAGGTGAAGGCCAGGCTGGCGGCGAGGGCCGCCACCAGCGGTCCGGCCCAGGTGGCGGGCGATTTTTGCATCACCCAGGGCACCAGGCCATTGGCCTGCAGGCTGGAACGGGTCAGCATGTGGCCGACCGTTTCCAGCACCAAGGTGACGATGAATACCGGCAACCAAATACGGCCGAAATTTTTATGGCGCATGGGAGTCTCCTCGAGCCCCGGCGAGGGGCGCAAACGGCTGTATTCTGCTCCCGTGCGTCAGCGGATGCAAGCCGGCCCACCGGCCGGAGCGGGCGAATTGTGGGCGGGGATGGGGGCGGCGGCCCTGTCGGGCGCCGCGCTGGGCGTCATCTTTCCTAGCTGGGGTTGGGATTGGCTGGCGTGGGTGGCGCTGGTGCCGCTGTGGATGGCGATTGCCCGCGCGGGCAATGCCGGACGGGCGCTGGTGTACGGATACATCACCGGGATTATATTTTTCGCGTTGAGCTGCCCCTGGATCCGCACCACCATTGAGCACTATGGCGAGCTGAGCGCGGGCGTCGGCGGGTTCGTGTTCGTGCTCTTCCTGCTGCTGATGGGCAGCTACCTGGCGCTGTTTGCCTGGCTGGGATACGCGGTGGGACGAGGGCTGGGACACCGTCTGCTGCCACTGCCCTTCCTGTGGGTCGCGGTCGAGCTGCTGCGCACCTATACGCCCATGGGCGGGTTTCCGTGGAACCTGCTGGGGTATTCGCAGTATGAACATGCCGGCTTCATGCTGGTGGCGCCGGTGGCGGGCGTGTACGGCGCCAGCCTGCTGATCGCTCTCGCCAACACCTGCCTGGCGGCGCTGTTGCTGCGCGCCTTCGGGGGACGGGAGCCCTGGCCGCGCCGCCTTGACGCCTGGCTGGGGATTGGGCTGGGGCTGATACTGGCCTACGCGACGCTGCCCTACCATCCGCCGGCCAACTCCGACCACGATCTGCATGCGCGGCTGGTGCAGCCCAACACCGCCCTCAGCGGCAGCTGGGACAATGCCCGTCTGGAACAATTTCTGCAGCAACAGGTGAAGCTCTCGGTGCCCCGGTTGCCGGCGCCGAAGCTGGATCTGGTGCTGTGGCCGGAGCAGCCGGCGCCGATTGACTACGCGCTGCAGCCCAGCTTTCAGGCGGCCACGGCGCAGATCACCTCCGCCACCCAGGCGGCGTTTGTCTTCGACCAGGTGACCTACGGGGTGGAGGGCGGACAACCCGACGTGCGCCAGCCGCGCAATTCGGCACTGCTTATCCACGCCGACGGCACCACGGGCAGCCGCTACGACAAGATGCACCTGGTGCCGTTCGGCGAGTACGTGCCGCTGCCGGCGTGGCTGCGGCGCATCGGCGGGGTGGGGAAACTGGTGCAGGGGGTGGGGGACTTCGTGCCCGGCAGCGAGCAGACGTTGTTCGAGGTGGAGGGGCATCGCTTCGCCACCCTCATCTGCTACGAATCCATCTTCCCGCAGTTGTCGCGGCAAGCCGCGCTGCACGGCGCCGAGTGGCTGGTGAACCTCTCCGACGATGCCTGGTACGGCGGCTCCTCGGCCGGGGCGCAGGGGCTGATGATGGCCCAGGTGCGGGCGATGGAAAACCGCCGCTGGCTGCTGCGCGACACCAATGACGGCTACACCGCCGTGGTTGACCCCTACGGCCGCATCACCGCCGAGCTGCCGCGCTTCCAGGCGGCGGCGCTGACCGCCGGGTTCCAGCCGCGCACCACGACCACGTTCTACACCCGCCACGGCGACTGGTGCGCGTACCTGTGCTGCCTGATGGCCGCGGTGCTGGCCCTGGCCGCCGGTGTGCGCCGCGCGCTCTAGCGGGGCGGTTCATGGTTGGCAGTTGCTATCATAGGACTGCCATGGACTTGGACGAGCTGCAGCGCGAGAGGCAGGGGGTGGCCGAAAAGGCCCACGATATCCGGGTGTATCTTTGACCCGCCGGGGTTGAAGCGGCAACTGGCGGCACTCGACGCCCAGGCGGGCGAACCCGGATTCTGGAACGATGCGGCGCGCTCGCAGACGGTGAACCGGGCGCGGAAGCGGGTGCAGGAGCTGCTCGACGACGATACCGCGCTGGAGCGCGGTCTGGAGGACCTCGAAGCCCTGTTCGAGCTGGCGCGGGAGGGGGAGCCGGTCGAGGGCGATCTGCGGCGCGAGCTGGACGGGCTGCGCACCCGGCTGGAGGGGATCGAAACGCGCACCCTGCTGGGCGGGGAAAACGACGCGTTGAACGCCATCCTCACCATCCATCCCGGCGCGGGCGGCACCGAGAGCCAGGACTGGGCGGAGATGCTGCTGCGCATGTACACGCGCTGGGCCGAGCGGCACGGTTTCCGGGTGGTGGTCAATGACCGCCAGGAGGGCGAAGAGGCGGGCATCAAGAGCGCCACCCTGACCATCGAGGGCGAGTACGCCTACGGACTGCTGCAGTCGGAGACGGGCGTGCACCGGCTGGTGCGCATCTCGCCCTTCGATCAGGCCAAGCGGCGGCACACCTCGTTTGCCAGCGTGTTCGTCAGCCCGGAGATTGACGACCGCATCGAGATCAACATCCGCGACGAGGATTTGCGCATTGACACCTTCCGCGCCGGCGGCAAGGGCGGACAGCATGTCAACATGACCGACTCGGCGGTGCGCATCGTCCACCTGCCGACCAACATCGTGGTGCAGTGCCAGAACGAGCGCAGCCAGCACAAGAACAAGGACATGGCGATGAAGATTCTGCGCTCCCGTCTGTACGAGCATGAGTTGGAAAAGAAGCGGGCGGAGGCGCGCAAGGTGGAGGACGCCAAGCTCGACATTGACTTCGGCAGCCAGATCCGCAGCTACGTGCTGCAGCCCTACCAGATGTGCAAGGACACCCGCACCAAGCTGGAGGTGGGCGACGTCAACCGCGTGCTCGACGGCGACCTGGACGCGCTGCAACGCGCCTGGCTGGTGGAGCGGCGCAAGGGACAGTCGGTGGCCACCTAGGCGCGCCATGCTGACCCGCCAACTCATCCTCACCCACCTGGAGGAGGCCCCGGACCGGCGGGTGACGCTCAAGCAATTGCTGCGCACGCTGAACGTGCGCGGAGGGGAGCGGGCGACGCTGCGGCGGCTGCTGCAGGATCTGGTGCGCGAGGGCAGGCTGCGCGAGCGGCGGCACATGTTCGAGTTGCAGGCGGGGGCGCGGGCACCGGAGGCGCCGGCCCGGGGCGCGGCGGCGGCACGGGGCCAGGCCCCGGGGGCACGTGGCGCGGGCGAGATCGAGGGGCGGATGGCGCTGCACCGCGACGGTTTCGGGTTTGTGCGGCCGGAGCCGGCGCTCGCCTCCGGGGAGGATGTGTTCATTCCGCCGTCGAGCACCGGCGGGGCCATGCCGGGCGACCAGGTGGCGGTGCGGCTGGTGCGCGGCGAGCGCGGCGGGGGGCGCATTCAGGGGCAGGTGTTGCGGGTGTTGCGGCGCGCCCACGCGACGCTGGTGGGCACCTACCACCGCGATGCGCGCGGGAATTATGTGACGCCGCTCGATGAGCGGGTGAAGGGGCGGGTGCGCATCCCCGACGGCGCCGAGCGCCCGCGGGGGAGCGGCCGGGACCGGGTGGTGGGCGAGCAGGCGGCGCGGCATACCGAAGGCGATCTCGACGGCCTGGTGGTCGAGGTCGAGATCGAGAAGTTCGCGACGGCGGAGGCGGCGGCGGTGGGGCGGGTGAGCGAGGTGCTGGGGCGGCGGGACGATTTCGGCGTGGACGTCGAGATCATCATCCGCAAGCACTATCTGCCGCACCGCTTTCCGGCGGCGGCACTGGCCGAGGCGGCGGCCATGCCCGGCGCGCCGGCGGAGGCCGACCGGGCCGGGCGGCGGGATTTCCGCCATCTGCCCATCGTCACCATTGACGGCGAGACGGCGCGGGACTTCGACGACGCGGTGCTGGTGGAGCGGCGCGGCGAGGGCGGTTTCGGTTTGCAGGTGCACATCGCCGATGTGGCCCATTATGTGCGGCCGGGTTCGGCCATTGACGCGGCGGCGCGGGAGCGCGGCACCTCCGTGTACTTTCCCGACCGCGCCGTGCCCATGCTGCCGCTGGAGCTCTCGACCGGATTGTGCAGCCTGCGGCCCCAGGAAGACCGGCTGGTGATGTCGTGCCTGATGGAGATTGACGCGCGCGGCCGGGTGACGAAGCATGAGCTGACGGCGGGGGTGATCCGCTCGGCGGCGCGCATGACCTACACCCAGGTGAACGCCATTCTCGAAGGCGAGGCAGGGGCGCGGGAACAGTTCGCCGCCCTGGTGCCGGGTTTCGAGGCCATGGCCGACCTGCAGCGCGTCCTGTACGCGGCGCGCATGCGGCGCGGCTCGATTGATTTTGATCTGCCCGAGCCGGAGATTGGCTTTGACGAGTTCGGGCTGATGCGCTCCATCGTCAAGTCGGAGCGCAACATCGCCCACCGGCTGATCGAGGAGTTCATGCTGTCGGCGGCGGAGACGGTGGCGCGGCATATCCAGGCGGCGGGGCGGGCCTCGGTGTACCGCATCCATGAACCGCCGGAGGTGAAGAAGGTGGCCGAGTTCGAGGAGGTGGCGGCGGGCTTCGGGTACTCGCTGGGGACCGGGCCGCTGCCCATCGAGCGGCGGCGGGTGCGGGGGCGGGTGGTGGAGGTGGCGCAGCCGGGGAAGTTTCAGATTTCACCGCGTCAATACCAGAAGCTGGCCGAGAAGTTGGCGGGCAAACCGGAGGAGCGGATGCTGTCCTTCCTGATGCTGCGCTCGCTCAAGCAGGCGCGCTATTCGGCCCACAACGCCGGCCACTTCGCCCTGGCCACCGACTGCTATACCCACTTCACCTCGCCCATCCGCCGCTACCCGGACCTGCTGGTGCACCGCATTCTGAAGGCGCTATTGGCGCAAGAGGCGCCGCCCGAGGGGCTGGGGAAGGAAGAGAGCATCGAACCCACCACGCGCCGGGCCAGCGAGCAGGAGCGGGGGGCGGACGAGGCGGAGCGGGAGTTGATGGACTGGAAGAAGGTGCGCTTCATGGAGGCGCGGGTGGGGGAGGAGTTTCCCGCCATGATCCTGCACGTGCACCGCGACGGCTTTTTCGTCGAGCTCGAGGACCTGTTCATCGAGGGTCTGGTGCCCGCCGACACGCTCGACGACGACCACTACCTCTTCCGCTCGACCACGCGCGAGTGGGTGGGTGAACGCACCCACCGGCGGTATCGCCTGGGACAGAAGCTGACCGTGCGGGTGGAGCGCATTGACCCGGTAAGGATGCAAATTTTATTTGCTCCGGTCGTGGCCACGCCGAAAAAAAAGACGCGCAGCCGGTAGACAATCCCCGCTATTCTGCTCCTCAATATGCGTTCAGGGTGGACACCATGGCGGGCGGTGTTGGCGACGCTGGCGGTGCTGACGGTGGGGGCCAGCGTGGCGGCGGGGGTTTTGCTGGCGCGCGGGTTCCGCGCCACCAGCCGGCCATCGGCGGCCGAGGCGTGGGCGGCGCGGCGGGTGCGCGACTGGGCCATACCTGACCATGAGGCGGCGCGGCGCAACCCGCTGGCGGTGACCGGCGAAGCGCTGCAACAGGGACGCACCTTGTTCGAGGCGCGCTGCTCGAGCTGCCATGGCGTGGACGCCGGCGGGCGAACCCAGGTGGGCACGCATCTCTACCCCCGGGTTCCCGACCTGCGCTCGGCGGCGACACAGGCGCTCAGCGACGGAGAACTGCGCTACATCATTGCGAACGGAGTGCAGCGCACCGGCATGCCCGGATGGGGAGCGCCCCACGGCGAGACCGACGCCGACATATGGAAACTGGTGGGCTACATCCGCAGCCTGGGCGCGCCGAGGGCGGCCGCGCCTTCGGCCTCCCCCCGCACGGCGGCGGTGTACGTTGGCTCGGCCGCCTGCCAGAGCTGCCACGCGGAAATTTTCAACCGCTGGCGCCGGACGCCCATGGCCAACATCGTGCGCGATCCCAAGGTTCATCCCGAGGCCATCCTGCCCCGGCTCTCCGGCCAGGCGCCGATTGACCTGTCCCAGGTGGCGCTGGTGTACGGCAGTTTGTGGAAGCAACGCTACTTCACCCGCATCGGCGGAAAGTTGTATCCGCTGGGGGAACAGTGGGAGGTGGGGGCCAAACAATGGAGCCGCTACCATGTGCCGGACAAAGGCGCTGACTGGTGGGCCGCCTACTACCCCAGCGACAACCTTGCCCGGCCCACCGGTCCCACTTGCGACGGCTGCCACTCGGTCGGCTACGACATCGCCGCCGGGCGCCCGGCGGAGTGGAACGTGGGCTGCGAACGCTGCCACGGGCCGGGCTCGGAGCATGTGGCGCACCCGACTGCGGCCAACATCGTCAACCCGGCGCGCATGGACACGGTGGCGGCCAACGATACCTGCATCCAGTGCCACTCCCAGGGCCGCCCGCTGACGCCGGTAATCGGCGGGCAGGCCTATGACTGGCCGGTGGGATATCAGTTGGGCGAGCCGCTGGCGGCGCACTGGAAGCTGGAGACCTGCCACATGGGGCAGACCGACTTCTACTATTTTCCCGACTGCACCGCGCACAAGAACCGGATGCAGGGCAATGACTTCGTGCAGAGCGTGATGTACCGCCGCGGGTTGACCTGCATCACCTGCCATGACGTGCATGGAACCGCGAATCCGGCGCAACTCATCCAGCCCCCCGCCCAACTCTGTCTCGACTGCCACGGCCCGGGCTCAGCCAACGGGCCGCGCGAGGCCACGATCGCGGCCCATACCCACCACGCCGCCGGCAGCCCGGGCAGCCAGTGCATCGCCTGCCACATGCCGGCCATCGAAAGCGAGGGCGTGCCCGGCGCCTACGTGCACGCCCACACCTTCCGTTTCGTTTCCCCGGCGATGAGCGCCCAGTACGGCATTCCCAACCCCTGCGGCGTCTGCCATCGCGACCGGAGTGTGGCGTGGGCGGCGGCGGCGCTGAAGGCCTGGGGAACGGCCTCCCCCTGGCGGCTGGGCCTGGGACGATAAACATTCCGTCAAATATATAAGTTGTGTGATAGTATTGGGCCAGTTTGTTGCCCCAAGGAGGACGACGCATGCGCATTCCATCCCTCTACCGCGGCCTGCTGGCCGCGGCCTTGCTGGCCGGCCTTTCGCTGGCCCTGACGGCCCCGGCGGCCGCCCAGGAAACCGAAACCGCGGCGGCGCCGCAGGCGGCCGCCAAGTCGCTGACCGTGCAGGGCTGTCTGGCCAAGACCGATGAGGGCGGCTTTCACCTCACCGCCGAAAACGGCCACTTCCTGCTCACCGCCGCCAGCGAGGATGTGGACTTGGCCGCCCACGATGGTCACAAGATTGAAGTGACCGGCACTTTGGGCGAAGTCGACCCGGAGGCGGGCGAGGACGCACCCAAGCCGTTGAAGGTCACGGCGGTCAAGATGCTGGCCGAAAGCTGCGGAGGATAACCCACGGACATCCGAAACTCCTTGTATCGGGCGGCCCTGGGGGCCGCCCGAATTTTTTGCGGCAACTTTGCGACAACCTGGAGCCGTGGCGGCTCATCAGCCCAAGCGTGAGTCTCACAACCGCGCGACGGGTGCTGTGGGTGGTGGCGGCGGCCTTTCTCGGGCTATGGGTGCTGGTGTTCTTCTGGCTCAGGCTCAGCGGCAACTACATGCATGTATTTTTGGTGGCCGCGATCGGGGTGGCGCTGATGAACCTGATCGCCCATTACTGGACGCGGCCGGAGCCGGAGGACCGGGGATGAGCATTCGGACCCGGCTGGGGGTGGCGCTGGGGGCGCTGCTGACCTGCGTCTGGATATCGGCCACCTCGGTGCGGCACTTTGCCTTCACCCCCGATGGCGGGCTGGTGTGGCTGCTCGTCGCGCCTGTGGTGGGGTGCGGGCTGGCGGCATTGGGGTTGGCGTGGGAGCATGTGCAGGCGGACGGCGGCGAAGTGGAACCCTGGGGCGCGGTGTTCCCGGTAGCCCTGTGGTTTCAGGCCATCGGCTGGGGGATACTCACCTGGCGGGCCGTGTGGATGTTCTTCAGTTGGGACGGGATGTTCTACTTTGTCCCCTGGCTGCTGCTGTCGAGCGCGGTCCTGCTGCGCTGGCGACCGCGGCGGGTTCCGTGCGGCTGAAGTCCAAGTTGGCAAAGCAACGCGGGGTTCAACATAGCTGGACCCGGCAAAGCCTGTCTTTGCCGGGGCTTCGCCCCCGACGCCTCCCGTTGGTCGGCTCTTCTCGGCCTCGATCTAGAAGCGGTCTCATAATGCCGCAAGACGGCGCGGTGGGCAGTGTCGTGGGGCTTTTCCTGATGTCAAAGTCCCATGCGGGGCAGAGGGCGACACCAATTCACCATTTATGAGACCGCTTCTAGCCTCCGGAGAGTCAACTCGGTCGTTACCGCGAGGTGAACCGCCGTCGCCGCGACTCGATACCGAACCGGCAGGTCTCCACGTTTACGTAAATGTGGTTGCTATACTGGGCCCATGGCTAGGGAAACCGCGCGGCTGAGCATTGACATTCCGGTCGAAGAGCGGCGTCGCATTCGCGTGGCGGCGGCGCGGCGCGATCAGAGCATCCGCGAGTTTGTCCGCGAGGCGATTGCGGAGCGATTGCGCCGGGAGCGGCCGGGCAGCGCGGCCGGGTTGAAGGCGGCATCGGATCCGGTGCTGGCCGAGCTGTGGGACAACCCCGCGGACGCCGTCTATGACACGCTTTGAGCGCGGCGAAGTCGTTCTGGTGCAGTTTGTATTCGCCGATGAGCGGGGTCGAAAGCGTCGGCCAGGGTTGATATTATCCAGTGCTGATTACCACGCTGACCGCAATGAGGTGGTGATTGCCGCGCTCACCAGCAATACCGAACGGCTACTGTACGGCGATACCCTGCTGACGCGATGGAGCGAGGCTGGACTGCCACGGCCGTCGGTGGTGACCGCGATTGTGCGCACCGTCAAGGAATCCATGATCGCCGCGGGCGTGGGCCGGCTGCCGCAGGCGGAGATGAAGCGGGTGGAGAGCAACCTGCGCCGCTGCCTGGGCCTATAGCCGTACAGCGGGCGTTCAGCAACTCGGGCCAGGGTAGCCGCAACTAAGCCCGTGGATGTTTGGGTTGCGGGCACTGGCGG
>Ga0134126_10006603_pt1 | contig 14534 bp, 14 predicted proteins | sample KB31752_FD_96881 | JGI IMG/M metagenome (GOLD analysis project Ga0134126, IMG submission 96881) | Terrestrial soil microbial communities with excess Nitrogen fertilizer from Kellogg Biological Station, Michigan, USA - KB3-175-2 | ecosystem: Environmental > Terrestrial > Soil > Unclassified ... | reverse complement strand
CGACAGAAGCCAATGGGCGAACACGTCCTTTGCTTTCACGCGCCAGCTATACAACATGTTGCAGCTCTCGCGCGTGATCGCGCAGGGTGCGGCCATGCGTGATGAGTCGCGGGGAGCACACTATAAGCCGGATTTCCCGGAACGCGATGACAAGAACTGGTTGAAGACAACCAAAGCCTACTTTGCGGCTGATGTCGACGAGCCGCGATTCGAGTTTGAACCGGTGGATATATCGCTGCTTCCGCCGAGGGCACGTCGATACGACATGGCGAAGTAAGAATCGAAAACCTTGAAACACAGAGGAAGGGAGTAAACAGAGGAATTTATAAACAATCAAAATCCTTTCATTGGATGGAAGGCAGCCGGAACCCTTAATTTCCTGGATCGCCACTTCTGATTTCTCTGTGCCCTCTGTTCCTCTGTGTTTCAAAGGTGTTGGTCTTCATAATGGAAAACGAACAACAACAACGGAAAAGCGCATCGCCGCTCTGGTACCGCAATACTGCGATCATCTTCTTCGCGATTGCGGCGGCCCTGGTCTGGGCTGGGATCACCAAACATGACTGGGTGTACTGGGCCTTTGCCGGCATTACTTTCTTGAACGCACTATTGACGACTTTAAAGTTTTTTACCGTACGGGAGACAGGACGATAATGGCGAAAACTGTGGTTTTGAAGATCAAGCGGCAGGAGAGCCCCAAAGCTCAGCCGCTTTGGGAGGAATTTGAGCTGGCCTGGAAGCCGGGCATGAACGTGATCTCCGCCATGATGGATATTGCCGCAAATCCGGTCACCCGTGACGGTAAAGCGACGACGCCGATTACATACGACTCCAATTGCCTGGAGGAGGTCTGCGGCTCGTGCGCCATGCTGATCAACGGACGAGCTCGCATGGCCTGCTCAGCGCTGATCGACAAACTGGAACAGCCCATCAAGCTTGAGCCGTTCAGCAAGTTTCCTGTCATTCGCGACCTGGCAGTCGATCGCAGCGTCCTTTTTGAGAATTTGAAGGCGGTAAAAGCCTGGGTGCCAGTTGACGGCACTTATGATCTGGGCTCCGGGCCGCGCATGTCGCCGGCAGAACAGGAAGAGCGATACCCGATTTCGCGGTGTATTTCATGCTGCTGCTGTATGGAGGCCTGCCCGCAGTTTAACGAGCAGACAGGTTTTGTCGGCGCAGCAACCATCGCGCAGGTAAAGCTATTCAATGAGCATCCGACAGGTGCGGCTTTGAAACACGAGCGTCTTCGGGCCCTGATGGGCGACGGCGGTATCCAGGAGTGCGGATATGCTCAGAATTGCGTTGAGGTTTGTCCCAAGGACATTCCTTTAACCAACGCTATTGCAGATACCGGTCGAGAAGTGGTGAAGCAGGCGTTCAAGGATTTCTTCCGCGGGTAGAAATTTTAGCCGTAAGAATTCTGATCAATCTTCAGTTTCAGCAACCTATTCAGCTCAAAAGCGAATAGATGACCAATGCTTTCGCCGGAATAATGACAAAAAGTGTCAATTTGTTACTAAAGTACGTTGGAGTTGACATCTTTTGGCGTAGCATTTTTCGCAAATTCAGGGGAAACTCTGAGCCTATGGTGCGGCAGCACTGGTTTAGAATTCACCATCCAATGTAGTTGCGGTACTTAGGAATAGAACTCGATGGGCGCCAGAAAAACAGGACTGATTACTTCGTCAATTTTTTTGCTTGCCGGTTTTGCGGCGGCGTTGCCGGCTAATGCCGTGCACCAGCAGACACGTTATCGCCACCATCGCGCACACGTGCGCCGTGTGGTGTGGAACCCAGTCCTGAAGGGCTCCCCGGATTCACAGCTGCGCCAGAACGAAGAAATCGACCGTCTGCAGCTGCCTCGCATTGCCGACGACCAGCAACTGCTGGAGCTTGAACGCACCCAGGAGTTGGTCCCGATTGAAGAAACCCACGCGCTGCGAGTGAGCGCAGCCATCAAGCCGGATAAACGCTATGCACGTCCGTGGGTCGTCCTGTTCCTGAACGACATGAGCGAGGCATATTACAAGCAGTTTCACCAGCCGATGCAGGTGAACTCTGCTGTGCGCACGATCGAACAGCAGCATAAGCTGCGGCGCAGCAACCGCAATGCAGCCCCTGAAATGGGTGAAAGCGGATCTTCTCACCTGGCCGGCATCACAGTTGACTTGGCGAAGCGCGGCCTCACCCGTGCACAGCATGCCTGGATTGAGGATTATCTCAAGAATCTGCGCGATGAAAATCTGATCGAAGCCGCGGAAGAACACCGGCAGGCGTGCTTCCACGTAATGATCTCCGACAGGTATACAGAATGGCGTGAAGCGAACCAGACGGCTGATAAAATCGCCGCTGAATGAAGCTCATACAACTATTTCTAACCGTCGCACTGATCACAAGTTTCGCGCCAGCCCAATCGAAACCAGTCCCGCACAAGAAACCGCAGAAGACCGCCCAGAGCCCGAAGGCACCTAAGGCAGATACGGCGCAATCTATCCACCAGTCCGCTCTGATCATTGACACGCACGCAGATACGCCACAGCGGTTCCTGGACGAGAACTTTGATCTCGGGCAGAACACTCCTGTTTCTGAAGGCAACATGGACCTGGATAAGATCCGCAAAGGCAATCTGGGGGCGGAGTTCTTCTCCATTTGGGTCGAGCCAGAATTCAAAGGCCGTTACTCCACGCGGGCCATGGAGCTGATCGACAGCGTTTATCAGCAGGCAGCAAGGCATCCGGACAGAATGGGTATGGCCTTCACGGCCGATGACATTGTCCGTCTGCATGAGCAGCACAAGTTCGCCGCGCTGATGGGGATTGAGGGCGGGCACGCGATTGAGAACAACATCCGCCTGCTGCGGGACTTTTATCGTCTGGGCGTGCGGTACATGACTCTGACCTGGTCGAACACCAATGATTGGGCGGACTCGTCTGGCGATATTCAGGATCCTAACGTCCGGCACCACAACGGCATGACCGATTTGGGAAGGGATGTGGTCCGGGAGATGAACCGGCTGGGCATGATCGTGGACATCTCACATGTCTCTGACGCCACGTTCTATCAGGCGCTGGAAGTCAGCCAGGCTCCGGTCATTGCATCGCACTCGTCGGCGCGCGCGCTGACCAACCATCCCCGCAACATGACAGATGACATGCTGCGTGCCGTGGCGCGAAATGGCGGCGTCGTCATGGTGAATTTCTATTCAGCTTTTGTGGACGCAGACTACCTGAAAGCATCGTCCGACCCGGAGAAAGTCCGCCAGCGTGACGCCGAAGTGGAAGCTTACAAGAAGGCTCATCCTCATGCTGACGGCAGCCCGGTAACCTACCAGGAAACAGACCCAATCGAGAAGAAATGGGCTGCGCAATTTCCGCGCCCGCCGCTGAAGTCGCTCATCGACCATATTGACCATATCGCGCAGGTTGCGGGAATCGATCACGTTGGGCTGGGCTCGGATTTTGACGGCATCACCTCCCTGCCCCAGGGGATTGATTCAGTAGCGGACCTGCCGAAGATTACTGAGGCTCTCTTCCAGCGCGGCTATACGCGTGAACAGCTTGACAAGATTCTGGGCGGCAACTTTTTGCGTGTGATGCGGGAGGTGGAAGAGACTTCACGCCGGCTGCAGGCCGACCGCAGCGAAGCGGAGCCGCTCTCATTTACCGACGTCAGCGTGAAACTCGCCAACAAGGTCAGCAGCCAACATATGGTTGAATTGGTTCGCGAGCACGGTGTCGATTTCGATCTGACCCCGGAGCGCCGTGCGGAACTCAAAAGCTATAACGCAGATGACGCGGTGCTGGATGCAATTGTGAAGTGGAGAAGAAAGTAGCTTTCGCAAGCGGCCGGTGGCACAGGCAGCTATCCAGCCAACAAATTCGAAGTTACAAAAGGCCCCGCCACAACATTGTTATGGCGGGGCAAGCTTTCACTGTTTCGGTGATGATTTCCTGATGTAAATGTTGCCATTGAAATTTTTGAATTGAATATCCTGCCCGCCCCCATTGATGGTGCCGCGGACGGTCTTATCTACCCGCACCCGATACTTGCCACCATCTGCGCGGTTGTCTTCGACCGTCTGATGAGGACTGTTGGCCTGGAGCTGTACGTCGAAATCGCTGAAGACTTCGCCATTATCTGTGCGCATGCTGACGTTGGCTTTCAGGTCTGGCGGAAAAGTCACGTCGATATCGCCGTTCAGCGAACTGAACGCCATCGGTTTTTGCGGGTCAACGCGATTCATGGTAACCAGCACCTTGTCGTTCAAGGCATGCGCAACCACGCTGCCGGAAACGCTTTTCAGGGTGACCGGGCCGTTCACGTTATCCACGTCCAGTTCCCCATCCACGCCAGTGACAACTATGCTGCCGTCGTTCACGCTCTTGAGCACCAGCGAGGTGCGAACGGGAACAATGATCATGAGATCAACAGTACGGTTGATCTGGTCTGTGGTGACGCGGACCTGGTTATTATCTGCGTCAATGGACAACCCGGTGGAGTTGGTCGGAATGCGCCGCATGCCGCCTTCTGCGCCGCCCCCCTCGTTCTTGCCACCATCACGAAGGCGAGCTTCCACCGTGATCTCCTTCACGTCATTGCCTCTGACGGTAATGCTGCCATTCAGTAGATGGGCTCGGACGATTGCCGGTCGCGTAGGATCGGTAAGCGGCACCCTGACACGGTCAGGCGTCTGGCTGCGCAACAGCGGCGCCGAGAAAACTAGTAATGCGATTGTTGCCGGTATAAATCGATAAATAAAGTTCTGTTTCATAGGTTTACTCATGGCGTTCGAGAACGCGAATGTCTCCATTGAGGTTATCTGCCTTGATTTCCGGACCACCAGCTCCGACGCGGCCACCGGTGAAACGGTCTGATCGGTAAACAAAGTGTCCATTGTGCTGTTCACTGCTCACCGGACGAGTGGGCAGAGAAGTCATTTCAAAATCGGTATAGATTTGACCGTTCATGGTCTTGAAACGAAAGTCAGCCGCGAGACCGCGGACAAAAGTAAGCTCCACGTTGCCGTTGATGGTTCCGAAATCTGACTTCTCGCGGGGATTTTCACGGAAGGTCACCCTCACCGGACCATTCACGGTGCGTGCCTGGCCAGAGCCAGCAATATCGAGCATTTCAATGCCGCCGTTCACGTTGTGAACGGAGAAGCTTCCTGCGATGTCCCGCACGTTGATGTGTCCGGAATTAACGGTCTTGAGCCTGATATCCACATTGCGCGGCACCTGGAGGGTGAAATCCATCTTCACCATGTAACCCCGGTCCCCGTGCCAGCCATTGCAACCGTCATCGCAATGGCAGCGGAACGGCCCATCGACATAGAGCTTGAGCAGATCGGGTTGGTCTGTGACATCCAGCTTTACATCCTTTTTGGCGGCTTCCATGCGGTCCTTCGATTCAGCCCGAATCGTCTTGTTCACCACAAGCTGCACCTGATCGCCCTGGCCGCCGGTTACTTCAATGGAGCCGAATACGTTGTCCACTTCCAGCGCTTTGTGAGCGGCGCTCAAAGAGAAGGTCTTGCGAATAGTCTCCTGTTCGCGCAATGGCATTCCAGAATCGGAGTCGTCATCGTCGCTTTGGATTCCGGCAGTGCTGGCCGGTGGCGTGGCAGCATTGGCACGCAATAGAACGAGCAAAGCCAGACCCAGCGTGATCGCAATTGCCAGAAAAATCTTGGTCTTGAACATGGTCCACCTTTCCTTCATGAGTGTCTGTTTTAGGGTTCAATCGCTAACTGAGCTGCTGAATGCCCCAGTCCACACGTTTCTTCACCGAGGGGTCGAGCCCTGGACTTTGCTGAAGCCGTTTAAGTTGATCCACGGTGCCCGGGTCGCGTTGTTCCACCAGCACATCAATCAGCGCTACCTGTACCAGCGGTGATTGCTGTTGCGGAAGGGCATCGATGAGCCCCTTGCGAACGTCCTGGCGGCTGCCGTAGTGGCCCAGGACGTCTAAAGCCGCCAGCCGGACATCGACGCTGTTGTCATAGCGTAACGTGTGCAACAGCGCGTCCAGAATTTTGGGATCGGCCTCCCGCTCGCGCATGCTGTAACTGACGCCCTGCAAACGCTCACTGGCAGACTGTTGTTGCAGCATGGAAATCACCATGAGCTGCTGCGTGCTCCTCAGTTCCTGGCGCATTTGTGCAATCTGGTCCGATGGACCTTTGTCGCGGTCCACATAGCGGCCGGCAAGAAAACCGCAGAGAACCAGGACCGCTGCCCAGGCAGCACTCAAAGCCGGCGTCCGTGCCCACTGGATCAGCGCTCCGAAATCGAGAAACTTGTTGCGTTCCTTTGTGAGGTTTTGCTTTTCCCAGCGGCCTTCCTGATAACTCGCAAGCATGGAGTCAAAGCGCGAACGCAGTGCCGGGCCTGGCTGCTCCTGCGGCAAGGTCCCCAGTTTGTGCCATATTTCTGCATCCTCGCGGCAGGCCGCGCACTGTTCAAGGTGCTCCTGTACGACGGCGGTTTCTTCCGGAGTTGATCTGCCATGCAGATAATCGGTCACGCGTTCGCCCATTTCTTCGCAATTCATTGCAAACTCCCGGGACGAGTTCGCGTCCCTTTCAAGTCTGACCGGCGCAGCAGCCTGCCCTTTTCCAGTCCACGAAAGATTTCGCGGAGATCGTGCAGCGCGCGATGGACTTTAACTTTCACGGTTGACACTTCGCAGCCGAAAATTTCGGCGATCTGTTCATACTTAAGGTCCTGAAATCGGCTCAACACCAGTACTTCCCTTTTTTCGTCCGGCAGCTCCTGCAATGCCATGTAGAGCAGAGCCGATTCCTGTTGCTGCTGGGCCGAATCTTCCGGCGCCACACCGGGCGACATCTCCGGTTCCCAGCTGACTTCCGTATGTTGTTTTCTGCGCAGCAGATCGACTCGCGCATTGCGGGCAATCTGATACATCCAGGCGCGGAAGCCGGTTTCCATGCGATAGCTGTGCCGATACTTCAAAATTCTCAGGAAGACTTCCTGCACCAGGTCTTCACTGGCGGAGCGGTTCCCGGTCAGCTTGTAGAAAAAATTGAACAGCGGAAGCTGGTATCGCTCAAACAACACTCCGAGCATCTCACCCACGCCGCTGCGGACCTGGGACATCAATTCTTCATCGGAGACCGTGTTCGTCATGCAAATGCTTCCAGCTCTGTCCTTTTCTACAGCGATGAATACCGGGGGACGGGAAAAAGGTTACACCTTAAGTTGGGACGAAATCCTGGCCGTATGGAAGGGGCCTGCGACTTTACTTCTGGGGTAACACCATTTTTAATAAGGCGTTACGCCTGTTGAGGAGAAATGCATGGTGCATCGTCTGGCATTGATTGTGCTGTGTTCCAGTCTGGTATTCGGACAAGCTGCAAAAACAACCAAGAGCGGCGCCGCGAAAGCGCCGGCATCCACAACCGGTCATCCCACGGCAATTCTTCATACCACAGCCGGTGACATGACGTGTGAACTGTTCCCGGATAAAGCGCCCAAAGCGGTAGCAAATTTTATTGGGCTGGCCACAGGAAAAAAGGATTGGAAGAACCCCTCAACCGGCCAAACTATGCACGGCAAGGCTCTCTATGACGGCGTGATCTTTCATCGCACGATTCCTGGGTTTGTGATCCAGGCGGGCGATCCTTCGGGGACGGGTTCCGGCGACGTAGGCATCGAATTCGAAGATGAACCGAGTGATCTACTTTATGACCGTCCAGGACGTTTGGGAATGGCAAATCACGGGCCCAACACGAACGGCTCACAGTTTTTTATTACAGAAGTTCCTTTCCCGTCCCTCAATCCAAAGCCGGGGCATGTTTACACCATCTTCGGGCAGTGTGATGACGCGAGCGTTGAGTTAGTCAAGAAGATCGCGCGCATGCCCTGCACCATGGGCGCATGCAACCCGAACAACAGCACGCCTGCCGATCCTGTGAAAATCAAACATATCGAAATCAGGAATGCCGGCGGAGCCGCGAAGAAACCGGGCACCGCTAAGAAATCAGGAACCACCAAAGCCGCTCCTAAACCAACTGCATCGCCGAAATAACACTCAGGAGAAAGAAATATGAGCCGCCAGCCAGGAACATACGCCATCCTTGATACTACGGAAGGAAAGATTGTTTGCCGTCTGTTTGAGAAAGAAGCGCCCATCACAACCAAGAACTTTATCGACCTCGCCGAAGGCAAACGGAGTTGGAAAGACACCGTTAGCGGAAAAGGCGGTGATGGCCCCCTCTATAGCGGAACCATTTTTCATCGCGTGATCCCAGATTTCATGATCCAGGGCGGCGATCCCAGCGGCACCGGCATGGGAGGCCCGGGATACAAGTTCCAGGATGAGACAAAGGGCTCACCTCACAAGTTCGACAAACCGGGAAAACTGGCCATGGCGAATGCCGGCCCCGGGACGAACGGCAGCCAGTTTTTTGTGACGGTAGCAGCAACGCCCTGGCTCACCGGCAATCACACGATATTTGGAGAAGTGGTGGAAGGCCAGGATGTCGCCGACAAGATCTCCAAGGCAAAGCGTGGCGCGCAGGACCGTCCGGTAAATCAGGTAACACTGCAATCGGTGATGATCGAGCGCGTAGCCTGAGGGAGACAGCGGCTTGGAACCCATCAAAATTCTGATCTTTGTTGGCGTGTTTGTTCTCTTGCTGCTGATTGGACGAATCCTGTCGGCTGCATCAGAAGTACACGCGCAGGAACTCCCGCATGACGGGGCTCCGGTGATGCCGGTGCCGGCCGTCGGAGAAGCTGCTGCCATGGCGCCCGCAGGAGAGGTGCTAACCGGGGCAGAGGTAGGCTTTCCCTTCAGCCTGCCGCCTGTGACAGAAGACAACAAAGGCAAATTCAATCGCCCGTATTACACCAACTATTATTTTGCCAGGACCGACCTCGTCCGCGGACCCTCCGATCCACGCTCCTTTTACGATGAGTTTTTCCTGGTGGCGCAGGATCCGGCTAGTGAGCATATGTGGGAGACGAAGTATATCGTCGCAACTCCATCCGGCCTGCAGCAGCTCATGAGCAAAGAACAATTCGTCTCGATATACCTGGATGATCCGGTCATCGTGGTTTCAGAGTGGAATCTGGCAGTGATTTTGCGAACTGTGGTGGACGAAGACTTGAAGCGATTTGGGTCAGCAGGAGAAGATGAACAACTGTCATCAACAACTTTCGAAAACAAGATTGGTTAAATCCCTGTCTTCAGGCGAAGCCCAGGTTGCGCTCTGGTTTTAGTCCAACGAAAATCCGGCGCCACCGGCGCCGGATCTGGTTTCTAGCTCTTGGTTACCTTAGCGGCTGAAGCCGATCACTTTTTTTCAGCTCACCGCAGGCCTGAAGGCCTGCTCCACCCCGCCGTCACCGACTGCATGGTCGTAAACAATCCTGAGGCCGCTGGTCCACCCAGCGGCAACCGCGCGGTCATATAAAAGCTTGACCGCCTGCTTCACGCTCTCGATAGCTTAGACTCCAATCACCTTTGTCAGTTCGGTTACCGCATCCGCACTCTTCTGCAATGCTGCCTGTTCTTCAGGCGTGAGCTTGATTTCAATGATCTGCTCAAGACCCTTGGCTCCGAGCTTGCAGGGCACACCGACGAACAGGTCTTTGATTCCGTATTCGCCCTGGAGATAGACAGCGCAAGGAAGGATTTTCTTTTTGTCCTTCAAAATCGCTTCCACCATTTCGGTTGCGGAAGCGGATGGTGCGTAGTAGGCGCTGCCGGTTTTCAGATACTTCACAATTTCGGCGCCGCCGTCACGCGTCCGTTGCACGATGGCATCGAGCCGATCTTTGGGAAGGAGCTCTGTAATAGGAATGCCGGCTACTGTGGAGTAGCGCGGCAGCGGCACCATGGTATCTCCGTGCCCGCCGAGAACGAACGCAGTCACATTTTCCACGCTCACGTTAAGCTCCTGGGCGATGAAGGTGCGGAAACGCGAAGAATCAAGCACTCCGGCCATGCCTAAGACGCGATTGCGGGAAAACTTGCTGAGCTTATAGGCTGCCTGGGCCATGGCGTCGAGCGGATTCGAGACCACGATCAGGATGGAGTTGGGCGAGTTGGCCACAACTTTCGCTACAACGTCCTGCATGATCTTGAAATTGGTGTTCAGCAGGTCGTCACGGCTCATGCCCGGCTTGCGGGCAATTCCGGCGGTGATGACCACGATGTCAGAATTCGCCGTGTCCGCGTAATCATTGGTGCCGAGCACAAACGAATCGCGCTTCTCCACCGGCATGGCTTCGGCCAGATCCAATCCCTTGCCCTGAGGGATTCCTTCGAGCACGTCAATCAGTACTACGTTGGCCAGTTCCTTGGACGCGATCCAGTGAGCTGCCGTGGCGCCCACGTTGCCAGCTCCCACGATTGTTACTTTCTTACGCATGAGTTTCCTTCCTTACCAGTAAATGTCACAACCGCGTAAAAGCAGCGCTCGGAACACCGATTCACAGCAATTTTCGAGCGCTGTTGTTTGTGCCGCTTAGACGTGCTGCGGCTCAGGGGTCGAAGTCTTCTTGCGACGATCCACCATATTGTCAACGATGTACGAAGCGAACTCGCTGGTTTTGACTTTGTGGGAACCGGGCATTAGCCGTTCAAAATCATAGGTCACAAATTTCTGTTGAATCGTGGCTTCGAGCGAGGTCTCAATCAAGCGGGCAGCCTCGGTCCAGCCCATGAAGTCCAGCATCATGACTCCGGAAAGCATCACGGAACCGGGGTTGATAACGTCCTTGTCAGCGTATTTCGGCGCGGTGCCGTGGGTGGCTTCAAAAATGGCGTGCTGGTCGCCGACGTTGGCACCTGGTGCAATGCCCAGACCGCCCACTTGTGCGGCGCAAGCGTCAGAAATGTAGTCGCCATTCAAATTTGGCGTGGCCAGAATGTCATATTCCGCCGGACGGATAATCACCTGCTGAAAGATGGAATCGGCAATGCGGTCGTTGATCATGATCTTCTTCTTCCACGCGCCGTTGCCGTGCGAGCTGCCGATAGCATCGAGGCAGTTCTTTACCTCTTTGTAAACGTCTTGTTTGAAGCTCTCGGCAGCGTATTCGAGACCGGGTTCGATCAGAGCGGCGTTCTGCTCAACCGAGATGTTCGGGTTCTTGTCTTTGTTGTCCAAAATCCAGCTCTCGCGCTCGGTGACGACCAGATCGCGGAACTCGTCGCGGGCCACTTCGTATCCCCACTCACGAAATGCGCCTTCGGTAAATTTCTGGATGTTGCCCTTGTGCACAAGCGTGACCGAGCGCCGGTTGTATTTCACAGCATGTTGAATGGCCATCCGTACCAGCCGCTTGGTCCCGGTAATGGAGATCGGCTTGATGCTCACGCCGGAGTCTTCGCGAATGCGCTTTTTGGTTCCAGCCAGCATGGTGTTGTTGAGGAAGTCGATTACCTTTTTGACTTCCGGCGTTCCCTGCTGCCACTCGATTCCGATGTAGACATCTTCAGTATTCTCGCGGAAGATCACTACATTGAGCTGCTCAGGATGCTTCACTGGTGAGGGCACCCCCTGGTAATAACGAACGGGACGAATGCAGCCATAAAGATCGAGAATCTGTCGCAGTGCGACGTTCAGAGAACGAATGCCGCCGCCGACAGGGGTGGTCAGCGGGCCTTTGATAGCGATGTGCAGATCACGAACGGCATCAATCGTTTGTTGCGGAAGCCAGTCATTAAACTTTGTGAACGCCTTCTCGCCGGCAAAGACTTCATACCAGTGGATCTTGCGTTTGCCCCCATAGGCCCTCTCGACCGCCGCATCAAAAACACGAACCGAGGCAGCCCAGATATCGCGGCCGGTCCCATCACCTTCGATATAAGGAATGATGGGATTGTCTGGGATTTGCAGCTTACCGCCACTGAATGTAACTGGACTTCCTCCGGCTGGGAGAGAGTTTCCATTGTATGAAGACGCCATTGCTCCTGATTCCTCCACGGACCAAAATTCGTGCACATAGCAAACTTCTTAAGGTACCATCCACTGCGGATGGGCGCAATTGGCCCAATTCCCGTAATATCGCCTTTTGATGCAACGGTGTTAAAGACCACTCAGGGAAGCTACTCGATGACTAAGATCACACTTCTTTTGTGCACCATTCTTGTGTCGTTTTGCCCTTCGGCATTAGCTGCAGAGAACAACACGTACCTGTATAAGGTCAGCCTGGTTCAGGCGGCTCCGGGCAAGTTGACCGAACTGATTGACCTCTACAAGACTCGCTTTGGAGATCTCAAGGGCGCTGGCGACGAGCTACCGCTCTGGATGCGACACAGCCAGGGCGATCACTGGGACCTGATGATCCTCGCGCCGATGGGCAGCTACCTTGACTATTACGGGCGCGAGCGGATCTCCAAACGTAGCAAAGCAGAAGAAGCAACGGCCAACCGAATGAAACCAGACATTGCATGGCAGGAGGACCTGTTTGTTTATGGGCCGCCGGTCCCCCTTCTCCGCAAGGCATTTGGCGACGGAGCCTTCTTCCATGTGGAGATGTTTATTGCTCTACCGGGCGAATTCCCTTCTCTCTATAAAGAGCGTGAAATGGAAAATGCTTACGCGAGAGCGCTTAAAGAACCGGGGAACTTCATCTTTGTTCGCGATCAGGGAGCCGCGTGGGACATTTTCACCATCGGCATTTTTCGCGACCTGAAGCACTACGCCGAGAGCGCCGACGTGCCAATAAAAGACCAGGAAGCGGCCGCGAAAGCAGCAGGGTTCGAGTCGCCCGGACAAATCGGGCCATACCTGCGGAGGTTTATCCGCGAGCACCACGACACGCTGGCAGTCGCGATCAAGTAGACCTTCGCGACCACGTGTGAGCCGCAGATTTTGTCATGGACGGTCAGCGGTTAGCAGCCGACTTTTGCTCGTCTTGCAACTCTTTTGCGCGAGCAACAAGCTTCTTGAGTTTGCCTTCGATTGATGCGTCGCCGATATTCTCGTCCTGAAGCACGCCGTCAGCGTCAATCGTGAAAGTGTGTGGAATGGCATGGACGTCAAACAATCGTGAAATGGGCCCTTCGAAGCCGCCGTCGTAATATTGAAGCCACGTCATCTCATTCTTCTCAACAAACTGTTTCCACTTTGTCGGGTCGCGATCCAGGCTCACGCTCAGAACGACCAATGGCTGGCCTGCGAATTTCTTCGCAATCGATTGCATGTGTGGAAGTGCCGCCCGGCAGGGGCCGCACCAGGTCGCCCAGAAATCCAGGAGCACGACTTTGCCCTGCAGATCATCCAATGAAACGTTCTGACCATCGAGAGTTTTCACTGCAAATGGCGGGGCCATTCTGGCCCGCGCAAGCTCAGGCCTGCTGATATACCGCAATGCCCGCTGACGGTCCGGATCTTCCGGGGACCGCATGGCTACGTATTTCTGAAACTGTGCTTTGGCGGCTTCGTCCTGCTGGAGATGCGCCAGAACCCTTCCATCCTGATAGACGGCTTCGGGGAAATTCGCAGATGTTTCCAAAGCCCTGGTCAGCTCTTCGTGCGCATGCTGAAACACTTCCTGCTTATGTTTATCCAGCGCTTCTCTCATGAGCACAATGCCAAGCTGATAATGGGCAATGGCAACGGGCTTGTCTCCCTGTGCCTGCGATACCATTTCTGCTGCAGCTGTCTCGGCGGTCTTCCACTCGCGAAGTTCCACCCCGTACTTGATCATTTTCTGCTGGCACGCCAGACAATGGCCGTCATCCTGCTTATCTGCCTTCTTGAAGCTCTCCAGGGCTGACCCGGTCCTGCGCTGCTTCAGGTATTCGAAGGCCTCTTTATACGTCTTCTGTGCTTTTTCATTCGTGGGCCCGTCGGGGTTTGCCTGCCCCCGAAGCTGAAATGACGCGCAAAACAACATCACAGCTATGCCAATGTATCGCATGAAATTCCCGTCCCCCTAGACGCGCCGTAGAAGATAGCACGGATCTATCGTTTCAAGACAGCACTCCATAGTATCTACACAGTTCTGAGATGTTGGCTAGCAATGGTTCATCACTATATATTCAAGGATTGCTCTGACGCGGCTGTTGCGTTCAGGGGGTCTTGAATCGCAGGCAAGAAAACGAGAAGCATGGCGGGAAACCTGCCGCGGCACACCCTGGCTCAGAATGCTGCGGTTGCAAATGGCGTTCACTCGGTTCATGAGTGCCAGAGTGTTTCCGGCAACAGTTACTTCTTCATGGCTTGTTCTACTTCTCCAGCGGTGCGAGGCAGGCCTTTGCTCAGCATGACGAGTTTTCCGTCCTGATCAACGTAGAAGACATCTTCGATGCGAACTCCGATTTTCTCTTCCGGAATGTAAATGCCGGGTTCGAGAGTAAAGACCATTCCTTTACTGAGAACCGCAGCCGGGTTGCTGGCGTCATGCACATTGAGCCCGACGTGATGTCCCAGACCATGGATAAAGTATTTGCCAAGCGGCTGGCCGTGAAGATCTTTGCCGTGCGAATCAATATAATCTTTGGCTACTTTGTAGAGGGAATCCGGATCCGTTCCGGTGGCAAGCTTTGATTTG